>Ga0197142_1004175_pt1 | contig 11786 bp, 6 predicted proteins | sample GBS60_MetaG_FD_148614 | JGI IMG/M metagenome (GOLD analysis project Ga0197142, IMG submission 148614) | Sediment microbial communities from Great Boiling Springs, Gerlach, Nevada, United States - GBS 60_MetaG | ecosystem: Environmental > Aquatic > Thermal springs > Hot (42-90C) > Sediment... | reverse complement strand
CCAACAAGCCGAGGAAGATATTCTCATCGTCTATCGCCTGATGCCCGAATTAGGAGGCCCCGAATGGTTTGCCAAATATAACGACCTTCTAAAACGAATCCAACAAACCCAAGGGAAAACACCTACAGGTCTTTCGATGCCGACAAGTCCTGCTTCGAAGCCGAAAGCCACAACTGAAAAAAGTGCGGACTCGGATTCTGATTTCGGGAAGCCGGCAATTCCTTCCACGAAGCCGAAAGCCACCGGCTCGGCCCCAACCGCTTCGAAATAGGATCACTCCGGCGACCGGATGCGCATCTTTCGGGGGGTTGCTCCATTCGGGTAAATGTTCCTAAGGGACGAATTGTATCCCCTTCAAAAGGATGGAATAGAAACCGTTCATGTAAAAAGGAGACTCCACGATGCGTAGAACTTATCGAGTAGTAGTTATCGTTCTGCTGGGCGGATGCACCGGGATGCTAGGGACCGGGCTGTGGGCCCAGGATACGATCCGGCGGATCGGCATGCCTGCGATCCAGGGTACTGTCAAAAAAATGAGTCCTCTGGAAGTCGTCGTCGAACAGGCGGGACAAGAACTGAAAATCCCCGTCAACAAAATCCAGGCGATTATCTTTCAGAGGGAACCGCCCGGGTTGACTAGGGTTCGTACATTGGCGGCGGAAAGCCGATACCAAGATGCTCTGGATATCTTGAATGATCCCAAAAGGCTTGCTCCGGAAGAACTGGATATGCCGGTTCTCAAACAGGAGGCGGAGTTTTACAAAGCCTACTGTCTGGCCAAATTAGCATTGGCCGGCTCCGCCGACATCCAGGAAGCAGGAAAGGCCCTGATCAATTTTGTCCAAAACAATCCGGGAAGTTTCCATTACCTGGAAGCCACCGAATTAATCGGCAACTTGCTGGTAGCCGCCGGCAAATATAAGGAAGCCGAAGCCTATTATAAACCGGTTGCCCAAACGCCTTGGCCAGATTATCAAATCCGGGGCGGAGTGGCTCTTGGTCGGCTGGCCTTAGCGCAAGGCCGAACCGAGGACGCAGAAAAAATCTTCGACAAAGTGCTTTCCATCTCTGCCTCTGGCGCTCAGGCCGAGCTGTATCGGCAGGAAGCCCAGTTGGGCAAAGCCCGATGCCTGGCTGAAAAAGGCAAACACGCAGAAGCCCGAAAAATCGTCGAAGATATCATCGCTGGTGCTGATCCCGAACATCAAGAACTCCACGCTCGGGCCTATAACACCCTCGGCGCCGTCGAACGAAAAGCCGGACGCACCAAAGAAGCCCTCTTGGCTTTCTTGCATGTGGATGTGCTTTACTCGGCTAACGGCGAACAACACGCCGAAGCCCTCTACCATCTGGTCGAACTATGGAACCAACTCCATAAACCCGAACGGGCTACCCAGGCCCGTCAAATCCTAGAAACCCGCTATAAAAATAGCCTCTGGGCGAAAAAACTCAGCGGCTCCTAAATGACCGATTGGAAAGGTATCCACTCACCCGGCGTCGCTTCCCCCTCAGCCGGCCTCTCCCGCCGTCGGGAGAGGCCAGCTGCTCCATTGGGCTAAAGTGTTCCCAAATAGTTTACTCAGCCGCTGTGTTCCGGACTTTCTGTAGCCCTCTCAGGAGCCAAGCCATCTTGGAAAAGGGATGGTTTTATCCTAATGTGCTGTATAACCCCAACGGTTCCTTCTGCCCAGAGGCCGGGGACGACAGCCGCCCGTGCTGCCAGAAAGAAATCCGAGTTTGGCATGGGACGGTGGAAATCCTCTCCAACCAGCCGGTGGCCGAACAGACCTATCGGATGAGCTTGGTTTGTCCCCCGGTGGCCGAACGGATTGTGCCGGGGCAGTTTGTGATGGTTCGGCTTCCAGGGGCGGTTGATCCCCTGTTTGGCCGGGCCTTGGCCTTGTACGATCTGCTTCGGGAACGGCAGGGTCAGCCTGTGGGTCTCCAACTGATCTATCGGGTGGTGGGCCGGGTTACCGGCCGATTGGCCCAGATAGCTCCAGGCGATCGGCTGGAGCTGTGGGGACCGCTGGGCAATGGCTTTATGCCTGAACCGGTCGGCCATCTGGTCATGGTGGCCGGCGGGATCGGATTTACTCCGTTTTTGGCCCTGGGCCTAGAGGCCCTGGGCCGATGCCGATATGGCACCCCCGCCCGGCCCGCACCCTGGGCCCAAAAGGTCAGCCTCTGCTACGGCGAACGGACTGCTTCGCTGTTGGCCCCGGTGGAAGAGTTTCGGCAGGCCGGAATCGAAGTTCACCTGAGTACCGATGACGGTTCCTTCGGCCATCGGGGCCTGGTAACCGACCTGATCGAGTCGCTGGCCGCTCCCAACGCTCCGGATTGCCGGATTGTATGTTGTGGGCCGGAGCCGATGATGGCCGCTACGGCCCAGATTGCGCGGCGATTGGGCCTGGCCTGTCAGGCGTCGTTGGAACGTCCGATGGCCTGCGGCCTGGGCCTGTGTTTTAGCTGTGTGGTGCGGGTCCGGGACGCAGCGGGCGGTTGGGATTACCGCCGCACCTGCGTCGATGGACCTGTGCTGGACGCCCATCAGATTCTCTGGGATACCGATCCAGAAAGCCAAACCGGCCCAGCAAGTTGATCTTTGCCCAGCCGCCTGCTAAATCAGTCCACAAAATGCCGCAAGTGGTTGGACTACGGCCAAGTGCGAATACCAAAGTATTTCGCCTGTTTGGACCACTTTTGCAATTATGGGAGGGTGGCCGGGAATTCGCTTTATCGAACTCCTTGCAGAATAAACCGATATATCAAAACCAACATGGGGCAATGAGGCCTCGGAGGGGTGGGGGGCCGGTTGTGGGCGGAACGGGCAGGAATTGACCCTCTGGCCGCCTCGGAATTTCCGGACACCCTCAATGATCTGGATCTATTTAGCATGGCCCCCGAGTGAATTACCCACGTACCGCAGCCGTCGCGGCTGCTGGCACATACCAGGCGGAGACGCCTGCGGTACCGCAGACGTCCCGTCTGCATCCCGCCTCTCCCCGGTAGGCTTCTGGTGGCATTTTTGCGTCCCATGTGTCATTCCTGCGAAAGCAGGCATCCGGTACGCCTCTTCCCTGGCCGGAGAGGTCGGCCTGGCCGAAGGCTTTGCCCGACGGCCCGGCCGGGTGAGATACAGTGTTTGAAGTCAAGGGGTTTTTTAGGGAGTAACGATTGCGCCGTATGAAGTCAGCCTTGGATTTTTTGCCATAACTTATTGAATGCTCATTACTTAGGGCTTTTGCTAGCACTACGGGCATCCCAAGCAGAGCAAAAAACCTAACTTGTTTATTGATAAAGGATTATGGTAGATTTACTATATTCGGCTAATTTGACTGTATCCGCCCGGCAGGCCCTTACAACTGGTGGGGGTGGTTCCGTTAGATACCGGCAAAACAGAAGGGTAACATTTTAGCCGAATGTAGTAAAGCTGCCATAACTCTTGATAGGTTAAGAACTTGGGTTTTTGGTGGTCCGGCGAGTGCTAGCAGTGCTAGCAAAAAACCTAACCTATGAGTATTCCATAGGGACCTCTGAATAATTCAACGTGGACAAAAGGGAAGTATTTCAGGAGATTTTTCCGAAAACCCCATATATCGAGCTGCTGTCAATGCTAGGATACAATCCATTGGGGGTGCCTTCGGCAACCTCAGAGGCCGACAACATAATCAAAAGGCCACCTAGTTCACTATATTTTCAGGATTTTTCAGAGGTTCCTATAAGTTATGGCAAAAAATTGCTGGGGTTACTTCATACGGCTAAATAGTTACACAGAAGGGACATCTTTTCGTCTCTCCAAGGAGAAGGCCATGCGTACAGCAGAGTGTCCGAAAGGAAATTCAGCGGATTTACGGAAAAGGAAGCGCAAAGCAGGAAAATGGGCAAAATGGGAGTTCCTGGAAAATAAGGCAACTGCTATCAGGAACATTTGGGCCTTCAGTTTGATCCTGGGGCTATTGATAGGATGGGGCGGCTGCAGCCAGGCAGACAATCCAGGCAACCCCCCGGTAACTCCTGCTCCTAAGCAGGCAGATTCGGGAACTGGTATGGCCCAAACCGGTCCACTTGCACCGGAAGTTGCCTCCATTAGTGGGGGTTCCGATGTCCCCCGGCAACGACCCGAAGCCATCAGCAATGACCCGAAGGTCATCCGTCTGGAACGCCAAGACCTAACCTTGGGCGGCCAAAAACCCGCCGAAAAAGACCCCCTCCGTCTCAGTTATCCCAACGATCCGGATACCATCAATGCCATCACCGCCAGCGATACGGTCAGCGATGCTTTCCATCGCCGGGTTTATGAATCGTTGGCACAAGCCGACTACACCAATCCGGATAATCTGCTGCCGTGTCTTGCCACCCATTGGGATTTCGATCCCGAAACGCTCACCTTTACGATCTACCTCCGTCGGGGGGTCAAATGGCATCCGATGCAGCTTCCCAATGGCAAACCCCTGCCCCAGCGGGAGTTTAGCGCCCAGGACGTGAAGTTCACCTTCGATTGTGTGCTCAACCCGCACATCGAGGCCGCCCATATCCGCAGCTACTACGAAGACCCCGAAGAAAAAGACCCCTCTCGGCGGTATAAAATTCGAGTCCGGGTGGTGGATGACTATACGGTGAAAATTCGGTGGACCAAACCGTACTTTTTGGCTAAGGAGTTTACCCTGGCGGCCGTGGCGATTATTCCCCGGCATGTCTATTCGGTCAACGAACAGGGAGAGCCGATCTCCTTCGATTTTAGCTCCAAAGAGTTTGCCGAGGGGTTCAACAACCACTGGGCCAACCGGATGATGTGCGGCACCGGGCCGATGATATTCAAAGAATGGGTCCGGGACAATCGGCTCGTCTTGGTACGGAACCCGGATTACTGGGGTGCCCCGTACTTTTTCAGCGAGGTCATTTATCGCTGCATCCCCAACTCGAACACCTCGACCCAAATGGGTCTGCAGAATGAGCTGGATTGGGTGGGCGTAGCCGAGAAGGACCGCTTCCTCCAATGTCTGGAGCATGCGAATGTCAAGTCGGGCAGGGTCATTCCGCATGCCTATGAATATCCTGGGTACCGATACATTGGGTACAATTTGCGGCGGGATTTGTTCAAGGATAAGGCGCTGCGGTGGGCCTTGGCGTATGCCACTCCGGTGGATCGGATGATCAAGGAGGTGTTTCAGAATCAGGCGGTGCGGGTGACCGGGCCGTTTCTGCCTGGTTCCAGCGCCTGCGATCCCTCCGTGGAGCCTGTGCCCTATGATCTGGAAAAGGCCCGACAAATCTTAGAAGAAGCCGGTTGGCAGGACACCGACGGCAACGGCATCCGAGACAAACTGATCAATAACGTCAAAGTCCAGGCCAGTTTCGAGCTGATGATCTTCGCCGACGCCCCCAGCTTCCGCGCCATTGCCGAAATGTATCAGGAAAGTTGCCGACGGATCGGCGTGGAGGTGAAACTAGCTCCGGCCAAATGGCAACTGATGCTCCAGAAATTGCGCAAATGGGACTTCGAGGCCTGCATGTTAGGCTGGGGCACCAGTTGGAGTAAAAGCGATCCGTTCCAAATCTGGCACAGCAGTCAGGCCGACGTGCAAGACAGCTCCAACCACATCGGCTATCGCAACCCGGAGGTGGATCGGCTTATCGAACAGCTTCGGGTAACCCTGGACGAAAAAAAGCAGATCGAACTCTACCACAAAATCCATCGACTCATTTACGAGGACCAACCATATACGTTTTTGTTTTCCGAGAAGGCCACCGCCCTCCGGCACGGCCGAATCCAGAACGTCCAGTTTTATCGACTCCGTCCATGTTATGATAGCCGGGAGTGGTATTCCACTTCGCCGCCGTAAGGGCGTGCGTATCGAGTTGGCGGAATGACGGGCTTTCCTATTTCGTACCATTTTCGTCGAGTGGTAACAGTTTAGCTGAGGGGAGGACGCCATCTGAGTGGAGGACACCGCTGTATCATTCCCGCGCAAGCGGAAATCCAGACAGTAAAAGACCATGGTAACATTTTAGCCAAATGGCGGGGGACCAAAGTGTCATTCCTGCGGAAGCAGGAATCCCGGTTTATTGCCGTTCAGGTGTGGAGCTAGGCAAGATAAAATATAGATTTCACCTACTTTCTGGATTCCCGCTTTCGCGGGAAGGACAATCAAGACCCCATCACCCGACTTCGCCTCAGCCGGACTCTCGACGGCCGGGGAGAGGCCAAGTGCTTCATCCGGCCAAGTGGTACTCCAAAAACAAGATTTCAGCCGAATGAAGCAACTTGCCATTGCCCTGGTGGTCCAAACCCAGGGTGTCATTCCCGCGCAAGCGGGAATCCAGAAAGTATTTCAGAGTTCCCACTGGCCCAGCAGGAACACCCTAGCAGGCACAAAGCAGCCTGGATTCCTGCTTTCGCAGGAATGACCCAGGCGATCCCCGATTCGGGTAAAATGTTACCAAAAGATTAACCAGTTTTTGCGAGGCAGTGGCTCACCGGTGTGGACGTATCTGGTTCGACGAATGCTGTTGATGATTCCGACCCTGTTTGGGGTTACCCTGGTGGCGTTTGTGGTGATGCAGACGGCCCCGGGGGATCCGATGCTTATGCAATTAGGTCCTGGCGGCACGGCCGGCCAATCGACCGAGACTCGTGAGGCGTATCTGATCCGAAAACGGGACCTCAAACTGGATAAGCCGCTGGTGCTGAACTTCAACTATTTCCGGGATTACCGGCATCGGGTACGGTTGGCCGCCTATTTTATGGCGGTATCTAAAGAGCAGTTGGCAGCCGAGTTACCACGGTTGGCGCGATTGGCCCAAGGGGAGCCGGCCCCGGCAGCGGCCCAGCTTGGCGTCCCGGTGGGTCAGGCCGTTAGGCCGCCGGAAAACAGACTTTTGCCGAATGGGCTGCCGGAAAGCGGCCGCCCGCCCCACGGCCCATCTGCCAGTCCTCGTTCGCCCAACACGCCGCCGGAAAATGCCCGTTCACCCCATGGGGTGCCGAGTGCCTCTCCGCCTTCGGCAGAACGGACCGGTCCAAGCCAACTAGCCGAACCCTCCCTCGCCGAACAGTTGGTTTTTCTCCGGCGGTTGGGCATAGATGCGTTTGAGTCTCGGCTGGCCGATCCGGAACAACATGAACGTCTGGCCCGTGCCATCCTCCACTATATCCAGACCTTTTGCGAGGATCATGGGGTCTATGCGGTGCCGGCGGCGATGGAACTACTTCGGAGTTCGGAAGCACCCCGGCGGTTGCGGCTAGGAGCAATCCGGTGCCTGGTGCACATGGTGGTCGAACCGTTTCAATACACCTATCCTGCCCAGGCCGATCCCCCTTTGGACCCGAACGATCCGGTGGCGGCAGTCTGGCAGCGGTTTTGGCAACTGCGCGGTCGAGACTACTTGCCGGTGGAGGAAGAGCGTCGGCCGGTGCTGGATCGGCTTTTTGCGGAGCTGGTGCGGGAGCCGTCCCGAAGCCGCCAGTTTGAGCTGCTGGAACGCTTCGACCGGGAGGATGTGCCGTATCTGATGGACAAATTGATCCATGCCCAGATGCCGGAAGAAAAGCGGATGGCGTCGGCAGCGCTGAAACTTTTTGTCGCCCGGCCGTTGGAACTGGAGCTTCCGCCGGATGCTACGGACAGCCAATTGGAAGAGGCCGCCGGAAATTGGCTGCTGCATTTCCAATTGCATCGTTCCCAGTATGAACCGAGTCTCTTGGGCCGACTGTGGGCTGTGGTGGCCGACACGCAGTATGCGCACATGGTCTGGCGCCTGCTGACGTTCCAATTTGGCCGATCCGCCGTCAAAACCCGAGAACCGGTGGTGCAGAAAATCTGGTCGGCCCTGGTGGTTTCGTTTCCGCTGATGCTCATGGCCCAGATGATCATTTATATCGTTGCCGTGCCGTTGGGCATCCTCTGTGCGGTAAAACGGGGGACGCTAACCGACCGGCTCATTACCCTGGGCCTGTTTCTGCTGTATTCGATTCCCGGTTTCGTGGCCGGGATGCTGTTTCTGATCTTCCTTTGCTACGGCGATTTTCTGAAGATTTTCCCCTCACTGGGCCTCCATTCGGAAGGGGCGGAACAGTGGGGCTTTTTCGCCTATCTGCTGGATTACCTCTGGCATGCCTTTTTGCCGGTGGTGTGTCTTTCGCTATTTAGTCTGGCCGGATTGGCAATGTATTCTCGAACCGCCATGCTGGACGTTTTGAGCCAGGATTACATCCGCACGGCCCGGGCCAAAGGCCTTTCGGAAACCAAAGTGATCTTCAAACATGCCCTGCGCAACGCCCTGATCCCGATCTTGACGCTGTTTGCCACCTTTTTGCCGGCCCTTCTGGGCGGATCGGTGTTGGTGGAGTATCTGTTCGGCATTCCCGGAATGGGACGGCTCAGTTGGGAATGCATCGATCAGAAAGATTTCCCCACCCTGATGGCCTTGATCTATATCGACGCCTTGGTCGTTATGTTTAGTATTTTGCTCACGGATATTTTGTACGTAGTGGCTGATCCCCGCATCAGTTTTGAGGCCCAAGGCACCGGCGGAGGATAGACGACAAGGAGTAAGCACTGTGCGGGCTGAAAGGCAGAATAACGCCAGCAGAACCCCTCTGGAGTTAACAAACAGGGTTCCTTGTTCCTCTGCGCCTCTGGATCATCATTCGGGCACTTTGAATAATTGGTACCCCATCCGTCGTGGGGCTGACAGATGGATATGCCAAATGGAATGTGCATTGAAATCTTTTTCCCCTCGGTGAGCTAACCATGACGACTGCACCGGATCGATTTCCAAAGGATCAATCGGCCCACGTTGCTCCGACGGGCAGCCAGTCAGCCCCGGCGGGCATCCGGCCGATCGTACCGACGGGAAGTTCCCCGGAAAGCCCGGCGGGTATCCAGACGGATGCCCCGGCCGCTCTGGCCAACCAAGCGGCCGGTCCAGACCAGCCGCCCCACTCCCTGGCCAGAGCCAGCCTCTCCTATTGGGACATCGTCTGGCAGCAATTCAAGAAGAATCGGTTTGCCCTGGTGGCGTTGTGGCTTTTGGGGCCGCTGGTGCTGCTGGCTATTTTTGCCCCGCTGATCGCCTCCAATCAACCGTTTGTCTTCCAAACCGCCGAAGGAACGATTTATCCCTGGTTCCGTTGGCTTTTTAATCCGGGCGAGCCGGTGGATTTTGCCTTCAACATGGCCCTGGTGGGCTTTTTCCCATGGGTGGTTGTATCGGTAGTCTGGAACGCCTGGGCCAAACGGCATGGCTTGCCGGGCCGACGACGCCTGTTTACCGTCGTGCTGCTTTATGCGGGGATCATTCTTGGGCTGATCGCCTTTTTCAATTTCCCGTCGTTTGGGCCGGGCGAGGAGTTTTGGAAACCGGCCTTCCGCCCGCTAAACAAATATTGGGCACGCACCTTCCCCGAAGAAGAGTTCCAGCTCCGGCAACGGGGCGAATATGTCTGGGCGCTGTATCCGCTGATTCCGTTGGGGCCGACCGAACCGAGCAAAGCCCGTTTCCAGCCGCCCGGCTTCCGAATGCCGCCGGAACAATGGGAAGAAACCAACGACTGGTTTCCTCACCTATTGGGCACCGACGATCAGGGTCGGGATGTGCTGGTTCGGCTGATCTACGGGACGCGGATTTCGTTGAGCGTCGGGTTTGTGGCGGTGGGGTTATATTTAACCATCGGCATTGTGCTGGGAGCCATAGCGGGCTATTTCGGCGGACTGGTCGATATGCTGATCTGCCGGGCTATCGAAGTGATGATGCTCTTCCCCACCTTCTTTCTGATTTTGACCTTGGTGGCGATGCTGGGATCGAGTATTTATATCGTGATGTTGGTGATCGGTCTGACCAGTTGGGCCGGTATAGCGCGGCTGACGCGGGGCGAGGTACTCAAGCAGCGTGCCATCGACTATGTGGCCGCCGCCAAAGCCTTGGGCGCCTCGCATCTTCGGATCGTTTTCCGCCATATTTTGCCCAACGCCCTGTCGCCTGCCTTGGTGGCCGCACCGTTTGGGGTGGCCGGGGCGATTATCACCGAAGCCAGCCTCAGCCTGCTGGGTGTGGGCGTCAGCCTGTCGGCGCCCAGTTGGGGGGCGCTCTTGCGACTAGCCCATGAAAACCATACCTACTGGTGGCTGACCGTAGTGCCAGCTTCGGCCATTTTTTTTACGGTAACCATTTTCAACCTGGTCGGCAGCGGGCTGCGAGATGCTATGGACCCCCGGCTCCGGATGTGATGACGTATCCCAACATGCCCAGAGGGAGGCCATCCCCATGGGAACGGTTTTTGTAACTATTTAGCCGAATGAAGCAAATCGCCTCTCTCCTCGCTGTCGAGAGGCCGGCCTGGCCCAAGGCCAGGCCGGGTGAGGGGGCAAAAAAGAAGCCGCCTGGACCCTTCTGCTAGCCTCTCTCACCCTACCCTCCCCCGCCAGGGCAGAGGCGAAGAATACGGGCAAGACGTCCGCCCTCCCAGCAAGAGCCGGAAGAGCACCCATCCCCATACGACCTGTTTCTGAGGCAGATGCCATGCAGACCCTAGAACCTGCAAAGCCGATGGCTCGGATCGTGGCCGGTGTTCCGATGTACAATGCCACGTTGTATCACCGGATTCGGTTTTTGGTGGTGGATGTGGCCGTTTGGTTGGAGTTGCCCAGGCAGAATGGCTCGGCGGAGACGCTGCTGATTTGCCGGGATATTGAGTTGGACCGTGCACGACGGGAGGCCCGGGTGGATCGGGTAGCATGTCCGGCGGATTTTGCGCCGGTCGGTGGGCTTTCGGGGGATCGGGAGGTGGCCACGGCCCAGGCCGCTGCCGAGTGCCTCCGCCGGGCAGGAGTTCAGCAGGTGGCCGCCGACCGATCCCTGCCCTTGCTATTTGCCGACCTGATCCGCCAGGCTGGCATCGAGGTCCTCTGCGATCTGCAACTGGGGGTGCGGGAACGTCGGCAAAAAGACGCTCAGGAATTGACCTGGATTCAACAGGCCCAACAGGTTACCGAACAGGCGGTGGCTTTGGCCTGCCGGATGATTGCCTCGGCCAAGGCAGGACCGGATGGCGTCCTGATACAGGATGGGCAGGTGCTTACATCGGAGCGTGTGCGGGCGGCCATCGACCATTTCCTGCTCGACCACGGTTACCTGAATACTACGTGCATTGTGGCCGGCGGGCCGCAGGGTGCCGATTGCCATGAGAACGGTTCCGGCCCATTACGCACCGGCCAGCCGATCATTATCGACGTTTTCCCGCGCAACCAGCAAACCCTCTACCACGGCGATTGCACACGCACCGTTGTTCATGGGGATTGCCCTCCCGCCGTCCGCCGGATGCACCAGGCTGTTCTGGAGGCCAAAGCGGCAGCCATGCAGACGGCTAGGGCAGGGACCACCGGCCAAGAGGTCCATCGCCAAGTGGCTGACGTGCTCCGGCGCTGGGGGTACCATGTCGGCCCGGCCAACGCCGCCCCTAGCCCACAAACAGCCTACATGCCCCATGGCACCGGACATGGCCTGGGCCTGGAAGTCCATGAATTGCCCCTGCTGGATCAGAACGGGCCGGAACTGCTGGCCGGCGATGTGGTGAGCATTGAACCCGGCTTGTACCTGCCCGGCCTGGGCGGCGTGCGTGTCGAAGACCTCGTGGTGATCACCGAACAAGGATGCCGAAATCTCAACAGCTTGCCGGACAGCCTGGACTGGACAGAATAAGGTCATCCACTGCCAGACCTGGCGGACCGGTAATCGGAGGAGAAGCCCGATGAGTCGAGTCAACGGCAAAGACGTCCTGG
>Ga0197142_1004174_pt1 | contig 11789 bp, 5 predicted proteins | sample GBS60_MetaG_FD_148614 | JGI IMG/M metagenome (GOLD analysis project Ga0197142, IMG submission 148614) | Sediment microbial communities from Great Boiling Springs, Gerlach, Nevada, United States - GBS 60_MetaG | ecosystem: Environmental > Aquatic > Thermal springs > Hot (42-90C) > Sediment... | reverse complement strand
CCGTGCTGACCCCCTGCAATCCTACCACCTCCCAGCCGTAAGCCCGACCGAAATAACGGAAGGCATCATGAGCGGTAATCAGAACGCGTTGGGAAGGAGGAACACGGTACAATTCTTGACGGATCTCGCTATCCAATTCCTGGAGTTGCTGCTGATAAGCCGTCGCACGTTGGGCAAAGTACGGGGCACCTTGCGGATCCAACTCGCTCAAGACCCTTTGCACTCCTGCCACAGTTTGCCTCCAGAGCTGCACATCGAACCAAACATGAGGATCGTAAACAGCGGCATCCTCCTCAGCAGGTAGAAGTTGCTCCCGAGGCAAAGGATCCGTAACGGCATGGACCCGCCATTGCCGACGATTACGCTCCAGCAAGTCCGCCATTTTGCCTTCCAGATGCAAGCCGTTGATAAACACAGCTTGGGCGCTCTGGAGTTTGCGGATATCTCCTATACCAGCAATGTACTTATGCGGATCCACTCCTGGTCCCATCAGGGTTTCCACCTGGACACGTTCACCCCCTACCTGCTTCACCAGGTCCGCGACAATAGTCGTTGTACACACGACCCGAACACGAGGCTGCTCATCAACAGGACTCGCGGAAAAACGGCTGTGACACCCTCCAGCGACCACCACCCAACCCACCAGTGCGATCAGCGGCAACAAATGCCGTCGTGTCCCTACGCAATATCCCGTCGCCTCCTCCATCTTCGACCTCACGAATAGAATGGCATAGTCTCGCCTAACTTCCGGATATATTATAAGCTATCATTTCCCAGAACTATAGAGCGGTTTTCCCTTCAAGGTGTTTGGCAATCTTCCCCTGTTTTCCTTCTCAAGAAACGAATCGGCGAGCTTTACCCGTGTGCTCTCTCCCAGGCTGAAGGCTTCAGGTTAATGGCTCAAGAAGCCCCTCAAGCCCATAGCCATACAGAATGGAGTGGAAAACCGATCCCCTTGTGAAAAACGATCGCTCGGTGCGGAAAAGTGCAAGAAGATAGTTCTACGAAGAGGGTCACTCTCCCTCATGACCCTAACTCCTATTGGCCTATTGGCGATAAACCGGCCATCGGTGCGGATAGCACATGGGGGATAACTGCGGACATATTCCCCCCAGGCGAGTCCGAACAAGGCGGGCATATTCCCACGGATGAATCCGAATAAGATGGTGAGGTGTCCCTAGAACATACCCGCGTAGATTTTATCGCGTGCTTGTGAAGAAGCTCACAAGCGACGTGCAGAAGGATGTGTCGAAGCGAAACACAATCCGAGAACCCAAGCGAAGCACAATCCAGGAGCCCAAGCGATATGAGTGAGAAAGTCCAGGATGCACCAGCGAAGAAACCCGATGGTCCCTCTGCGGGAACACCGACGCCCCGGTGGAATGTGCTAGTGGTTGGTAAAGGCGGTCGAGAACATGCCCTAGTGTGGAAGTTGAAACAATCCCCCCGTGTAGGGCGGCTGTTCTGTGCACCGGGAAATGCTGGAACTGCCGATGAGGGAGCGACGAACGTAGCAATTTCCGTGTTGGACAAAGATCAACTGGCTCGACTCTGCCTCAAGGAGCGGATCGATCTCGTGGTCATCGGACCGGAAGAACCGCTCGCAGCGGGTCTGGCCGATCACTTACGGTCCCAAGGCATTCGCGTGTTCGGTCCATCAGCGGCCGCAGCTCAGATCGAAGCAAGCAAGGTGTTTGCCAAGGAATTGATGCGCAGTGCCTATGTGCCCACAGCCGAATTTCAGGTGTTTGATCACCCCGAACCGGCGCGGGTGTATATCGAGACTCGCGACTATCCCGTGGTAGTCAAAGCCGATGGCCTGGCGGCAGGTAAGGGTGTGATCGTTTGCCGCGATGCCTCGGAAGCAATCCGTGCCGTGCGACGTATCATGACCGAGGAGGAATTCGGGGCTTCTGCCGGACGACGGATTGTCGTGGAAAGGAAACTGGAAGGCGAGGAACTGTCTGTACTGGCCATCGTCAGCGGGCGCACTCTGGTCATGCTGCCCCCCTGTCAGGACCACAAACCTGTCTATGACGGGGACCAGGGCCCCAATACCGGCGGAATGGGAGCTTATTGCCCCGCACCTCAGGCGACCGCGGAATTGATGCGGGAAATCGAACGACACATTTTCGTACCTACCATTCACGCGCTCAAGCGAGGGCATCGATCGTTCCAAGGCGTGCTGTATGCGGGGTTGATGCTGACAAGCCAGGGGCCACGCGTGCTGGAGTTCAATTGTCGCTTCGGTGATCCCGAAACCCAACCCTTGATGATGCGACTCCAGAGCGATCTGCTGTCCTTGTTGTATGCTGCAGCGGAAGGGGAATTGTCTCACTGGCACGAGGCGATATGTTTTGATCCACGCCCGGCGGTTTGTGTAGTGCTCTGTTCGGGAGGTTATCCCGGAAAATACGAAACAGGCAAGGTGATTCACGGAGTGGCCGAAGCGGAAGCACTCCCCGATGTAAAAGTCTTCCATGCGGGAACGCGACGGGACGAGCAAGGCCGGCTGGTTACCGATGGCGGGCGTGTACTGGCTGTAACCGCTTTAGGAGAAGACTTCCGTGCTGCCCGAGAACGCGTTTACGAGGCGGTGCGGAAAATCCACTTCCCAGGAATGCACTACCGTACGGACATCGGGTTGCGAGCGTTATCTGCCGGAGCGGGAAATTCCTCCTCCCTCAGGTAGCCCAACATGTCTTTCTCCGTCAGGTAACAGGAGGGAAATGGTCAGCACGTATTCTCCAGGAAGACCACGCGACGTCCGTCCAGGCGCCAACGCCCCCTGGCCACACGGCGTATCGCCTCGGGATAGGCCTCACACTCCGCTGCGAAGACGCGGGCCGCCAAAGTCTCCGGCGTGTCCTCATCGAACACCGGCACACAACGTTGTAGAATGATTGGACCGGTGTCATAAGTCTCATCCGCGAAGTGGACGGTACAACCGCTGACTTTCACTCCTGCGGCCAAGACCGCTTCATGAACGTGCCGGCCATAGAAACCCTTCCCACCAAAGGCGGGCAACAACGCCGGATGGATGTTGAGGACCCGATAACGATAATCCGACGGGATGGACAGCAGATGCAACCAGCCGGCCATGCAGACCAACTCTGGTGCAGCAGCCTGAATGATCTCCCAGACCCGTTGCTGGAACTCGGGTGGGGTGCACTTTCGGCGTTCGACTATGGTCACGGGCAGGCCAGCTTGCTCAGCACGCTGGACCCCGAGCACTCCCGCACGACTGGAAACCACGTGGGCGATCTCTGCAGGCAGCTGGCCACGGCCGATCCGATCGATCAGGTTCTGCAAAGTGGTCCCTGCTCCGGAAATCAGCACAACCAGTCGGATGGGTCGCGACTCTGTCATGGAGCCCCCTTCCTGCCGATATCACTTTCAGAATGGTCCCAATGCCGATGGTTCCCATACGTTGTCGCCGTCTCGAAAGCCAAAGCACCTCGACATTGGATACCTGGATGTTTTATGCTAGTAACAGCGGCTCCCTAGCTGTGGTGCCGGTAACGTCAAGGAACCGACACGCCGATGGAAGGCTTTCTCATAACCGCGACGAACTTCCCGGATCCCACCAAACTGTTGGGTTATCTCAACTTCTCGGATGGTCGCTGCGATCCCAAGTTTCAGCGAGCCACGACGGAGTTGGGAGCGGTTTTGGCCGCGGAAGGCCCGGCTGAGACGCTTCCGGAACGCCTGGCTACTTACCTGCTGACGGAACTGGAACGATTGCATGCCTCTCAGTCGCCGGCATTCCGCGACATCAGGCAGGCGCGAGGAGTCATCCAGGCAGCACTGCGGGAATTCCCAACCCGGTATCGCCAGCATCATGCCGATCTCCTGGCTCATCAGTCAGACGCGGATTTATTCACCCCCCTGTTTCTCGTCCGCGTCCTGGAAGCTGTGCTGCAACAGGGCGGCCCCTGGGACGAAACCCGCCGGCTCGTTCGGGGGGCTCTGCACCAGCTCAACGATTACGTCGGCTACCGCCCCATCGCCATTCTGCACAAACGCAAGGACCGGGACTACTATCCCCACGAAAAAGTCCGTCCTGTGCCGTTGTACCTTCAGGGCGTAGGCGTAGGACCTGGCAAGTACGCCGCGATCGTAGCTCGTGCCCTGGAGCTTCTTCGACAAACCGACCCTGTGATCCTCGATGAGGCAGCCTTCCAATGGGATTCCTTGGAGGAACTGGCCTTCGACCCGCGTGCACATGATCATTTCCACCCGATCAACAAGCGTCCGAATGTCCTGTTCGGGGAATGGGACCCGCATCATATCGACGAGCGGGGTTATTATCGCCGCTTCGTCCTGCGCCAACTTACCCTGGATACCTTGGTGTCCTGGGTGGAACAGAAACCGTTGGGGCAAGGCATGCCCTCGCCGCACAGTACCGGGACGCTGGAAGAGCGTTTATTGGAAGCCGCGGCGGTCCTGGCCGGTACAATCCTGATGGGAGCTGGGATCTGTGGAGCTAGTCCGCACTATCACGATTCCACTATGAGTTTGGCCCGGCTCGTCCCGCGTGTGGCCCGCTATCGGGACGCATTTTATCAACAATTGCTCCGCAAGATTCCCGGCCCCCAGGGAGATCGACTTCGCGAAGAGGCCCAGCAACGTCAACAGCCCTTCGCCGGCGTACGCCAGTACTTGAATCAGGCTCTGGCTACCCAGCGGGCGGCCCATCTCCAAGACCGACGATTAGCCCAATGGTACGCAGCCATGGGTTATCCGCAAGCAGCACGACGCCAGGCTGCTGGCATTCCCGCTCCCGCCGTTCGTTTCAACACCGAGATCCGCATCCGACAAACCGAGGCCGCCTTTGCGACGGAGCGGGGCCAGATCGAACATGCGGCCCGCTGCCTCGCTGAAGTCGAAGACCTGCTGCACCGTGGTATCGACTGCGGTGCCTTGATCGATCCCTGGAATATCCTCGGATTCCAAGGGTTATTTCCGATCTTCCCCGGTCGCGAAGATACGGTGCGTGACCCCCGAGCCGAGGAACTGATCGAGCTGATGGGCCGACAATTCGATCTTTATGCCCTCACCTTAGCTGCTGCGGCCTGCCGGGAAGGGCAATCCCTTTCATCTCCTGCTCCTCCCCAGAGTTTGCGTAAGCCTCGCACGGGTGGTAAGAAGCAGGCTTCGTCCGCCCCCAAACCAGTGGCCGGTTCGCCGGGATCAGAAAGATCGTCATCCGAAACGGTCCAGAACCGCCCGGAAAGCGTTTCTTCGGCCTCTGCTTCCCTCAGTGAGCAGATCCGTCGCCAGATGCAGCGGTTGGCAGAATGGTGGGATCAATTTGCCACCCATACGGTCAGCGATTTACCTCAGGTGATCGGCCGTGAACGCGTCGCAGCTGCAGAACGGGTCGCCCGTGCTCTGGCCGATTGGGCCCAACGCCAGAGAGCTGCCGATGATATTTCCTTCTGGAAACAGCAACGCATGAGCTTGACCACGCCGGCCGCCTTCGCCCAGGTAGTCCAGACTTTGATCCATCACCGGGCGTACCGGGCCGCGATGGCACTGCTGATGACTTGGGTTGCCGAAGGGGGACGCATACCCTTGCACGATACCTCTGCTTCCCTGGAGGAACTGGTCCACCGCTGGCTGCACACGGTGACCACGGATAGTTCCCTCTCCGAAGAAGTTCGTGCCACGCTGATCCGCCGCTTCCTGGAACTGCTCGAGGCCAATGCCGACGAAGACTGGCTCCATCCCGAACGCTGGACCGAACACTGGCAGCCTCCTGCTGAAAATCAGCGTGAACGCCCTCAACGGCACGCGGAGTTCGAGACAGCCTACCTCGACGTAAGCTACCGCGACTCGGCTGATGATGGCCAGGAGGGGTCGGTGGCGGACGCGGATGCCCCCACGGCACGGGATGAAGAATTCCCTCTGGAGGGAGAGATCGAACAACTGGAACAAAGGCTACGCTTCCTCCTCACCCTCGCTCGGCTGTTGCGCCAGGCGGTCAGCACTCCGGATTGGCTTCGCCTGGACCCGCAAGCCCAACAGACCTTGCGCAGCTGGCATACCACTCTCGTGCGTTTGTGCTCCGCTTTGCGCTATCTTCTGGAGCAGATCAGCGCTTTGCCCATTCCTCCCCCCGCCAGCGGACCGGAAGGAATGATCCAATACGACCGACGCCGGGCCTTGAAGGGGCATGTTCTGGACTTGGCAGTCTCAGCCTGTGTCGAAAGTGAACAGACCGCCCGAACGTTGGTCGCATTGTTACTACCCGGTCCCGAATTACCACCTCCACCAGAAGACCTCCGCCTGCCTGATGCCCCAGCCTGGGAACACTCCCTCGTCCGCATTCTCCAGGCGCTGATCCAGCAACGACGGGAAACGGTACGGCAATTATTGCCTGCCTTCATTCACAGCTTCCGTCATGAGCCTCTTCTGTATTGTCCTCTGTCAGATGACGGTCACTACGCCCATGTTTTGCGTACTCACACCGCATTACAGGTGCTCGATGAGTTGTTATCCCTACTTCCCCGGCTGGGACTGATCCGTGAAACATTTCAACTGACAAAACTGGCTCGGCAGATGGAATGGAACCAGCCTCCGGAAGGACGCCGCATCAGTAGTTTCGATCACTTGTTCCATACAGCTCTCCGCGGTGTGGTGGAAACCTTGCTGGATGCGGCTGGCCCATGGTCAGATGAACCGCTCCATCCCGCCTCGGAACTCCTCTTCCCTATCGTCGAAGCATTCCAAGGATTGTGGCTGCAACATAGCCAATCCTTGCGCCTGTCCATCCTGGAAACCCTCCAGGATGAGGAAGATTGGGAAGCCATCCGTCGCTTCATCCGCAAGTACGGCTCGGACCTTTTTACCGTTCAGTTTCTCGTGCTCTCAAATATGCGTGGGATTATCGCCCGAGGGACAGCGGCCTGGCTTGATAGTGAAGCGGCACGTGCCGAGGAAAAGCGACCCCGCCTGGTAGAAGATTGGGCTGAGCGAAGAATCGATCGGAACCGTCATGCCCGTATCCTGGAATGGATCCTGCAGGCTCTGATCGAACATTACGACGAGTACCGTGACTACAATGCCACAACAACACAATCCGACTATGGGGAAAACCTGCACATCTTCCTGGATTTTCTCCGCCTCAAGAGCCAATATGATCGGTATGCCTGGCGCTTACGTCCGTTAGCCACAGCTCACGAAGTCCTCTGCCGGCGGGGACAGGATGGATTGGCCCAGCGTTGGCGGGAACATATCGTCCACCATACCGCTGCTCAGGCCGAAGAACTGCTCCAGCGACTGCAGCAATTGGAGCAGCGACACGGCATCCGCCTGCGCACCGTACGGGATCGCTTGGAAGAGCGTTTCCTGTTCCCCTTGGAAGTCGATCGGGCCGTTGCCCGTGTTGCTCCTGCCGCCACAGCCGCTGCTGAAGGACACGACGAATCTCATCCAGCCTTCATACGCCTGACGGAAGCTATCGCTCCCCTGGCTGAGCGGATCAGTGGTGTCGGCCTGGACGTTCCGAACTGGATCCGCCGCCTGGAAGAAGTCCTTCGAGATGCTCGACAACCCCCCCAGCGTGCCCCGTTGATTCGCTCTGTCCCGGCTCTAGAGGACCTCCGCCAGCAACTAGCCGATTGGGACCGCCCCATCAGTTAATCAGAACCATTCTACCCTTCTACCGTTGATATATCTCTACCGTTGATACATCGAAAAACGGAGCCAGACTTATAATTCCCCCGATGAGCTTTGCCCTGCCATCCTCTCACTTCGGGCCTATCCCTGTTCTAAGGATTCGCAAACACAGTTCTTCGCGTTTCGCAAACCCAATCCGCTTGTCGCAAACATAGTCTGCCGCGAACACAGTCCGATTGCAGGAGTATGTCCAGCGTGGCGATGGAAAGCCCTGCCGATTCCGCTCCCCTGAAATTCCCAATGGAAAGCCCTACCGATTCCGCTCCAAGGAAATTCCCACCGGAAAGGAAATGGAACTTTCTCCACGGAATTGAAGGGAACGCCTTGCCGGTTCTACCCCTAGGAAATTTTCCGGATCGTTGCAGTCATGACCGGGCACAACGTAAGCCTAAGAGGGTCAGGGTGGTGCCTAGGATCAAGGCAGTGTGTTCGGGACGGAACGGCTCCGCGGCACGTATGCCATAGTGAGCACCACAGGCGGTGATCCCCGCCCCTAGTAACACCAACAATCCCATAACATGCCCCCGATAGAAGAGAGAAACGAGCAGCAAAATAGCAGCAACTCCGAGATTCCAGCCATTGATCCAGCTGGTCAGTATGATGGGAACACCCTCGAGACGTAAGGGTTCGGTCGGGTGTTCCAGAAACTGCCACAGCATTTCTCCCGTTTCCATCTGCGGAGAAGACGCCGCCGCACGAGCATAATAGTTGCTAACACTCTGGTGGATCCAAAGGGTCCAGACTGCAAGAAGGAGGGCAGCGAGAAGGCAACGAGTCCCAGTTCCCACGAGCAAAGCGGCCAGGCGATCCAACCAGGAGGATCGGGGTATGCACACAGGCGTAGATGATGTCAAGCCAGGTTGACTCAGGAATAAACTGGACCCCATCAGGCTCTGGTGAGAGAGAATAAGGTTCAGAGACATCGAGGAGAGCCAAGGGCGATCGCCAAGACGCAGCTGTTCGGCATGCTGGAGGAGGGCCTCGGCCGTGTGCTGGGCTTTGGCAGCAGCGGTTTCCGCCTTTTCGCCATCCGCTACCAGGCGAGCTTTTTCCCAACGGATCAACCAGTTCCGCTCCCGCAGCAATTGGCGTCGCGATTCCAGGCGATCCAGCCAGGCGATCAAGGGTTCTCGCCAAGCGGCGTACCGCTCGCGATAACCGGTGTGGGACAGAGCACCTAGCCGACACCGTATCTCCAACTTGGCCTCGTAACCAAATAGAGCCTCGAAGAATTCTTCCCATCTTCGTCCGGCATAACGAGCCACAAAGAGACGTAATTGTTCCTCAGCAATCCCTTGATTGCGTAATCGGCGCAGGAGGCGCTCACACGCTTCCAGAGGTTGGCGTCGCTCTCGATATACCGGCCGGTCCAACACGTAGTAGATCAGACCTGCGACACCTTGCCCAATCAAGGCAAAGCCCCACCAAGCCCAGAAAATACCCAGAACGTTCAACAGAACACAGAAGAGCAGCAGGCCGATCAGCAGCAAAAACCAATCACTCCAGGGGATGGCCAGAACACTTCGCCGCACACGGCTGAAAAGCGGTCCGCGTGTATGCCAGCCGTGGATGACGAAGTAACCCAGTGCTGTATGGATTAGTAAGCTGCACCACCCTACGGCCCAGGCCGGCTGAGCGAAAAACAGCAAGAGCAACTCAGCCACAGCCCACACTGACACAGCAGCTAGCAGCACACGCTGGCGTTGGCGAGCGGCCGGTGAACGACGAAATTGCCGAGCCCAAGCCTCGACCTGATCCACCTGCTCGGGCCGCGGAACGAACTGTCCCTGAGGAGGCAAACCCAACCAGGCTTCCAGGGCCTGGATGACCTCCTCCATCGTTTGATAGCGTTCCGATGGGTTCTTAGCCATCATGCGCAATAGAATGGCGGACAATTCACGCGGCAGGCGAGGAACCCATTGTTCTGGCGGTGGCGGTGGGTCGTAAACATGCTGGCTCATCAGATCGACTGCTTTGGACCCCTCAAATGGGGGCCGTCCTGTCAGGAGCACATACAAGGTGCAACCGAGGGAATAAATATCCGTACGATGATCGACACTGGCCGCATCCCGACATTGTTCCGGTGACATGTAGGCAGGAGTACCCAAGGCGATTTGTGCCCCCGTCATTTCGGGGCCAGCGGCCCACGGGACACAATCCGGCTGGCGGGGATGGGGAGTGCGTGGAGCCAGTTCGCCATAGGGCGTCTTCACCAACCCAAGGTCTGCAACTTTGATCAATCCCTGTTCGTCCAGTAACAGATTGTCCGGTTTGACATCACGATGAATCAGACCCCGGCTATGAGCATGATGCAGTCCACGAGCTGCTTGAAGGATGTAACTTACCGCTGTTTGCGGGTCCAACCGCCCTTGACGTTGCACCAGTTCGCCCAGACTCCGGCCCCGCACATACTCCATACTGAAAAACGGTACCCCATTCGCCTCCCCAATGTCGTAAATCTGCACGATATTGGGATGCGACAATTGGGCGGCTGCATACGCCTCACGGGTGAAGCGGGCCAGGAATACTGGATCATGCAACCAGCGTCGACTCATCACTTTCAATGCCACGTGTCGATCAAGCGACAATTGTCGCGCCAGATAGACGGTCCCCATACCCCCACTGCCGATGACCCCCTCGATCACATACCCTGGTACCTGAACCGAAACCGACAGATTCGAAGCCGAGGTCACAACCGAGGAAGAAGACGCTGGGTGCGAGCCCTTCGGGGGTAAAGGTTCTGGCCCTGGTACGCCATCGGCTGGCCCTGCGGAGTTCTCAGGCTGGGAAGGGTCATTCATCCCCTTCATCGAGGCCGATTCGGACGCGACTGAAGCGGGAGCAGATGCAGCTTGTCTCGGTAGCTGGGGCGGAATATCCGGCGTACGGTCCCAATCCGCCTCGCTGGATTTCTGCAAGATACGTCCACACACGGGGCAACGCAGATGAATCCAGGAGCTTGGCAGAACCTGGGTCGGTTGTTCCCAGGAGGGCTTGCCACCCTCACCAGAGGAACAGGCGGTTACGGGAGAGACGCCCTCCGTCACCGCCGTCGGTCCGGACTTGGCCAGGGATGAACGGCAATAGGAACATATATTCGCAACCACGGTGTTCATACCGCTTGCACTGCTCTGGTGCGGAGGGAAACTTCGGGCTTGGGGGAAACTTTCCAGGGTTTGCTACCGGATTCGCCTTCACTACACCATAGAATGCTGATCTTCGCTATGCTGCACTTCCCTGGTTGCATAACACCCTCCCGCTCTTTTTTCTTTTGATGCCAAGCGAAAATCCTGCAGATGCGAGAAAAAATCCCGCCAAGGTGAGAAAGCAGATTTGGGTTTTTGAAGTAATCTTCGGTTTCCCAAAAACTCCCGAGGGAAGGGTCTGGTAAAACTTCCTCGACGGGAATTCACGAATGGGTGAGGCTGACGCCTCTGCAGCGGGATTCAACTCACGGGGAATCGGAGCAAGCCGAGTCGCTCTCGTACGATTTGGAGAGTGGTCCGTGCGACAAGGCGTGCCCGACGTGCACCTTGGGCTAACACCTCTTCCACATAACCGGGGTCCCGTTCCAAAGCCTTGCGACGAGCACGTGCAGGAGCAAAATACGCATCGATCTTGGCCAGCAACGCCTTCTTGGCATTGCCGTAACCGAACCCACCGGCCCGATAGCGTGCAGCCATCTCTTCCACTTCCTGCGGTGTTGCAAACAATTTGTACAATGCGAACACGTGACAGCGCTCAGGGTCCAAAGGTGCCTCCAAGGGCGTTTGATCGGTCACAATGCTCATGACCGCACGTTCCAGGGCCTTTCCCTCGGCAAAAATCTCGATGGTATTGCCATAGCTTTTGCTCATCTTCTGGCCGTCAGTACCCGGCACTACCGGTGTGTCGTTAAACACTGCCTGGGGCAGCGGGAATACCTCTCCATAGGCGTGGTTGAATGCCCCGGCAATGTCCCGTGTCATCTCCAGATGCTGTTCCTGGTCTTTCCCGACCGGCACCAGATGAGCACGGTAGAGCAAAATATCCGCAGCCATCAGCACCGGATAAGTGAACAACCCGACATTCGGCGTGATTCCTTTGGCCAGCTTGTCCTTGTACGA
>Ga0197142_1004173_pt1 | contig 11790 bp, 12 predicted proteins | sample GBS60_MetaG_FD_148614 | JGI IMG/M metagenome (GOLD analysis project Ga0197142, IMG submission 148614) | Sediment microbial communities from Great Boiling Springs, Gerlach, Nevada, United States - GBS 60_MetaG | ecosystem: Environmental > Aquatic > Thermal springs > Hot (42-90C) > Sediment... | reverse complement strand
CATCAACATCACTTGAGTTTGATGTATAATAAGAAGCATCTACCTGCTCTAGTTCATATAATGCATTCTCTATATCCCTCCATATGGATTGTGCTTGCTTTAATAATGCCTCATCGTAATCTAAAGGCTTCCTATAATGTGCTGATAGACAGTATAACCTTATAGCATTTGGGCTCCACCTCTCCAATGCCTTGTATATGGGTTCTATGTTCTTCAATGACTTTGCCATCTTCTCCCCCCTTACATTAACCATGCTTACATGGACCCAATGCTTAGCAAACTCCTTGCATGTGTAAGACTCAGATTGTGCTATCTCATTCTCATGGTGAGGGAATATGAGATCCTCACCACCACCATGTATCTCAAATGTTGCCCCTAGATACTTCATACTCATTGCTGAGCACTCAATATGCCATCCTGGTCTACCCTTACCCCATGGGCTATCCCATACTGGCTCATCATCGTAGAACTTCCATAGTGCAAAGTCCAATGGGTTAAGCTTCTCCTCATCTACCTCAACCCTTGCTCCAGCAATCAACTCATCTAAAGGCTTCTTGGATAACTTACCATAATCCTTATCCTTTGCTATATGGAAGTATATGCCCTTGCTTGTCTTATATGCATAACCCTTATCCATAAGACCATTTATGATCTCATGCATCTCTTTTATATGCTGGGTTGCTCTAGGATATACATCTGCTCTAAGAACATTAAGCCTATCAAAGTCCTTAAAGTACTGCTCTATAAAATGCTCAGCAAGCTCCAATGGCTTAATACCTTTAGCCTTTGCAGCATTTATTATCTTATCATCCACATCAGTAAAGTTCTGTACAAAGATGACCTTATAACCTTTATACGTAAGATACCTCCTAAGCACATCAAATACTACTATTGTTCTTGCATGCCCTATGTGAGAGTGATCATATACTGTAACACCACACAGATATATCCTAATTGTACCATCGCTAGGCTTAACCTCCTCAACTGCTCTACTTAATGTATTGTATAGCCTCATAACACAGGTAGAGATCTTACATCTGGTCTTATGAATGCTTTGCCATTGGCAACTATTATTGGTCTCTCTATTAGGCTAGGATCGTTAGCCATCAGTTCTACTATCTCATCATCTGAGTAACCCTTTTCTATAATCTCCTTGTATAATTTATGCTTCTTCCTTAATGCTTCCCTAGCACTAACCCCTGCACTGGTTAGGAGTGCTCTTACCTCCTCCTTGCTTAATCTGTCTTTAAATATATCCCTTAACTCCAACTCTATACCCTTCTTGTATAACTCATCTATAGTCCTTCTACATGTAACACACTTTGAGTAATGGTATACCTTAACCTTCATACCATATCTTTCCTTATCTCTCTTAATCTATCTTATTATTATTATTATTTATATTCTGCACTAGTTAATCTCCTCTATACTTGCACCTAATGCTTTTATATCATCCAAGAATGTGGGATATGAGACATCAACACTCTCTGCTCCATTTATTATACACTCATCAGCAAGTAAGGATGCTATACATAATGCCATGAAGAGTCTATGATCACCATAAGCATCAAGTACAGCACTCTTAACCCTCTCAGGGGCCTTTATAGATAAACCATCCTCATACTCCTTAACCTCTGCCCCTAGCTTTGCTAACTCCCTTGCTATATTTGCTACCCTATCAGTCTCCTTAACCCTAGCATGCTTAACACCTCTAACCTCTACTTTACCCTTTGCCTTCAATGCTAGTATAGATACAACTGGTAGAAGATCTGGGGATGCCTTCAGATCAAATGACCCTCCTTCAAGTTCATTGCTACTGTTTACCCTTACAGCATCACTGCTTACATTAACATAAGCATTCATTGCCTTAAGTATATCTATTATCCTTGCATCTGCTTGGGGTAGATGAAAGTCTAAACCATGAACTGTTACATCTCCAGCAAGAGCACCTGCAGCAAATAGAATAGCAGCATTTGAGATATCCCCTGGTACAGTGAACTCTGTTGGCTTATACTCTTGCTTATTATCTATATAGTAATGCTTGTAGTTATCATTGCTAACCTTAACAGAGAATCTATCCATTACTGCAATGGTAGCATCTATGTAAGGGTAAGATACCTGCTCATCCAATATACTTATCTCAACGCTATCTTTAGCATATATAGAAGGTATGAGTAATGCTGATATGAACTGGCTTGATATGCTACCAGTTATACTTGCTCTACCCCCTCTTATACCTCCCCCATTAACTAGTAAAGGTGGTGTTCCATCTGCAAGGGATCTGCACCATACCCCTAGATGCTTTAATGCATCAAGCAGAGGTTGCATTGGTCTCCTGTTAAGACTTGCATCACCATATAGCATTGTATTACCCTCCTTTACAAGTGAAGCCATACTTGCTAGTATCCTTATAGTAGTCCCAGAGTTCTCTGCATTGATAACTCTATAACCCATGGTAAACTCATGCCTCCCATGGACTATTATCCTATTCATGTTATTATCTAAGCATACAAAGGACCCTAACCTTCTACAACCATCTATGGTTGCTTTAGTATCCCTTGCTATAAGGGGGTTGTTTATTACTGATCTACCATATGCTAACGATGCTACTGCAACTGCTCTATGGGTATAACTCTTGCTTGGAGGGCATCTTACCTTGCCATTCAACATGGATCTCTTAACCCTAACATTACTCAACAACCATCACCTTTGCCTTCTCATTGCTAACCTTAACCTTTAACACCTCCCCATAATTACTCCATGTAGATACTATACTACTTGCTACACTATCGTTGCATACGGCAGCTATTGCAGGACCGTTCCCACTAACCCCCGAGGCATAAGCACCATTCTCGATAGCCTCTAGTATAGGCTCATAGGGTATAGATAACACTGATGATACAAGTATACCATTTAGGTTCATAGCATCATAATAGTAGCCATCTGCTGCTAGATCTACTGCATAGGAGAAGTACCTTGCTAACCTCTTAAGCCTAGTAGGATCCTTACGCCTTACACCTAAGGGTAGCAAGATAACAGCATACAGATTATCATCAGCCCTCTCATGCCTTATTATACTTCTAGCATAGTTATCTGTAACAAAGAAACCACCAAAGTAACATGCACATGCATCATCGAATGCCCCAGTTATGCTTACCTTACTTGCTAACGATGCATCTACAGCTGCATTTATAACCTTCATATCATCTATAGCATCATCATTACCTCTTATAATATCAAGGAGTTTATAGCATGCTAAAGCAATGGCATTAGATACTGCACTTGAGCTCTTAAGACCATACCCCATGGGTATCCTAGACTTTATCTCTATACCTATATGCTTATCCTTTATAATATCCCTTGGAATAACTCTATTCACTATCTCTGCTATGAAGTTAAGATCTCCTGTGTTAGCACTTATACCCTCCCCAACGCTAATGCTAACAGTAGCACTAACATTCAATGCTATTCCAAGGGTTGAACCCTTGCCAGTAGGTATAGCATTTACTATTGAGATAGCACCATGCATCTCTGCCTTAACCTTCATATCCACACTACCTTAATTATAATAATTAATGCTTTGCTAACCTGCTTACTATAGTATCTATCATAATACTCCTAGGCGCATCTATATTAAGCCATATCTCTAATGCCTTTGCTCCTTGCTCAACTAACATCTCATAACCATATATAACCTGTGCACCTGCATCTTTAGCAATACTTATCAATTGTGTATCTATAGGATTATAGACTAAGTCATATACTATGCTCCCACTACTTATATCCTTGCTTGTTAAAGGTATACTACAGTTGCTATTGCTCCCACTATCTTTGTCCTTGTCTTTATTAAATACATCTACCATGCCTAAAGGTGTTGCATTAACTATTAGATCGCAATCATAAGAGTATCTGTTAGACTCATTAAGTATTATAGCCTTGCACTCTATGCCTTTATCCATTGCAGTATTAATTAGACTCTTTACATTGCTATTAATACTCCTATTTGCTATTATCAGCCTTGCTATACCCTCATCACACAGTGCTGCTACAACTGCCCTTGCAGCACCTCCAGCACCAAGTAAGAGTACACTCTTACCCCTTAAGTTAATACCCCTACTCTTTATAGGTTGTATGAAGCCATGGTAGTCTGTATTATAACCCTTAAGCCTACCGTTAGAGTTACTTACGGTATTAACTGCACCAACCTTTACTGCAGAGGCATCTAACTCATCAATATACTCAATTATTGTAACCTTATGTGGTATTGTAACGTTGAATCCATTAACAGTATTCCTTAGCATATCTACTGCATTCTTAAGCATACTAACATCCACCTTAACAGAGAGGTATATTGCATCAATCTTTAATGCTTTGAATACAGCATTATGCATTACAGGGGATAAGGAGTGTTCTATTGGGTAGCCTATAACACAGAATACCTTGTTAGCATTAGAATAGGCATAGAGCTCATCTAACTCCTTTAGCAACTTCTATCAACCTCAGCAACTCATTGCTTATGTATCCTGTATCTATACTTATGTATCTAATCTGCTCATATATGAACCTCATCTGTTTAATGGTAAGCTGCCCTGGTGCAAGTGCATCCTTTAAGGAAGCATATGTAAATGGTGAGCCTAGGAGTGTGCATAGTATCCTTGATGCTATACCATACTCACCCATACAGAATGCTATTAGGCTTGTATTATTATTGTTAGTTATATGCTTGTAAAGGGTAAGGATCTTAATGTTATCATCTAGTGAATTAGCCATGGTTACAATCTTTATATTATTGCTATACCTCTTACTTATCTCATTTAAAGTATCAAGCATGCTATCTAAACTTGGTGTCTCTTTAAAGTTATGGTAAGATACAAGTAGATCAGCATTAAGTGCTCTAAGTTGATCATACAGCTCATCATTCTCTAAGAGTGTACTATACTCAACATCTACAAGCATAGGTCTAAACGATGCTAACCTCTTGATTACACTAACCCTATCATGCTCACTACCATCATACTTGCCCCCCTCATCTCTCCTCCTGCATGTTAATATCATACTATCCTTCTGATCATTAATGCTATAAAGTATATCACTAATCATATCCTTACTAATGTAATCGAACCTTACCTCTATTATATCTGCACCCTGATCTAATGCATTCCTTATACTTGTCTTTAAGGATTCAGGGGTATCTGCTGGTATAGAGACGCATATCTTACCTATCTTACTACTACTGCTGTTACCTTTACCTTTATCTCCATTGCTCTTAGTTAACTTCATGCTAGATTATACTCTTACTTCTCTATTATAAACTCATCAACCTCTATCCCAAAGTGCCTCCCTTTACTACCTTTAACATATGCTAATATCTCATCTCCTACCTTTATACTAGTTACAGATATCAATCCATCTCTGCCTATGAACCTTATAGTCTCTGCATTCTGTACAACTATACTACCATGCTCACCATCCTTGCTCATTGCTTTTATAACACGCATTGGTCTAGTCTCTATCTTAACCCTACCAACTATAGCCTCTCTAGCATTACCTTCCTTACTTACTATAAGTACTTCATCCCCACTCTCAAGCTCTGATAGGTACTTTGTACTCCCGTTTGGTAGTAATGTATAGCAGTGTACTGCACCAGCGTTAACCCTGAATGGTCTAGGTGATGTGAACTCTGAGCCTATAGCCTCATTGTGCATTAAGAAGAGGAAGCTTGCCTTGCTCCCTATAAGCATACCCTCACCTACCTTAAGAATAGAGGCTGTATCAACACATACCCTCTCCCCTATACCAGAGTCCTTAACATCTGTAACCTTAACATACTCTAATGGATACTCTTTAGCATGCATGTAAACCATGCTCTGATTAACACTTGCTATATTATCTGTCTCAAGTATAACCCCATCAACCCCTAACTGCAATACATTAAGTAACGTTCTAACCTCTTGCACACTATTTGCATATGCATAGATCTTTGTACCCTTGCCTTGTAGTTTTGCTATTATATTCTCCAATGGTATTATCTTCCAATCAGTAGCATCAACTATTACAAAGTCTGAGCCGTTTGCTGCTGCATCTAGTATCTTATCCTCATCATGCTTGCTCTTAACTGTTATATGTAGACCAGCACTACTACCGTTCCTCTTAGCATTAACTACATCACTTATATTATTGAATACTAGCATGTATGAGGATCCATCTAGTGCTTTTATACTCTCACCATCATAGATGTATTTAACACCTTCCTTCTTAAGTTGTTCTATGAACTCATTACTTGCTACCTTAGCCTTTATTATTATTTCCTTCACTTTAAGACTCATTCCCTATCTCCCTTAATGCCTCTTTAATACTAGCGTTCTCAAATATCACCTTTGCTAATGCTCTAACCATAGCTGGAGGATTCCTATGCTGGAATATATTTCTACCAAATGTAACACCAATCGCACCTGCCTCCATAGCACCTTTTGTCATCTCAAGAACTTCCTCATCATTGCTTGCCTTTGGTCCCCCTGCTATAACTATAGGCACTGGACATCCTTTAACTACCCTCTTGAAGCTATCTGGATCTCCAGTGTAAACAGTCTTCACTATATCTGCTCCCAGCTCAGCACCAACCCTTGCTGTATGAGCAACTATATCTGGATCATGAGGATTCTTTATATTCTCACCCCTAGGGTACATCATTGCTATTAGAGGCATATTCCACTTTAAGCACTCTGCAGACATGCTCCCTAGTTTGATAAGCATCTCAGGCTCCTCCTTTGCCCCTATATTTATATGCAAGGATACACCATCTGCACCAAGCCTTATAGCATCCTCAACACTACCTGCTAGTACCTTCCTATTTGGGGCAGGACCTATGCTTGTACTTGCTGATAAGTGTACTATTACACCTACCCTGCTTGGTCTGGGCATGCTCTTAACTATACCTTTGTTAACAAGTACACTTGTTAGTCCAGCATCTTCACATATGTATATCATCCTATGTATATCATCTATACCTGCTATTGGACCAGATGATATACCATGGTCCATTGGTATGCATAGCATCTTACCATCCCTAAGTATCCTACTTAGCCTAACCTCCCTACCTGTAACCATGAATAAGAAAGAAAATACACCTATTTAAAAAGTTATGACTCTATCTTAAGAATGGTTTATGCTTAAACTATCTCAGCTGTTGCAAACCTATTAGAGACTTGTGATATCCTTATCCTATACTCCTTGCCTAACTCTGCGCCCTGTACAAATATAACAAAGCCCTTTATCCTTGCAACACCATCGCCCTTCTTACTCATCTCATCTATCTTTACTGTGTACTCCTCGCCCTTTGCTACTGGTTTTGGTCGCACATCACTAAAGTTTGGGTTTCTTCTCGTAAGTTACACCTCCTATGATTCTTCTTGAGACCTAAATATAAACTTGTTGTTCCATATATCTTATGCTAGAGATGATAAATCTTAAATACTCTAGATGTAAAATTAATATGTACTAGTAGTTATGGATAATAGCGATAGTGATAGTTATACCCATGGTTTTGATACTGGTAAAAGGATAAGCAAGGTTACGTTCATAACGTTACTTGCAATAGGGGTAGCTGAGGTTGTAGTAGGTATAGTAAGCAGTAGTATAGTGCTGATAGCAGATGGTGTAGACTCTTTTGGTGACTCTCTAATAACACTTATAGTGCTGTTAGGCTTGGTCTTCTCATTAAGGAGTAATAATAGAGATAAAGATACTGGCATAAGACTCTACAGGATAGAGAGCTTTTCTGCATTTATAGCAGCAATAGCAATGGTAGGCATGGGTATAGTTATAGTAGTTAGGGCATTAGAGGCATTGATGGACCCTATAGAGATACAGCATCCAGAGGTAGCAATGGTAACACTTGCATGTGCATCTGTAATATCTGGTTATAGAGCATATCAGATGAACAAGATAGCAGGTAATTACAATCTCATATCACTAAAGGCTGGTGCAAAGAATGCCATAAAGGATAGCATGGCATCTGTAATAGGTTTAATAAGCATAGTAGTAGCAGTGTACCTTGGGTTCCCACAAGCAGATCCTATAGGGGCTCTTATAATAGCAGCATTCATATTCTCAATATCTTACTTTATAATAAAAGAGTCATCTCTAGTACTCTTGGATATAATAAGCAATCCACATCTATCTGATCAGCTTGCATCTCTAATAGAAAGGGTTCACAAGATTAAGGTTAGTAGCATCTCACTACATACAGCGGGACCATTCTTGCATGCAGAGATTAGTATAATCCTTGATGGTAATGTAACTGTCTCAGAGTTTAAGAAGATAGCAAGCAATATTAAGAAGAGTATCAGAAAGAGCTTCCCTAGCATACAGAGGTGCTCTATAATAATAGAGCAGCCTCCATGACATATATATTATACATTATTTATCAAATAAGATATCTACTATAGGTAAATAAATAAAAAGTTCATGTAATTACCTGCTAGAATCTTAAAATGCAAACACTAACATTAGGTTATTAATCAATATTATGTATGAAGAACATATACATCTATGCAGTTATTATAGCAGTTGGTGTATATATAGCATTAGTGTTTATGCAACAAGGGGTAACCAATGAAGCAGATGCACAGTATAATAGTAATACCAATACTAGGGAGGTTACAGTTACAGGTTCAGCAAGTAGGGTAATTAAACCAGATAAGGTTGTATTAACTCTTACTGTAGAGAATGAGGATGCAAAGATATCTGATGCTATAAAGAATAATGCTACAAGTGTAAGTAAGGTCATAAAGGTATTAAAGTCATTGGGTATAAATGATGAGCAGATAACTACATCACACTACAGTGTTAACCCTGTATACTCACTAGAGCAAGTAGGGGATATAGAATGCTCTCACTACACTCCTCCAAGGAAGGAGTGTCTAGTTGGGTATAGGGCTACGTATGTACTAACTATAACCATGGATTCAGATGCTAATATAGGCGAGGTTGTAGATGCTGTATCTGAGGCTGGTGTAACAAGCATAACAGGGATAGGGTTCGTATTATCTGAAGAGTTACGTAAGAGCATAATGGATGAGTTGATCAAGAATGCTGTAGAGGATGCAAAGAGTAAGGCTGAGAGGCTACTTATGCCATTAGGAGAGAGTATAGGCAAGGTTAAGAGCATGAGATACTACTCAGACTATTACTATCCATACTTCTATGCTCCTCAGTTTACACCTCTCTATGCTGGGCAGGCTACACCCATATACGTTGAGCCAAAACAGATTAATGTATCTGTAGAGGTAACCTTCCTTATAGAAGGGTAGTATTATATACATATAGTATATTGATTTTATTCAACCATCTCTTTACCCTCAACACTCTTAATAACCTTCAACTGCCTCTTATACATATTAATTATCTCATCTACACTAGTTGCATCCTCAGCACTCTTATCATCCCTTATTCTACCAGTGAACTTTGGGAACCTTAAGGCTAGACCATTACCCTCTCTTATAACGTTTAATGCACATGTATGCAATGGACTTAGGGTTATCTCTGATGCTATAACCTCAATAACTATCTTTGGTTCAAACCATACATCTGCCTCAAGCTTAGAGTTTACCCTAGCATGCTTATGCTTTATCTTATACTCATTAAGTAATGTATAGAATCTATCAAGATCCTCATCTGTGAACCCTGTACCTACTTTACATGTTGTATAGAATGTATCATCCTGTTTACTGTATGCTGCCAATAGCAATGCTCCATACTTGCCTACTCTTCTACCCTTACCATGGAATGCACCTACTATAACTAGGTCAAGGGTATCTGCAAGCTCACTCTTGTACTCCCTCTTCAACTTAACCCATGCATAACCTCTAGCCCCTGCTCTATAGTTGCTATTAAGATCTTTAAGCATAAGACCTTCGCAGCCTTCATTAACTGCTTTAAACATGTAATCCTCTATGCTCTTTGCATCACTTGCTATAATCATTGGAACAAGTCTTACAAGGTTACTACTGCTACTACTACTGCTACTGCTGTTGTTGCTATTATTATTACTACTACTTACTATACTCTCAAGTATTCTCCTCCTCTCCTTGTATGTTAAGTTAGTACAGTCTTTACCATCTAGATAAAGTACATCAAATAGATTCAATGCTATAGGATACTCCTTCATAGCCTTCTCAATATCATACTTCCTCCTTCTATGCATAAGCTCTTGAAATGGTAGATACTCCTCAGTATCAGGGTTTATTGCAACTACCTCCCCTTCAACTATAACCTCATCTGCATTAACATACTTGATAACATACTCAACCGCATCTGGATAATGCATGGTTACATTCTCTAACCTCCTTGAGAATAGCATAACCTTATCCCTTAACTTGTGCATCTGTAACCTCTCACCATCCAACTTGTACTCAGCAGAGCATACTCCTCCCATCCTTTCTAAAGCTTCTTGTGCGCTAGATACCCTCTCAGCAAGCATTGGTCTTATAGGCTTGAAGAGTTGTATCTTTAACCCCTTTATAGCATCTATACCTTGCTCTACCAGTATCTTTGCTACTAAACCAAGATCGCTTGTTATATTGTATGCCCTCTCTAGTATATCTCTATTCTCTTTGCTCTCTGTAAATGCTAATGCTAATGCATCTAGTATAGTGTAATCTGCTATACCAAGCCTTAACTTGCCTGTTATTATCTTTAGTATATACTTGCCCTCTATAGGATCTGCATCGTTAAGGAGATTACATATATACTTTATCTTTGCATCTTGCGATCCTTCACCCTTTAATGATGCTATTTTTTCAAGTGTTGAGTAAACCCTATCCACAGTTAAACTCTCTTTAAAGAATACTGTCTGCACTCTCTTTGCTAATGCATGTTCAGCAGTATCCCCTATATCTCCACTCTTTACATACATCTCTTCTATAGTGCTTAATGGTAAGCCAGAGGATATGGATAATGCTCTTAATGCAAGTTTATCAGCAACACCTAACTCTAAGCCCTCATACTCTGGCTTAACCTTACCTAGCATTAGATACACGACCTTATCTATCATATGCTTTGGTGTCTTCCTTAGTATTCTAACTATTATGTCTGTTAACTCTAACCTCTTGCTGGTACTCTCCATAGCATTAAACTCTTCTGCTATAGTAAGGAAATCCATGGCGCTACTATTATTAAATCATTATATTATAAATTATGTTTATGCATCTTATTAGAGCATTATATCAAGATATTCTAGCATAAAATTAATCAATTAATTATTAGTAGATAGTAATATAAATCACCATTTATAAATAGATAACATGGGTGGTGCAGGAAAGAAGCCTATAAGTGCAGAGGCTAAGAGACAACTTAAAGAACAGCAGATGCAAGCAGAGAAGGAGAAGGGTAAGAGAGGAGAGGAGAAGGTTAAGGGTTCCATTAATGTTGATGAGAGACAAGTTATTAGTATACTCCCTTCCCTTAAAGCAATAACACCTCAAGCAATAGCAAGGAGTACTGGTATAAGGATATCAGTAGCAAATGCTATAATTAAGAGGTTAGAGGAGCAAGGTGTTGTTAAGAAGTTTGGTGGATATAGCGGGCATTATGTATATCAATTAGTTAATAAATAAATAATTTATTTAATAAATAAATAATTTATTTTTCATTGTTATTGCTGTGAATCATTGAGAATTGCTAACCTGCCCTAACACTATTTATATTGAATGGTGCAACATTCATGTTTATGAACTCTTCTATCCTGAACTTTATATCACTTGGACTAAGATCCTCCATCCCAGGAGAGCC
>Ga0197142_1004172_pt1 | contig 11793 bp, 9 predicted proteins | sample GBS60_MetaG_FD_148614 | JGI IMG/M metagenome (GOLD analysis project Ga0197142, IMG submission 148614) | Sediment microbial communities from Great Boiling Springs, Gerlach, Nevada, United States - GBS 60_MetaG | ecosystem: Environmental > Aquatic > Thermal springs > Hot (42-90C) > Sediment... | reverse complement strand
CCCCGGAAAGTCCCGGGCGGAGGCGGGACTGAACCCGGTGGTGAGGAGCACCGCGCCCACCTCCCGCACCAGGGTGGCGGGCTCCTGGGTGAGCTCCACGGCGCCGGCGGGACAGACCTCCACGCAGGCCCGGCAGGGACGCCCCTGGAAATGGCGGCAGGCCTCGGGGCTGAGCACCGCCGCCTGGGGCACGGCCTGGGGATGGGGCACCCGGATGGCCTTCACCCGGCTCAGGCCCAGATTGTGGGGATCGGGGAGACTCCGGGGACAGACCCGGGAGCACTCCCCGCAGCCGGAGCAGCGCGCCAGGTCCACATAACGGGGCCGGCGGCTTAGGGTGGCGAGGAAATCCCCCGGCTCCCCGGTGAGGTCGGTCAGGGTGGTGAGGGTCAGGATCTCGATGAGGGGATGGCGGGCCGCCTCCAGCATCCGGGGGGAGAGGATGCACATGGCACAGTCATTGGTGGGGAAGGTCTTGTCCAGCTGGGCCATGAGCCCGCCCAAGGCCGGGCCCGCCTCGGCCAGGGTGACGGGGAAGCCCAGATCCGCCAGGTCCAGGGCGGCGCCGAGTCCGGCGATGCCCCCGCCCACCACCAGCACCCGGGAGGCCGCCGCCCGGGGAAGGGGGGTGATCAGCGCCATGCCGGCCCTCCGCCCTCTCCTGGACTTGCGTCACTCTTCATGGGAGGGATTCATCTCCGCCAGGGCCCGGGCCAGGGCCTGGCGGGGGGAGAGCCCCTCGCCGCCCGCCAGGGCCGCCAGGGTCCGCTGCCGAAGCTCCGCCAGCAGCCCCTCGGCCGCAGCCAGCGCCTGGGCCTTTTCCCGGCTCACATAGCCCTCCTGCACCGCCAGGCGCCGCAAAGCCTGGATGATGTCCAGAAAGCGCACGTCCTGGGGGCAGACAAAGGAACAGCGGGCGCAGGCGGCGCACTGCCAGAGCAGGGGCGAGCCCAGCACCTCGCCTTTCAGTCCCAGGAGCACCTGCCGCAGGATGAGACCGGGGCTGAAGTCCGGGCTCATGGCGCTCACCGGACAGAGGGCGGTGCACACCCCGCAGCCCACGCAGCGGTGAAGATGACCACAGCCCGGCTCCCGGGCCACCGTCTCCGGGAACCAGGGATCCAATTCGTCAAAGGCCAGGGGCCGGCTCATCTTCGCCCATCCATCCGGAATCCGCACCTCCCGCCCTGCCCTCCCCTCAGGTGAGGGTGATGGCCTCCGTGGGGCAGTGTTCGGCGCACTTGCTGCATTTTTCCGCGGCCTGCAGGAGGCGTACGCACAGCTCCTGGTGCACCACCCGGACCACCCCGTTCACCACCCGGAAAATCACCCGGTCCCCGGGGCGGGGCCCCCGGCCGGCCCGGGCCTCAGGCACCTGGGCCAGGTGGTGTTCGCACATGGCCACACAGATGCCGCAGCCCAGGCAGCGGGCGGCATCGACGGTCATGCCCCGGACGGCGGCGGGCGCCTGAGCCAGAAGCTCCTCCAGGGCCTCAATGAACCCGGCGTAGTCCGGCTCATGGAGCACCGGACAGTCCCCCGGGGAGAGGTCCCGGCGGAGGAGAAAGGCGGCGAAGTCGGCACAGCTCAGGCCGCACTGGCCACAGTCGGTGCGGGGCAGAAATTCCAACAGGTCCTCCACCTTAAGCATGCTCCCCCACCTCCGCCCAGGGGCCTCCCGTTTCTGCCGCCCTCCAGAGGTTTTCCGGCCGGAAGCTGAAACTCCGGCCCAGCTCCCGGGAGAGGGGGGTCTCCGCTGCCGGGGAGGCCCGGCAGACCGTGTGCCGGGGGGGCTCCGGGTCCACCAGCACATAGTCCCGGATGATCACCCGGCCGGCCTTGAGGAGGGTGCGGCAGCGGGTCAGGCCGCCGGGCCAGGCTCCAGCGTTGTCCTCAGGGAGATCATAGAGGGCCACATCCGCCCGGGCCCCGGGGGTGAGGCGGCCCCGGTCGGGCAGACCAAGGATCTCCGCCGGGAGCAGGCGGGTGGCGTAGGCAAAGTCCAGAAGGCTCCAGCTCCGGGCATCCTCCGCCACGCCCCCTTCCCGGGGCCGCCTGCCGGATTCCCCCAGCCAGGCGCAGATCCGGGGATAGTCCCTCTCCAACCGGGAGAGGGGCCCCAGGGTGGAAAAGGCCACCCCCGCCCGGGGGAAGTCCAGGGCCACTGTGAGGGCCCGGGCCACCTGCTCCGGGGAAGGCCGGGCGTTGAGGCACCGGGGGGCGAACCAGCCCATCTCCACCCAGACCGGGAGACTGCCAGGGCCGGGCATCGCCAGGCCCAGATCCACGCTGACTCCGGCCCGGATAAGCCCGGAGGCCGCCTTCGCCTCCCGCTCCCCCGCCAAGGCCCGGCTCAGCCCGGTGAGGTGAAAGCAGCCCGGCTCCGGCAGCGGCCAGCTTAGCAGCTCCGGGGAGGCCTCCAGGATCAGGCGGCCCCCCAAGTGCGGGGCCAGGGCCGCCAGAATCTCCAGGGCCCGGGGGCCCGGAAGGGTGCGGTGGGCATAATACTCCTGGCGATAGCACACAAAGGGCTCCGCCACGCTGAGGGTGAGGGCCCGGGTGCGGGTCCTCAGATGGCAAAGGGTCTCCGCCACCTCCTCCCGGCGGGAAGGATCCGGCAGGGCCAGGTCCAGGTCCCGGAGGTTCACCACCAAAGAGGCGGAGGCATCCACCACCGCCAGGGCCGCCAGCTGCCGGTGCACCGCGGCGGCGGTGGCCAGGGTGAGGCAGGGGGCATGCACATGGGTATAGCCCAGCCGGGCGTAGAGCTCCCCCACCTGCCGGGGCGGCAGGGATTCGCCCCTAAGATTCAGGAGATGCTCCCCGAAACCCGCTAGGGGCGCCCGGAGCTCCACCCCGCCGGCCAGCACCGCCTGGCCGTGGGCCTCCAGGACCTCATCCACCTCCGGGAGCTCCGGCACCAGCCGCCCGCCGGCGATGAAGAGGTCCCCCACCCGGCCGTTTAGGCCCGCCGCCGCACAAAAGAGCCGGCCGCCGGTGATTTTGAAACGCATGGGCCTCCGCCCTCAGAAACTCAGCCGCCCTCGCCCTCCACGTAGGCCCGGAGAATGACCTCCTCCTCATAGGGGACATTCTGGTGCTGCTCCCGGACCGTCACCGGTTTGGAGGCCAGGATTTCCAGAAGGTGGAGGCCGGAAATCACCCGGCCGAAGACGGCGTAGCCGAAGTTCACCGGCTCCGGGCCCTTGTGGTCCAGCTTGGGGTTGTCCGCCAGGTTGATGAAGAACTGGGCTGCAGCGCTGTTGATGGGATAGGCCCGGGCCATGGCGATGGTGCCCCGCTTGTTCTTCAGGCCGTTGTCCGCCTCGTTTTTGATGGGCGGATGGGTGGGCTGCCGGTACACCATGCCGGGTTCATACCCCCCGGTCTGGACCACGAAATTCTGCACCGCCCGGTGAAAGATGAGCCCGTCGTAGAAGCCCTCCCGCACATAGGTGAGGAAGTTCTCCACCGTGATGGGGGCCTTATCGGGCCACAGCTCCAGTTTGATGGTCCCCATGGTGGTTTCCAGAACCACGATGGGGTAGGCCGGTTTGTCCTCGGTCATGAATCACCTCTGAGGAAAGAGTGGTGAGCAGGTCGGTGAGCACCTCATGGGCCGCGGGGGCCGCCTGGGGGAGCACCCCCCGCAGGATGAGGGGCAGACCGTCCATGCGGTAGGCCAGCTCATCCGCCTCGATGCCCTCCAGGGCCGCGGGCAGGGCCACCAGGGCCTGGCCGGCGGTGCGATCCTCCCAGGGCCCCACGGTCACCAGGGGCACCCGGCGCCGGGCCAGCTCCCGGCGGGTCTCCTCCGGCAGGTGCCACAGGAGATCGGCGCCGGTGACCAGGACAGCGTCCACTGCGGCCCAGTCCACGGGCCGGGCCGAGAAGGCCGGCTCCCCTCCGGCGCCGAAGTCCGGGGCCAGGGGGCTCCCCAGCTCGGTGAGGAGGAGGTGGTAAAGCCCGGCGCTGTTGAAGTCGGTGGCCAAAGGGAAGAGGAAGAAGCGGCCCCGGCGGCTCAGGACCCGGGTCAGGTCCGCCAGGGCGGCGAAGCGGGCCGCCGCGCCCTCCCCATAAGCCAAGCCCCGGCCGGCAAAGATCACCCCGCAGTCCCCTTTGAGCAGAAACTCCGCCAGCCGCCGGGCCCCCCGGACCTCGCCGGCCCCGACGGCACCGGTGACCCGGGCATGCACCGCGGTGATGAGTTCCAGATCCCCTCCGGGACTCACCGTGAGGAAAAGCTGACAGAGCCGGGCCATCTCGGTGCGGTGCACATCCACCGCGGCCAGCCGGCGATCCTCGGCGCCCCGTTCGGTGAAGCGCCCCCGGGGGAAGACGGCATAGCGCACCAGGTGCCGGGGACAGGAGTGGAGCGGGTTGGCCCCCCAATAGACCACCGTGTCCGCCTCGTCCCTGAGATAATCCAGGGAGGCCCAGAAGATCTCCTGCCCGCTTAGGGCCTGGTAGTAGGGGGCGAGGAAGCCCAGGTCGGCGGGCTCGAGCCGCGCCTTCAGACGGCGGGCCAGCTGCAGGGCCGCGGCCTGGGCCCGGGAGCCGCAGCCGCTGAGGCCGAAGACCACCGGCCGCCGGGCCCGGGAGAGCACCTGGGCGGCCACCTCCAGGGCCGCCGCATAGCCTACCTCCTCCCAGCGCCCCCGCCGGCGCACCCGAGGGGCCTGCAGGCGGCGCCGGGGCTGGCCCGGGTGGAATTTCTTGGCCCCGAAAAACCGGGCGCTCCCCCAGGCGCAGACATTGAGCACCGCTTCCAGGGGAACGTCGGCTCCGGACAGGTCCAGGTCATCGCACAGACAGGCACACCCTGGACAGATGTGGGATTCCCGTGGCCCGCGCATCCGCCGCCATCTATACCCAGACAGGTCTAAACATCAAACCATTTTAGCAGGTTTGGGTCGGGGATTGAAGGAAAATCTCAGGGGTGGGGGCCGGGCCTCCGGGCAGCCGCTCCGCTGCAGCCCGGGATCGCCCCGGAAATCGGGGTCTGGGAGGGGCGGGCCCGAAGGTCAGCGGAGGCGCATGAGCCAGATGGCCAGACCCACCACCGCCACCGCAGCCAGAAAGACCAGCTGGGGGTGGTCGAAGAAACGCTGGAAGGCCGTGTGCAATACCCCGGAGGCTTCGGTGAAGAGGCTCTTTCCCAGGTTCCCCAGCATCAGGAGGTATTCCATGACCATCTCCCGGACAGCAGATGCCGCCCCGGTGGGGCTCGTCCGCAGGGGGGGCCGGCCACTCCGGCCCCCCGTTTTCCTGGAAGTTATTTTACGAAAACCAAAGGGAGAGTGCTGCAAAAAGTGTCCGCATGAGCCACCCGGGCCCCCGGGTGAGGAACCCTGCCCCCTTCCGGAATCCGGCGCCCCCCTCGCCCTCCTCAGGGATTTTCCGGGGTCATTATCCAGGTGTCGATGGGCAGCTGGAAGTGCTGGATGGTGGTATTGAGACGCAGCCAGTATTTGTAATCCGTCTCTTTCTCCAGGATGAGGACGATCCCGGCCCGTTTGCCGGTCTGCAGGCTGTAATAGAGGGCCTGGCCGATGGCCTCGGCCCACTTGGAGCCGAAGTCGAACTCCACCGCGTGGGTGGCAGTGAGGCAGTCGCAGCGGGTGTCGTCCGGGAGCCGGGCCTCCAGCTGACCCCCCTGCTTACGGCACCATAGCCGCTGATACCAGGACTCCGGGTGGAGCCGGGCCGCCAAAGTGGCGCCCTGCCAGGCCGCCACCAGGAACAAGGCCGCCAGCATCCCGGCGAGTTTGTGTCTCATTTCCCCTCCTTTCCGGCCCCGGGGGTTCGGGTCCGGCGATTTTTTGGGGATTCATCATACCCCGTTTTCCCGGGGAAGGGGCGGGAAAACCACAGGGGACGGGGACAATTGTCTGGGGATAGGGAGGATTTCTTAATGTAAGCCGGGCTTGGGCCGATAAAAAGACTGACCGGAAAAGACATTCCCGGAGGCGGGGGGTGCATCGCCGCCGGCCGCCCCGGAAAGCCTGCGCCATGGAGAAACCCCCGGAGATCCCCTGCGCTCCCGAAATCCTGGCCCAGCTGGCGGAAAAGGCCGGCGTCCCTTTGTGGGTGGCGGCCCATGAGGCGGGGGAGCTGCGCGGCCTCTATCTCAATCCGGCGGCGGCCCGGATGGCGGGGCGCTCCCGGGAGAGCCTCCTGGTGGACCCGTCCGGACTCCTTTCGGCCCTGGCTCCCGGAGACCGGGAGCGGGCGTGGGAATGGGTGCGCCGCCTGGCCCGGGGGGAACCGGCCGCCACGGAGCTTTGCCTCCCTGGGCCCCCTGGGGAGGGGCGCTGGCTCTTCCTGGAGGGGTTTCCCCTGGGGGAGGACCCCGCCTCCGGAACCCGCCTGGTGGGAGGCTTCGGGCTGGACCTCACGGAGCTGAAGGCCGCAAAGGCGGCCGCCCAGGCGGCCCGGGCCCGATTTCAGGCCGTCTTTGCCTCCTCCTTCCTGGGGGTGGCCCTGCTCTCCGCGGCCGGGGAGCTGGTGGAGGCCAACCGCGCCTTCCTGGACATGGAGGACCCCAGCGGCGGCCTGGCAGCAGCCTGCCGGGAAATCCTTCTGGGCCTCATCCGGGAGGGGAGGGATTTCCACCAGGTGGAGCGGCGTTATCTGAGGCGGGATCGCCAGCCGGTCTGGGCCCGCCTCAGCCTCAGCCTGGTGCGGGATGAGGCCGACCGGCCCACGGCGGGGCTGGCGCTGGTGGAAAATCTCACCAGCCAGCGCCGCAGCGAGGAGGCCCTGCGCCAGAGCCGGGAGCGCTTCCGGGTCCTCTATGAGCAGGCCCCCGTGGCCTACCAGACCCTGGACGCCGACGGCCGCCTCCTGGAGGTCAACCAGGCCTGGCTGGAACTCACCGGCTACTCCCGGGAGGAGGTCCTGCACCGCTGGCTGGGAGACTTTCTGACGCCGGAGTCCGCCTCCCTTTTCACGCACCTCTTCTTCGGCCTCAAGGAAGGTGCCGAGATTTCCGAGGTGGAGCTGACCCTGGTCTCCCGGGACGGCCGCCCCCTCCCCATCGCCCTCACCGGCAAGCGGACCGTGGACGAGGCCGGGCGTTTCCAGCAGGCCCTCCTCATCGCGACGGACATCTCCCAGCGCCGGCAGGCGGAGGAAGCCCTGCGCCGCTCGGAGCTGCGCTACCGCACCCTGGTGGAGCAGATCCCGGCCCTCACCTACACCGCAAAGGCCGGGGATTTCACCGCCAAGCTCTTTTTCAGCCCCCAAACCGAGGCCATCCTGGGATTCTCCTGGGCGGACTATGAAAAGGACCCGGATCTGTGGCGGGCCCGGCTGCACCCGGAGGACCGGGAGCGGGTCCTTCAGGAGATGGCCCGCTCCCAGGCTGAGGGCATGCCCTTCGCCTCGGAATACCGCATGCTCACCCCTGAGGGCCGGGTGGTCTGGCTCAGGGATGAAGCCCGCCTCATCACCGATGTGGACGGCCAGCCCCTGGTGGTCCAGGGGGTCATGCTGGACATCACCGCCCGGCGCCAGGCGGAGATGGAACGGGAGACCTACCATCAGCTCCTCACCGCCACCTTCACCGCCTTCCAGGACCTCATCGTGGTGCTGGACCGGGACCTGAAAGTGGTCATGAGCAACTGGCGCCCCGGGTTTCCGGGGCGGCCCCCCGCCCCCGGGGATTTCTGCTACCAGGTGTTTGCGGGGCGCCCCGATCCCTGCCTCGCCTGTCCGGTCCAGGAGGTCTTCGCCACCGGCACCATGCAGATCCGGGAGACTGCGGCGCCGGACGGGCGGGTCCTGGAGATCCGGGCCTTTCCGGTTCCCGATGATCAGGGCCGGGTGAGTCTGGTGGTAAAACAGGTGGTGGACATCACCCAGCGCCGCCAGGCGGAGGAGGCCCTGCGCCTGAGCGAGGAAAACTACCGCCTCCTGGTGCGGAGTATCCCCGGGGTGGTGTTCCGGGGCTATGCCGACTGGCGGGTGGAGGTCTTCGACGACCAGGTGGAGAGGCTCACCGGCTATCCCGCCCTGGACTTCACCTCCGGCCGGCGGAAATGGTGCGACCTGATAGTGCCGGAAGACCTCCCGGAGGCCCAGGCGATCTTCCGCCGGGCCCTGAAGGGGGACCGCTCCTATGTGCGCTCCTACCGCATCCGGCACCGGGACGGCCGCCTCCTCTGGATCCAGGCCCGGGGCCAGATCATCCTGGACGAGCGGGGCCGCATCGACCACATCATCGGCGTCCTCTTTGACATCACCGCCCAGAAGGAGATCGAGGCCCAGCTGGCCACGGAAAAGGAACGCCTGGCGGTCACCCTGCGCTCCATCGGCGACGGGGTCATCGCCACGGACAACGAGGGACGCATCGTGCTCATGAATGCCGCGGCGGAGCGCCTCACCGGCTGGCCCCAGGCCGAGGCCCTGGGAATGCCGGCGTCCCTGGTCTTTTCCCTGGAGCGGGAGGGCAACGGCGGCGGGGGGTTGGATCCGGTGCCGGAGGTGATCGCCGGCGGCCGGCCGCTGCGGCTCCCCAACAGCACCCTGCTCCGGACCCGGAACCAGGAGGGGCTGAGCATCTCCGCCACCGCCGCCCCCATTGTGGACGGAGTGGGCCAGGTGCACGGCGCCGTTCTGGTGTTCCAGGACATCACGGTGCGCAAACAGCTGGAGGCGGAACTCCGGAAGGTGGAAAAGCTCTCCTCCCTGGGCATCCTGGCCGGGGGCATCGCCCACGACTTCAACAACATCCTCACCGGCATTTTGGGCAACCTCTCTTTGGCCCTGATCTCCTACCAGGACCAGGAGCTGCTTCTGCCCCGCCTGGCGGAGGCGGAGCGGGCCGCCCTCCGGGCCCGGGACCTGGTGCAGCAGCTCCTCACCTTCGCCAAAGGGGGGGCGCCGGTGAAGGAGGTGGCCTCCCTGCCGGAGATCATCCGGGAGAGCGCCTGTTTTACCTGCCGGGGCTCCCGGGTCCGGCCGGAATTCCACCTGGCACCGGACCTGTGGCCCGCGGAGGTGGATCCGGCCCAGTTCAGCCAGGTCATCCAGAATCTCATCCTCAACGCGGTGCAGGCCATGCCCCAGGGGGGCTGTATCATCATCACCGCCGAAAATGTCCGGCTGGGCCCGGACAGCGGCCTGCCCCTGCCGGAAGGGGATTACGTGAAGATCGGGGTGCGGGATCAGGGCGTCGGCATCCCCAGGGCCTATCTCCACAAGATCTTCGACCCCTATTTTTCCACCAAACAGAAAGGGAGCGGCCTGGGTCTGGCCACCGCCTACTCCATCATCAAAAACCACGACGGCTACATCACAGTGAGTTCGGAGCCGGGGGAGGGCACCGAGTTTCATATCTATCTGCCGGCCTCCCGCAAGAGACCCGCCCCCAGCCGCACCCTGTCTGCTGCCGAGCCGCCGGTTCCCGGCCGGGGCCGGGTGCTGGTGATGGACGATGACGACACGGTGCGCAGCGTGGCCGGCAAGATCCTGGCCCACCTGGGCTATGAGGCGGACTTCGCCCCGGACGGGGAAGAGGCCCTCCGGCTCTACACCCAGGCCCAGGCCGCCGGTCAGCCCTTCGATGTGGTCATCATGGACCTGACCATCCCCGGCGGCATGGGCGGCAAGGAGGCCATCCGCCATCTCCTGAAAATGGCCCCCGAGGCCCGGGTCATCGTTTCCAGCGGCTATGCCGACGACCCCATCATGACCCACTATCAGGAATACGGCTTCAAAGGCGTCATCCGCAAACCCTACCGGGTGCACACCTTCAGCGAAGAGCTGGCCCGGGTTCTGAGTCTCTCCTGAGCGGGCGGCCGGGAGGGTGAGCTCCGCACGCCGGTGGGGAAGGGGGGAGGAAAGGGCAGGGGGAGGGCAGGGCCGGACTGGCAGGAGGGAGGCAGGCCTCCCCCCTGCCGCCACCGGCAGCCTTTCCCGGCAAAGGCGGCCGGCCAGGGGGGATGTCCCGGAGGGGAAAAGACGCCTGGGGAGATGGGTGGCAGGGCAGTGAAAAGGTGGTCCGGGGAAGGGGGCCAGGGGTCAGTCCCGGCCCCGGCCGCATGATTTCGCCCGCCGAGGCCCTCACCCCCGGGGGACTCCCGGCCCTTCGGGCCTATGGCCATCCCCTTCCGACCCGGTTCCGGCCGGCGGCAGGATTTTTCCCGAAAAAAAATTATTTTCCGTCAAGTATCCCTGATTTTTGCCGATGGGGAGGAGGGAAGGAAAGGGTCGCCATGCAATGGAGTGTCAAGCACAAAGTGACCCTGCTCCTGGGATTGGCCGGCCTGGCCCTCCTGCTCCTGGGAGCGGCAGGGTACTGGTCTTTCAGTTCCCTGGCCGCCCAGGCCGCTGCCGGGGCCAAGGGGGCGGAAAGCGGCGCCGCTGCCGAGCTGGCGAGGAATCTGGCCCAGAGCGCAACCCGCAATCGCGCCTGGTTCATGGTTCTCACCGGGGTCCTGATGGCGGGGGTGGGACTCCCGGCTTTCGGGCTCCTGGGGGCGATGCGCCGGGATCTGGGCCGGCTGGAGGCCGGGATCCTGGGGGTGGCGGAACAGGTGGCCGCCGCCTCGCGCCAGGTGGCCGCGGCCAGCCACCATCTGGCCTCAGGGGCCCAGAAACAGGCCGCCTCCCTGCAGCAGGCTGCCGCCGCGGTGGCCGAGATCACCGCCATGGTGCAGCAAAACGCCGCCCACACCGTGGAGGCCGCCCGCCTGGTGGACAACTCCCGGGCCTCCATGAAGAGCAGCCATAAGCTCCTGCGCGCCACCCGGGACACCATCGCCCAGATCCAGGCGGCGGGGGAGAAGATGGCCGCCATCGTCAAGGCCATCGAGGAGATCGCCTTCCAGACCAACCTTTTGGCCCTCAACGCCGCAGTGGAGGCGGCCCGGGCCGGCGCCGCGGGAACCGGCTTCGCGGTGGTGGCGGAGGAGGTGCGCCATCTGGCGCAACGCAGCGCCGCCTCCGCCAAGGAGACGGAAGGCCTCATCGGCGAAAGCCTCCGGGCCATCCGGGAGGGTTGGGAGCTGGTGGAGCGCTCCCTGGAGGAGTTCTACCGCATGGGCGATGACGCCAAAAAGGTGTCCGAGCTCTTCGGCGTCATCAGCGAGGCCTCCCGGGACCAGGAGAGCCGCATCCAGGAAATCAACCGGGCCATGGGGGAGATCAACCACGTGACCCAGCAGAACGCCGCCAGCGCCCAGCAGACCAGTTCCGCCTCCCAGGAGCTCACCGCCCAGGCGGAGCACATGCGCACCGGCCTGGCCGACCTCCTGCGCCTCCTGGGCGCCTGAGGCTCCGGGTCCGAGGGGTTTCCCCCCGCCGGAGTTTAGAAGCCGGGAGAGCAAAAAAGTCCTGGGGAAACCGTCCCCCGGGGCCGGGGTCCATTTCCGCAACTGCCGTTGTTGCCCACCGGAGTCGGCAAAAATCCTTTCCCCCAGGTTCCCGGGGTGCGATCCCCCGAATGGCCAAGCCGGCCTGGGAGAGTCGCCGCCGGGGGGGAGAGTCGCCTGCCCCGGACGGGCAGAGCCTCAGGGCGGCAGGCGTCCCCTGCGGAACCGGTCACTGGAGAAGGTGTGGGGAGGGGAGAGGGGACCGTCATTTGCTCCCCACGGCCGCCCTCGGGCACACCCTGAAAGTCCGGGATTGCCGGAAGCCAGCCCCAGACCTCCATCCGCCGACCTCACTCCTGACCGGGGCCAGCGGGAGGCAGGGTCACCCGCCTGCATGTGGGGCGGGACCCCGGCAGAGCGGCCCCGGTCTTGTGAGGGCAGGCCTATAGCCTATCTTTCCCCATTCCTGCCGTTT
>Ga0197142_1004170_pt1 | contig 11800 bp, 7 predicted proteins | sample GBS60_MetaG_FD_148614 | JGI IMG/M metagenome (GOLD analysis project Ga0197142, IMG submission 148614) | Sediment microbial communities from Great Boiling Springs, Gerlach, Nevada, United States - GBS 60_MetaG | ecosystem: Environmental > Aquatic > Thermal springs > Hot (42-90C) > Sediment... | reverse complement strand
GATTTGCCCATTCCAGGCAACGATGACAGCATCCGATCGATCGATTTGATCGTGCGGCTGTTGGCCGATGCGATCGTGGCAGGCAAACAGGCGTCCGGGGCGATGAAACCGGAAGAGCAGCCGGTCGCTGCGTCTGGGGAAGCTGCCCCCGCCGAGACCGCCTCGGCTTAAGCTGGGCCGCCATACCTGCCCTTGGGTGAGGCTGGGCGCCCTATTGATCTTCGCAAAACCAAGAGACATACCAAGTAGCGGAAATCCAGGGATTTTGTCTGTCACTGAGATTTGCGAAGGTCAATAGTTTGACTGTATCTACCAGGCCGGGCCCCTACCAGATGTAGGGGTTAAAAATCGGATCGAACACCACAGGTTGTGGTCATAGTTCCCGGTAGATACAGTCAAGATAGATGGTTGTGCGGGGATTGGGAACCCATTTGGCTAACCCCCCCAAGTGCCCACAAGGGAACCCCGTTCGGCTGCCGCCCAGCTAGTAGTTGGAAGGATGGGAAGTTCGAGCGATTTGTTATGCCAGAAAGCAACCCGGCAGATGGACCATAGGTTGACTGTATCTACCGAGAGTCCTTACCCCAATCTGGGGTGTTCGAGCCGTTGTAACCCCTCCAACTCGCAGGGACCTGGCCCAGTGCATACAGTAGAAGAGTAACTATTTAGCCGTATGAAGTAACTCTTGGATTTTTGCTAACACTTTAGCCGGATGAAGGGTCCCAAACGTGTCCTTCCTGCGTAAGCAGGAATCCAGGGTACTTTGGAGGTGCTGGTGTTTTCTCGGCTGGACAAGGGGCAATGCTGGGCTACCTGCTGCATTCCCGCTTACGCGGGAATGACATGGCGGGTTTAGCCCACCTGGCAGGGGCGAGAGGCTTCATTCGGCTAAAATGTTACAGATAAACAGATAAGAAAGGAGTAGGAGCATTATGGTAGAAATTTCAGCGGCGGCAGTCAAAGCCCTTCGCGAGGAAACCGGTTTGCCGATGATGGAGTGCAAAAAGGCGTTGCAGGAGACCGGAGGCGATCCGGAGGCAGCCAAAGAGTGGCTTCGCAAGCATGCCAAGGCGAAGATGACGGCCCGACTCAGTCGGCCCACCGGTTTCGGCCGAATCGCTGTCTATGCTGATTTCCAGGCCGGCCGAGGCGCCATGGTCGAACTGCAATGTGAAAGCGCTCCGGTGGCCAACAACGAAGAGGTCATCCAATTTGCCGAGGCTTTGGCCCGGCAGTTGGCCTTAGGCCCTGGCGCCCCGACGCCGGCAGCCCTGCTGGAACAACCTTCGCCGGTCCGCCCCGGCCAGAGCTTGCAACAGCAAATGGACGATCTGATGAACCGGATTCGAGAGGTCTTTCGGATTCCAAGGATTTTGCGCATCGAAGGGGCGTGTGCCGGCTATGCCCATCACATGGGCAGCCCCGGCGTGTTGGTGCGGGTCTCCGGCGGAAAGGCCGACTTGGCCAAGGACATCTGTATGCACATAGCGGCCATGCGGCCCAAAGTGGTGCGGCGGGAAGATTTGGACCCGGCTTTGGTGGAAAAGGAACGTGCCATCCAAGTCGAAATCGCCCGCCAAGAAGGAAAACCGGAAAATATCATCCAAAAAATGGTTGAAGGCCGAATGAAAAACTTCTATGCCGAAGTGTGTCTGTTGGACCAGCCTTTTGTCAAAGACGATAAAAAGACGGTAGGCCAAGTCACCCAGGCCGCCGGCATGGAAATCCTGGCCTTTTACCGTTGGGAATTGGGGAAGGAGTAAACGGCTCCGGGGTTGTAGATTCAGGACGGCCGACATTTTTGAAGGCACCACTTTAGCCGAATAGAGCAACTGGCCTCTCCCCACTGCGGGAGAGGCCGGCCTGGCCGAAGGCCAGGCCGGGTGAGGGGGCCTTTATTGTCATTCCCGCGCAAGCGGGAATCCAGAAAGTATCTCAGAGGCTGTCCCGAAAATCCGTTGTCCCCTATCCGAACGGTTCCCGCCTGGAGCCAGAGGATATCGGAGAACCCCTGTTTTTGTAGGGTTTTAGCAACTGGATGGGAAACCTCGGTTGGTTGCCAACACCCAGATAGGGCAATTTCGGGACAGCCTCTCCGAGTTCCCGCTTGCCCAGCAGGAACACAAAAGGAGGTCCAAAGCTGGATTCCTGCTTGCGCAGGAATGACACATCAGCCCCTGCATTCGGCTAAACTGTTACGAAAATGATAGTGCTGCGTTTTGCCGATGAGGTAGAGCGATGAGAACACGAAAAGGTGCAGCCCGGGCTCGGGCGAGAAAACGGTTGTTACGAGCAGCCAAAGGGTTTTGGGGCGCCCGGCATCGGCTGCTACGCACGGTCAAAGAAACCCTGCTCCGTGCGGGCCGATATGCCTGGCGGGATCGGCGGGCACGCAAACGCCAGTTCCGCCGCTTGTGGATTACCCGGATCAGTGCTGCTGTAGAGATGCGCGGCATCCGCTACAGCGAGTTCATTCATGGACTCCAGAAGGCCCAGATCCGCTTGGATCGGAAAATCCTGGCCGACATGGCCGTCAACGACCCCCAAGCCTTCGATCAGGTAGTCGAAATGGCCAAACAGGCCTTGGGCAGGGAAGCGGTGTTGGTCTGAAAGGCTGTTCCGAAGCTCCCTTTTTAGCCCGGCTAGACAGCTCTCGGACAGCCTCCCCATCTGGAAAACCCCGAACAAAAAAGGTGGTGTAACACTTTAGCCGACTGGAGGACCTCTTTTCCCCTCTCACCCGGCCGTCAAGAGGGTTAGGGTGAGGAGGCCATTGGGAGGGCGGACGTCCCGTCCGTCTTCGTAGGCAGGCCAAAGGCCCGCCCTACGGGGCAGGGGAAAAGGCAGACGGGACGTCTGCGGTACAGGGCGTGCTCCCTCCTCTGGCTTTGCCTCCGTCGGCCTCTCCTACCTAGGGAGAGAGCATGGTGAAGTGTCTTTCCTGCGCAAGCAGGAATCCAGGCTGCTTTGTGCCTGCTCCGGTGTTCCTGTATAGCAAGTGGGGACCAGGCAACAGGGACTCCTCCTCCATTCTGGATTCCCGCTTGCGCAGGAATGACACGCAGGGTTTAGCTCGCCAAAAGAGACGGGTTACTCCATTCGACCAACGTGTTACCCAAAAAACTTCTGTAACTATTTAGCCGAATGAAGAGCCAGATGTGTCATTCCTGCGCAAGCAGGAATCCAGTGGCCTTGTGCCGCCGAAATCCCCCTCACCCGGCTGAGCCGAAGGCTCAGCCGGCCTCTCCCACCAGGGGAGAGGTGTGCATCGGATGACAAGCAGGTCCCTCCCGGGCGGATTCCCCATGCTTGAGTTTTGTACGCCGGGAACCGTTTTATGAGAGAAGCCGGGTTGCCCTGTGGGCCAGCCGGGGCGGTGGTTTTCCCTTCCTCAGGCGGTTTGCCGGAGGTGGGGCCTCCCTTTTACTCTTGCCGAAATACTTCTTCTGGCCCAGGATTTGGCTGTTGGCCCGATGGGTCGGCTGGTAGGTTTTGGGCACTATGGCGATGACCCTCCAGGAGTTTGTAACTCAGTTGGAGTTGTTTCGTTTGGAGGCCGGCAGAGCGTTTGCTTCGGCCGGCGATCGGGCTGCGTTGGAGGCGGCCCGAATTGAATGGTTGGGTGCCCGAAGCGGTCGGCTCAAACAACTGCAAAAGGCCCTCGGCCAACTGCCACCGGTCGATCGGCCCCAGGCTGGCCAACGCTTTCATCAGGTCCGGCAGGAGGTCCAGCAGGCTTTTGAAGCGGCGCAGGATCGGCTAGCTGCCCAACAGAAAACCGCTGCCGCCGCCGAACTATTCGATCCGACGGTGCCCGGCCTACGACCGCCGCTTGGACATCTCCATCCGATCACCCAAACCATCGAACAGCTTAAAGAGATCATGGGCCGATTGGGCTTTAGCCTGGCCGACGGCCCAGAAGTCGAAGATGAGTGGCACAATTTCGAGGCGTTGAACATTCCGCCGGAACATCCGGCCCGGGACCCGTTGGACAATTTTTACCTGGCTACAGCTTGCCAGCTTGCCGGCGGCGGCCCCATGCTTCTGCGAAGCCAAACCAGCACTGTGCAGATTCGGGTCATGGAGCGCCAAAAGCCGCCGGTTCGGATCATCGCTGTCGGCCGCGTGTATCGGCCCGATACTCCCGATCAGACCCATTCGCCCATGTTCCACCAGATCGAAGGGCTGATGGTGGATCGGCATGTGACGATGGCCGACCTGAAAAGTGTCCTCCGGATGTTGGGCATGAGCTACTTTCACGCCCAGGTGCATATCCGGTTTCGGCCCTCGTTTTTCCCGTTTACCGAACCCAGCGTCGAGATCGACATGAGTTGGCAGGGCCGATGGATCGAAATGGGCGGAGCCGGCATGGTGGATCCCAATGTCCTGCGGGCTGTCGGCTACGATCCTGAACAGGTGAGCGGTTTTGCCTTCGGATTGGGAATTGAACGACTGTGCATGCGTCAGCACGGCATCGACGATATCCGAGAGTTCTTCCGAAACGATGTCCGATTCCTCCAGCAGTTTTAGGCTGCTGGTACATTTCCCGAAGGGGAACATCTCCGCCGAACGGAACGTCGTACCTCACTCACCCGGTCCGGACACCATTCCGCTGCGGAATGGTTCGTAGGTTGATGGTATCCACCCAGACCAATTGCCACAAGCTGTGGCATCCGAGCACATTTTAGCCTCTAGGAAACATCTTAGCCGAATGAAGAAGGCCGATGTGTCATTCCTGCGCAAGCAGGAATTCAGGTCACTTGTGCCACCGAAATCCCGCTCATCCGGCTTCGCTGGCTCCGGCCTCTGGAAAGTCAGGGCAAAGGTGGAAAACTGGATTCCCGCTTTCGCGGGAATGACAATTAAAGTGTTTCCGTTGCCTGCCAGCGGCAAGTTGCTTCATTCGGCTAACGTGTTTCGCCTTTAGAAGGTAGTAACGGTCGGGTGGATACGGTCCCAGTCGTCTGTTTGGCCGGACGGCTCCGGCAAATGGAAAACCTATGATCATCTCCTGGAATTGGCTGAAACAGTATGTTCTTCTGGATATGCCGGTCGAAGAGCTTTGCGACCGGCTGATGATGGCCGGCTTCAACCACGAAGGCACCGCCGAAGTGGACGGCGATCTGGCCATCGACCTGGAGATTACCAGCAATCGGCCCGATTGCCTCAGCCATCTGGGCATTGCCCGAGAGGTGGGCGCTTTGTACGGTCGGCCGATCCGAGTCCCGGAGGCCCGTCCGCCCGAAGGAAGCTCCCAGGTGGACTCGCTGGTGCAGGTACGGATTGAATGCCCGGACCTTTGTTTTCGGTATATTGCCCGGGTGATTCGGGGAGTGCGGATCGGGCCGAGTCCTGCCTGGTTAGCCCGTCGGCTGCGCACCGTCGGCATCACTCCGATCAACAATGTGGTGGATGTGTCCAACTATGTGTTGATGGAGTGCGGCCAGCCGCTGCATACCTTCGATTTTGCCAAAATCCGAGGCCGGACCATCGTCGTTCGCCGTCCCAAGCCCGGCGAAACCATCGAAGCCATCAACCACCAGGTCTATACCCTCCAGCCGGACATGTGCCTGATCTGCGATGCGGAACGTCCGGTGGCCATTGGCGGGGTGATGGGTGGGGCCGAAACCGAAATCTCCGATTCCACCACCGAAGTGCTGGTCGAGGCGGCCGAGTTCGATCCGGTTTCCATTCGTCGGACGGCCCGGGCGTTGAGCTTGCATAGTGAATCTTCGTTCCGATTCGAGCGGGGCGTGGACACCGAAGGCGTGGATTGGGCAAGCCGACGCTGCTGTGAACTGATCCTGGAACTGGCCGGCGGCGATCTGGCCGCCGGCGCAGTGGATGTGGGCCGACGGCCACCTGCCCGCCAACCCATCCCGCTCCGATTTGCCCAAATCCCAAGAATCCTGGGCATTGAGGTCCCGCCGGAAAAGGTGCGGGAAATCTTGCTCGCCCTGGGACTGCGGGAATGCCCAGAACAAACCGAAACACCCTCTGCCCTGGGCCTACAAAGCGTCGGCCCGGAGAAAACACACCCGGAGAAAATCAAAACGAACTCTTCCGTGACCTCCGAAATACCGGGTCCTGGTTTGGCGAAAGCGGCTTCGGCGGCGGATCGACCGGCCGAACCGGATCGGATCGTTCTCCAGCCGCCTAGTTGGCGCCGGGATCTGGAACGGGAAATTGATCTGATTGAGGAGGTGGCCCGCATTTACGGCTACGACAAGATACCGGAAGATGTCAGTGTGCCGATGGCCCCCTCGGCCCGGACAAAAGAGGAACGGGTTGTAGAAAAGGTTCGGCAGGTGCTGGTCGGCTGGGGGCTGCTGGAAGCGATGACCTTTTCGGTGGTCGATCCGGCATGGACGGCGGCTTTTTTGCCCTGGACTACGGTCGAACCGCTTTGCACGCAAACCCCCTTGGTGCGAGGGGCCAACGTGCTCCGACAGAGTTTGCTCCCCAGTCTTTTGGCAGCCCGCCGAACCAATGAATCGGTGGGCAATAACCGGATCGAACTGTTCGAAATAGCCCGGGTCTTTTGGCCCCAGCCGGGAAAACTCCCGATAGAGGAACAAATGTTGGCCATCACCAGCGGTCGCCCCTACCTAGAACTCAAAGGCGTTCTGGAAGCCCTGCTGGAAGCGCTGAACATTGCCGAGCCGCTCCGAGCCGAACCCGCCCAATGCCCTCAATTGGCCCCGGAAGATTCCTGCCGACTCCATCTGGGCCAGCAATTGTGGGGCTTTGTCGGTCTGGTATCACCAGAACTCCAACAGCAAATGGAGCTCCGCCAGCCTTGTACGGTGGCCGAGGTCAGGCTGGGCCTGCTGGTGGCCGCCGCCCAACTCGTGCCCCAGTATCGTCCGGTGGCCCCCTACCCGGCCATTACCCGCGACGTCAACCTGGTGGTCGATGAACCGGTCCGATGGGCGGATGTGGAGGCGACCGTCTGGCAGGCCGGCGGCCCCTGGCTGGAATCGGTCCAGTATCGACAAACCTATCGAGATGCCCAACGGCTCGGCGAAGGCAAAAAGAGCCTGCTAATGACTCTGGCCTTCCGCTGCCCCGATCGGACCCTGACCAACCCGGAAGCCGACCAACTCCGGGATCAGATCGTAGCCGCCTGCGAAAGAAAACACGGCGCCAAACTCCGAGCCGGGTAATCCAAAACTTGCTGCTTCGGTAATATTTAGCCGAATGCAGGGGGGAGAGTGTCATTCCTGCGAAAGCAGGAATCCAGGGCTTCCTCCTGCCCCGTTTGTTATTTCTCGGAAGCAAGAATCCAGGGAAACGCTGGGTCCGCTTGCGCGGGAATCCAGAACATAGCAGGAGTCCATGTTGCCTTGTTGCCCGCTGCTCCACAGGAACACCGTTGCAGGCACAAAGCACCTGGATTCCTGCTTACTTTGACTGTTTCCACCCGGCCATGCTACCACCATATATAGGGGCTAAAACTGGGTGGAACACCACTGATTGTGGCAATCGCTCCCGGTGGATACAGTCAAGTTACGCAGGAATGACAACATCATCCCTCCATTTGGCTAACGTATTACCGAAAGCCGAATTATCCGGACGCATTGCCGGATTTTGAGGTCTTTTGAGGGGCAGAATCCCCCCCGGCTAGCGTAAGCCGATAGATTACCAGCACCACCAACGCCCCAGCACTGGCGGCAAAAAGCCCCACCGGACTAATCGGATTGATCGGTTTGCCCTGCAGGAAATAGCTCAAGCCAAAAAGTCCCACCACACTGCCCACCATGCCGATCATCAGGGTGGCCACCGGGCCTACCGAAGCCGAACTGGGGACCAGGGTTCGAGCCAGCAGGCCGGCCAGCATGGCAAAACCGAGCCAAATCAGCACCACATTGACCCACTGCTGGGCAGCCGGAGCAAGATTCCACTCCTCCATGGAGGGCCTTTCATCCAGGAGCCAACGGGTTCACGGCAGGCAGATTGCCTATAACTGGAAGTCGGAAAAAAACAAGGGGAAAACATTGGGAAGGACACCTAGTCTCTATATTTTGTTTATTTTGTCTATTTTTCTTATATTCCCTCTTTTGTATGGCTTGGCCTCCTGGTCGAACGGTTGATGGACCCCTCCCCGGTCCAAAACCGGGTACCATCGGTTCTTAACCGCATAGTTGGCCTGTATCCCCTCGGCCAAAGACACCACCCATATATAGTTGGCTAAATCTGGCTGGAATTCCACAGATTGGGGCAATTGCTCCCGGTGGATACAGTCAAGCTAAAATGTTTGGTTTTTGGGTAACCGTTCACGGGGTTGAACCACTACCTATCGAGGTATCCGGCGTACAGACCGCTCCATTTGGTATTTTGGTATTGCAGAGTCCCTGCCCGGCGTCCAAGAGGAAACCAGCCAGTTTGCAATTCCTTGGTGGGCAATGGGTTAGCCTCCGTGAACGGCTACGTTTTTGGGAAAGTTGCCGTTCAGGGTTTGGCGGGCAGTTCAGGAGCGGGTTGTTCCGGGGGCCGGATGCGTTCGGGCAGGTGTTCCTCGGCCAGGGGGTGGGTAAGCCGGAAGGGGTTATAAAGCGGGTCGCCCACCAACACCATTTGCCAGGAGGTAAACGGCGCGGTCCGATAGTAAACTTCTACCAGGCTGTACTTGCCGGTCAGCAACAAGGAGAAGAAGTCGTCGGGCAAGGGGAAGGCGGCCAGATACGGTTCGGCCACCGGGCCGAGGGTGGCGCAGACGCCCCGGGCCAACATCGACGGACACCACGCCTTGTGCTTGGGGTCCCGAAGGGTAACCGCTTCGATGCTGGCCATGTGATAACCCACCGCTCCCGGCTGCCATTGGAAGGCATCTACATACGCCCCCAACGAATACCAACCGCAGTAAAGGGCCGCCTCCGGACACTGGCCGGGCTGGAAGAGCTTTTGTTCGTTGTCCAGGAGGACTTCCAAGTTGGTGTGGGTTTTGAGTCGATCGGCCAGGTCCCGAAGCGACTGATCGTATTCGCCGTAGGAACCTCGCTGCTGGGGTCCGGGGGTGAAAGGAATACCACGGGCGTCCAGGTAAACCTTTCCTTTGAGCCCTTGTTGTTCCACCTCGATGGCGGTATCGACCAGGGCCTTGGCCAACGACAAACTGGGGGCGGCCAATCGGCTGACCATCATCACCGGGCGTTTGCCCGGAAGCCGGTCGAACATATAGTGGAGCAGATTGGGCTGCCAACCAAACAGCGGATAATCCTCCCACAGAATCAGCGACAGTTCGCTATCGAAACTGGCATGGGTCTCGTTTTTTTCCAGCAACTCTTTTTGGTGATCGATCCATTGCAGGCAGCCGAGCAGACCGTGGACCTGGACGAGTAGATTGCATATTTGTATATCTCTAGCAGGGCTATCCGGTAAGCTCTCCAACGCCCGGAGGCCTTGCAGGATGCCTTCCATTCGGCCACGCAGCAGAGCCATCGAGGCGGCCAATTCGGGGGTTTTTTTGCTTTCCGCCTGTTTGGCCGCCACTTGCAATAACGTGTGGATCCCGCCTACGGCGGCAACGATCTGCTGGAGGGCGGCCTCGGCTTTTTGGAGTTCGGCACCTTGGAGTTGCTGCGACCGAGCTTGAGCGGCTTTGATGGCAGCGTCCAGGAGCTGGCCAATTTCCGGCGCCGACATCTGCGAATCCAAACCGGCCACCGGCGGCGGTTTTTCCTGTCGGCCCACCGACTCAATCATTTCGAGCACTTTTTCCAGTTGGGCCACCTGGCTGGATCGGGCTTGATCGAGAAATTGTTTTCTGTTCTGGGCTTCGGGACCGCCGGGGTCTCGCCGACCAATCCGCAGCGGTACATCCCAACAGGTGACCAAACACCGGATTTTTTCCCTGCGTGGTTCGGCCAACAGCCACCTCCGAATGGCCGGCCGGGCCAGCGTTTCCCAATCCTTTCGGCTCATTTCGTCGCCGAGTTTACCGGGCAACAGGAAAATATGTTCCTTAGGTACGCCCCGACGCTGGGCATAGTGCTGGGCCAATTGTTGACCTTCAGGGCTTTCGGCCATGGCAATCAGGCCAATCTGCTCCGACTTCAACTCCGCCCAGACCGCCGAGGTTCCCATTACCCCCCCGCTGCACATCCACAGCAAACCCACCAGCCACCATGAACCCGAAAAACCACTAACCCTCGGAAACTTTGGCAACATAACCGCTCTCCTGAGGACTGACGTAACATGTTAGCTTGACTGTATCTACTGGAACCGGCCCCTACCAGTGGTAGGGGCTACGAGTCGGCACGAACACCACAGATTGTGGTCATTCGGCCTGTAGATACAGTCAATTTAGCCGAATAGAAGGACCCGCCCGTCATGCCCATTCGGGGGGCATTTCGCATGTTGAACGACCGTTCATTAGCCTATAGTGAGGGGCTACCCCCCATGATCCCATGGTGAATGACAATCTACACAAAACAAAAAACATGAATAAAAAAGATGGGTAAAAAATTGTAAGAAACCTCTGAAAAATCCTGAAAACATAGGAAACTGGTGGCCTTTTGATTATGTTGTCGGCCTCTAAGATTGCCGAAGGTATCCCCAATGGATTGTATGCTAGCATGGGCAGCAGCTTGATATATGGGGGTTTCGGAAAAATCTCCTGAAATACTTCCCTTTTGCCCACGTTGAATGATTCAAGAGGTTCCGTAACATTTTTGCCGAATGCAGGGGGCTGTGTGTCATTCCTGCGGAAGCAGGAATCCAGTCTCCTTGCGCCGCCGAAATCCTTCTCACCTGGCCTGGCCGAAGGCCAGGCCAGGTGAGGGTCTCATTCCCCCGAAAGCGGGCATCCAGAACGTAGGAGGAGTCCATATTGCCTGGGTTCCCGCCTGGCTGGGGACAAACCTGATTCCTGCTTACCAGGAATGACACATCGTGCTTTGCCATTGGGATAAAATGTTACCCTTTTTATTTTGCCAAACCGCATTCCTCCATACCACCCCTTGCAGACAAAGCTCTCTTTTTTCACCACCTGCCGGAAAATGGGCCACCGCTTTCGCTTTAGCCGGGTTATAATATGCCGTTTAATACCCCCATACCAAAAAACCCTCAGCATGCGGCGATTCAGATGCCGTAACATTTTAGCCCCGTGGAGGGACACACTTGTCGTACCCGCAAAAGCGGCTATCCAACAACGCAAATACCCCCCAAACGGATCGGACCTAACGAGCAGGTCCCTTTAAGGGCATCTTCATACAGCTAAAGCTAAAATGGAGGCCTGGTTCCGGCAGATTCCATTGATCTTCGCAAAACCAAGGGACATATAAGGTGGCTGGAAACAAGGAATTTTGGCTGTCTCTACGATTTGCGAATATCCATAGCTGGCCTGTATCCACTGGGAGCGATTACCCCAATCTGTGGAGCTTGACCCAGTTTTAGCCCCTATCTGCACTTTCCCAAAAAAGTTCTTAGTTCGTAACACTTTAGCCGAATGAAACCACTCGCCTCTCCCCTGGCCGTCGAGAGGCCGGCCTGGCCGAAGGCCAGGCCGGGTGAGGGGGCCGTCTCTGGGTGTGCGGGCCTTCGTCCCGCATAGCAAGGTGGAGGAGACATCCGCCTTCCGGATTCCCCTTCACCCTAACCCTCTCGACGGCCGGGGCAGAGGCCACCGTCGGACCTCCGAAGCAGGTCCCTCCAAGGGGATTTTCATTCGGCTAAAATGTTACCTTAGTTCTTATTTAGCAAAAAGTGATGAAAAGCGACTTTCGAGACGCATAAAAATCGTAAGTTCTTAAATATCAATAGTTTATAGAAACTGCCTTTGATTGTTTGGGAAAGAGCA
>Ga0197142_1004169_pt1 | contig 11801 bp, 10 predicted proteins | sample GBS60_MetaG_FD_148614 | JGI IMG/M metagenome (GOLD analysis project Ga0197142, IMG submission 148614) | Sediment microbial communities from Great Boiling Springs, Gerlach, Nevada, United States - GBS 60_MetaG | ecosystem: Environmental > Aquatic > Thermal springs > Hot (42-90C) > Sediment... | reverse complement strand
TCCGGGACCGTCTTGACCGGTTTGGGCTCGTCGGCGCCGGGTTCCAGCACCAGCATCGGCGCGACGTGAATGCGGCCGAAGGTGGACGTGCCCCGGATGACCTGGGCGATGAACGGGTCGGAGACGTTCGGCGGCGTCCGCTCTATCTGGGGGTTGGTGGCGTCCAGCGCGACGTCGTTGATGATGGAAAAGAAGCGCCGCCCGGTGCGCCCGTGGATGACGACGTAGCGCCCCACGGCCAGCCCCTCAATGACCGTCTGCGGGTCCAGTTTCACCTCCAGCCCTTTGGAGAGGCTGCCGCCCACCACAATCCCCAGCCGCCGCCCGGGCTCCCGCTGCGGCGGGCGGGGAAACCAGCGATCCAGTTCTTCGGCCATATCTCACCTCGGGAAAAGCACCAAGACACGAAGACACGAAGTTAATTTTTAATTGTTAATTATTCATTTCCCTTCGTGTCTTCGTGTCTTCGTGGTGAATCCGGATGGACGTCCCCAGCATCCGCCGCATCTGGAGCAGGCGGCGGAGCGGGCGGAATCCGGCATCGGTGAAGAAGGCCTCCAACCGCATCCGGGCCCCCGGCAGAGTGGTGACCGTCTCCCATGCGGGACGGCGGGCCAGGAAGGCCAGCGCTGTCGCCACCAGCGGACCGCTCAGGTCGTCCATTCGCGGCGGTCGGACCAGGACCTCCACCTCATGCCAGCGTTCCGAGCGGTACGAGGTCAGGCGCAGCGCGCCGGTCAGGCCCCCTTCGTCCCGCAGCACCCACCAGTTTTCGCTGCGGCCCTCCAGCCAGGCGGAGAGACGGGCCTCCCACCCGGCCCGGTAGGCAGAGGGGCGGATTTCCAGCACTTCCTGATGGGTTCGGGAGAGGCCATCGCGGGCCAGCAGGTAGAGGGCGTGGCTTTCGGCCGCGCGGGCCCGCCGCACCGGCAGGGGCTGTGGGCCGGCGCCCGGCCAGGGCAGGCCCTCGGGGCGGGCCAGTTCCAGCGACTCTCCGACCGGTTCAAACCCCAGGCGTTCGTAGAGGCGGCGGGCGGCGGCATTGTCGGCCCGGACCTCCAGCCCGACCCACGCGCCGCCCCGCGCCGCGATCTCCTCCAGCGCGGCCTCCACCAGCGCCCGACCGATGGAGCGCCCCCGCCACCCGGGATGGACGGCGACGTTGCCGATCATCCAGCCGCCTGCTGCGGTGGCCCGCCGGAACGATACGTTGCCCACCACCCGCCCGTCCTCCACCCAGACGAAGCCCGGCGATTCCTGGTCCAGGTCCATCCCCCAGATCAGAAACCCCAGCGCGCCCCAGCGGGCGATGCGCTGCATCCGGCGCAGGGTCTGGCGGGCCCAGGGCCCCAACTCCCCGGCGAACACCTCGGTCATCAGGTTCGCCACCGGCCCCAGATGGCGCAGCGGATGGAAGGGCACCAGCCCCTGCTCAACTCGCCGGAGAACCGCGGTGGTCATTTTCCGTATTCCGTACTTCGGATTCCGTGTTAATCCGTGTCCATCCGCGTTGATCCGCGTCCTGTTTTCTCACCCGGGCGCGGCCGCATCCGCTCCAGGTTGCCCCGGGGCACCTTCACCAGGTGGCGGCAGCGGGGGCACTCCACCCCGTAGTGGGTCTCGCCCTTCTCGTTCAGCATCTCCAGAGCCGCCAGGACCTGCTCTCTGGAGAGGGAAAACATATGACCGCATCGCTGACAGCGAACGCCTCTCATACGCTCCTCCACCTTGCAGGGTGTTTCCCATTATAGCCGAAAGGTGAGGGAAGACAAATGGCCGGGCTACGGAATGCCGACAAGGCCCCCGGCAGGTTTCCTGTCCCTCACCCCTGGTGGGGCAGAGACCCTTCCGACACCTGCGGGAACAGGGGGTTGCGGTCAGCGAACGACAGGTGCGCCAGGCGGCGGAGCAGAGCGGGTTGTCTCGCCTGCGGGCGGAACTGGTGAAGCGGTATCACATGACGGCGGAGAGCATCCGTCCGCGGGACGAGCGGCTGACCGGGCAGTTGCTGAGACGGGTGGAGATCCTGCTGGCGAGACTGGGAAACGGGGGCGGCCTGACGCCGGAAGAGCCCCCGATCCTTGTGGTGCGCAAGAGCCGCAAACCTCGTCCCAAAACCGTGACGCCCCCCGAATTGCGGTTCATCCAGAGAGTGCTATAATGACAGTGAAGTGTTTTCGCTGACTGAAGTCAGCCTTTTTGGGCCGCAGGCCTATGGTCGGCCTTCGCCGACCCCTCCTGACGCACCCGGAAGCATGTCGGCGAAGGCCGACACCCCTCGGGCCGAGCCCTCGGGGCGAGGCCCGGCACGAAGTGCCCGGGAAGGGCGATTTCCATCGGCCTGAGCACCTGCACACTTCTCGCAGGGGGCTTACCATGTTTCAACCTCAGGTGTTGACCCAGGAAGAAATCCGCTCTCTCCTGAACGACCTGACCGGGGAGGAAGTAGAACAGGCCCGTGCCCTGTCCCTGACTCCCTTGAAGCGGGAAATCCTCTACGAAGGCGTCCCCGGCGGCGCCATCGTGCGGGATACCGCGGGGCGGGAGTACATTGACTGCACCGCCCAGGCCTGGACCCTCAACGTGGGGTACTGCCATCCGGACGTGCTGGCGGCCGTCGCCGAGCAGATGCGCCACCTCACCCACGTCCGCTACGGCTTCCCCACCATCCCCCGCATCAAACTGATCAACCGCCTGGCGGGCCTCTTCCCCGGCAACCTGAAGCGGGTGGCGCTGAACAACCAGGGCGGCGGCACCGCCATAGAGGCGGCCATGAAACTGGCCATGGTCAACCGTCCTGGCGCGACGACCTTCCTGGTGGCCTACCGGGGTTACCATGGGGCCACCCTGGCGACCATCTCCGCCAGCCACTACATGCCGGGCCTGATGCGCTTCAGCGGCTGGGGGCTGGAACACATCGTCCGGTTCCCCTACCCCTACTGCTACCGCTGCCCCATCCACCGGGACCCCGGCACCTGCGGCCTGGCGTGCCTGGAACTGGTGGAACAGGCCATCCTTTACGGCGCCAACACCCCCATCGCCGGTCTGATCATTGAGCCGATGCAGGGGGCTGGTGGGCAGATTCCCACGCCTCCCGGCTACCTGGCGGGCCTGAAAGAACTCTGCCACCGCCACAACATCCTGCTCATCTACGACGAGAGCCAGACCGCCTTTGGGCGCATCGGGGCGATGAGCGCCGCCGAGTACTACGGCGTCCCCCCGGACATCCTGGTGCTCACCAAGGGGCTGGGTGGCGGCTTCCCCGTGGGCGCCATCGTGGCCCGGGAGGACCTGAAGGGATTCACCTACCTGGAGGAGCACACCACCTTCGGGGCCAACCCCGTGGCGTTTGCCGCCGCGCTGGCGGCCATTGAGGTCACCCTGCGGCTGGACCTTACCGGCCGTGCCCGCGTCCTGGGCCAGCGGGCCACCGCCCGCCTGCGGCAGATGCAGGAGACCCACCCCCTCATCGGCGACGTGCGCGGACCGGGCCTCTTCATCGGCGTGGAACTGGTGGAGGACCCGGAGACGAAGGTCCCGGCAACGGAGCGGGCCACCGCGCTGGTGGAACTGGCCATGGAGCGCGGCGTCATCTTTGACCTGGATATGCCCGATGTGGTGCACGGTCTCCCCACCCGTCGCAACGTGGTCAAAATCAAGCCGCCGCTGACCATCACCGAGGAGCAACTGGACCGGGCGCTGGACGTCTTTGAGGAGGTGCTGGAGGAGGTCTCCCGCTTCCCGGCGCCGGTCCTGGAGCAAATCCGTCACAAGATCATAGAGAGTGCGATGCCCAGATAAGAGGTGCCAATGACCCAGTACATCATTGCCCACGACGTCGGCACGGGCGGCAACAAGGCCGTCCTGGTGGATACGGAGGGGAACGTCCGTGCCACCGCCTTTATGCCCTACCCCGTCCACTACCCCCGCCCCGACTGGGCTGAACAGGAGCCGGAGGACTGGTGGGGCGCGGTCACCACGACCACCCGCCAGGTGCTGGAGCGGGCAGGCGTCTCGCCGAAGGACATCCTGGCCGTCACCCACGCCACCCAGATGCTGGGCATCGTCCCCATGGGACGGGACGGGCAGGTCCTACGGCGGGCCATCATCTGGCTGGACGGTCGGGCGCCGCAGCAGGCGGAGCGGATCATGCGCCGCTTCCTGGGCCGCCGGGTCTTCGCGATGGTCGCCGGAGCGGAACTCTCCGGCAAGGACGGCCTGCCCAAACTGCTCTGGCTCAAGGAGAACGAGCCGCACGTCTACAACGGCATGTCCTGTTTCCTGGACGTGAACGGGTACCTGACCTACCGGGCCACCGGGCAAATGGTCTTTGAATGGTCGTGCGCCTCGGCCTTCGCCCTGGACCTGAAGAAGAAGGACTGGATGCGTGGGCTGATCCGGTACATCGGCGGGGACCCGGCCAAATTCCCCCCGCTGGTCCGCTCCACCGACCGGGTCAGCGGCCTGACGGCGGAGGCGGCGCGGGCCTGCGGCCTGCTGGAGGGCACCCCGGTCTTCGGCGGGGGCGGCGACGCGCCGGGGGCCGCCGTCGGTGCCGGCGCCGTCCGGGAAGGAGACGGCCACGTCTACCTGGGCACCTCCGGCTGGGTAGGCGTCGTCACCCGCAAGACCCCCACGGGTCGCCACGGCGTCGCCTGCATCCAATCCGCCGACCCCCAGAAGGTGATGCTGTTCGCTGAAATGGAGACGGCGGGCGCCTGCCTGAAGTGGATCGCCGACCAGTTCTACCGCCACGAGCAGGCCGACCCCAACATCCCCAACGTCTACGCCCTGATGGACGAGGACGTGGAGCAGATTCCGCCCGGGTCGGATTACCTGGTCTGTACCCCGTGGATGTACGGGGAACGGGCGCCCGTCTCCGACACCTGGGTGCGGGCCACCTTCTTCAACATCAGCGCCGACCACACCCGGGAGCACCTCCTGCGGGCCGTCTACGAGGGGGTGGCCTACAACCTGCGCTGGCTGATAGAGATTGTGGAGCGGACCTTCGGGTTCCCGCTGCCCGTGTTGCGGGTCATCGGCGGCGGCGCGCGCGGCGCGCCCTGGATGCAGATCATCGCCGACGTCACCGGTCGGCGAGTGGAGACGGTTGTTAATCCTCAGGAGGCTGGCGCGGTGGGCATGGCCCTGACGGCGGGGGTCGGCCTGGGGCTCTATCCCGATTTTGAGTCGCTGCGGAAGGTCATCCGCGTGGAGCGGGAGTTTGACCCCCGGCCCGAGAACGCCGGGACCTACGACCTGCTCTACCGGGCCTACCGCCGCCTGTACTCATCGCTGCGAGGTCTGTACCGGGAGGTGAATCAGGTACGGTTTGGTCAACAGTGCCGGTAGCGAGGCCGCAATGAGAGGGTGACACCTGGCAGGCACATCTGGAGCAAGGGCTGATAAATGCTCTGACAGAATGCTCGTAGTGAGCCACGAAGCGCCACGCGCCGAAGGCGCTCGCGCCGAGGCGAAGCGGAGTGGCGTCCAGAAGGCCTGAAACGGCACTCCGCCGGCGCTTTGTGCCTGACTACGAACGAACAAAATGAAAGCGCTGACAAGCCCTGTCTGGAGGAGGCGAATATGGCTCAACAATTCCAGGGATTGACGGCGGAAATGTACCGGGCCGTGGTCGCCGTCGTGGATGACCGGATGAAGGAGATTCGGGTCGTCCGCCAGGAATTTGACCGTCTGGTAGAGGCCCACGCCCGCACGGAGGCCGCGCTGAATCGGCTGGCCGAGGCCCAGGCGCAGACGGAGGCCCGCGTCCGGGAACTGGCCGAGGCGCAGGCCCGGACCGAGGAGGAACTCCGGAAATACCGGGAGGCCTCGGAGGCCCGCTTTGCCCGCATAGAGGCGGCGCTGGACCGGCTGGCCGAGGCTCAGGCCCGCACCGAAGAGGAATTCCGGAAATACCGGGAGGCCTCGGAGGCCCGCTTTGCCCGCATAGAGGCGGCGCTGGACCGGCTGTCCGAAGCCCAGGCGCAGACGGAGGCCCGAGTTCGGGAACTGGCCGAGGCTCAGGAGCGATACCAGGAGGCCTCGGAGGCCCGTTTTGCCCGTATAGAGGCGGCGCTGGACCGGCTGTCTGAGGCTCAGGCGCAGACGGAGGCCCGAGTTCGGGAACTGGCCGAGGCTCAGGCGCAGACGGAGGCCCGGCTCCGGGAACTGGCTGAGGCTCAGGAGCGATACCAGGAGGCCTCGGAGGCCCGCTTTGCCCGCATAGAGGCGGTACTGGAGCAGGTGGTCGTTCAACTTCAGAAACTCACCGACCGGACCGGCAAACTGGAGGGCCGCCTCCTGGAACTCACATATCAGCAAAAGGCGGGATCATACTTCGGCTATCTCCTGCGACGGCCGCGGGTCTTCCTGCCCGTAGAGATAGAGGACCAATTGAAAGACTATCTCACGCAGGAAGAGTTCCGGGATTTGCTGGCCGTGGACCTTCTGGTCAGTGGGCGGCCCCGGCATCTGGCGGAAGCGCCGCAGGTCTGGCTGGTGGTGGAAATATCGGCGACGGTGGACCGACATGATGTGGAACGGGCCCGACAGCGGGCAGACCTGCTCCGGCGGGCCGGCCTGCGGGCCATCCCCACCGTGGCGGGTGAGGATGCCACAATGGGGGCCCTGGAGGAAGCAAAGACCCACAAAGTGCTCATGCTTCAGGACGGGCGCTCCTGGTTCTGGGAAGAGGCGCTGGCCGAGGCCTTGCAGTAACGGCCCGCGCTACAGGCTGAAACTTGTGTTACAGGCTAAAGCCTGTGCTACAGGCTGAACCTGCACTACAGGCTAAAGCCTGTGCTACATCAAGCCGGAGGTCAACTATGAAGCGGGAAGATGTGGAATCCCTGCCCATCGCCCTGCCCGAGGGCGTGGACGAGAACGAGTACGTCATCGGGACCTACCTGGTCTCTTACCCCAAAGCGTTCCCGGTGCCCAAACTGGCCCCGGCGCTGGCCATTGAGCAATCCACGGGCACCTGGGTCCCGGTGCCCGGGGAGACGCCCGAGGTCCGCCGGAAACACGTCGCCAAAGTGGTCGGCGTCTACGAAATCCCCGACTACGAGTGGATGGTGCCGCCGGAGGTGGAGTACCGCCACTACGTCCTGCAGATCGCCTTCCCCGTCGTCAACTTCGGCTCTCAGATTCCTATGCTCCTGACCACCGTGGTCGGCAACATCTCCATGGCCGGGCGGCTGAAACTGCTGGACCTGCGCTTCCCGCGCGCCTATGTGGAGGGCTTCCAGGGACCGAAGTTCGGCATTCCGGGAGTTCGGGAGGTTCTGGGCGTGTACGACCGCCCCCTGCTCAACAACATGATCAAGCCCTGCACGGGCTACCCGCCGGAGGTGGGGGTGGAACTCTTCCGCGCCGCGGCGCTGGGCGGCTGTGACATCATCAAGGACGACGAACTGCTGGCCAATCCGTCCTTCAACGAAGTGCAGGCACGGGTGAAACTCTATATGGAGGCCGAACGCCAGGTCTACGAGGAGACCGGCGAGCACACCCTCTACACCGTCAACGTCACCGATGAGGTCCCCAAAGTCTTTGAGAACGCCCGGCGGGCAGTGGAACTGGGCTGCAACGCCATCATGGTGAACTACCTGGCGACGGGCTTCCCGGTCCTGCGGGCGCTGGCGGAGGACCCGGCCATCAACGTCCCCATCCTGGCCCATATGGACGTGGCGGGAGCCTTCTACGCCTCGGAGTGGCACGGCATCAGTTCCCACCTGGTGCTGGGGAAACTCCCCCGCCTGGCCGGGGCCGACATCGTCGTCTTCCCCGCGCCGTACGGGAAGGCCCCGGTCCTGCCGGAGAAGTTCCAACGGGTGGCGCAGAACCTTTCCTTCCCGTTCTACCACATCCGCCCAACCTTCCCGATGCCCTCCGGCGGCATCACCCCCAAAATGGTGCCGCAGGTCATCAAAGACCTGGGGCCGGACATCGTCATCGGCTCCGGTGGAGGGATTCACGCCCATCCACAGGGACCGGTGGCCGGGGCCCGCGCCTTCCGGCAGGCCATCCAGGCCGCTATGGAGGGCCGCCCGCTGGAGGATGCGGCGAAGGAGTACCCCGAACTCCGGGTCGCCCTGGAAACCTGGGTGGACCCCTTTGGGAAAGGGCTGGGAGTGTAGGCCGATGAAACGCCGCGTCCTTTTCCTCTGCACCGGCAATTCCGCCCGCAGCCAGATGGCGGAGGGGCTGGTCAACCACCTCCTGGGAGACCGCTGGGAGGCATTCTCGGCGGGCACCCACCCCGCTGGCTACGTCCATCCGCTGGCCGTCCAGGCTATGGCCGAACTGGGCATAGACATCTCCGGACAGCGGTCCAAGTCGGTGGAGGAATTTCGCGGCCAGCCCTTTGACGTCGTCATCACCCTTTGCGACAGCGCGGCCCAGGAGTGTCCCGTCTGGCTGGGGCCGGGGCGGGCGGTCCACATGGGCTTCCCGGACCCCGCTCAGGCCGACGGCGTCATGGTGGACCGCATGGACGCCTTCCGCCAGGTGCGGGATGGCATCCGGGAGAAAGTACTGCGCTATCTGGAGACGGAGGCTGTGGAATCACAAACCACAAAGGACACAAAGGACACGAAGGTGATTACTTTAAATTTAAAAAAATAATCTTTTGTGTCCCCTCGGGCAGAGCTCCTCGGGGCGAAGCCTTCGTGTCCTTCTTGGTTTTTCATCCATCTTTGCGTCCTTTGCGCTCTTTGCGGTGAAAATAGAAAAGGAGCATGATGTTCGTCTTGCGGGAGGAGTACGAAGAGCGGGAGGCCCGCTTCCTGGCCCCCTACGGCTTCAAGAGTCGGGAGTCGCGCGGCCGGACGGTGCCGGAGGACGAGCACCCCTATCGCACCGCCTTCCAGCGGGACCGGGACCGCATCCTCCACACCACCGCCTTCCGTCGGCTGGAGTACAAAACCCAGGTCTTCGTGATCTACGAGGGGGACTACTACCGTACCCGGCTAACCCACACGCTGGAGGTCGCCCAGATTGGCCGGACGATGGCCCGCGCGCTGGGGGCGAACGAGGACCTGGTGGAGGCCATCTGTCTGGCGCACGACCTGGGCCATCCCCCCTTCGGGCACGCGGGGGAGGCCACGCTGAACGCGCTGATGGCCGGTCACGGCGGCTTTGACCACAACCGCCAGAGCCTGCGCATCGTGGACTTCCTGGAACAGCGGTTCCCCGACTTCCGCGGCCTCAACCTGACCTGGGAGGTGCGGGAAGGCATCGTCAAACACGAGACGGAGTACGACGTGGCCGACGCTGCCGGGTTTGAGCCCGAAAAACGGGGGACGTTGGAGGCCCAACTGGCCAACCCTGCCGACGAAATCGCCTACAATGCCCACGACCTGGATGACGGCCTGCGCTCCGGGCTCATCACCCCGCGCGACCTGGAAGGTATCGCCTGGTGGGAACGGCTCAAGGAGAGCATCAGCTGGGCGGGCGACCACTTCACCGACCTGATCCGCCACCGGCTCATCCGCCGGTTCATCGGCCTGCTGGTCACCGACCTGCTCACTGAAACCCACCGTCGGCTGGAGATGTGGGGGCCGGATTCCCCCGAGGCGGTCCGCCGCCTGCCCGAGAACGTCGTCGCCTTCTCTCCCGAGGTGCAGCGAATGAACCGGGAACTGAAAACCTTTCTCCTGGAACGGTTCTACCGCCACCCCCGGGTGATCCGGATGCAGAAGAAGGCGGAACGGGTGGTCGCCGAACTCTTTCAGGCGTACGTGGCGGAACCGGCGCAACTCCCCCTGGAGGTCCAGGCCCGGCTGGAGGAGGGGGAAGACCTGCATCGGGTCGTCTGCGACTACATCGCCGGGATGACGGACCGCTTCGCCCTGCAGGAATACGCCAAGATGTTTGACCCCTACGAGCGGGTGTGATTCTGGCCGTTGCCGACCCCAGAACCTGGCATCCTTGCTTACCTGCTCACTTGCAAACTTGCCCACTTGCCCACTTGCCCACTCGCTCCTGGAGGCCCAATGGACGACCTGACCCGCGCTCGTGAAGAATGGGAGAAGCGAACCCTGGAGCCCACGCTCCGGCGGTTCCCCGAACGACAGGAAAGGTTTGAGACCCTCTCCGGTATCCTGCTGGACCGCATCTACACCCCCGCCGATGTGCCGGTGGACTACCTGCAGGACCTGGGTTTCCCCGGCGAGTATCCGTTCACCCGGGGGGTCCAGCCGACAATGTACCGGGGGCGGCTCTGGACGATGCGCCAGTACGCCGGGTACGCCACTGCTGAGGAGTCCAATGCCCGCTACCGCTACCTGCTGGCCCAGGGGCAGACCGGTCTCTCTGTGGCCTTTGACCTCCCCACCCAGTTGGGCTACGACGCCGACGACCCCCTGGCCTCGGGCGAAGTGGGCAAAGTGGGGGTCTCCATCAGCAGTCTGGACGACATGCGGGTGCTCTTCAACGGCATCCCCCTGGACCAGATCAGTACCTCTATGACCATCAACGCCCCGGCGGCCATCCTGCTGGCCATGTACATCGCCGTCGCCAAAGAGCAGGGGGTGGACCCAAAGCGACTGCGCGGTACGGTCCAGAACGACATCCTGAAGGAGTACGTCGCCCGGGGCACCTACATCTTCCCGCCCCGCCCCTCCATGCGCCTGGTGACCGACCTCATCCGCTACTGTGCGACGGAGGTGCCGGAGTGGAACACCATCAGCATCAGCGGCTACCACATCCGCGAGGCCGGCTCCACCGCCGTCCAGGAAGTCGCCTTCACCCTGGCCAACGGCATCGCCTACGTCCAGGCCGCCATAGAGGCCGGGCTGGACGTGGACGCGTTCGCTCCGCGCCTTTCTTTCTTCTTCAACGCCCACAACGACTTTCTGGAGGAAGTGGCGAAGTTCCGCGCCGCCCGTCGCCTGTGGGCCCGTATCATGCGGGATCGGTTCGGGGCGAAGGACCCCCGTTCCTGCATGCTCCGCTTCCACACCCAGACGGCGGGTTGCACCCTCACCGCGCAGCAGCCGGAACTCAATGTCATCCGGGTCACCCTCCAGGCCCTGGCGGCCGTCCTGGGCGGGACTCAGTCTCTCCACACCAATTCGCTGGATGAGGCCCTCTGGCTCCCCACCGAGGAATCCGTCCGCATCGCCCTGCGCACCCAGCAGATCATCGCCCACGAATCGGGGGTCGCCAACACGGTGGACCCGCTGGCTGGCTCCTACGTGGTGGAGTACCTGACCAACGAGATAGAACGCCAGGCCCAGGCATACATTGAGAAGATAGACGCAATGGGCGGAGTACTGGTGGCCATTGAACGGGGCTACATCCAGCAGGAGATTGCCGATGCCGCCTACCGCTACCAGCAGGCGGTGGAGAAGGGAGAGCGGATTGTGGTGGGCGTCAACGCCTATCAGATAGAGGAGGAGGCCCGTCGCCTGAAGCGGCTGGTGGTGGACCCGGCGGTGGAGGCCCGGCAGCGGGAACGGCTGGCCGCGCTGCGGGCCCGGCGGGATTCGGAGCGGGTGTCGGCGATGCTGGCCCGCGTGGAGGCGGCGGCCCGCTCCTCCGACGAGATGCTGATGCCCCTCTTCATCGCGGCGGTGGAGGCCGGGTGCACCCTGGGCGAGATTTGCGGCGTCCTGCGGCAGGTCTGGGGAGAATACCGCCCGCTCACAACCCTTTAGAGCTTGTCCGAAATTTGCTCGTAGTCAGGCACGAAGCGCCAGCGGAGTGCCGTCTGAGCCCGTTCAGCGTCACTCCACTTTGCTCCGGACGCCACTCCGCTTCGCTCCGTGGCTCACTACGAGCGTTTTCAGACAGGCTCT
>Ga0197142_1004168_pt1 | contig 11805 bp, 11 predicted proteins | sample GBS60_MetaG_FD_148614 | JGI IMG/M metagenome (GOLD analysis project Ga0197142, IMG submission 148614) | Sediment microbial communities from Great Boiling Springs, Gerlach, Nevada, United States - GBS 60_MetaG | ecosystem: Environmental > Aquatic > Thermal springs > Hot (42-90C) > Sediment... | reverse complement strand
CCCAACATCATATCTACAGGCTGCTTATGTGCTCACAGAGGCCCTTTATACCCAAGCCCCTCCCTTTGAGGTAAAAGGCCTTAAAGGAGTAAAGGCTTGTTGATCATATAACCTAAAAAGCACCCCTTTGGGGTGCTTTTTACTAACTTTGGAAGATAACTTTAAAAAGCAAAGCATTTAATTTCATGCTCCAGCCCCCCACATGGGAAACTCACCCTCTCGGCAAAGGAATGCATCCAACTAACCTCCTTTTACCTTAAGGTAAGGGCTTTGTTAAGTTTTGCTGGAAGACGATTAAAAAGTAGCTATCATACCACATATGCAATCCACCTACCTTAGAGGACCGCAAAAGGAGTAATATTTCCAAATCGTATAATCAAAGCCTTTTAATATCCAGATTTATAAAACATTAAACCTCTTACATCGGCAGGAAAGACCCTGGTGCTAATCCCTTAAAACTTATCATGAAGTAATGAGACTTGTATTTTCTATCCATCTTATTTTAGTGCTCTCCACAATAGAGGATGTCTTTTTGCTACCCACCTGATCCTAATCTCCGGGAAAAAATGGTCTTTTGTGTCCATGGGTTATATAGCCTTTTCAGAATAAGAAGTCTTTTCAAAACTTCATTGAATTTTCAAGTACCTGAATATATGCTATCTTTTTCTATGTATGATAGGAAAGGAAAGTTAATGAGAGGTTAGCTAAGGATTTGGATAGCTTAGATCAATTAGTTAAAGAATTTTTGGACTATCTCAAGGCCAATAAAGGTTATTCGGACAATACCATCAGGGCCTATGGGAATGACCTTGAAGACTATTTGAATTTCCTAAAGGATGGTCCGAACAAAGACCCTTTTGAGATGAAGACCATAAGGGCTTATCTTTCAAGCCGTTATAAAAGTTGTAGAAAGTCTACTATTTCAAGGAGGTTGTCATGCCTCAGGTCTTTTTACAGTTACCTTGAGTATAGGGGTGTTACAGAGCAAAATCACCCAAAGGATATTATGCCGATAAAAACGGAAAAATATCTTCCCAAGGTTATGTTGGTGGATCAGGTGTTTTCAATGCTGGATGGGATTGAACCTAAAACAGCTAAAGAGTGGAGGGACAAGGCCATATTGGAAACCCTTTACTCCTGTGGCCTTAGGGTGAGTGAATTGGTGGGTTTGAACTTAAAGGACGTTGATGAATCCCAGTGTGTAGTAAGGGTGTTGGGTAAGGGCCAAAAGATGAGGCTTGTGCCCATTGGTAAGGTTGCCTTAAGCGCCATCAAAGAGTACTTAAAAAGAACAAATAGAGAAGGTCTTTTGGGCTGGGCAGATGAGCCTTTATTTCTTTCAAAGGAGGGCAAAAGGATCACAGTAAGGTGGGTGCACCAGCTGGTAAAGGCAAATGCCAGACGCATAGGTATTTCAAAGGATGTGAGCCCCCATACCTTTAGGCACACCTTTGCCACGCATCTTTTGGAAGGAGGCGCAGATTTAAGATCAGTGCAAGAAATGCTTGGTCATGCCAGCCTTTCAACCACCCAGGTTTATACCCATTTGAGTTTGGATAAGATCATGGATATCTATGATAAGGCACATCCAAGGAGTAGGATGAGAAAGGATGAAGAATGAAGGAATTTAGATCAACCACCATATTAGCAGTAAGAAAAGATGGAAGATCTGCAATGGCAGGAGATGGACAGGTAACCTTAGGCGATACCATAATGAAGCACAAGGCCAACAAGATCAGGACAATGTATGATGATAAGGTAATGGTAGGCTTTGCCGGAGCTGCTGCAGATGCCTTCAATCTTTTCGAGAGATTGGAAGAAAAGCTTGAGACCTACAAGGGTAATCTCACCAGGGCAGCAGTTGAACTGGCAAAGGATTGGAGGACAGATAAGATCCTAAGGCGTTTGGAGGCATTGATTATAGCCATGGATAGAGATCACATATTTGTGATCTCTGGAACAGGAGATATAATAGAACCAGATGAGCCGGTTGTTGGAATTGGTTCTGGCGGTCCTTATGCCTATGCAGCTGCCAAGGCCTTGTTGTATCACTCCAACCTTTCTGCCCGTGAGATTGCTCTGGAAGCAATGAAAATAGCAGGCCAGATATGCCTTTATACAAACCAAGAAATCCAAGTTTATGAGTTGAGGTAACATGGATAAGGAATTGGAAAAAATCACCCAAACAGATGAAGGAGCGGGTTTTACAAGGACTAAGATGCTCACTCCACGTGAAATAGTTAAGGAACTGGACAAATATATTATCGGCCAAGAGGCTGCCAAGAGATCGGTGGCAATAGCACTAAGAAACAGGTGGAGGAGACAGCAGGTTCCTCCTGAACTGAGGGATGAAATAGCACCCAAAAACATCATAATGATAGGGCCAACTGGTGTGGGGAAGACAGAGATAGCAAGAAGGCTGGCAAGACTTGCAAATAGCCCTTTTTTGAAGGTGGAGGCCACAAAGTTTACAGAGGTGGGCTATGTGGGAAGAGATGTGGAGTCAATGATACGAGATCTGTGTGAGTTGGCCGTTAATATGGTAAAAAAAGAAGAGCAGGCAAAGGTAGAAAAGAAGGCCAAGGAATTGGCAGAGGAAAGGCTTTTGGATCTTTTACTCCCAAGCCCTAAAAAACAAGAAGAAGTGGAAGAGAAAGAACAAACTGAGTCCCAGGTGAACACAAGGGAAAGGCTTAGGGCAATGTTAAGGCAAGGAAAGCTTAACAATAGGTACGTGGAGTTGGAAATTACAAATACACAGGTACCAATAGTGGAGATATTTTCCACCGTTGGGCTTGAAGAGGTCCAGTACTCGATTCAGGAGATGTTTGGAAATCTGTTTCCACAAAAGAAAAAAAAGAGAAGGGTTAAGATACCCGAGGCATTGGATATATTAACACAGGAAGAATCACAGAAATTAATTGACATGGACAAGGTAATTCAAAGTGCAATCAAGCTTACAGAGCAAAACGGGATCATATTTTTGGACGAAATTGATAAGATAGCGGGTTCAGAAGGGGGTTATGGTCCTGATGTAAGCAGGGAAGGTGTTCAAAGGGATTTGTTGCCAATTGTGGAAGGTTCAACAGTCCTTACCAAGTACGGGATGGTGAAGACCGATCACATACTTTTTATTGCAGCAGGTGCATTTAACATAAGCAAGCCATCGGATTTATTGCCGGAGCTTCAAGGTAGGTTTCCCATAAGGGTAGAGCTGGATTCCCTTACAAAGGAAGATTTCTTTAAGATACTTACCGAACCTGAGAATGCCCTTATAAAACAGTATAAAGAACTTTTGAAAACAGAGGGTATAGAGATAATCTTTGAGGAAGAGGCCATATGGGAGATTGCCGAGATTGCTTCAAAGGTGAACGAACAAACGGAGGATATTGGTGCAAGAAGGTTGCATACCATTATGGAAAAACTTTTGGATGATATATCCTTTGAGGCACCAGATATGGAAGAAAAGACAGTGCGCATAACCAAGGAGTATGTCTCTGAAAAATTGAAGGATATCCTTGAAGATGAAAATCTCAGCAGATACATCCTTTAAGGGAGCATTGAAATGGATCCACATCAAAGGGCACAGGTGTTAGTTGAGGCCCTCCCATACATCCGCAGATTTAACGGTTCCACAATGGTTATCAAATATGGTGGTCATGCTATGTTGGATGAAATATTAAAGGAGAGCTTTGCCTTGGATGTGACTCTTCTTTGGTTTGTTGGAATCAGGCCCATTGTGGTACACGGAGGAGGACCTCAGATAGGCAAGATGTTAAAGGGATTGTCCATAGAATCTAACTTTGTTGATGGTATGAGGGTCACAGATGAAAAGACCATGGAAGTGGTGGAGATGGTGCTAACCGGCCAAACAAATAAGGAGATTGTTACAAAGATAAACCTTGCAGGTGGAAAAGCCGTGGGCATATCCGGTAAGGATGGAGGACTCTTATTGGCAGAGAAGTTATTGTACAAAAAAAACTCCACAGATGGCGAAAAGGAAATAGATCTGGGCCTTGTGGGAGAAGTAAAAGAGGTAAGGCCAGAGATATTGTACACCCTTACAGAAAGTGGTTTTATACCTGTAATTTCTCCTGTTGCAGCGGGTAGAACAGGGCAAAGTTTTAATTTGAACGCAGATACTGCAGCAGGGTATATAGCAGGTGCATTAAACGCAAGAAAGTTGATCTTACTCACAGATACCCAAGGAGTACTGGATAATCAAGGCAACCTTATTTCCACATTAAAGGCTAAAGATGCAGAAGAGATGATAAGTGCTGGCGTGATAAAGGGAGGCATGGTGCCGAAAGTTAGATGTTGTTTGGATGCCTTAAAGATGGGGGTAAAAAAGGCACACATTATAGATGGTAGGGTGGAGCACTCCATTTTATTGGAGATTTTTACAGACTTAGGTGTTGGAACAGAGATTGTTTTGGGAGAACCTGAAAATGAACGATATAATTGAATTAGCTAAACGTTACATATTTAATACCTACAATAGGTACCCTATTGCAATTGTCAGGGGCAAAGGTACTGTTTTGTGGGATGAAAATGGAAAAGAATACTTGGATTTTATCGGTGGCATTGCAGTATGCGCCTTAGGTCATGCAAATCCAGTGCTTGCCAAAGTTATGTATGAGCAGGCGAACATATTAGTCCACACATCCAATTTGTTTTACACAGGGCCACAAGTAGAGTTAGCTAAACTGATTGTTGAAAATTCATTTGGAGATAAAGTGTTTTTTTGTAATAGCGGAGCAGAAGCTAACGAGGCAGCTATAAAATTATGCAGGAAATATTCCTTTGAAAAATATGGCAAGGGAAGGCATGTTATAATTTCAACCTACAATTCCTTTCATGGTAGAACCATTGCTACTCTATCGGCAACAGGTCAAGAAAAGGTTAAATACGGTTTTGAACCTTTATTAGATGGGTTTAAATTTGTGAAATTTAATGACATCAATGAACTAAAAGATGCTATTGATGACACAGTATGTGGAATTATCCTTGAGCCCATTCAAGGTGAGGGTGGAGTGGCATTGCCATCGCAAGAGTACTTAAGGAAAGTGAAGGAATTATGCAATAAAGAAGATATACTTTTGATATTCGATGAAGTTCAAGTGGGCATGGGAAGGACAGGGAGGCTATTTGCTTACGAAAATTTTGGGGTAGAGCCCCACATTATGACCCTTGCAAAGGCCATAGCCAATGGGCTGCCAATGGGGGTTATGGTTTCAAAGGAAGAAATAGCAACTGCATTTGGCCCAGGGGCACACGCCTCCACCTTTGGAGGAGGGCCTGTGGTATGTAAGGTGGCCTTAAAGGTTATGGAGCTTATGCTTGAAGAGGATTTTCTGCAAGCTGTGAGGGAAAAAGGGGAATTTTTTAAGTCTAATCTTTTAAGGCTTAAGGAGGCCTATCCCATCATCAAGGATGTTAGGGGGCTTGGGTTGATTGTGGGAGTGGAGCTAAACGAACCTGGAGATTGGGTTGTAAGAGCTGCTATGGAAAAGGGGCTTTTGATCAACTGTACCCAGGAAAGGGTTTTGAGGTTTGTGCCGCCACTCACTGTGAGCAAAAAAGAGATAAGCACTGCCATTAATATCCTCGCCCAAGTGTTGGAGGAGAAGAAATCTTAGGAGCTTAGGATGAAGAGGGACATTACAAGTTTGGAAGATCTTTCCTCTGAAGAGATCTGGTACCTAATAAACAAGGCGCTTAGCATAAAGAAGGCAAATACCAGATATTCTGACCAACTTAAAGGCTATACCCTGGGTTTGTTATTCGACAAGGTTTCAACCAGGACCAGGCTCAGCTTTGAGGTGGCTATGTTGAGGCTCGGTGGAAACACGATATTTATAAAGTCCAAAGATACTCAGCTTTCAAGGGAGGAATCCATAAAAGACAGCGCCCTTGTAATTTCCAGATACTTGGATGTAATTGCCATTAGGACCTATGAACAGGTGGTTGTGGAGGAGATGGCAAGGTGGGCCTCTATTCCAGTTATAAATGCCTTAACAGACAAGTACCATCCCTGCCAGATATTGAGTGATTTACTAACAGTGGTGGAAAAAAAGAGTGCATTGAGGGGACTTAAGATTGCTTGGGTAGGGGACGGGAACAATGTTGCCAACTCCTGGATTCAAGCGGCAAAGATATTAGGTTTTGAGCTATTTCTGGCCTGTCCTCAAGATTTTTGGCCAGACAAAGAACTAATAGAATCACTTCCTGCCAACATACACATGGGCTCAGACCCCCAGTTTGCTGCAAAAGATGCTGATGTTTTGAATACAGATGTGTGGGTTAGTATGGGCCAGGAGGGCAAAAGGGAAGAAAAGGTGAAGGCCTTTGAAGGTTTTTCAATAGATAAAAGGCTATTGTCCATGGCAAAAAAGGATGCGATTGTTATGCACTGCCTTCCTGCACACAGGGGTGAGGAGATCTCAGATGAGGTGATGGATGGCCCTAATTCTGTGGTGTTTGATCAGGCAGAGAATAAATTATACATGCATCAGGCTATACTTTTATGGCTCTTATTGGATACAAAAGGAGGTGTGTATTGAGTAACATCAAATCAGTTGTGCTTGCTTATTCCGGTGGGCTGGATACCTCTGTAATCCTCAAATGGCTTAAGGAGACTTACAGGTGTAAGGTGATAGCCTATTGTGCAGACGTGGGACAAGGTGAAGAGCTCTCTTCTGTAAAGGAAAAGGCCTTTGCTACTGGCGCAGATGAGGTGGTGATTGATGACCTCAAAGAGACCTTTGTTAAGGACTATGTGTTCCCAGCCTTCAGGGCAAATGCCATATATGAGTCCACATACCTTTTAGGGACCTCTATCGCAAGGCCTGTTATAGCCAAAGGCCAAGTGGAAACTGCAATCAAGTATGGAGCAGATGCACTTTGTCACGGTGCTACAGGAAAAGGTAATGACCAAGTAAGGTTTGAGCTCACCTATATGGCCCTTGCACCTCAACTAAAGATCATAGCACCTTGGAGGGAATGGGATTTTAAGGGACGTTCACAGCTTATTGAATATGCAAAGGAAAAGGGAATTCCCATTCCGGTGAGCAAAGATAGGCCCTATTCCATGGATAGGAACCTCCTTCACATAAGTTACGAAGGTGGAATCTTAGAGGACCCATGGTCAGAGCCCCCAGAGGACATGTTCCTGCTCACCAAATCACCAGAAAAAGCCAAGGATAATCCTGAGTATGTGGAAATAGGCTTTGAAAAAGGAGATGGAGTTTCTCTAAACGGAGAGGGACTTTCTCCTGCCAATCTCCTTTTAAGCCTCAACAGCATTGGCGGTGAGCACGGTATAGGAAGGGTGGATGTGGTGGAAAACAGATACGTGGGAATGAAATCAAGGGGGGTATATGAAACACCTGGAGGTACCATCTTAAGGGTTGCCCACATGGCACTGGAATCCATAACCCTGGACAGGGAGGTAATGCATCTGAGAGACAGTCTCATCCCCAGGTATGCTGAAATGATATACTACGGCTATTGGTTTTCTCCAGAAAGGGAGGCAATTCAGGCATTCATAGATAAAACCCAAGAAAGGGTAACCGGCACTGTAAGAATTAAACTTTATAAAGGCAACTGCACTGTTGTGGGGAGAAGATCTCCTTATTCCCTTTACAACAAAGAGCTTGCCTCCTTTGAGGCAGATGAAGTTTACGATCAGGCCCTCGCAACGGGTTTTATCAGGCTGAATGGCTTGAGGCTTCGTGTGAGAAGTCAGCTTATAGGGGAATAATATGGTCTATAAGGTTTGGGGAGGCCGTTTTTCCGAGGGCTTGGATGAATTGGTCCATAGCTTTAATGCCTCCATCTCCTTTGATAAAAGGCTTTATAGGCAAGACATAGAGGGCAGCAAGGCACACGTGAGGATGTTAAGTAGGCAGGGTATTATTACAGAAGAAGAGTCAACCCTTATTGTGGAGGCCTTGGAGGCCATAAGAAAGGCCATGGAAGATGGTGAACTATTGCCTTCAGAGGAATACGAAGACATACATAGCTTTATAGAGGCCCAGTTGGTTCAAAGGATTGGTGATGTGGGGAAAAAGCTCCATACAGCCAGAAGCAGAAACGATCAAGTGGCCTTGGACCTAAGGCTGTTTTTGAGGGATGAGATAAAAGACCTACTAAGGCTTTTAAAGGCATTAAGGCTTGCCATTGTTCAAAAGGCAGAGGAATACATTGATGTTCCCATGCCAGGTTATACCCACCTTCAAAGGGCGCAGCCTGTGTTGGTATCCCATCATTTGATGGCATACTACTTTATGTTTGAGAGGGACCACCAAAGGTTTTTGGATTGTCTTAAAAGAACCCAAGTGAGTCCTTTAGGGTCAGGTGCGCTCTCGGGAATTGGGCTTCCCATAGACAGGGCATATGTGGCAGAAACCTTGGGTTTGAATTTCCCCACATATAATAGCATGGATGGAGTAAGTGACAGGGACTTTGCCCTTGAGTTTTTAAGCTGCTCTTCCATTTTAATGATGCACCTAAGTAGGCTCTCTGAGGAATTGGTCCTTTGGATGACAAAGGAATTTTCTTTTATTGAATTGAGGGATGCCTTTTGTACTGGAAGTAGCCTAATGCCCCAAAAAAAGAATCCGGATGTGCCGGAACTTATCAGGGGAAAGACCGGCAGGGTTTATGGGAATTTAATGGCACTCTTAACAACCATGAAAGCCCTGCCCCTCACTTACAATAAAGACATGCAAGAGGACAAGGAAGCAGTCTTTGACACCTGTGATACCATAAGCCAATGCCTTAAGCTCATGGAGCTCATTATAAAGGATCTTAAGTTTAAAAGGGAAAAGTTAGAGGAGGCTATAAAGGAAGGCAATTTGACCGCCACTGATTTGTTGGAGTATTTGGTGATGAAAGGTGTTAATTTTAGGGAGGCCCATGATCTGGTGGGTAAAATGGTTTTTTATGCCTTACAAGAAGGGAAGGAAGTTTCTGATTTAGAGCTTTCAAAATTAAGAGAGTTTTGCCCCTGGATTGAAGAAGATGTGTATAGTTGGTTGGATCCGAAAGCTTCTATAAACAGGAAGATTTCCTTTGGTAGCACTTCCTTAAAAAGTGTTTTAGAGCAGATTAAATATGCAAAGGAGGAGATTGAGAGGTGCTCCTAAGGTTAAAAGTTTGTGTATTTTTATTTGCGTGTATCTTTTTGTTTACCAATTGTGGAAAAAAGACAGATCCTGTGCCGCCTAAGCCAAAAAATTTTCATAATATTACTATATCTCAGGAGGTGATATTTGCACTTTTTTGAATATAGAGATGGGCAACTTTATTGCGAAGATGTTCCACTAAAAGATATAGCCAAACGTTATGGAACTCCAACCTATGTGTACTCTGGCAATACAATCATTAGGCACTTTAAAGTCTTCGACGGAGCTTTTTCTGAGCTTCCACATCTAACGTGTTTTTCCATAAAATCTAACAGTAACATTGCAATTTTGAATTTGCTTAGTAAATATGGTAGTGGAATGGATATTGTTTCAGGCGGAGAATTGTATAGGGCATTAAAAGCAGGTGTTATGCCTGAAAAGATAGTTTATTCAGGTGTGGGCAAGACTAAAGAAGAAATGGAATATGCTTTAAGGGAAGATATCTTGATGTTCAATGTGGAATCCTTTGAGGAACTTGATCTCTTGAATTCCGTTGCAAAATCACTTTCTAAATTTGCAAAGATTTCACTTCGTGTAAATCCAGACGTGGATCCAAAGACACATCCGTATATTTCAACAGGATTGAGGCAGAACAAATTTGGTGTTGACATAAAGGATGCGATTTCGGCATACAAAAAGGCAAGGGAACTTTCCAATTTACAGATTATAGGGGTATCTTGCCATATAGGCTCCCAATTAACTCAGGTTTCGCCTTTTGTGGATGCACTGGAAAGGATCTTGGCACTGATAGGAGAGTTAAAGGCAGAAGGGATAACTATCACCCATGTGGATATTGGAGGAGGGCTTGGGATCAGGTATGACACAGAAGAGCCTCCTCACCCAGAGGAATATGCCAAGGCAATAAAAGGACTTTTGTCGAATAAAGGGCTTACGCTTATATTAGAACCCGGTAGAGTAATTGTGGGGAATGCAGGAATACTACTGACACGTGTGTTATATCACAAAACAGGCAAGGAAAAGGATTTCATAGTTGTGGATGCTGCTATGAATGATCTAATAAGACCCAGTTTGTATGGATCTTATCATAGTATATGGCCCGTTGAACTTAAAAATCATGGTGAAATTGAGGTTGATGTTGTGGGTCCAATATGTGAGAGTGGAGATTTTTTTGCAAAGAAAAGAAAGATGCAAAAGGTGAAACAGGGTGATCTTCTTTCTATTATGAGTGCAGGCGCATATGGTTTTTCAATGTCCAGTAACTACAATTCAAGACCAAGGGCTGCAGAGATTTTGGTTTTAAAAGATAAAGTCCACGAGATAAGAAAAAGAGAAACCTACGAAGATCTGGTAAGAAATGAGTTTATTTATGAGTAAAGGGAAGCAATGAAAATGGAGATAAAGTTTTGGAAATTAAACGGAAGTGGTAATGATTTTATCATAATTGACAATAGGGCTAATTCATTTGAAGGCAATCAGTATGTGGATTTTGTAAAGGCTGTGTGTAGGAGGAAAGAATCCATTGGAGCAGATGGTGTAATATTCGTAGAAAATCACCCTGATTATGATTTTGCTTGGAGATTTTTTAATTCAGATGGTTCTGAAGCAGAGATGTGTGGAAATGGAAGCAGATGCGTTGCAAGGTTTGCATACCTAAATGGCATAGCCAAAAAAGAGATGGTATTTTTAACAAAGGCAGGGCCTGTAAAGGCAACTGTGGAAGGAAGGAGGGTTAAGGTATTATTACCCGATCCCACAGGACACAAGACCGGACTTTCGCTCCTAAAGGATGGATTAGAACTAAAGATGGACTTTATAAACACAGGCGTACCCCATACTGTTATCTTTTGTGAGGATGTGGAAGCGGTCCCTGTGGTGGAAATAGGCAGATTTGTGAGATTTCATAATTTGTTTCAGCCCTCTGGGACCAATGTGAATTTTGTGGAGATATTGGGGCCTGGAAAGATTAAGGTTAGGACCTATGAGAGGGGAGTGGAGGATGAGACCTTGGCCTGTGGGACGGGTTCTGTGGCATCTGCCCTTGTTTGTGCCCATAGGAATAATCTTAGTTCACCTGTTTCAGTGCTTACGAGGGGGGGTGAATTATTAAAGGTATTTTTTGAAAGAAAAGAAGGGGGCTTCAAAGAGGTATATCTGGAGGGAGAGACATCATTGGTATGTAGTGGTGTCTTGTTTGAAGAAGGGATGCATTTAAGGAATCAAAGAAGGGAGGAGTGTGATGTTTAGAGGTTCCATTGTTGCCATAGTGACCCCGTTTAAAAACGGACAAGTTGATGAAGAAGCCTTTAGAAATTTGATCGAGTTCCACATTGCCAATGGCACAGATGCAATAGTCCCATGTGGTACAACTGGAGAATCTGCAACCCTTAGCATGGAAGAGCACAACAGGGTTGTGGAAATTACTGTGGAGCAGGTAAAGGGTCGGGTGCCTGTGATTGCAGGTACAGGGGGAAATAGCACCCACGAGGCCATTGAACTTACAAGGCATGCAAAGGAAATAGGGGCCGATGCCACCTTGCAGGTTACCCCTTACTACAACAAGCCTACCCAGGAAGGGCTTTACCAACATTACAAGGCTATTTTAAAGGAAGTACCCCTTCCCATGGTGCTATATAACGTGCCTGGCAGGACAGGGGTA
>Ga0197142_1004167_pt1 | contig 11806 bp, 6 predicted proteins | sample GBS60_MetaG_FD_148614 | JGI IMG/M metagenome (GOLD analysis project Ga0197142, IMG submission 148614) | Sediment microbial communities from Great Boiling Springs, Gerlach, Nevada, United States - GBS 60_MetaG | ecosystem: Environmental > Aquatic > Thermal springs > Hot (42-90C) > Sediment... | reverse complement strand
GGGCGGCCCAACGGCCATCGCGTTGCTTGGTGCGAGGCCGACGCCCTCATGCTCCCATTTGCCGAGGCCACCTTTGATGCTGTTACCTCGGCCTATCTGCTGCGCAACGTGGCTGACGTGTCCGCCGCACTCCGTGAGCAGGTCCGTGTGGTGCGTCCGGGAGGGAGAGTAGTGTGCCTAGAGACCTCACCGCCGCCACGCACTATCTGGCGCCCCCTGGTGATGTTTTACCTACACGTCTTGATCCCCCTGCTGGGACAGCTCATCGTCGGCGACCGTGCGGCATACACCTACCTGCCCACATCCACGCAGAACTTCAAGACACCCGACGATCTGGCAGACGCCATGCGGCAGGCAGGGTTGGTGGACGTGCGCTATCGGCGCTTCATGCTGGGGGTGATGGTTGTCCATATAGGCACACGCCCCAAGAGGGCAGAGCAACGTTGAATCCCCCCGCCATTGGTGATACAACAGGGCGGGTTTAAGCGCACAAGGTAAGGAGCACTGCACAATGGCTAACTTCGATTTGATGCGACGCCTCGCCAAAGACAACGGTGGCAGAATCATCCTGTTAGTGTTGGACGGCCTGGGCGGCCTGCCCTTGGAGGTAGACGGTCCCACCGAGCTGGAAGCCGCTACCAAACCCAACCTCGACCGTCTAGCGCGTGAGGGAAGCAACGGCCTGAGCATCCCCATCGCGCGTGGTATAGAGCCGGGCAGTGGGCCGGGGCATCTGGCGCTCTTCGGCTACGACCCGCTGGTTTACGACATCGGACGGGGTGCATTGGAGGCAGCAGGTATCGGCATCGACCTCCACCCGGGTGACGTGGCCGCACGGGGCAACTTTTGCACGGTCGACGAGAAGGGCCTCATTGTGGACCGCCGCGCCGGGCGCATATCCACCGCCGAGGGCGCCAAGGCTGTCGCCTCGCTGAGCGACATCCGCCTGCCGGGCGTTGAGGTGGTGGTGCAGGAAGTCAAAGAGCACCGCTTTGCGCTGGTGCTGCGCGGCGATGGTCTAGACCCCAATATCCATGACACCGATCCACTGGTAGTAGGCGAAGCGCCATTGCCGGCTATTCCCTCCGTTGATACGCCGCAGGCTCGCCATACGGCTGAGCTGATCAACCAGTTCGTAGCGCAGGCCCGCGAGCGGCTTAAGGGGCATCATCCGGCCAACATGCTGACGCTGCGCGGCTTTGCGGGCGATCCGGCGCTGCCGAAGTTCAAGGACGTGTATAAACTCAACGCGGCCTGCGTGGCCGTTTATCCCATGTATAAGGGCGTCAGCCGACTGGTGGGAATGACGATCATCGAGACCGATGAACATGATACCCCACTGGATGAGTTTCAGCGCGTGGCTGCCAACTGGGAGCACTACGATTTCTTTTTCGTGCACGTCAAATACACTGACAGCCGCGGAGAGGACGGCGACTTTGACGCCAAAGTAGCCGTCATTGAGGAAGTAGATGCAGCCTTGCCCGCCTTGCTGGACTTACAACCTGACGTGCTGGTTGTCACCGGTGACCACTCTACACCGGCGAAGATGCGCACCCACTCTTTCCATCCTGTGCCCACGCTGATCTGGGCGCCCGCCACCCATCTGCGCGACCACGTTACCGGCTTCGGCGAGCGCTCCTGCATGACAGGTGCGCTGGGTCAGTTCCCTGCCACCGATCTCATGCCGCTGGTGCTAGCCCATGCAGGTCGCTTGAACCGCTACGGGGCCTAGTTACGCAGCGCCTTCTCACCATAGAGCACACAAAGAGCACAGAGAGATTCTCTGACGCTCTTTGTGTGCTCAGTTCCGTGCTCTCTATGATTTAAGAGCCTTTATGCTTCGGTCTTGACGCCGTGCAAGAAGCCACATCGCTGCGCCGAGGATCAGCGCCTCCAGCAGCGCCCCACCGAACATAAGGGCAAACGCATCGGCCCAGAAGCGTTCGGGGAAAAGGCGGATCAGTGTGTCGGAGGTGAGGAAAAGCCAGCTATCGCCCTCAAAGAACAGCAGGTGGAACTGCGTGAAAAGCCAGCGGAAAGAGATCGCCACTGCAGCCAGCCCACCGACGATAAGGGCGATGGTCAGCAGACTGCCTTGCAGCAGAGCACGGGGAAGTCTGCGACGTTCGGCAGGGAAGGCAGCGAGCAGGATGATGGCCAGCGCAAACGCGGCCAGCAGCGCCAACCCGAAGCGCGTCAGCCCCTGCGTGAGGTGCTTCACGTCCTGCATATGAGAGAGTTCGCGAGCGTTGTAGAGCGGCGAACCATCGGCGAAGGTCTGACGGGCGAGGAAATCAATCCCCTCATCGTTGAAGAGATAGGCCAGCGCCAGCGGCGCATAGGTCAGCCGATCCTGCGTGGTGAAGCCGTAGGGATCGGCGGGGAAGGAGGGGCGCGTGTACTCCCAGCGTAGGAAAGCCTCGCTCATCAACAGGCGGGCGTTGATGAGGATCAGCAACAGCGGCAAGGCCAATACGATTGTCGAATGAGCAAGGCTTGCCAACCAGATAGGCATCTTGCGCCCCTGCACCTCTGATGCGGTCATCACGCCTCCTACTGGCAGGGCAGTTCGCTGCCTCCGCCTAACACAAAGTTTACCAGAATCAGGTCGGTGAGCAGCTCCGTCGGCGCACGGTCATCGGTGAGGACGATGCCGCCGCTTGGCGTGGGCCGTATCTGCTCATAGGCGCGTTCCAGCACCTTTACCAGCAGCGGATGCGCCTCCGCACCGAGCAGGGCGCGATTGGCAAGCAGATTTTGTGGCGTGGTGGGTTGTACGGTAGCCACCATGATGCTGTTGCACGTCTGTGGCACATCAATGACGTGCACAGAGGGGAAGACGACGCGCAAGGTTGCTGCAAAAGCCTCGATCAAACGCCGATCCCGCGCCGTGCGCCCAACGTTGATCGCCAGCACACCGCGCTCGGTCAAATGGTCGCGTGCGCTCTGAAAAAACTCCACCGTCGTCAGGTTCCAGGGAACATATGGCAGTTTATAGGCGTCCACGCCGATCACATCATACGTTCGTTTGCTGACGGCCAGCGCATAGCGGCCATCCTGCACAATCACGTTGAGGTTCGGCTCGTGCATGGCGAAATAATCGCGCCCTGCCCGAACAATTTGCGGATCGATCTCTATACCATCAATAGGGATGGGGCCGAAAACCTGCGTATACTGCTTAGGCACCGTTCCCCCCGCCAGCCCAACCATCGCCATACTGTGCACATCGGCAGGCGTATAAGGCGGAGAGTTAAAGAAGGGTGCGGCAAGGTAATAATCCCACGTGCCGCCCGTCTCAACAGCGTCAGGGTAGTCGGGGTAATACACCGAGTGGATGCCCTGTCCTTCATTGAGGAAGAGCATGTTGGCTGCTCCCCAGCGCACCACTTGAATGTAGTTGTAGGTCGATTCGCCCTCATAGAGCAGCATCGCACCAGGGGGAGGCGGGCGCAGCGGCCCGCGCAGGGCGATCAGTGCCAGCGCCGCGAGCACCAGCGGCATCCATAGGAAGAAGGCCGCTTTGCGCCAATCCACCATCGCCAGACCGCCGAGTGCCACTGCCAGCAGCAGGCCGGAAAGCGAGAGAAAGGTGAGGTTGGTGCCGATGGTAGGGATCAGCACCAGCACAGGCAGGAATGTGCCGATGATGCTGCCCACCGTAGAGATGGCATACATGCGCCCGGAGATGCGCCCGGCGCGAGAGGTGTCCTCGATGGCGAGGCGAATAGCAAACGGCGAGACCGTACCCAGCAACGTTACCGGCAGCGCAAATAGGATGAGCGTAACGCCAAACGAGCCGACCAGCACCGCGGCATCGATGTTCTGCACGGCGCGAGCGGCTATCTGAAGCACCGGACGCGCTGCGATGGGGATCAGCCCTGCGGTGAAAGCCCCCCAGAGGATCACATGGTAGAAAGCCGCCGCATGGGGAGAGCGGTCGGCGAGGCGCCCGCCGAGGAAGTACCCTGCCGTGAGGTAGATGAGGATCAGACCGATGATGTTGGCCCACACGATGTTGCTGGTGCCGAATACCGTCCCCAGCAGGCGCGAGGCGCTCAACTCTAGTCCCAGCGTCACCATGCCGGAGGTAAAAACGACCACATATAGATAGCGCTTCTGCGGCAAGGTCAAAGAGGGTGCAGCCAACATTCTCTCCTTTCGATCGTTGGTGCGCTGATTATAGTCAAGAACATCCTCAAGCCGAAAAGGTTAGGCGTATGCTGCGTTCCCCAATCTGGGATACAATTATCCCACTACACAGCCGGTAAGGCGCAGAGGTGCGCCCCCAGCCCGACAAAGGTGGAGGAACAACGCATGGAGGGAGTGAAAACCGCCACTAACCTCGTCGAAGAGCTGCGTTGGCGCGGATTGATCTATAACATCAGCGAGGGCGCCGAAGAAGTGTTGGCACGCGAGAGGGTCACCGCCTATATCGGCTTCGACCCTACATCTGACAGCCTGCACGTCGGCTCGCTGTTGCCGATCATGGTGTTAGTCCACCTGCAGCGGCATGGGCACACCCCCATCGCAGTGGTCGGCGGCGGCACGGGGCTGATCGGCGACCCTAGCGGCAAAAGCAAGGAGCGCCAACTCCTCTCCGAAGCGGAGCTAGCACACAATCTGGAGGGCATCAAGGCCCAGCTCAGCCGTTTCCTCGCCTTTGAGGGTGTGCCGAACCCGGCCCTTTTGGTCAACAACGCAGACTGGCTCAGGCCGCTGCGGTTGATCGATTTCCTGCGTGATGTGGGCAAGCACTTCACCGTCAACTACATGATCGCCAAAGAGTCGGTAAAGACGCGGTTGGAAAGTGAGGAGGGCATCTCCTTCACCGAGTTCAGCTACATGCTGCTGCAGGCTTACGACTTCCTCATGCTCTATCAGCGCTACGGTTGCACCTTCCAAATGGGCGGCAGCGACCAGTGGGGCAACATCACGGCGGGCATAGAGCTGATCCGCCGCGTGCTGGATGGGCGGGCTTATGGCATCACCGTGCCGCTGGTCACCTCGGCAACCGGCGTCAAGTTCGGCAAGACCGAGGCCGGGACAGTGTGGCTGGACGCCGCCCGCACCTCGCCCTTTCGCTTCTACCAGTATTGGCTCAACATCGCCGATGCAGACGCGATCCAGTACCTCAAGTACTTCACTTTGCTTGGGCCGGAGGAAGTGACTGCATTGGAGCAAGCGATGCTCTCCGCGCCGGAGCGGCGTGAGGCGCAGCGACGGCTGGCAGAGGAGGTGACGCGCATGGTGCATGGCGAGGGAGCGCTCCGGCGGGCGCAACAGGCCAGTGAGGTGCTCTTCGGCGGGGGGATGGAAGGGTTCAGCGCCGCAGAGCTGCTGGACATCTTCGCCGAGGTGCCCTCCAGCGTCCTGCCCAAAGAGCACCTTTCCGGCGAAGGCATGGCGCTGACCGATCTGGCGGTACAATGCGGGCTGGAACGCTCCAAAAAGCAGGCCCGCACCCTTATTGAGAGCGGCGGCCTCTACCTCAACAACGTGCGCGTGGACGACGTGAACGCACGTGTAAGCATGGCGCAGGCCATCGAGGGGCAGGTGATCGTGCTGCGCAAGGGCAAAAAACAATATCACCTCGTGCAGGTGCGCTAACTGACGCCCGCGGAGGAGAAAACAAAGGGGGCACAACGCAATGTGCCCCCTTTGCCCGTTTTATGGCCTGAACATCAGCAGCTGCGGGAAGTCGTCCGGCCCTAGCTCATCCACCCGCGCTTGAGAAGGCGGATAGGCGCTCAACATCTCCTCCTGCGTGGGGATAGCATCCACCGGCCACAGGATGTCCATCAAGCGCGTGTGGTTGGTGTCCTGCGGCCCCCCGCCGATGCGCCACTGCTCGGCTTCGGGCAGCACTTCGCGCAGACGCCACACGCCCGCCGCCGGATACCCCTCTTGGCTACCCACCACTACCGCATAAGCCCAGGTGGTTGGATCGCCCGCGATAAGGCTGCGCGGCACGCTGATCGTCACCCGCCGCTGGCCAGGGTTGGTGACAATGGAAAAGCCGCTGTCGATCTGCACGGGACCTTCCGGGGTAGGCGCATAGATGCCGGGCGTCCAGCCCTCGGCCCAGATGGCGAAATCCCAGCCGTAATCGGAGGTCAGCGCCGCGTTGCGGCCCGGCAGCAGCAGGCGAGCGCCGTTCTGTGGGCCATCTACGTCGATGTAGATGTCAATAGCCTGCACGCTCAACCCGTTGGGCGATCCCCAGACGTTGTCCACCGGCCCGCGGAACTGGATGCGGAAGATCACGTTTTCCTCGTCATAGCCGGCGCTGAAGGCAACGATGTCGAAGACACCCGGGCGGAAGACCTGATCCTTGGGATAGACGTAAGTCCCAGGCCCGTGATCATCGTTGGCGGGGTCTTCAAGCGTGGCGAAGACATTAGGGATGGGCAGGTCAGGCACGGCAGCCAGCGCGGGCCCTTCGGACGGCAAGACGGCCTTATCCGCCCCACCTACGCTCACCACCAGCCGCATGTTGAGGCGATCACCGCTGGCCAGCGCCCGTGCTAACCGCTTGAAGGGCACGGCCACCTCCAGCACATCAGCGCCTGCGGCGGCACTGACAGCGGGTGTCTCAGCATCGCCTGCTTCAAAGGGCCTCCAGCCGCCTGCGCCATCAGCAGCATAGATCACCACTGTTGGTTGCCCACCCGCGAAGGTCACCTCCACCAGTCGCTTGGCCCCAAAGCCGAAGAGCGTCTGCCCCTCTCCGTAGCGCGAATAGGCGTTGGTTGGCGCAGCCTCCGGCAGGTTCATGTAAAAGCCCAAGGTAAGGTCATCGGAAAAACCATCCGGCTTATCCACGCGCAGATAGAGAGTCTGTTGGTCAAAGCCGTAGTAGAGGGCGCTCACCCCTGCGCCGTCTACAGCGTAGAATCCGGCGTTATCCCACTCACCTGCCGATGCGCCGCCATCAACAGCAGGGGTGAACACATCAACAAACTGGCGGTCAGGAGGCTGGGCAGCCTGCGGAATGACCGGCACATAGACGAAGGCCGGCACCGGCTGGCCGATGAGCGTGTAGACCTGCTCAAGGTAACTGCGGAATTGGTAATCAAAGCTGGCGTCGTTGCCGGAGTTTTGATCGGCGCCATACCACCAGAACCAATCCGAGCCTTCGGCGATGTACATGGTGAGCAGCGCCTGTTCTTGGGTGGCTTCATCTAGCTTGCCGGAAGCGATGGCCTCCTGCAGCGCCTCGCGCGTCTGGCGCAGGTACTCCCAGGCCAGATTCTCTTCGTCCTCGCCGATCCACGTGCTGAACGTGCCGTCCACCCACGAGCCGGGCCACAGATTCTCAATGGGGCGTAGTTCCTCGCCCGCCGCGGTCAGCGCCGCGAGGTACTCAGAGGGCGTCACCGTGACAATGTCTTCCTCCTCCGAAAGGCGCTGGTATAGCGTGTGGAGGAACTCCTTGCCATCGTTATCGTAGTATTCCCAGGCATTCTCGCCGTCCAGCAGCACTGTCACCAGATGCGGCCCCGTTGCGCCTTCAGCCTCCAGCCGCGCCTGAATGTTCTTCAGACGGGCAATGAAGTCCGCTGCTGCTACCTCGCCCGGCAGGCCGGAGTATTCAAAGCCGACCTTATCCGAGATGAGGTGATCGCGGAAGATGATCGCCACCGGCCCGCCACGCTGCCCTTGTACGGCATAGGGGCGGTAGAGCACATCGGCCTGCTGCACAGTGTCGCTGCCGTCACGGGTGAAGCCCGCAAAGCCGGGCAAGCTCTTCTCCAGCACCTGTTCGTCGGTGGCGATCCACTGGATGCCCGCATTGGCTACCATGGTGACGATCTGCTCAGCCACGGAGCCTTCGGCGGGCCACATGCCGCGCGGCGGCACGCCAAAGTGATCTTCATAGAACTGCACGCCTAACTCCACCTGTGCAACGGCATCCTGCCCGTAGACGAAGCGTGTGGGCAGGTCAGCGTCAGGCAGGGCCACCTGCGCTAGGTTGCTATCCACCAGCAGGGGCAGGATGGGATGGGCGAAGGGCGTCATGGTGACCTCAATTTGCCCGCTCTGTTGCATCTCGGCGTGTAGGGGGATCACCTGCTGCACCAACCGCAGGTGCTCAGCGAACACCACCTGCTTGTCCTCTTCACTGAAGTCGCGCCCCTTCGCTACCAAACTCGCCAGCGGTTCTTCTGCCAACCAGTCGGGGTCCGTCCACGCCAGATTAAACAGCACCTGTAGGTCGCGGAAGTCCTGCGCCGTCCACGTGGTGAGGGCATCCTCCCCGCGCATCTGGGCCAGCTCTTGGTAGCGTGGGAAGCGGGCGATGACCTTGGGGTTGATATCGAAGAAGCGGTCAAGGATGAATTGTTTCTGCTCGTCGCTCAGCTCATCGGCAGGGACCTCGGCCATCACCCAGTAGAGGTCTTTAGCCCCCGCGCTGATGTCATCCAGTTGGCGGATCAGGCTGGGAGTGAGGTTAAAGGTGACATGGATATTGGGGTACTGCTTGAGGATAGCAGCCATGTCCACGTAGTCTTTGGCCGCGTGGACGCGCACCCAGGGGCGCTCGTAGACACCTGTCTGGGGGTCTTTGAAATACACAGGTTGATGCTGATGCCAGATGATGGCTAGATAGAGCTTTCCCTCCTCGATCACCAGCGGCCCGCGTCCGGCAGGTGTCGGAGTAGCGGTCTCCTCTGTGGGCACTTCGCCCGTCGTCGCAGTGGCCAGCGGCTGGGTCGGTGTAGCAGTCGGTGCGCAGGCCACCAGCGGAAAGGCCAGAACCAGAAGTAATAACAGCCTCTTGATCTTCATCTTTCCATACCTCTTTGTGCGAAGGCAAAGCATAGCATGCTCTCTATGATGCTTCGTTTGGCTCAATGTGCAGGATATAGGGTCGGTACATACGCGGCGTGAGCATCAAGGCGGCCAACTCGGCACCCGTCCAACGCACCCGACCACACTCATCCCATACCTCACCGCTGATCAGGTCGCGCAGGCGGTAGGATTGGCGGCGATGGATAGGCAGATCGTCCAGCGGCAGGCTCAGGCAATAGGTCACCTGCTCGGCGCACAGGCTGACGAGGCCCAGCAGGACCGTCTCGCCATCGCAGATGGGCAGAGCAAATACTTCCTCAGCAGGGGGATGTCCCCACTCGCGGCGATAGTGGCCCATGTCATCCACTGCCACCGCATTGAAGAGCCGCCTGCCACGCCGCAGTACAGCGCTCTCACGGCGGGCACGGATCAACCCGCCAATGAAGCCTTCCTGCCCCACCTCCTGCCCTGACCAGATCATGGGCACAAAGCCCGCCATGACCAACATCCCCAGTAATGCCTGACTAATACGGCTGCCGCGCCAGGCATAGGCTGGGTAGTTACGTGTATCATGCGTCTCGGTGAAGCAGATGCGCGGCGAAGGGCTGCCATCTGCCGCCTGCGGCAGGATAGCCCAATAGTCGCGCAGATACTCGCCGAACTCGGCCGGGGTCAGTTTGCCTTCGGCCAATGCGTAGGCCATCGAGTGGGGGTGATAATCGTTGCTGATGTCATGTGAGGCGATCCACAACGGGCCGAACAGCTCACAATAGAGGGCAGCGGAAGGTTTGGCCGTCAACAAACTGCGGCGCAGGTCAGCCAGCAGTTGCGCCGTGCCCAGATTCGTGCGGCTGGCGTGATAAGGGATGTTGCGGTCCCAGTTCGGCTCTTTGCCATGCGGGGCATCCACGCGGAAGCCGTCCACGTTGAAGCGCTCCACGTAGCGCAGGGCATAGTCAGCCACATACTGCTGATAGGCGGGGTTCGCCCAGTCCAGCGACCAGGTGTCGTTCCAGCCGTGCGAGTGCACCATTTGGCCATGCTCATCGCGCACGAACCAGTCAGGATGTTCCCGCACGTAGCGTGCCTCCAGCGAGCAGCCCTGCAACACAAGGTCCATCAGCACGCGCATCCCTAGCCCATGCGCCGCGGCAACAAGATTGGCGAAGTCCCGCTCGCTGCCGAGACTTGGCTCCAGCCGCTCAAAGTCGTGGATGGCGTAAGGGCTGCCCGAACTCCACCAGTTCTCATCCCAGGGAAGGCCGCGCTTGTTGCGGTGAGCATACACCGGCAACAGGTAGATGGTGTCTACGCCCATTGCAGCGATACGAGGGAGCGCCTCGCGCAGGCCGTTAAACCCGCCAAATGGGCCGGGATGAACCTCGTAGACACCCGCCCAATCTGAAGCGTTGTCCACCCGCCCATAGAGAGGCGGTAGGATGCCCGTCTGCTCAAAGCGGGCGCGGTAGGCGGCCAGCGCCTCGTCATAACTACCCGCACAGGCAAGGATATACTGAGTGCCGCCCTCCAGACGCGCTCCCGGGGTCAGCCAACCCGCCAGCCACAGGTCGAAGCCCAGCGTGGCGTGTGCACCATCCCCACTGACCCAGGGGCGTGCTGCCTCCACCGCGCTTACATACCATGTCAGCAGGCTGTAGCCCAGCAACGCATTGTGCACGACCAACAGGCCTGGGCCGATGTCCGGCGCATCCCCAAACGGACGCCTCCAGATATGCGCTGCCCCAGGGGCAAAGCGTTCAGCCTCTGAGCCGTCGAGACGTTGCGGCGATCCACTGGGCGGTGGGGCGAGGCTGGCTGCTGCCTCCAACGGAAGGCGCGGACGAACAGCATTGCCCGGCGCCTCAAAGCGGCAGTGGGCGGGATTGCCGATAGCGACTCCTGTCAGTCCAATGCGCAGTCCCGTAAGCTGCACTTCCTCGGCAGAGACATTCTCCACTGCCACACGCCGTGCGATCAACCCATCGCTGCTGGTCGTATAACGGTCATGGAGCAGCAGCGGCCCCAGCGCGATCTGCACCGTCAGACGGTTGCCGTCAACCGTATGCGCCACGTAGCGCGGTGGGGCATCCACAGGACGATAGGCCAGATCGGCGGAGAGAAGGGCAGGACCACGTCCGTGCCCTACCAGCGGGGGGCCATCGCCGCGCTGCAAGCCCACCAGTGCCCCGCTCCGTAAATCAAGCCTGAGGCAATAGTCGCCTAGCGTGATGGTGGGCGCTTCCATACCCTACCTGCGGGCAGCCATTGCCTCGCGCCGCCGACGGATCAGGTCCTTAAAGTACGCCAGTAGCTCCTGATCCTGCTCGTTACCCCACAGCATGGGCATACGGCTGGCCTCCAACCCCAGGCCGCTGGTCTTGCTCACCTGCTGGCTCATCCCAACCTCGGTGCCGTAGTAGATAATGGGGACGCCCGGCGAGCGCATCAGCACCTCTGCGGCATGGCGCAGCGCCGCCTTATCACCCTCGGCGATGAAGAGGAAGCGATCCATGTCATGATTATCCATAAAGGTCAGCAGCAGAAAGTCTGGGGGGAAGAAAGCCATATGGCGTCGTAGGAAAGCCTCAAACTGCGCCTCTTGCCATGTACGGCGCCCGAAGGTGCGCCGCAGCGCATCTGAGAAGTGGAAATCCAGAATGCCATCCAAGCGGCCGACGTAGCGCTGTTGCACATCCGGCGGCTCCACAATCTCACCGAAGCAGAAGCAATCCGGCTTTTCGGCTTTGCAGGCCGCCCAGAACTCCGCCCAGAAATCAGGGCCCGGGCCGTTGGCGTGATCGAGGCGATAGCCGTCTATGTCAAACTCGCGCAGCCAATAACGCCCCACCTCGATCATCCAGGCGCGGGCGTCGGGGTGATCGAGGTTGATCTCCGGCATAGAGGGGACACCGAAGAATGAGCGGTAGCCGTTCTCCGAGTCGTCGTAGATAAACCATTGACGGTACGGGCTGGCCGGATTGGCCTGTGCTTCTTGAAAGAGGGGATGCAGGTG
>Ga0197142_1004166_pt1 | contig 11807 bp, 10 predicted proteins | sample GBS60_MetaG_FD_148614 | JGI IMG/M metagenome (GOLD analysis project Ga0197142, IMG submission 148614) | Sediment microbial communities from Great Boiling Springs, Gerlach, Nevada, United States - GBS 60_MetaG | ecosystem: Environmental > Aquatic > Thermal springs > Hot (42-90C) > Sediment... | reverse complement strand
TTGATGAAACAAATATTTATATTGGAACTGACAATGGTATGTATAAGATTTTAAAAGAAACAAGAGAGCCAATAGAATTTGGTCCCGACCGCTACCCGGTATATGTTATCTATCCCAAAGAAGAACAGATATTTGTTGGTGGGGAATTTGCCACCTATAGATTTGACCGCAAACTAAACCAGTGGTTTCAGATGATCCCCTGGGGAACAAAGGATATTTGCGAGGTCGGGTCCTATCTTTATTTTCTCACGAATAATAACCAGTTGATAAAATACAGATCTTTTGAAGACTCAATCATCACAGAAGATGATACAATTGCCATTGTTTTACCATATTTTAACATCTATGATATTGAATCAGATGGCAAAATATTATATTGTGCTACAGGTTCGGGTATAAACTATCTTGACCCGGAGACAGAGTTATACAATCCGATCTATAATTTGCCACGCATAAAATATAATTATGTGGCAATCGTTGAAGAAGATATCATTGCAGTTTCAGGTGACTGTATTTATCGCCTGCCTGTAAAATATCGCGACTGAGGTGTTCCTGAAAGAAAAACAGTTATCATTCATTGAACATCTCGAAGAGTTAAGAAAAAGGATATTGATTTCAATCATTTTTGTTTTAATTTTTTCAGTAATAGGTTTTTTCTTTTACCGCAAGATTCTTGATTTTATTATTAAATGGACCAGTATAGAAACCGCATATTTCTTTTCACCGACTGAGGCATTTATGGTAAATATCAAGGTAGCGGTCTTCGCTGGTGTATTTTTTGCCTTTCCTTTTATTTTATATCAGATATGGGCATTCATAGGACCTGGTCTTACAAAAAGAGAACAGCAGGTCTCTCTTCCATTTCTATTTTCCGGGATAATATTATTTTTGATCGGTTGTGCCTTTGCATATTTTATATTAATACCTGTTGGTTTAAAATTCTTTTTTTCCTTTGGCACAGAAAATCTTAAACCGATAATGAATATTAACAAGATTCTTGAATTCATATTCTGGTGTATTCTCGGAAGCGGATTTTTATTCCAGCTGCCCCTTATTCTATTTTTCTTGATAAAGTTGAATATCTTGAGTGTTTCCACATTGACCAAACATCGTGCCGAAATAATAATTGGTATTTTGATCATTGCGGCGATAATCACACCAACCGGAGATATGTTTACACTCCTTTTGATATCTATCCCCTTGGTAGTATTGATTGAAATCAGCATCCTTCTGGCGCGAATAACTATTCGTAAAAAAGAGAATAAAAATTAAAGAGGCGGCAGCCGGATTTGCACCGGCGAATAGCGGTTTTGCAGACCGCCGCCTTGCTACTTGGCTATGCCGCCTTAATGATGATAGTATATTTAAAAACCGAATAAAGTCAAGTCAGTCTTATTGACATTTTTAGAAAAATAACTATAATCTTTATTTATGGATAGATTTGTAATTGAGGGCGGGAAAAAATTGTCCGGTATTGTTGAGATCTCTGGTGCGAAGAATTCTGCATTGCCAATCATTGCTGCATCACTGCTTACAGATAAAAGGGTTGTGATCGAGAATGTCCCGGATGTAATGGATATCCGCACTATGATTCAACTTATAGAATATCTTGGTTCTTCAGTGAAGTTTAAAAAGAATGTCCTTGAGATTTATACCCCCAGGATAAAACGAATCATCGCTCCATACAATATTGTGAGAAAGATGAGGGCATCTTACTATGTCCTCGGCGCCTTGATAGCGCGTGAAAAAAAGGCAAGGGTTTCTTTACCAGGTGGTTGTGCAATCGGACCAAGGCCTGTTGATCTCCATATCAAAGGTATTGCTTCATTGGGATGTAATGTTGATATTGACCAGGGATATATCGTTGCTGAGTGTAAAAATTTAAAAGGAACTGAAATAAATCTCCAGGGTGCAAAAGGGACTTCGGTTGGTGCAACAATTAATGTAATGCTCGCTGCAACTGGTGCCCAGGGTATGACCACCATAAATTTTGCTGCGTGTGAACCAGAGGTTGTCGATGTGGCTAATTTTTTGAAAAAGCTGGGTGTAAATATAAAAGGTGCAGGCACAAATCAAATAACAATCAGGGGGAACTGGTGTCCGGTTGAAGTGCAGTATAGAATTATACCTGACCGTATTGAGACCGGCACATTTGCTGTGGCATCGGCAATAACGAATGGCAATGTCACAATAAAGAATTGTAATCCTCAACATCTTGTGGCAGTTATAGACAAGTTAAAGGAAATCGGAACTGATATACAAGTTAAAGATAATGAACTTATTGTTAGAGGAATGAAGCCAATAAAACCCACCGATATCTTTGTAGCGCCATATCCTGGTTTTCCTACTGATATGCAGGCACAATTTATGGCATTGCTTTCGCTTGGTTCAGGCACAAGCACGATTAAAGAAACAATCTTTGAAAATAGATTTATGCAGGCAGTAGAATTAAGTCGTATGGGTGCAAATATCACACTTGAAGGCGACACTGCGGTTATAAAAGGGGTTAAAAGTTTGAGCGGGACTTATGTAATGGCTTCTGACCTGCGGGCTTCAGCGTGTCTTGTGCTTGCCGGTCTTGCAGCAAAAGGAAAGACCTGTGTGCGGCGGATATACCATCTTGATCGGGGTTATGAGAGATTTGAAAAGAAATTGAGAATGCTGGGCGCACGGATTAAGAGAGAAAAGGAATGAAGAAAGAAAAAAAGGTTGTCAAAGTTGGTAATATTTTAATTGGCGGTGGAAATCCAGTTGTGGTCCAGTCAATGACCAAGACCAGAACATCTGATATAAAAAAAACTGTTAATCAAATAAAAAGAATGGAAAATGCCGGGTGCGAAATTGTGCGGCTTGCGGTTCTTAACAGAACTGATGCGGAGGCAATAAAGGAGATTAAAAGACAGGTTAATATCCCATTGGTTGCTGATATCCATTTTGATTATCGTCTTGCACTGAAATCAATCGATGCTGGAGTTGATAAGATCCGGATTAATCCCGGCAATATCGTGGATGAATGGAAGATAACTGAAATAATAAAAAAGGCAGCGGACAATTCAATACCGATCCGCATCGGAATAAACTCAGGTTCACTGCCAAAAAAGATATTGCAAAAATATAATCATCCAACGACCGAGGCAATCATTGAGACCCTTGATTCTGCACTTGAGATTTTCTATAAAAACAATTTTTCTGATATTGTAATTTCAGCAAAGTGCCCTGATGTGTTAAAGACTATTGAAGTATATGAGGCAATACATAAAAAATTTGAATTTCCATTACACATCGGGATTACTGAATCAGGCCTTTTGTTTTCAGGAAGTATCCGCAGTGCAATCGGCATAGGCATTCTTCTATATAAAGGGATTGGTGATACGATAAGGGTATCACTTGCTGATGACCCAATAAAAGAGGTCATCGCAGGATATGAGATTTTACAATCATTGAATTTAAGGGAATACAGACCAAGGTTGATTGTATGTCCTACCTGTGGCAGGTGCGAGGTGAATTTATTAAAGATTGCCCATCAGGTGGAAGAAAGACTTAAAAAGATAAAGGCACCGTTGAACATTGCAGTAATGGGTTGTGTTGTAAATGGTCCTGGTGAGGCAAAAGAATCTGATTTTGGCATTGCCTGTGGAAAGGGTATTGGTGCTGTATTTGCAAAAGGTAAGGAGATAAAAAGGGTAAAAGAAAATATGTTGGTTGATGAATTATTTGAGGTGATATATGAGAACATTAATAATTGATTGTTATCTTCCCAACTCACCCCAGATTGAGCATCTTTATAAGGTGATAAGTGATATCACTACTGATGTCGTAGAAGTAAAGGATGCCTCAGTCATAGGTGTTGAAGAAGATGTTAGACTTTATAATGCAATAATCATCTCAGGTTCACAGAGAAAACTTGCGGAGATTGGAACTTATGAACTCTATGCCAATGTTGGTGAACTGATAAAGAGATGTGAAAAACCAATATTGGGTATATGTTTTGGGCATCAATTGATTTCAATGGCGTTTTATGAGGATGTGGTTCCGATGGGTCAAAAAATAGAGGGTTATTATATGGTGCAAAGGGTTAACCATGATGAACTCTTTGAGGGATTACCAGAGAAATTTTTGGTGATGGAATCACACCAGGAGATGGTGAAGAATCTTCCTTATGAATTTGTTCTGCTTGCAGAATCGCCTAACTGTCCGATAGAGGCAATAAAGCACAGGACCCTGCCTATTTATGGGGTTCAATTCCATCCTGAAAGATATGATGATAAACATCCAGCAGGTGGTATTGTTCTGGAAAATTTCTTCAAGATTGCAAGTTTTTTCATAAGATAATAAATTTTTGAACAGTGATGAAAAAGGAGTCATAAATGAAAAAAGACCTTGATAATCTAATGAAGGAAAAAGGAGTTAGTGCAATTATCGGTATTGGCAGTCCGCATAATGATGCGGTTATGTATTATCTCTTGAATGGCATAAATGTAACAGGCTGGTATATAAAAAAATATAGGTCTCCAGCCTGTGTTTTACATTCAGAGATTGAACGCGAAGAAGCAATGAAGACAGGTTTGAAAACAATCAGTTTTAATAAATACAATCTTAATGAAATATATAACAAATACCAGGATCGGTTAAAGGCAAATGCAGTCTTTTTATGTAGTGTGCTGAAAGATATGAAGATAAAAGGCAGGATTGCATTCTATGGAAATGCACAACTTGGTTATGGATATAATTTTTTAAGACAGTTAAAAAGGCTTGATAAAAATCTGGAAATTTTATATGAACCCGAGAAGACAATAATAATGAGATTGCGAATGACAAAGGATAAAATTGAGGTTGAGAGGATAAAAAAGGTCAGAAATGGTGTTGTGAATGCATTCTCAAAGACACTTGATTGGGTGAAAAAGATGAAGGTGAAGGATGGTATCATTTACAAAGAAAAAAATGAAAAATTGTGCATAAAAGACTTAAAAAGGAATATTTCAGCCGAATTATTCAAACTTGGATATATAAACTCAAGCGGGCTGATAGTTGCCCAGGGAAGGGATGCAGGTGTTCCCCACAATGCGGGTAAAGATAATGAACCGGTCAAATTAGGGAAGACAATAGTCTTTGATATCTTCCCACAGGAGATAGGGGGAGGATATTATTTTGATTTTACAAGGACGGTCTGTTTTGGCTATGCCCCGGATTATGTAAAAAGAGACTTTGAATTTGTTAAGGCCGCGCAGGATATTGCATTTGAAAATCTTAAGGTAGGGAAGAGGACAAGGGATGTTGAAAAAATGGTTTGTGAATATTTTGAGAAAAATAATCAACCGACATTCCTTTCAAATCCTAAAACCCAGATTGGTTATTGCCATTCGCTCGGGCATGGCATTGGTTTGAATGTCCATGAAAGCCCATCATTTGGGCTATTGAAGACGAATCAGGATATAATTGATAAAGGAATGGTTTTCACGATTGAGCCCGGTCTTTACTATCCTGATAAAGGGTATGGGATAAGGCTTGAGGATGTTATCTACATAGACAGAAATGGCAGGGTAGAGAATCTCACAAAATTTCCGAGAAGACTCATTGTTGAGATGTAATGTCTTCTGGGGTATTGACTTTTTTCTGATTCTGGATATAATAAACCTATAAACATTATTGATTGTCAAATAATGTAGATCATCTTTCCCCTCCCGGTCGTGGCCCCCGGGCCGCGGCCGGAGGGGTTTAATTTTTTATAAACCTGAGGGTATTGAGGGTAATCCCATTGATATGGTAAAAAATATAACTCTCAAGTAAATTTTTTAATGAAGGGAATAACAAGGGGTTTATATCTGAAGGAAATATATTATTCCCTGCATTTTTAAGTGTTCTTATTGCCTCTATATCCATTTTTATCACCGATTCGTCAAAATGTTCTTCACAAACAAGCCCACCTGCAGATATACTGAAATTTATTATTGATTTATCAAAAATCGGGCTATGGCATCGGACACAATCCCTTAGATGGGGTTGGAGACCCGCAAATCTAAGTAATTTGAAAAGCATCAATAAAGACCAGTAACCTGCTATTCTGTCATCTGTGATAGAAATTTTCTCAAAAAATCCAAGCGTTTCTAAAAAAAGTTGTCTGTTCGGTTCTTCCAATACGGTTGTTTTGTCAATGAATTCACATATCGCTTCGCAGGCAGTAAATTTTGCTTGTGAAGACCGGATGCTCTGGAAGTATTCTATTACGACTGCATCAGACAGGGTATATACATCCTTTGATTCTCTTTTATAGAATATGACTTCAGAAAGGGTGAATGGTTCAAGGGTTCCACATATTTTACTCTTTGGCCTGCGTGCACCTTTGGCAGCGAGTCTTAGTTTACCAAATCTTTCTGTGAATATGGAACAGAATAGACTTGATTCTTTAAAAGGAACGGTGCGGAGCACAATACCCCTGGTTTTTAATATATTGGGCATCTATTTTAGTGAATTATTCAATCTTTAAATGGAGTTCTTTTAATTGTTCGGGTTCAACAAAATCAGGGATGTTTTCAAGAAGTCCCTGTGCCTGTGTTGTCTTGGGAAAGGCAATGACATCCCTTATTGATTTGACCCCGGCAAGAAGCATAACAATCCTTTCTATTCCAGGTGCAATCCCACCATGGGGTGGTGCTCCGTAATCGAGTGCTTCAAGCAATAGCCCGAACTTCTCTTTAGCAGTCTTTTTATCAACACCGAGAATCTCAAATATCCTTTCCTGCAATTCTCTATTATGATTCCTGATACTCCCTGAAGCGAGTTCATTTCCATTCAAAACAAGGTCATACTGCCTTCCCCTGACCTTTAATGGTTCATTATCAAGATATTTTAGATCTTCTTGTTTGGGCTGGGTAAAAGGATGGTGGCAGGGGTTTACTCTACCTGTCTTTTCGTCTATTTCAAATAGTGGAAAATCATATATCCAGAGAAAATGGAAACCATTCCCACGAAGATTTAATAAATCACCCAGTCGATTTCTCAATTCACCGAGAAAATAATATACCTTTCTATCCCCTGCAGTCGTTATCAAAAGGTCACCATCATTTAAATCGATGTTACTAATCGTATTCTCATCAAGATATTTTGATAGTGGTCCGCTGAGACTGCCTTCTTTCCTTACCCAGTATATACCACCGAGTCCTCTGTTCTTTGCTTCATCGTTAAATCCATCCAGTGCCTTCCTTGATATTGTTTTTGCATCTGGAACTATAATTCCGCAGACCTTATCTTTATCAGCAAATGGTGGAAAATTTATTTTCTTAAAGTTTTCAGTAAAATCATTGATGGTTATACCAAAACTTATATCAGGTTTATCAGTGCCGTACATATTGATTGCCTGCTCAAATGTAAATCTGGGAAATGGGACTTTCAAATCCTGTTTCAAAACCTTTTTAAATATATGCTGGAATAGTCCTTCTATGAGATTATAGATATCCTCTTCATTTACAAATGACATTTCAAGGTCTAATTGAGTGAATTCTGGTTGACGGTCATGCCTTGGGTCCTCATCACGCATACACCTTGCAATCTGGTAATATCTTTCAAATCCAGCGACCATCAATAATTGCTTATACATCTGGGGTGATTGGGCAAGGGCATAAAATTTTCCTGGATAGAGGCGCGAAGGAACGAGATAATCCCTTGCGCCCTCAGGCATACTCCGGGTTAGTATTGGTGTTTCAATCTCAATGAAATCCTTACTATTCAGATATTCTCTGATTGCACTTACAATCTCATGCCTCATTATTATTATCCTCTGCATCGTCAATCTTCTGAGGTCAAGATACCTGTATTTTAAGCGCAATTCCTCGCTTGCTTTAAGTTCTTCTTCAACAACGAAGGGCGGGTTCTTTGATTTTGAAAGGATTGCAAGTTCAATCACATTTAATTCAATATCTCCGGTTGGAATATCAGGATTTTTCTGGTTTTCAGGCCTTTCACGGACAACACCTTTTACTGAAATACAGTCCTGGAGATTGAGTTCATTTGCTGCGGGAATCTTTTTGGGGTCGATAACAAGCTGGAGTATACCAGTGCGGTCTTTCAGGTCTACAAATATAAGGCCACCGAGATTTCTGATTTTGAAAACCCAGCCTGCAATCTGAATTTCCTTATCAATATACGACTTATTTATCCGGGAATTGAAGATTTCCTTAATTATACCCCCTTTTTATGCCTTTTGTTTTTCTTTTTCACCTTCAATTACAATCCTTGATAGATCTGCAAATTTTAAAAATAATTCGTTTATATATTTTACCAGTGCGAGTCTGTTTCTCTGAATATCTTTTTCTTCGCACATAACAAGGACTGCATCAAAGAAAAGGTCAATATCTTTGCGCAGATTCAGAAGGAGTTTCATTATATCCGTGTATTTTTTATCAGGGAAAAGGGGCACCATTTTTTCTTCGATTTCCATTCCCCTCTGGTATAAGTTTTTTTCTTCAGATTTTTCAAATAGAGTTTCATCAATAACACCGGGGTCTTTCACATTCTTTAGAATATTGCGAACCCTTTTCTGACCGATTACGAGTTTAACAAAATCCTCTTTATCCCTGAAATCTTTTAATGCCTCACAACGGAGTTTTGTATCATAAAGGTTAAGATTTGTATTATAAATAGCCGCATCGACTTCATCATATCTATAACCGAGTTCTTCAAGATATCGTTCAGCCCTTTCTATGAGAAAATCCTGTATCAGATTTTTTTCAATATCCATTTTGTATAATTTCAAATGATTCCAGAAGATAGGTAATAATTCAATATCAAGACTATGCTTATCAATGATATTGAATATGCCATATGCATTTCTTCTCACGCCGAGCGGGTCATAAGAGCCGGTTGGTTTCTGTCCTGAGAGAAATGCACCAATAATATTATCAATTTTGTCGATAATAGAAAGGACTGCGCCTTCTTTTGATTCAGGAATCCTATCACCACTAAATGCTGGAAGGTAATGCTCTTTTATTGCTATCGCAACTGTTTCATCCTCACCTGAAGAGCGTGCATAATAATAACCCATTATACCCTGCAATGAAGTAAACTCTTTTTCTCTGATCATATTTGAACACAGGTCTGCCTTGCATAGTTCAGCAGCCCTTTTTAATTTTTCTATCTGCAAATTATTTATTGATTCAAAGTTTTTCACTGATTTAGCAAGGCGCATTGATTTATCATATACCGTGCCCAGCCCTTCAAGCCACACCATTTCTTTTGTTGCTTCCTGCATTTTTTCAATACCGAGTTTCAAATCGTTCTGATAATAGAAGAGTGCATCCTGCAATCTTGATTTTAATACCTTTGCATAACCCCGGGCAACATTCTCTGCTGCCTTTCTTCTGCCATTGAATATGCAGATGAAATTATTCGTATTCTTTACCCATATGAGATTTCCCAGTGCCTTGAGTGTGGTTTTGAGAATCTCTTCAGGAAGTTTAAGAAATTCTTGTTCAAATGTTCCGCTCACAGAATCAGGATATTCCACAGTGCAATTTATCTCTTCAATCATATTATCGTCATAAACAGGCTCACCTTTTAATTCCCTTGCCTTTTCATTTATGCGCATTTTTATTATCTTTCGTCTTTCATTTGGATCAACAACGACCCCTCCATGCCTCAAAAAGTTCATATATTCACGGGGTTTTTCCATTCTAATCGGTTCAAAAGAGAAATGAAAATTGGGCATACTGTATCTCTCTGCCTCAAGACCGGCATACTTGAATCTCAAGGGTTTTCTATCAAGCAATCCCACAATCCATCTAATCGGTCTCGGGAATCTAATCTTATCTCCGTTCCAGACCATTGTTCTGGGAAATTCTAAACTGGCAATTATCTTTGGAATCTCATAATATAATATATCATCGGTATCCTTTGCAGGAATTTCTTTTGTGGCGAATACATACTCTCCTTTTTCTGTCTTTACAATCTTTATGTCGCTTAATTTTAAATTCTGGGCATTTAAGAATCCTTCAAGGGTCTTTGTTGGTTTGCCATTATCATCATAGGCAAATTTCTTAGGTGGACCCTGAATTTCTACCTTCTGTGATTTTTGTTTCTTTGCGACACCAAGGACGAGGACCCCAATTCTTCTGCTTGTGTAAATCTTGCGCATTGTTCTGTAGAATATTCTTTCTCTTTTAAACAGCGCTTCTATTTTTTCTAAGAGTTCGGTTGCACCTTTATCAAGATAACTTGGTGGAAATTCTTCAAATCCAATTTCAAGCAGGAAATCAATCATTTTTCTCTTCTCCTTCAATCTTTTTTAGATATAATCCTGCTGCTTCAGATGTGAGGGCTCTCACGCGCGCAATCATCTTTGCCCTTTCTGAGACGCTTATCGCTCCCCTTGCCTCAATAAGATTAAATATATGGGAGCATTTTATCGCATAGTCATATCCGGGAAATACAAGTCCTTTTTTCAAAAGTTCTTTTGATTCGGCCTCAAATTCGTTAAATAAAAGTAAAAGCCTCTTCGGGTCTGATTCCTCAAAATTATATTTTGAAAACTCCTGCTCGTTCTTCAGATATATATCACCCCAGGTCACCTCTTCATTCCATTTCAAATCAAATATTGATGATACATTCTGGAGATTCATACATATCCGCTCCAAGCCGTATGTGATTTCTACAGGGATGACCTCAAGGTCAATACCACCAGCTTGTTGAAAATAGGTAAACTGAGTAATCTCAAGCCCATCAAGCCAGACCTCCCAGCCAATACCCCAGGCACCGAGTGTCGGACTCTCCCAGTCATCCTCAACAAATTTTACTTCATGCTCATTTAGTTTGAATCCAAGTGCCTCAAGGGACTCAAGATAAATCTTCTGGATATCATTGGGCGCTGGTTTCATTATCACCTGAAACTGGTAATATTGCTGGACCCGATTGGGATTCTCACCATACCTTCCATCCCTGGGCCTTCTGCAGGGTTCAACATAGGCAACATTCCAGGGCTTTTTTCCAAGAATTCGTAAGAATGTGGCAGGATTGAATGTGCCTGCCCCAACCTCAGAATTATAGGGTTCAAAAATCAAACAACCCTTTTCCTGCCAGAAATTCTTTAATTTCAATATAAGATTTTCAAAAGTGATTAACTTCCTGTTCATAGACCGAGTTCATTACTTATAGATTGCATACCTTTCAGACAAATACTGATAAAGTCTTCAAGTTCCAGACCAAGGTTTTTACAGGCAATTATCTGTTCGCGGTTTGCACCTGCGGCAAAACGTTTTTCTTTAAATCTTCTGAGCACAAAATCAGTATCAAGGGAATTCAGTCTTTTATCCGGGTGCATCAGGGCTGAAGCAACGATTAGACCGGTGAGCGGGTCAGTGGCAAATAATGCCCAATCAAGTCTTGATTTCGGTGTTAAATGCCCGGCATGGACCTTTATCGCATAGATGATCTCTGGTTTGACCCCTTTCATTTCAAGAATTTCACCACCGATTATCCCATGACGCGTCGGGTCATTCAGGGTTTCTTCATAATCGATATCATGCAATAATCCTGCAATACCCCAGATCTCCTCATCCTCACCAAAATGACGGGCGAGTTCCCTTAAACAGGCTTCAGCCGCAAGGCAGTGTTTAACAAGGTTCTTATTCTTTAACCTTTCTGATAATAGATTCAGAGCATCGTTTCTATCCATAATACTAAATTATCCACATTTTTTTACAAAAGTCAAGACCATATTCTGAGGTTTACCCACATCTTGGATTTTAATGATTTTTTGTAGCGGTCGGATTTATCCGACAATGAAAAATTTTAATAAAACAGAAAAGAAAAGAATAATG
>Ga0197142_1004165_pt1 | contig 11809 bp, 7 predicted proteins | sample GBS60_MetaG_FD_148614 | JGI IMG/M metagenome (GOLD analysis project Ga0197142, IMG submission 148614) | Sediment microbial communities from Great Boiling Springs, Gerlach, Nevada, United States - GBS 60_MetaG | ecosystem: Environmental > Aquatic > Thermal springs > Hot (42-90C) > Sediment... | reverse complement strand
CAAGCATGTGGCTGAGGCCGAACATAAGCAAAATTCGAACGAATCAATTCTTCTGTATTAGGATCGACATAATAATGTCCTTGACTTCTTCCTTCTATTCCATAAGCCCAATACAAACCTGTGTTAAACCACTGAGGAGAATTAGGAGCACCGATCTGGTTTGCTAAAACATAAAGCATTTCTTCGAAATATGCCAATGCATCTTCTTCAGAAGAAAAATATTTATATTTCCATCCCCAATAGGTCCAAGTACCTGCCAATCGAACAAATACCTGTTTTGCAGAATATTCTCCACCAAAACGCTTTTCTTCTGAGATGTTTTTTAGCTTTTCTTCGTCGACAACCCTTCTTTGTAACCATTCTGGAATATTTTCTTCTTTGTAAGGTTTGGTAAACAAGGGAACACCAGCTTTTCTAAAATACTTTTGTGCTAAAATATCCACAGCTACCTGAGACCAATGTTTGGGCACTTCTACATTTTCCATTAAGAAGACTACACTACCATCGGGATTGATGATTTTAGAAGTTCTTTTATCCCATTCGATTAATTCCCAAACTCTACTTTCCCAAGGTTTATCCCAGTCGATTTGAAAATCTTTTTGTAAATGCTTTGTGTAAAAACGATTTATCTTCATGAATTTGCTCCTAATTCTATCAAAAATTTCTATACATCTGTTTGGCAAACAAAAAAATAGTACTTAATGCTAATGTACTAAAATTTTGTTAACATGTAAACTCTTTTTTTTACATAATGATGAAAATTATTTCAAAAGTAATATCGGTATAACTTTTCTATTATCCAAATCAAAAATTTAAGGATTTGTAATTTTTTCTTTACCATAGAATAGATTTGACATTTAATCGTTTTAAATAAAATGATTAAATCTATTTATGCATAAAAATAGATTGATAATAGTTCAATGGACATCGTTTGTTTTTCTTGCAATATATGTTTTATTGAATTTTTACCTTCTTTCTTACAATACAAATGAATTTTACAAATGGTTTGGGAAAGCGATTTGTCTTCCTGATAACTGTTTTTGCGAAAGAATTCATATAAATCAAATAGCCCAACCTATTAACAGTTTTACGAATATATTTTACGTATATGTGGGGATCATCATTCTTTTTCGTTTAAAACAATGGGATTTATTTCCGATTGTCTATGCCTATATAGTAATCCTTTTAGGTATAGGAAGTTTTTTTTACCATGCTACGATGACTTTCTTTGGTATGTGGTTAGATGTATTTTCTATGTATATGTACATTCTTTTTCTTATTTTTTATTTGATTTATTATGCAAATTTGTTAGATCAAAAAAAAGCAATTTTATTCTACATGATTTTGCTTGCTATTTCGGGAATATTTTTGTATCAATCTCCATTATTTAGAAGAATTTTATTTGGTTTTTATGTGATTCTAACTCTCTACGTTTTTTATAGAATCAAAAATAAAATTTTTATTAATCCGAAAAATTTTTATATAGCTTTGGCTATTTTTACTATCTCTTATGCAATTTGGCTTTTAGATTATTATCGAATCTTTTGCAATCCAGAAAGTTTTATTCAAGGACATGGTATCTGGCATACTCTTGATAGCATTGTGATTTATTATTTATATTTATTTTTTTGGGAATTACGTATTTCTAAAAACAAAAATTCGAAAGAATTGACATAAAAAAGATTATCTAAAATTTGTTTAAAAATAGAATTTTATTAAGTTTTTTTATATATATTTTTTAAAATAAGAGGTCAATATGTCAAATGTCATCACTACAAAAAAAAATATACGCTACATAAACGAAAAAAGCGAATGGATAAGAAGCTTTGCTTGCAATCATATTAGCATTTTGATTGTATGTAGAGGACCAATCCGAAAAGAAGCAATGGATGTTTTCGAGACCTTAGGTATAAGATATGGCATTCTACTTTCCGAAAAAGATTCTGTAACATATCCACAAACATTAGCTCCAGAAATTCGTCAAATTAAAGATCCAGAAAGAATTCATCGTATACCCGATTATACAGGATCTACCCAAGAAGAAAGAAATCAAAGGATTCAAGACATTATCAATATTTGCAAAAAATATAATTATACTCATGTGTTCGCTGGTTATGGATTTATGGCAGAAGATGCCCATTTTGTAATGTCTTTAGAAAATGCAGGAATTGGTTTTGTCGGACCAGAATCAAATGTTCATCTAAAAGCAGGCTCCAAAGATAATGCTAAAAAAATTGCAAGAAGCATTAATGTTTCTGTTACACCAGGTATTGATAATATTACTTCTTTAACACTAATTGACAAAGTAGGAGGAAGAGAAGGTTTATTAAATTTAATAAAAATTCATAATTTTAATATCCAAAACATAGAAAAACTAAACGACGAAGAATTAGCAGAAGAAATTTTAAACGAAAGTTATAAAAAAAGTATACCATTATTAACATTAGAAGATTTACAAAAAAAATCAAAGGAAGAAATCGCCAAACTATTAGAAAAAAACCCTGGTAAAAGATTTCGTCTAAAACACGTAGGTGGTGGAGGAGGAAAAGGTCAAAGAATTATAACATCCGCAGAACAAGTACCAGATGCTGTATTAGAAGTTTTATCGGAATCCAAAGCATTAGGTCCAAGCGATAACAAAAATTTTCTTATAGAATTGAACATAGAAAATACACGACATAACGAGATTCAATTATTAGGAAATGGCGAATGGGCGATAGCATTAGGTGGTAGAGATTGTAGTATTCAGATGTATGAACAAAAACTAGTGGAACTTTCTATTACAGATGAGTTGTATCAATTAGAGATACAAAGACTTAGAAGCGAAAATAAAATTGAATGGGCGAAAAGATTAGAAAAAGATCGAGAATTTTTACGACAAATGGAAGAACAAGCTGAACGTTTTGCAGTAGCTGTTGGTTTAAATTCAGCATCTACCTTTGAATGTATTGTTTCTGACGATGGCTTTTATTTTATGGAAATGAATACGCGAATTCAAGTAGAACATCGCGTAACAGAGATGGTTTATGGACTACGTTTTAGAAATCCTCAAAACCCCCAAGAATATTTTGACGTGGAATCTCTTGTCGAAGCAATGGTTTTATGTGCTGTTCATGGTAAAAAACTACCCAAACCAGAACGCTTTTTAAGAAATATTGCCGGTGGTGAAATTCGTTTAAATGCAATGAATCAAGCTTTACAACCTCATGCTGGGGGTATCATAGAATCTTGGTCAGAACCAGTAGAATTTGAATTAAGAGACGATCAAGGTATAGGTATAAAAAATCCTGACACGAATGCATTTATTCATTATCATTTAGCTGGAGCTTATGATTCAAACATCGCTTTGATAGTTTCGTGGGGAAATTCGCGTACACAAAACCTAGAACGACTAGGGGATATTTTAAGAAGAATGGAAATTCGCGGAACAGAACTCTCTACAAATAGAGAATTTCATATGGGGATGATGTATTTCTTGTTAGGATTAGATCCTATGGCTCGTCCCGATACAAAAGTAACTCTTCCCTACTTAGCACTTGTGGGAAATCTTGCTTATTACGCGAATCAAATCGATATAGATTATGCTTGGGAAAAAATGTATAAGGTTTATTTAGATTTTTATGGAAATAATATTCGAAATGTTTTAGATTACAAATTAACTTTAATTACAAGGCCCATCAAAATGCTTATACAAGAGCCACATTTATTTGCAGGTTGGTTAAGATACAATTATCAAAAAACTTTTGAGCTACAAGAAAATCAAATTTATTGGATTAAAAATCCCCTCGAAGTTCTAAACGATTTATACACCTATTTACATTTAGAAGAACGCGATGCACCTGCACTGTTTAAAATTTGGTCACATGATTATGAATTACTGCAAAACGCGTTGGGATTCTATCAAGATTTGTACAAAACATATCCCAATTTACCCGATAGATTTTACGAACTACATAACTATTTAATAGAAAATTTTAGAGCGGATGCAACAAAACAAGAAATTCTCTCGAGTCATTTAGGATTTATTATTGGATTAGAACTTTTAGAAATCTTGATTCAATTGGGCAAAAAAAGTAAAATCTTTGACGTTTATTTAGATCAAGAAATGCATATTGTTCTTCCCGAAGAATTCTACCATCCACAAAAACAAAAAGAACTCATTAAAAATTTAGCACCTCCTCCAGTTGCATCTTCCGATACAATTGTTGCTCCTATGGGAGGTATGATCTATTTTAGAGAAACACCTACAAGTCCTCCCTATAAAAACGAAGGGGATCATTTCGACGCAGGTGAACCCTTATTTATTATAGAAGTAATGAAGATGTTTAATAAAATTCCCGCGGAATTTTCTGGAACAATTCTAGAAAAATTGGTAAAACAGGATGGTGTAGTAGTAAGGAAAGGACAACCGATATTTAGAGTAAAACCAGACGAAGAAATCCAAGTTTTAACACCAGAACAAATAGAAAACCAAAAGAAAAATTTTACAGAAGAAATTTTAAAAATGATTTATAATCAACTTAATGGATAAAATTTGCTTTTGTACAAATTTAACCAAATCCCAAATAAAAGAAATCGTTTATCATCAAAACATCTCTTGGGAAAAATTCATACACATAACAGGCGCAAGCACTTACTGCGGCGCCTGTTATTCGGATCTAAAAGATCATTTTTTTTATTATAAATATCAAAAAAAAATTTGCAATTCCAAGAATTTATTGTTATTTAATGATATATGAAAACCGCAATATTTATCGACGATTTATTTTTAAAACATGATACTGGAAGTTATCATCCCGAAACTCCTCAACGACTTAAAGCAATACAAGAACACTTAGAGAAAAAGAATTTGTTGAATCAATTTGTTTTACTTCCTAAACGTTTCGCAAAAAAAAGTGAGATTGAGTTAGTACACAACGGTCTATACATTGATTTTGTAGAACAATTATGTAAAAAAGGTGGCGGATATTTAGATGGAGATACACCAGTAAGTAAAGATTCTTGCGAAGCAGCAAAACTAGCAGCTGGTTGTGGTTTAGAAGCTATTGATCAAATTCTTGAACAAAAGATCGATAGAGCAATTTTATTAGTTCGACCACCAGGGCATCATTCCCTTAAAGGAAGAGGAATGGGGTTTTGCTTGTTTAACAACATAGCCATTGCAGCACGATATGCATTACAAAAAGGTTTAAAAAAAATTGCTATCTTTGATTGGGATGTTCATCATGGAAATGGAACCCAAGATGAATTCTACAAAGAAAAAGAAGTATTATTTATTAGTATACATCAGTTTCCTTTCTATCCTGGAACTGGCGCTATTGATGAAGTAGGCGAAGGCGAAGGTCTAGGCTACACACTCAATGTACCAATGCCTAGAGGAAGCACCGATGCAGATTACAAAAAAGCCTTCGAGAATCGGATACTTCCTAAATTGATTGAATATGAACCAGAGATGATCTTAATCAGTGCTGGATTCGATGCTCATAAATTAGATCCCTTAGGTGGACAAGAATTAACAACAAGTATGTATGAATGGATGACAGAAAAACTTCTCCGAATAGCAAAAGAGTGCTGCAACGGTAGAATAATTTCTTTTTTGGAAGGAGGTTATTCTCTTCCTGCATTAGCAGAGTCTGTTGCAGTTCATAGCGAAGTATTGTTAGATTAATAAAAAAATTTTGAGTAATACGATAGCATGTGAAATAAAATGGTAATATAAATATATAAAAAAGTATTATAAATAATTTAAAATATGATTTAAAATTATTTTAAAATTACGCTACTGGACACAAAAACTCACTATAAACTTCTAAATTTGCATGACTTACTCTGTTATATGATGAATAATTATTCCCAAGCTGGATTTGCGATTCAATTTCCTCATCTTCAGATGTAAGAGGTGGTATTACAAATATTGGCTCAATTGCAATATTTTCTTGTTGCATCTCCCAGTCTAACATGATGCGAATGATAAAACTCATTGAATACCCTAATAAAAATCTAAGCTCATACAACTTTCCCCAATAGGTGGGCTGGATTTGGATTTTTCTTATAACATAGTTTTTTGTTCGTGGTTGATAAGTTGCTGTTAACGTTTTTTTGTTTGGTGTAAGACTAATCTTATAAAGATAAACTAAATAACGTTTTAATAAATAATCTATCGTTAAAGATAGATTGCCATTAAATCGCGTTTCTGTTATATAAATCAAATACTGATAATGAAATGGTGTAAGATTCACCGATGTAATACATTCTTTGTAGGTGAAAAAATGTTGTATCTTCATATTAATTCAATATGCTTTTTTGAAAAATTTTTAACAAAAAAAATTCGATAAAATCTCGAAAATTTGCTGTGTCTAACATTATACCACAGAGAGCACAGAGAAATTGTTATAATAATGCGAAAAGGCATAATATATTAATAAAGGGGAATGATTTTATTATATTCTGCTGGTATGATACCAACGAAAACAAAAAAGGGAAGACCATATTGATAGGTCCACAAATTGATTTTTTTTATGATTGTCTTAATATTCTACCACAGAGAACACAGAGAAGCCACAGAAAAATTATTAATATAAAGATATGAAAAAATATAAAAGATTGGAAATTAAAAGATAAGAATTATCTGATGACTTTGTGTTAGTGATAAATTTTACGGGTATTAAGCTTTCGAATCGATGAGAATGATTAAAAGAAAAGCACGGGGAAAAATCAAGAAGAAGATATTTCTGTTTATATAAATATGAAAATTTTTAAATGATGGCTGATCGCTTATGTGTAATTTATATAAATATTTGATATAAAATTTATATTATTAGACAAAGCATTTACTGTACTTTCTCTCAAAATCATCTCTTGTAAATATAAAAGATTCACTTGCAGAAAAAATCTTATTTTGAATTTTGGTTTTGTAAAAGGATTTTCTTATGAACAGCATAAAATATCATACATTTTATTACTTATTAGGAAAAATTTTGTTTAGTTACAGAAGATATAAATTGCACAAAAGGATCATCAAACAAGGCTATTATTTACAAAAAGCACAGTTCGAAGGCATTACAACATACTATTATACGAATTTTAGAAAAAATCCAGATTCTTCTAAAAAACATCTCATACTACTTCATGGTTTTTTAGATAGTTCCCATACTTTTAGAAAGATATTATCGTACATAAAAAATGACTACAATGTTTATATTTTAGATTTACCAGGACATGGGAAAACTCAAGTTCCCTATATTCGCGAACTTTGGCAAATGCCTACTCTTGTTAGAGGATTATATCGATTCATTCGTGAATATTTAAACCTATCTTTTCCTATTTTTTTAACCCATAGTATGGGAGGATTGATTGTTTTTCATATGTTAAAATATGCTCAAAAAAGAAAAGAATATCCCAAACATTTTAACTGCTTACTTTTTGCTATTGCACCTGGTATGTTTCGTTTCGAAAAAGATTTACGCGAAAAAAACATGAAGTTATTTTTTCCTTCTAGCATAGAAGATATTGATAATCTTTTACAGCATTTATTTCCTGTACAAATGCCTCAAATTCCTTTATTTATTAAATACTACTTACTAAAAGAATGGAATCACACAGGTATGAAGTATTTAGTGCTCAACACATTAGAAAACGAAGAAGAGGTTTTTTTTACAGAAGAATTACTAAAAAAATCTCCACATCCCATAAAAACCTATTTTATTTGGGGCGAAAAAGATCAGATTGTTCCATTAAAATATGGAAAAAAATTAACAAAAATTATAAAAAATTCACAACTTATTGTAATACCCAATTCGGGACATACCCCCCACTCCGAAAGACCCGAAGAATTTTATTTAACAATAGAAAAAGAATTAAAAAGTTTAGATAATTTAATATAAACATTCTTGATTCGAAATTTTTTTTTATTTCTTATTAAGCGGAAATATAAAAACTAAAATGCACATTAAAAACTTTGATGAATATAAATCAAAAAAATAAATTTTAATATTATTATAATTTTTTTGAAAAAATACTAATATTTTTTTAGTATTAATTTATACTTTGGGAGGTCATTATGAAAGGTGTATATGTATTAGGTTTTATAGAAGCCATTAAACAAAAAGTAGGTCAAGAAAAATTCCAAAAAGTATTACAACATGCAGGTTTTAAACAAGAACCTGTTATTTTTGCTATAATTGATGTTGATGATGGTGTTTTTTTTAGAATTATACATTCTACATCGAAAGTTTTAAATGTTCCTCTATGCAAGATTACAGAAATATTTTCTGATTTTTGGATTCATCATTTTACTCAAAAGCTTTATAGAAAGATTTATCAACAATATAATTCTTTTAAAGATCTTTTATTAGATCTAAATTGGTTGCACGAAATGTTAACAAAATATCTTCCCCGTCGAAAACCGCCTAAATTCGAATATCAATGGGAAAACGAAAAAACCCTTTTAATAACCTATAAATCTAAACGAAATTTAATCGATTTAGTGATTAGTCATGCAAAAGCTGCTGCTAAATTCTATAACCAAAAAATCAATATAACAAAAGTTGGCGAAAATACAATTCGCGTAGAATTTTTAGATTAATTTGTTTTTTTGAATTCTATACTTAAATTATCTAATTCTTACATCGGGTAATTCTTCTTTGAATTCTGGATCCATTAAGTGGAGTTGTTTTTTTATAATGGCTCTTTTTTTAAGGGCTGGATTCAAACAAAAAATTTCGATTTCCTCTTTGTCTATATCTTCCAAACTTTTTACGTGAGGGAAAAGCAATTTTAGATAGGCTGTTGTAAGTTTTTTTATTGCATGAACATCTCTTGTATCTGCTCTTGTTGGTATTTCTAATATATCGTCTACTAGAATTGAGTATTCCGATGATTCTCTTAAACTATGCAAAATTTCTGTAAAATATTCTACATTAAGAGCATATCCTTTGATTTTTAAATCCTCTCGAATTCTGGGTAATCTCCATCCTTCGATAAAACCATGGAACCTATCGAACAATGCAGATTCGCGAAAAGCATTCGGTAATTTAGAAAAATAAAGTTTGTCAATTGGAGTCATATCTCTATCTAGTCGAATATTTCCCAAAAGAATAAAACCTGCATTCGATTGTCCATAATAATTTGCAACCGTAAATTTCCCCATTTCTAAGTAGCTTTTTAAAGCAGCACTCATCTCTTCATCGTTAGAAAATTCAATGGTTTGAACTTCATCAAAGGCGATAAAGTCATATCGTGTTATAAAACCTGGTGTATTTTTTTGCATATCAAAAAACATCTTTGCTCTTGTAACTTTACCACCGCTTACACACCAACCATATTTACTTAGATTGTTAAAAATGTAAGATTTTCCCGTACCCTTTGGAGCAAGCTCAATTAAGTTTAATCGCGGTTCTACAAAAACAAGAAGCCTGCTAACAAAAAGTAGTTTCTGCTCTAAACTACTAAATCCTTCGGGATTGTATTCCATCGATCGTATCAACAAATCGATCCATTCCTCTATGCTAAATTTTTTTCTTCCTTCTTTGTAGTATTCTAAATCGATTTCGTATGGCTTAAAAGGTTTATAATGTTCTAATAAAATAAAATTTTCGTAATGTTCATCTTGTGTATACCGAAGAGTCAAGATGCCCCAGACTTCACCACCTTTTAATTCGGGGTTCTTTTGTATAATATATTCCAACACCTTTCCTTCGTAAAAGCTTATTCCCAACTCTGGTATAGAAAAACGAAAAATTCCCCATTTGATATCTGGTTCAATGATCGCTCGTGAAAGTATGTCGACGGGTTCTCTATCATACATTAAACTTCCTTTGAATTTTTTTTCTGATCCTTTCTGAGGAAGATGTTTTTCTATAAAATTCAACAAACCTTCTTTATCGACTGTTTCATCCTCGTTAGTAAATTTTTTAATAAGCCAATCTTTGATAAATGACGGCAAATTTTTCCCCTCGAATACACTATAATTTTCTTTTGTTTTAAATAACGATTCCTGAGGGAAAACATTTTTAATTTTATGATCTAAATCGCTCAAGTTTATCATAACAAATCCCTTTCTTTTATACCACCTTTAATGGTGATAGTTTTTTTTATTTCTTGTTTTCCCAAAACAAACGAAATTTCATAACTACCCGGTTTAAAATTACTTAAATCGACCTGGTAATAACCTTTTTCTTTATTATAAGAGATTGACAAATTTTTTTTATTATATTTTGCTATAATTTGTGTTTTTGGTTCTGGTCGAATTTCTATATTTAATAGTGGATTACGAACAGAAATTTCTGTTTCAACCATTCTAAAAAAATAATTTTCTTCTTTTGTTTGTTGTACATAAATTATGGGAACAAGAACTTCTTCTGGTCTTATAGTCCAATAAGTTTTTAAATGATTCAATTTTTTATAAGAAAAAGATTCATTTTCTGGATATTTATGATTTTTTTCGGATAGGGCAAGTGGAAAGATTTTTTCGGGTTGTAAACTTGAATTTGCAAATGATGTAAATCCATGTTCAGAAAAAATCATCCAATCTTTTTCGTTATAGTCTAATAGATGTTCGATCATATTTTTAACGATTTCTATTTCTTCTATAAGATTGAATGGATGATTTTGGTTGATTCTTTCGCGTATAAAATCATTCAGTTGAGATATTTTATAAAAATTATTTAATTTTTGATGTTCTGTTGTTAAATTCAAAGCTGCGATTTGAAATTCCACATTAAAACCTTTTTTTTCCAATAGCCTTACGACTAAGGGCAAAAATTCCAAAGAAAGAGCATCGACACAAACCTTTTTCTTTGGATTTTCTAAATAGTCATTCACATTCTTAAAAGAAGAATACCAACGAAAAAAACTTTCTTGGTTTTGATTTTTTTCGTTTAAAATTTTAAGAAGCCTTTCTGTTGGTTTATCTTTTAACCGAGAGATTCGATATTCTTTAAAATATTCTATCACCCATTCTTGATCTTTCGAAAGATGGGGATAATTTATATCACTTAGATAATCTACTAGTTCGGGGTATATTTCCTTTAAATTGTCTATTTTTTCGAAATGCTCGATTATCCACTTTTTTTCGTAAGTAGGAATTCCCGTAAGAAATGCTTTAAATTTTTCGAATGGAAGGATTTTACTTTTTTCTTCTAAGAAAGCTTCGACATTTCTTAAATACATTTCTAAATCGATATCTTGATTTAAGTTTTTTAGTGTGATTCTTCTTTCTTCTAAGTGTTCTTTATTTGTTTTTTTCTCTTCGAAAATCAGTATATAATATTTATAAAAAATTTCTTCTTTATCGAACCTTTCCAGGCTACTTATAACTTTCCGAATATATGTATTTTCAAATTCAATCTTACTAAGTACATAGTTTTTAATAAGCCAACGAAGAAAGTCTTCACTTTTAAACCAAAGGTTTAATACATTTGTTGGCTCAATTTTTTTTATGTTCATCAACTCGTGTATTAATTCATAATAATTCAAGATCTTTTTTTTGGATATTTCTTCGATTAAACGAAACCAAAAGGCTTTTTCTTTTTGTTTATAATCAAAGCCGATATCCAATCCTAATATATATTTTAAATAATCCTTAGGATTTTGAATTTTAAAAACATTAAAGATATCATCACTCAAAACTTTATCTACAAAAGAATTTAATGTTTTCGATGTGCAAATTATCTTACTTGGTACCGAAAGATTTGTTTTCCAGATTTCTAAGAAATTTTTCGAATCTTTTATGGTATAATAATTTTCTATTTTTATATCATCAAAAATATTTATAAAATAAATATTATGTTTTTCTTCGGATTCGTGAACT
>Ga0197142_1004164_pt1 | contig 11810 bp, 10 predicted proteins | sample GBS60_MetaG_FD_148614 | JGI IMG/M metagenome (GOLD analysis project Ga0197142, IMG submission 148614) | Sediment microbial communities from Great Boiling Springs, Gerlach, Nevada, United States - GBS 60_MetaG | ecosystem: Environmental > Aquatic > Thermal springs > Hot (42-90C) > Sediment... | reverse complement strand
CGAGGAATTGCGAAAAAATGCCTCCCCAAGCCTTTGCGGTTGTGGTATGGTAAAAACGACTCGCGACAGGGATGGCCCTCCGCTGCACCAACCCGATGAGGGATGCGACCTGTTCTTTCAACCAGTGGGACAGATGAGCAACGGTTTTTCTGGCTGTTCGCACAGAATAATCCCTTCCCTGGGAGGATGAAGCCATGACGCACCTGCTCAATGGGGAACTGCATGTGGTCGTTCCCGTAGGCTTTCTGTTGGAGGAGGAACAGGAAGTCACGGTTCATGTTCCCCGGGGCGAAGGGAGCGAATTACCGATCCGGCTCAAACTGGTGCCGGCCCGTGTTCCCGCCTCGCCTCCTCCAACGGCTTCCTCTCTGCGGCGTCGTTCTGCCCAGCTCGAGGAGGAGTATCCTGCCTACGATCTCGGCGTCGGCGATTGAAGCCGACCCTGATCGAGGCAGGCTCTGGTCGGGGCAGGCTCGGATCGAGGACGTAACCTCTCCCGGTCGGTCTTGGTCAGTCGGTCCTGGTCAGGAGGGGGCGTGAGATCGGCCGCTGTTGGAGCATCTCAGAGAGCAGGTACGCCGCAGGCTCTGGATTATACCCCGATTATACCCCACCCAGCCAACTTTACCCTTGATTTGAGTTGCTGGAACAGACATGATGATGGAAATTCCCGCCGCCGACCCCGTCCGTTCGGGTTGGCCCTTGTGGTGAACCTCCCAGCAGGAACCTTTCCCATGGATCATGCGTGTCCTGGTCCGCGCCTGAACCGTCGCCAGATGTTGCAGGTAGGGATGGCTTCGTATGTGGGGCTGAGCTTGCCGCAGCTGGTGTGGGCCCATCAGCAACAGCGAATGCTCCAACCCCGGGCCGATGCCTGCCTGATCATTTTCCTCAACGGTGGCCCTTCGCATCTGGATATGTGGGACCTCAAGCCGCAGGCACCGGCGGAAATCCGTGGGGAATTCCGACCGATTCCGACGAATGTGCCGGGGGTATATGTGAGCGAACATCTGCCGAAGCTGGCTCGGCAGATGCACCGGTGCACCCTGATCCGCTCCATGCACCACAGCGTCAACAATGCCCATGCAGCGGCGGTGTATTGTGCCTTGACCGGCCACGACCGGGGGGAGATCGGCGGAGGCGCCCGTCCGGATGACCACCCCTGCCCTGGTGCGGTCGTGCAACGGTTGCGTCCGCCGTCGACAGCTATGCCGGCTCATGTGCTTGTGCCGTTTGTCACCAAGGAAGGGGCCGGTGGGCCGCCGCAACCCGGGTTCTTCGCCGGCTGGCTGGGCAAAAGGTACGACCCTTTCCTGATTCTACGCAATCCCAATGACCCTAACTTCGGCTTGCCGGAATTGTCGTTTGGGCCTGACATGACCCCCCAACGTTGGGACCAACGTCGCCGACTGATCGACCAGTTGCTGTACGGTTCGTCCCGCCTGCCTCAAACCGATCTGGATACTGCCCGGATGCGTGCTTGGGAACTGCTCATGTCCCCGGCGTTACGGGAAGCTGTACGGCTGGACCGGGAACCGGTCCGGTTACGGGATGCCTACGGCCGCAATATCTACGGACAAAGTATTTTGCTGGCCCGGCGGCTACTGGAAGCGGGCACGCGGGTGGTTTGCATGTCCTGGGCTCCGGACGCCAACGCCACCTGGGATACCCACGGCAGCAACTTCGTCAAACTCAAGCGGGAATTGCTCCCGCAGTTGGACGCGGCTCTTTCCACCCTGCTGGAAGACCTGGCGGCTCGCGGACTGCTGGAACGCACCCTGGTCGCCGTGCTGGGCGATTTCGGCCGCACGCCCAAAATCAACGGCAACAATGCTGGCCGGGACCATTGGAACTTCTGCTACACCGTATTGCTAGCCGGTGGGGGAATCCGCGGCGGCTTTGTCCACGGGGCCAGTGACTCCATTGGCGCACGACCCAGTTTGCATCCAGTCACCCCGGCCGATGTCATCGCCACCATCTACACCTGCCTGGGCATCCCTCACGACCTGGAGGTGCATGACCGTCTCCAGCGGCCTTTCGTTGTTTGCCCCTGGGGTAGCCCCATCACGGCCATTCTCTCCTGAAAGAGCCGACTTAGGGCTGGTCAAAGCTGGGTCCTCTTCGCGAACGTCCATGGTCAGATGCCCAGCTGATGGATGCTGTCTGGTCCCGATACACCCTGTTTGCGCCGATGCTGTCTGGTCCCGATCCAGTGTGTTTGTGCCAAGGGCCAGTGTCAGTGTGTGCACCGCTGGGCAGCTCTCCGTTGGCGTTGCCTGGAGAAGCCAAAGAAATGGGAGAGCAAAAGCGCAAATTCTGACGACCAGGTGCTTGCCTGAACGCCGCCGGATGCTACGATCAATGCCGTCGGATGTGCTGCGGAGCGGGTGGTTCAAGACCACGCTGCCGGGCACACGTCGGTCCCACGGTATGGTCTGGCAAACCGTAGCTGATCTGGAAAGGAGTACCCCATGTCGGTGATGTACGTCGGTGAGGCTTTGGTGTTGGAAGGGAACGATCTGCCGAATGTGGCCCACATCGACCTGGTGATCGGTCCGAAAGATGGTCCCGTGGGGGAGGCGTTCGCCAACGCCCTGGCCCGCCAGTCGCAGGGGCACACCAATCTGCTAGCCGTGGTCAGTCCGAACATCCCTGCCAAGCCCGCCACGGTCATGATCACCAAGGTGACCCTCAAGGGGAGCAAGCAGGTGATGCAGATGTTCGGGCCGGCCCAGGCCGCGGTCGCTCGTGCCGTCGTGGACAGCGTGGTTGAGGGTGTCATTCCCCGCGACAAGGCCGAGGACTGGTGCATCGTCTGCGGTGTGTTCATCGACCCGAACGCCAACGACAACAAAAAGATCTACAAAAACAACTACGAGGCGACCAAGCTGGCCATCCGTCGGGCCTTGGAGCAAAAACCGACCATCGACGAAATCATCGCCCAGAAAGAAACCCGGCACCCCTTTGAGTGAGCATCCGATGCGGGTTGAGTGAGCATCCGATGCGGGGAAGCCCGGCATCCCCTGGCAACATGCGATGCTCTAAGACGCCAGGCAAAGGGCAGCGGTGACGTCTGTCGGAAGGCCACCGATCCTCAGTCACCGCATGCCATTTTCTGATATTCCGGGGGGGTAGCGGGGGGCAGAGAAAGGGGCCAAGCAGCATGGCGGAAAAAGCGAAGATTCTGGTGCAACTGGACACCGATCCGCTGCCCAGCGTGTTCGACCGTGTCGTGGCGATCGACGCAGGGGTTGAACACCTGTTAAGCTACGGTGGAGTCACACCGCAAAACGTGGTTCCGTTAGTTCACGGTTGCATTTTCACCCGGGGGCCGCAAGATTTGCACCGTACCGCGATCTTCATCGGTGGCTCCGATGTACAGGCGGGAGAGCATCTGCTCAGCGAGGTCCGCAAGCACCTGTTGCCGCAGTATGGCTTGAGTGTGTCGGTGATGCTGGATTCCAACGGGGCCAACACCACGGCAGCGGCGGCGGTGCGGGTGGCAGCCCGGCATCTGGACCTCTCGCGAGCCCGGTCGCTGGTCCTGGGAGGAACCGGACCGGTGGGGCAACGGGTAGTGCGGCTGCTGGCCCGAGCGGGGGGACATGTCCGGGTCGGTTCGCGGCAACTGGAACGGGCCGAAGCCGTGTGTCAGCGGATCCTGGCCCAGGTTCCCGGTGCCGGCATCGAAGCAGTCAGTGTGGCTAGTGCTGCCGATGCCCCTGCCGCTCTGGACGGTCGGCAACTGGTCATTGCCGCCGGTGCCCCCGGCGTCGTCCTGCTTCCCAGAAAAATCCGCGACAAAGCCAGTAGCCTCAAAATCCTCATCGACCTCAATGGTGTGCCACCCGCCGGTATCGAGGGCGTGGAATTGAACGACAAAGGAACCATCCGCGACAATATCGTCTGCTACGGAGCCCTGGGGGTTGGTAGCATCAAAATGAAAATCCACAAAACCGCCATCGGCAAACTGTTCCAAACCAACAATACCGTCCTGGATATCGAAGAGATTTATCAAATCGCCCTGCAACTGGACATTTGACCCCTTCCTGTTCGTCCGACTTCTCTCTGATCGGTTTTCTGCGTGGCCCGTGGCCGCTCCGTAATCTGTCCGGACAGTGATTCAGCCGGAGTAGCGTTCCGCCATCCGGTAGCAGAAGTTTACCAGACCTAGAAACCACGCTGCACGGTTGTCGGTTCGCCGAGCCATGAAAAAAAACCGCCCCGATCCCTAGGAGCGGTTCGAGCACAACGGTTCCAATTTCGGCCCAGCGGTCAGGAAGGTTTTGGACCCTAGAGCAAACCAGACGCCGCATCAAACCATTTAGCAATTGGGTGCGGTGCTTGCTTTATGGGATCAGGCACCGGTTTCGATGATTCAGTGGCGAATCGGGTGGGGGCTTGTGCTCGCTCCCCTCAGTTTTTGGCGACAAACTTCTTGATCCGGTAGTCTTTCCCTGGCCCTTTCCACCAATCGACGTAGGCCTTATGCATCATTTTGTTGAAGTCCTGCGGCGTCTGCCCGGGTTGCAGCACCAGCTTGGGCGGGTTCCAGCCGTCCTGAGGTGTCAAGCCGAGGGCGTAGAAAGCCTGCGCGGGCTGGAAGGGAGAAGGTTCTTCCTCCATCGGTTGACTCCAATCTGCCTCGGCCAGAGCCTGGAGGATCAGGCGGTTCAATTCGGCATCGATGGGCACCTGATCTACCTGTTGGGCAAACATCGGAGCCGAGCGGAATTTCATTACCAGAATGGCAGCCGTGCGGACCCGTTCCTGGAGCTTGTCGCTTTTGAGTCCGCTCAACGGGTCGCGGATGGCCGCAATCACCTGCTTGACATGCTCGATTTCCTTTTTGCTCCCTTCGTCCTTGACATTGAGCGGCGGATACATCCCCGGCATCATGAAGTACGGCCCACCGGGATGCTTGACCAGGAAAAAGAGGAATTGGTCCCCCTCTTTCAGTTGCGGCGGTTGCAGAACGGGACGCGGACGCAAGATGGGGCGGCGGACCGGCACTGCGGGATCATCCACCGGCGGCGGAGGCGGAGGAGCCGGCGGGATGAAGGCAATCTTCAGGTGCGTCAGATTCTCGGCACCGAGGAGATTTTCTTGGACTTTGACAAGCGCTATCTGATGCGATACTTTCTCCGGTGCTCCGGCATGAGGTGCCAGATCCACCGGCTGCTTTTCGATGCCGATTACCTTGCCGATGACGACCACTTCCGAATGCAGCGCCCGTTGGGTCGGCGGAAAATAGGCAATCCGCAGTGCCGAGGCCGGCAAGGTCAGCCCCAGCAGGGCCAGCACCACCAAACCTTTTCTTAGAATCCATCTTTTCATGACCTGCCTCCAGAACAGAACTAAAGAGAACCGCTCAAACCTCGAGTCAGAAAGCCGGAACCAGGAAAAACATTCTCCTGGACACGCTGAGCGAGCCCTTCATCGTTCCAGACGAAGGACCGGAAGAAAAGTTTGGGCATAGGCCCAAAAGTCTGAGGTATGACCTCCGCCTGCTTCAGTCGGCCGAATCGTACCGCCACACGGAGTCGCCGGGCCACCGCAACACTGGGCCACCATAACGCCGAGCCACGACGGGAACCGGGAATCGGTCTGTCCGTTTTATTCTAATCCGGGGCCAACCATTTTCTCCGGACGGACGATGCGGTCGAAGATTTCGGCGGTCAGGACACCGGAACCGTCTTTGAGCGGCGGAGCCAATTGGATCGCTTCTTCCCGCAAAGTCGTGCCGTTGGCATGGGCCGCTTTGGCAATCCGCGCTGCCGCGTCGTAACCGATGTACCGGTTGAGGGCGGTTACCAGCATCAGCGATTCCTCGAGGTACCGGCGGAGGCGGGGCAGATTTGGAGTGATCCCGGGTCGAGGAGGAGCGTCGGTCTTGTACCGCAGCCGGGTGTGATCCACCTCCAGGCAGCCGGTTTCCGGGTGAACGGTATATTCCAGAGCCTGATAATCCAGCTCCGGCATATCGGCAACGCAGTGTTCCCGGAAACTGCGACAGGCGTCGGTCAGCAGACGGACCGCTTGCAGCAGATTGTGGATGATCAGGGGTTTGAAGACGTTCAGCTCGAAGTTCCCCTGGCTGGCGGCAATGGCGATGGCAGTGGTATTAGCCATGACCTGAACGCAGACCATCGTCATCGCTTCCGACTGGGTGGGATTGACCTTGCCGGGCATGATCGAGGAGCCGGGTTCGTTTTCCGGAATGGTGATTTCGGCCAGCCCGCAGCGTGGTCCGGAGGCCAGCCAGCGAATGTCGTTGGCGATTTTCATCAAGGCGGTGGCCAAAGTTTGCAAGCCACCGGCCAGAGCGGTCAGCGGTTCATGACCGGCCAGGGCCTGGAATTTGTTCGCAGCAGTGACGAAGGGCAAACCGGTCAACTCGGCGATCTTCCGGGCCACCCGCTCAGCAAATTCCGGATGGGCATTCAGACCGGTTCCCACTGCCGTGCCTCCCAGGGCCAGTTCGTAAACCGCGGGTAATGCCCGTTCGATGGCTTGCCGGCCGTAATCGATCTGGGCCACGTAACCGCCAAACTCCTGACCTAAGGTCAGCGGCACGGCATCCATCAAGTGGGTCCGGCCGATTTTGACGATATCGGCAAACTGCTGGGCTTTCTGCTGCAACGAGTCCCGCAAGGCAGTGACCGCTGGCAAGAGCCGTTGGGTCACTTCCGTGGCCGCGGCGATGTGCATCGCGGTGGGGAACGTGTCGTTGGAAGATTGCGACATGTTCACGTCATCGTTGGGATGAACCGGCTTTTTGCTTCCCCGCGTACCACCGGCCAGCTCGATGGCTCGATTCGCGATCACCTCGTTAACATTCATGTTCGTCTGCGTGCCGCTACCGGTCTGCCACACCCGCAGAGGGAAATGCTCATCGAGCTTCCCAGCGATCACCTCTTCGGCAGCCTGGACGATCCAGCCACACTTGTCCGCCGGCAATAAGCCCAGGTCCCGATTCACCAATGCCGCTGCCTTCTTCAGAATGCCAAACGCCCGGATCACCGGTCGCGGCATCAACTCCGTACCGATCGCGAAATGAACGAGTGAGCGGGCGGTCTGGGCTCCAAAATACCGATCGGCCGGTACCCGGATCGGCCCCATAGTGTCCGTCTCGATGCGATATTCGGTCATCGCTGTATCACCTCCGCCGTAGTGGCTCTATTCTGCTGCCGCCTTCCTGACGGCGATCAGCCCTCCTGTCGGCGATCGTTTCATCAGGTGGACCGGACTCAATCGGTATGTGTGTTCGTTGTGTCAACCGTTGCGTTGAAGTCGCCCCATGGGTACCGATGTTGCTGGGCTGACAGTTCAACGCAGGGGGGAGTAATCAGTGGGAAGCAAAAATTCGCTGACCACCCCGCCTTTTGGTTCGGTCAGGCTGCCGCCGGCCTTCTCTTCGCTCGCTTTGCGGGCGTTGATCCACTCTGGGTCCTGGCGGAACGCCTCAAACGACTGTCGAGCGGCTTCCACGCTCTTGTGGGCCAGCAGATAAATCAGCATCCGGTCGGCCTTCGGCTGATCCGGCAGGAGGTTCCAGTAGGCAATGTTGGTCATCCCGTGTTTCTCGAACAGTCGCAAGGTGTGACGACGGAAGCGGTCGTTGAGGGCCGGCAGATTGCCCGCGGTGGCCGTGTAGGTGCGCAGCTCGAAGACCCGCGGTGGATCGGCCCGCTCCAGCTTCACCGGTGGGGAATAATCGGTCAACCGCATAAAGGTCGATTCGATCCGCTCCACCAGTTTCCCGTCCTTCTCCGTCTCGGCCACCACCTTTTTCCATTCGGGATCCTGTAAAAAGTCGGCAAAGCTCTTGTCCCGGGCTGCTTTGCTTGGAGCGGTGATCCAATAGACCAGCTTCCGCTGCGGATTGTCCCCTACCGGCACGAAATACCCGCCGTTGCTCAGCCCATGTTTCTCAAACAGCTTCATGGTGTGGTTGCGGAAACGGGCATGGAGTGCCTCCAGTTTTCCCGCCGCCGCATAATACACTCGCAGTTCGTACAGGCGGCTGTCTTCCGCACGGATCGCCCCTTCCACCGGCCGCATCAACGGAGCCGCTGCTACTACCGCTATTCCCAACACCCCAACAGGATAAAACCAGCGCCGTCGCATCGTGACTTCTCCAGCAAGAAGATGTTTGGAAACCTGCCGCTGTTTCTGCGTCGCCCCAAGGGTTCCGCCGCTGCCCCCGATGCCCTCACCCGGCTGTTGGGACGTTCTCGTGAAATTGCCTTGGTTCGGGTCGGCAGACACTACCGTCGCAACGTGATGACTCGAGGCACCCAGAAACCTTACGCAGGGCAAAGGCAACTGTATGGACCGCCCTGATCTTCGGAAATAGCTCCGCGGACCACCCTTGTCGTCAGAAACAGCTTGCGACCCAGTCGACAGACTATACCGCTACCGAGATAGAAAATTTCTTCCCACTGTTTATGATTCAGGAGGCCAGAGTGCTGATCGATCTGAGTAAAATACGAGCACAATAATAGGATATGGAGAAATCTCATGATCATTTCTATGATTTGTCCATACTGCAAGGGAGTTGTTTGTGCGGCAGACCATATGGCAGGCCGTGTCTGCCGGTGTAACCATTGTGGGAATATGATCATTGTTCCTCACATTGTCTCATCGGCTTCGGAAGTTCAGCAGACAGAAGCCGGGATCCGCGGACTCGAATATCCCGCACTACCGGCCCCGCAGACGACACAGAACCCACTGGTCCAAATCCCACAAGCTCCGACATCCCCTGCATCAGGCGGTTATAACCCTGAATTCGATTTTACATCCGACGCTTCTCGATCGTATCGAACCACGAATTACACCAACATTTACGTATCCAAGACCGCTGATTATAGTCACAGTTTTGGTATCACCTCGTTAGTCATCGGCATCTTCTCGTTTTTCATTTGTTGGATACCGATCATCGGCCTTTTGGTGAGCGGATTGGGAATGCTCCTGGGTTTGGGCGGACTTTTTGCCGCCGCGTTACGCCGAGGCTCCGGGATGGGCTTTGCTATTGGTGGGTTTGTCCTCTCGACCGCCTCATTTGTCATCTGCCTGATCTGGACGCAGGCTCTCGGCGAAGGGATCCGGGAGGTAGGACGCTTATTCGACACGATGGAGGATAAGCACAAGATCATCGACAAGAAAAGCTGGCCCCCTCCCGCTCCCGCGAAAAAGAAGAATCCGCAAACAGACCGTGCAGCCAACAAAGATAATATTCCCGCACCGTCCCATCCGCAGCAGCTGGATTGGGTCGACGCTCGTCAGAGCGCTATCCAACACGGTGATTTACACGTTGAGGTTACGCGTGTTTACATAGGTAAGATACCAATAAAAGCACTGGGAGATTTGACCTATTCCAAAGATGATTTGCTGGCCATTCATTTGAAGCTTTCCAACATGAATCCAACAAAGAAGTTGGATTATTCTACATGGTCAGGCAAGATTATCTCATTGACTCGCGATTATGCCACGCTTCGGGACAATTTCGGCAACGGTTACAGCCGTATCGATTTCGGCCTCGCGGCTTACCCCGTGGCGAGTGTCGAAAGGTCGGAATCCATATACTATAACAAACCCATCACCGATGTACTTGTATTTGAAAGGCCGATCGACACATTCGAGTATCTGGAACTGGAGCTTCCGGCACAAAACGTCGGCAGTCAAGGGTTGTTACGCTTCCGCATCCCCAAAAACATGGTTCAGAACAGGTAGGTTTCCCATTCCTTGTGGCTCCGATTATGGATGGCATGGCGATCCAGAGAATTTATTGGCATTCGGCCTATTGACAGTTGACCCGGGATGTTCAAGGTTATGGATGATTCGTTGTTCGATACGGCTAAGGTTGTGAACACACGAATGGAATATGGTTTCTATGCTGCAAGAATAGGTTGTGAAGACTGAAAGGAGTGGTCCATTTTTCGTTGGCATTCGCAACTGGGGCAGGATGGTGGGGTCAGCGTAACGTTCGGGGTCTTTTTCAAACCGTTGACGGGCCAGGTCGTTGTAGAAATAGATTTTCACTCCCTTGTAGATAGTGAAAGGATCCTTCGACGAGACTTTGCGATCCCGCAGCACCGGACAATAGACCTGTTCCAGCCCCCGGGGAGGAAGCTTTTTACCCTGCAGAGCGGGTATGATCGCCGGATCGAGGTAGGCGGCTGGATCGCGTCGGAATTTGGTGACACACTGATCGCAGCAGAGGTAGATGGTCACACCATCATAAGTCACCCGGGGTGAAGTTTCGGGATCGATCTCTTCGCTGGTCATGACCGGGCAGTATTTCTGCCCACCAGACTTCTGCCCTGATGGAAACCGACCCTCCGAGGAAAGTTGTTGTGCTGCTGCCTGCGGCGTAAGTGACACCATCACCAGCCCGCTCAGTGTCAGCAGGAGCAGAGCTGCCGGTCCATCGCGACGCGGAAGATGTGGGAGGGTTCGTCCGCGCATCCTAAGCAGCATGATGTGGCCCTCGGGGAGTTTGCCATCCTCGGATGTTTGTGCTCTCGGTATGCCTATGCTCTCCACGTATCGCTTCCCCCGGAAGCTTGTTCTTTCGTTTCGGCATATTTATCCACTATCCCACCGTATCGCGTCGTAGTGTCAACGTCTATGGTTCGTCCACGGGGAGGAACCGGGTAGCACCAACGGGGATCGGTAATTCCGACATGCGTGCGGCTTTGGTCAAACTTGCCATGGGGTGGCGATCAGACGGGCATGTGCCGCCAGTGCCCCGCAGCGAAACGCCAGGTCAGAAGCAGTCCCCGGATCCACAGGTCGGTGACCATAGCAATCCAAGCTCCCCGCAGACCGAGGTCGCAGGCAGGGAAGCGAATACCGGTAGGGAGGTGGATTTCGGGCCAGGCCAGCAGGTGGGCCAAGGGCAAGCGGATGCCGAGGAAGCCGAACCAGGTGATCAGCACCGGGACACGTACATCGCCGGCACCCCGCAGAGCAGCGGTGAAGATGATCTGCGCAGCGAGAGCGGGCATGGCCAGCGAAATCAGTTGCAGTACGGGAACACCCGTCTCGATCACCGCTTGCGTATCGGCTTCGTGGCAGAAGAGTTGGAACATCGGCTCAGCTGCCAGGACGAAAACCAGCCCCATCAGGCACATCAGAGCAGACCCTTGTCCCCACGCGACCCAGGCGGCCCGGCTGGCCTGCTGAGGCTGAAAGGCTCCTAAGTTCTGCCCCACCAATGTCATCGCCGCTGTCCCGAAGGCTCCGCCCGCCAGATAGGCCAAAGCTTCCCATTGCAAAGCGATCCCATGGGCTGCCGCTGCCGTTGCTCCCAAGCGGTTGACCACACTGAGGAACCAGAACTGACACAGCGCCATCGACAGACTATCCACCGCGGCAGGGACACTCACCCGCAACAGCCGCCGGATGAGAGAGCCGTTGGGCCAGAGGTGCTGCTGTTGCAAACGCAAGCCGGATCGTCCTCGCACCAACAGCATCAGCAGGATGACGCAACCGAGGGTGTGAGCCAGACCGGTCCCCCAGGCGATGCCCACAAACCCCAAGCCGTTCCAAAGTGGTGGGACCCCGAAGCACAAGAGCCAGGCCAACGGCAGATTCAGCAGGGCAACCCCACCGAGCACGTGTAGGCCGGTGCGAGTGTCCCCCGCGCCCGCCAGGCAGGCGGTACAGGCGGTCTCGATCATCTGGAAAGGCAGGAGCCAGGCCAGAGGGGTCAAGAATGCGATGGCAAAGCGGGCCGTTAGACCCTCCAACTGCAGCAGGTGCATCAGCCCAGGCAATCCCATCCCAGCGGCTACCGTTCCCAA
>Ga0197142_1004163_pt1 | contig 11811 bp, 9 predicted proteins | sample GBS60_MetaG_FD_148614 | JGI IMG/M metagenome (GOLD analysis project Ga0197142, IMG submission 148614) | Sediment microbial communities from Great Boiling Springs, Gerlach, Nevada, United States - GBS 60_MetaG | ecosystem: Environmental > Aquatic > Thermal springs > Hot (42-90C) > Sediment... | reverse complement strand
AGCAGTTGGTGGTGAACCAGCACTGGCATTGAAGTTACGAATAAGCAGGAATATCATCGCCATAACCACAACCAAGAGCAAACCACCGATAATAAAAAATGGCAGTTGCTCAGAGCGATCAGGAGGTAAAGCTGGTGCCCTAACTACCGGTTCAGGGTCGTGATGCCTGGGTCGTACCGGCGGCGCAGGTGGCAGTGGCATTACCGGCCGATTATGACCAGTGTTCGATACTACCGGTTCTTTGCGTCGGCTCACCACTTCTCCGTCTGAAGAAGCTAGCTGTGCAGGTGCAGGCTTCGCTCTGTGTGCTACTGATTGTAGCACAGGTGGCTCAAGTGGCACAGGGGCCGGCGCCGTCGGCATTGATTGTAGTGATGGTTCAACCAGTGCAGCCAGTTCAGAGGTACTGACCGGCGCAATCCCATTCCGTTCGGCCACCTCACGTAAAGCGGCTATGAACGCCGCACCCGTCTGAAAGCGACGCTCTGGTCGTTTGGCCAGTGCACGGGTAAGTACCAGATCGAGGTCGGTCGGGAGATCAGGCATAAACGATGTGATAGGTGGCGGTGGTAGTTGCGCATGAGCAACGATCAGTTGGGGTGTAGCGCCACTAAACGGTACGCGACCGGCAATCACTTCATACGCGACCACTGCGAGCGAGTACAGGTCACTCCGCCCATCAACACGCCGGGCCTCGGCTTGTTCGGGCGAAATGTACTCTGGTGTTCCCATAAACACGCCGGTGCGCGTCAGGCGCTGATCATCCGCCTCTGGCGTCTGCGCAATTCCAAAATCGGTCAGAACGACACGGCCATTACGATCAATTAAAATGTTGTGCGGTTTGACATCACGGTGAACGGCGCCAGCCTGATGGGCATAATCGAGTGCCTGAGCGATTGGTTCCAGAATGGCGATGGCATAGCCAAGACCAAGCGCACCATACTGTTCGAGAATCGAGTGCAGTGGTCGGCCGGCAATGTACTCCATTGCGATATAGTGGATGCCCTGATCCTCACCAATGTCGTAAATAGTGACGATATGGGGATGACGCAAATTAGCCGCAGTGCGTGCCTCGCGTTCAAATCGCTTGATGAATTCAGCGTCGAGACTTAGTTGCGCGGCCAATACTTTCAGCGCGACGATCCGCTGAAGCTGCGTATCACGTGCCCGATACACGCGGGCCATACCACCGCGACCAAGCTCCTCGATCACCTCATAACGACCGATGCGCCGTCCGCTTCCACTACTCACCCGTCTCTCCAATCACATCTCATTGCTGTGGTGAGTCATAATATCTGCCACAAGCGAAAATGCCATGGTATAATCAGCAAGGTTAAGGCGATTGTACCATATTGCACGCACGCATTCAAAGCATGATGGAGGCTGGTGAACGATGCAATCCGCTCCCGCCCCTCAACTGATTATCAAGCGAAGTAATGGGGAATACCGCGAGATCGTGTGGGATCGCCCGATCATTACGGTTGGTCGTGATGGATCGAATGATATTATCATTGATCACCCGCTCGCTTCACGACGCCATGCCCGCTTTGAGCAAACTGAAGAAGGGTTTTTTGTCCGTGATCTCGATAGCACGAACGGCACATTTCTCAATCAGGAACGCCTGATTGGTATCCGTAGCCTGCACCATTCTGATCAAATCTTGATCGCCGATACCGTTATTACATTTAGCGATCCAGCAGCAACGATGAAGGGAACGCTTGATCCGGCGTTGTTGCGTGCAGTTCGGGCCGAAATCCGAGTCGATGAACCGACAAAATCGGTGTACATCCGTGGTGAATTACTGTCGCCACCGCTGACGGTGAAGGAGTTTCAGTTGTTGGCCCTGCTCTATCGACGACAAGGCGAGGTGGTGAGTAAAGAAGAGATTGCCAATCAGGTATGGGATTACGCTATCTTTGACTACAACGCAATTGATGCGCTGGTCTATCGCCTGCGTCAGCGGATTGAACCAGACCCATCAAAACCACGGTACCTGATTACCCAACGCGGGTTTGGCTACAAACTGGTTGTGGCGCCCGATCTAGACTCGAAAGCGTAAGCTGCTGAAGTGGATAAAGAGACATGACAGGTATAACACTGACTGCACCGAAACGTCTCCGTGGCGTAATTTCGGTGCCAGGCGATAAATCTATTTCACACCGGGCCGTGTTGTTGAATGCTATTGCAGAAGGTCGTGCACGAATTACCAATTTCTTGCCCGGTGCTGATTGTCTTTCGACAGTGGCGTGTGTTCGTGCACTCGGTGTTACGGTAGAGCAACTGGCCGAACGCGAGTTGGTTGTGCATGGGGCGGGGTTAGGTGGCTTGCAAGAGCCAACCGATGTACTCGATTGTGGTAATTCGGGTACGACCCTCCGATTGCTGGCCGGATTACTGGCCGGTCATCCGTTTTTCAGTGTCTTGACCGGTGACGCTTCGCTCCGTTCACGTCCGCAACGTCGGATTGTCGTGCCTTTGCGTGCCATGGGAGCACAGCTCGATGGTCGGGCTGATGGTGATCGAGCACCGCTGGCGATCCGTGGCGCGACGTTGCGCGGTGGTCATTACGAGTTGCCAATCGCTTCGGCGCAGGTTAAATCGGCGCTCCTCCTGGCAGCATTAAATGCTGAGGCTCCCTTGACCCTAACCGGTCGGATCGATTCGCGCGATCATACCGAACGTATGCTGGCAGCGATGGGGCTTGATATTTCCGTTTCGTCGTCACAGATCACGCTTCAACCGCCATCGGCTGCAACGATGCCCGCTGCCCTTTCGCTGCGCGTTCCCGGTGATCCTTCATCGGCTGCATTCTGGTGGGTCGCGGCAGCAATCCATCCCGATGCTGAATTGGTGACACCTGGTGTCTGTCTCAATCCTACTCGTACTGGCGCACTCGACGTGTTGCGGACTATGGGCGCAAATCTTGAGGTCATCAATGAACGGCTTGAAGGGAGTGAACCGGTTGGTGATGTAGTTGTCCGTTCGTCATCGCTACGCGGGACGACGATTGCCGGTGAGCTTATTCCCCGCTTGATCGATGAAATTCCGATCCTGGCTGTAGCGGCTGCGTGTGCAATTGGTGAAACAGTAATCAAAGACGCGCAAGAACTACGGGCCAAAGAGACCGATCGTATCGCGACGGTCGCTGCCGGTTTAAGCGCTATGGGGGCGCTGGTTGAACCAACTACCGATGGAATGGTTATCAGCGGGCAGCCTGGCCAGCTTCAGGGCACGACTCTCAACAGTTACCACGATCATCGGCTGGCAATGGCTTGGGCAATTGCCGCTATGGTAGCTCGTGGTGAAACAACAGTTCTTGAACCAATGGCCGCATCAGTAAGCTATCCGGAATTCTGGCAAACTCTGGCAATGGTTCAGGAGACCGTATGAATCGGGAATTTACTTTTACCGTTGAGGTGTTTACCTCAGCACTTCTCTGCACCGGCAGCTATACCCTCCCGCTCTACCGGCGAGTAAGCGATGCGCTGAACAACCGTTTGAGCCGTTTCATTACTCTGCACGATGTCAGTATTGCCCCGCTCTGGCGACCGCAGCAAGTACAGCGTGTGCCGCAAGCGTTGATTGCCTGGGGTGATGCGCTGCTGGTGTCGGTGTTGGCCGAACCTGAACCACCGCCCGATTATCATTCAATCGCAACGCCGCGGACAACCCAAACGGTCATGTTTTTTACTGCTGAGTTTGCTGTGCGCGCCGACGTGTATAAACGGCCAGATGTGACACTCGAAGAGATGTTGATCGAGCTGACCGATGACTTTATCCCCCTTCGACACGTGACGATTTTTCCGATAAACGGTGGTGCTCCGATTCACCGCACATTTGTCTGTCTGGCGCAACGTGCCATTCAAGCTCTTTATAGCGTGCGCTCTTCTGAGCCTGTTGAACAGCAGCCAACCGCAATTCCAGAATCATCAACGACCGAATCTGTAACCAGTACTTAAGAGAGGATTTGCATGAAGATTTTGGTTACCGGCGGCGCCGGTTACATTGGTAGTATCACGAGTGCCGAGCTTGTACGCGCTGGTCATGAAGTGATCGTTATTGATAACTTGTATCAGGGGCATCAGGCCGCTGTTCCACCAGAGGCGATCTTCATTAAGGCCGATCTGGCTGACCGGCGGGCACTGAGCGAAATCTTTGCCGCATATCCTGGTATCGATGGGATTATGCACTTCGCTTCGTATACGCTGGTTGGCGAGAGTATGGAAAAACCCTTTCTGTACTTGCGCGATAACGTAGCTAACGCAGCCAATCTGCTCGAGGCGGCAATAGCCGCTGGCGTGCGCCGGTTTATTCTCTCTTCCACGGCAAACTTGTTTGATCAACCCGAACGGATTCCAATTGCCGAGAACGAACGAATTGTGCCTGGTTCGCCATACGGTGAATCGAAGTTCTTTATCGAGCGGATGTTGCACTGGATGGCCCGTATTTACGGGATGCGTTATGCATGCTTGCGCTATTTCAATGCCTGCGGTGATACCCCGAATCGTGGCGAAGACCACGATCCTGAAACGCATCTGATCCCTATTGTACTCCAGGTAGCCCTCGGTCAGCGACCGTATGTCACAATTTTTGGTGATGACTATCCGACCCGTGATGGAACGTGTGTGCGTGATTACATCCACGTTCTTGATCTGGCGAGTGCTCACATTCTGGCAATGGAAGCGCTCGACCGGTTGGGTGAGCGTCGCTACAATTTGGGGAACGGCCAGGGCTTTACTGTGCGCGAAGTCATTGAAACGGCGCGTAAGGTGACCGGTCATCCGATCCCGGCGGTAGTTGGGCCGCGCCGACCGGGTGATCCGGCAGTGTTGGTGGCCTCTTCCGAGACGATTCGCGCTGAGTTGGGCTGGCAACCGCGATTTACCGATCTTGAGTCAATTATCGCATCGGCGTGGGAGTGGCATCGTACTCATCCAAATGGCTATGACGACTAATCTTCCTTCTACCCCCAGTCTGCCAAGGGTATTTGGACATTACGAAATTGAGCAGCAGATTGGGCGTGGCGAGTCGAGCCGGGTTTTTCGTGCTCATCACCGGCAAATCAAAGAGCACAAGGTCGCACTGAAGGTGCTCTTGAGCCAGGAGGCGGCACGCATCAAGCGCTTTGAACAAGAAGCGCGGATTGCTGCACGACTCCGCCATCCCCATATTTCGCGCTTGCTCGATTACGGTTTTCAAAACCCGTTTCACTATGTTGTGTTTGAATACATCCCTGGCGTTTCGTTGCGCGACCGTATCAAAGGTCGCGATCAACGTCTGCCGCCTGATAAAGTGCTGATCTATTTTCGCCAGATTGCCGATGCACTCGATTATGCACATAGTCATGACTTCATTCACCGGGATTTGTCACCCGGTAATATCCTGATCGATGAGCAGGAGCATAGGGCGTATTTGATCGATTTTGGGATAGCACGCGATCCGGATCATTCGCTGACCTCAACCAACATGGTCATGGGAACTCCTGGCTTCATTGCACCAGAGTCTCTGATCTCGGCCAGTAATGCGACTCACTTATCCGACATTTTCAGTCTGGGGGTGGTGCTCTTTTTCATGCTGACCGGCGAAGAACCGTGGTATGAGACGCCAACGCCACCAGTTTCACGCGAATCTTTTGTGCGTATCCGTACCCTGGCGGAAGCCGGTGCAAAACTTCCAAGCGAGGTTGATCGCATTATTCGCGTGTTACTAGCATTTGATCGCGAACATCGCTATACCAGTGCCGGTGCGGCTGCGTCTGATCTCGAAATTGCATTAAGACGACATCTCACCCAGACGTATGTCGTAACCGGTGACCCGGTGGTGCCGGTAACGACATCCCACACTCAGCGACAAATCGCCCTGATTGAGCAAAATGAAGTAGAGCAGGTGTTGAGTGGTTCGTTATTTCGTGAGCCACTTGAGCGAGCGTTAGAGCGTGCACGCAAGCTCGATGATGTGTCCATTCGACAGTTGCTCGACCAATGGTCGAAAACAAAGCGCTTTTATCAACCCCTGCTTGGGCGGCTGGCCCAGATTCACGATACGAAGCATCAGAACGTCTTCTTCTTTTCGCTGCGCTTGCTTATCGAACAACGCCGTGAAGCTGGTCTCGAAGAGGAACCCGATTCCCAGCAGAAACAAATCCCTCCTCAGCGCGAACTCGCACTTTGGCAGATTGAATTACCCCCACCGAAAGAGTTTCAAGAACATCCCGGTGGTCGTGTGATCGTGCCCGGTTCTGAACAGATCGTTACCTGTCCATCTTGCAAGGGGCAAGGGGTAATTATTTGTACAACGTGTAAAGGTGCCCGTCGTATTACCGTTGCTGAACAACCTGCTGCTCAGCAGACAGGTAATGAGACGGGTAATGCTTCAGCAGGTTCACCATCGGTTATTCGACAACGGGTCGTTCCCTGTCCGGCGTGCAACGGTCGTGGTTCGTTGCCCTGTAAACGCTGCGAGAGCTTCGGGCGCCTGGTGCAGCGCAAGATTATGGAGTGGTCGCGGCGGGTGGTGAAGGATAGTGTCCACAACGATCTGCCAGATGTCGATGAGGCATGGTTGCATCGTACCTGCAAAGCTGAACTGGTGTACCGGAACCGAGTTCAGCGCATTCCTCCCGAATGGCTTCAAATTAGCGAAGTAAAAGAGATGATCGAACTTCAGCAGAAGCAACTGGATAAGGATAGTCAGATTGTAATGGCTGAGTTGCAGATCAATTTTATTCCGCTAACGGAAGTAAAACTCGATCTTGGAAATCCAGAAGTAGAGTATCGGTTGGCAATTTACGGTTTCGAGAATTTAATCCCTCCCGATTGGCGTTTTTTACACTGGGAGCGTATTGCATTTATGAGTTTGACCGTAGTACTCACCGCATTGTTGCTGATCTGCCTGACTTTTCTCATTGGATAGTGTGCATTTCAAGCCTAAAGCCAACCACGGCTGGAATCGCAGGCTAGCAGCCCGCGCCTGTCTCAGAAGCATTCCGTCTGGGGTTGGTTTAGAATCTTCCCATACCACTCACTATTCTCCTTCCTCTCTTCTACTGAAAAATCTGCTATTGTTATCCCTCACCTGCCGGAACATTTCAAGTCGTGGTACCATACCTATAGCGTCATTGTGGAGAAACTTGTATGCAAACTGCACAACTGGTATCGAACCTGTTAAGCGAAGCCCGTAAAACACTTGTCGGTCAGGAAGAGCCGTTAACTCTGTTGATCACCGCTCTCCTTTGCGGAGGGCATGTGTTGATCGAAGGCCCGCCGGGCACTGCCAAAACATTGATGGCCAAAACACTGGCGCAGATGATCCAGGCCGACTTTCGTCGGATTCAATTTACACCCGATCTTATGCCATCCGACGTGGTCGGCACGCAAGTGTACGATCTGAGTAATGGTCAGTTTCGTTTGCGCAAAGGGCCGATCTTCACGCAGATATTGTTAGGTGACGAGATCAACCGCGCTCCGGCGAAAACGCAGAGCGCCTTGCTTGAGGCGATGGAGGAGCGTCAGGTTACTATCGAAGGCCAGCGCTTGTCGCTGCCAGAACCATTTTTCGTCATTGCTACCCAAAATCCGATTGAATATGAGGGTACCTACCCATTGCCCGAAGCCCAACTCGACCGTTTTCTCTTCAAAGTGGTGATCGATTACGCATCACGTGAAGTAGAAACGGAAGTTCTGCGCCGTTACCATCTCGGTTTCGATGCACATCAATTAACGGCTAGCGGTCTTCGTGCCATTGTGACACCCGAAGCACTCACGGCATGTCGGGCGGAAATTGCCCAGGTACAGGTTGAGCAGGGCATCCTGAATTACATTGTCTCGATTGTCCAGGCGACCCGCAATAGCCCTGAATTGCTAGTTGGGGCATCGCTGCGAGCCGGAATCGCACTTTTGCTCGCCGCTAAGACATTGGCCGCTATCTATAATCGCAATTATGTTACCCCCGACGACGTCAAGCTATTGGCTCGTCCGGTTTTGCGGCATCGTATCATTTTACGCCCGGAAGCCGAAATCGAAGGTCTAAACGCCGACATAGCAATTGGTCGTATCCTCAATCGCGTTGAAGTACCGCGCTAGAACGCAAACTGTATGCTTGTGCGTAGTTCGTTTCGCTGGATTATTCGCCATCCGTGGCAGATGTTGCTCTGCGTGCTCGGTGTGGCATTAGGTGTGGCCGTCGTCGTGGCAATTGATCTGGCCAACGCCAGTGCCCGTCGTGCATTTCAACTGGCCGGTGATACCGTCGCCGGTCAGGCAACGCATCAGATCGTCGGTGGTCCGACCGGTCTGCCCGAAACAATTTACCCAATGATCCGGCGCCAATTCCCTGCGCTAGATGCTGCACCAATCGTCGAGGGCTACGTCAATGCACCAACTCTTGGGCCTGGTGTGTACCAGCTTTTCGGGATCGATCCCTTTGCCGAGGCCCCGTTCCGGCCATACCTGGCCGGCAACGGATCGGTCGATCTGGCAACGCTGCTGATCAAACCAGGAGCTGCGCTGCTCGCTCGCACTATCACCGAACCGGCCAAGCTACATCCCGGCGACAGCGTGCCGATCCAGATCGGCGCTCGGCAAGCGATGTTAGAGATTGTTGGTATTCTCGATCCTGCCGATGAGGTAAGTCGTCAGGCCCTGGCGAGTCTAATTGTGGTGGATATTTCAAGCGCTCAGGAATTGCTTTCCCACACTGGTCGGCTGAGTCGAATTGATCTGATTGTACCAGAGACGTTTGATCTCGATGTTCTGGCAGCCAGCCTGCCACCGAGTGTCACTGTTCAGCCTGTTACTGCTCGCGCCGGGGCATTACAGCAAATGACTGATGCCTTCGAGCTAAATTTGACCGCCTTGAGTCTGCTGGCGTTGATTGTTGGCATGTTTCTAATCTACAACACCATGACCTTTAGTGTTGTCCAACGCCGTACCTTATGGGGAACGCTCCGCTGTATAGGGGTGAGTCGCGCCCAATTGGCCGGTCTGGTATTGACCGAGGCGTTTATCATCAGTTTGCTAGGCGTGGCCGGTGGGTTGGGGCTGGGAGTTGTATTGGGAAGAGGACTGGTCGGATTAGTTACTCAGACAATAAACGATCTGTATTTTGTCGTTACTGTGCGTGATGTTCAGATCGATCCATTTGTGCTCTTAAAAGGGGCCGGACTTGGTGTTATCGCCACGATTCTGGCGGCGCTTATGCCAGCACTTGAGGCCATGTACACTCCACCGCGCACCGTGCTCCGTCGTTCGAGCATCGAAGATCGAATTCGACGGGCTATTCCACGGCTGACTGGATCAGGTATGACGCTCCTAGCCCTCGGCGGCGGAGCACTGGCACTTCCTATGCCGGCCAACACGATGGGTCTCTACATTGCATTTGGAGGTCTGTTCGCAATTGTGATCGGTGCTGCGCTTATGACGCCACCAGCCCTGGTTGCGCTCATGACCATCCTGCAACCAACGCTTGGGCGAATATCAGGTATGTTAGGGCGAATGGCAATCCGCGATGTCGTGAGTAGCCTGTCGCGTACAGCGGTGGCAGTCGCTGCCTTGATGGTCGCAGTTTCGGTGACTATTGGGGTGGGGATTATGATCGGGAGCTTCCGCCAAACTGTCATCAACTGGCTGGAGCAGAGTTTAATTGCCGACATCTACGTTTCACCACCGAGCAACGTCGCTAATCGAATCGATACCGTGCTTGACCCGGCATTAGCGGCTGCGCTGGCGACCATTCCCGAAATTGAGTCGATTACCACCTTTCGCAGTGTGCAGATCGACCTGCCAACCGGTCCGACAACACTGGTTGCCATTGGTGGCGCGACCGAACGTGGTCGACGAGCGTTACGTTTCCAGCAGGGCGGTGATGCTGCCACATGGGAGGCTTGGGAGCGTGGCGCTGTGCTCATTTCAGAACCGTTAGCATTCCGCAGCGGTCTAGGTGTCGGTGATACGCTTACGGTACGTACTGATCGGGGACTGCGTGATCTCCCTATTGCCGGTGTCTACTACGACTACACCTCTGATCGGGGGGTGATACGGATGAACGATACTGCCTACCGCTCATTATGGGATGATCAGGCGATCTCTTCACTGGCTATTTACGTGCGCGATGGGTACGATGTCGAAGCGGTGATTGATCGGGTACGGACGATAAGTGCTGCGTATGGGACGGTGCTGGTCAATGCCAGTCGTGCTCTGCGTGAAGGGACACTGATCGTTTTTGATCGCACCTTTGCTATCACCTCTGTGCTGCAACTGCTGGCCACCATTGTCGCATTTATTGGTATCTTGAGTGCGCTGATGGCATTACAGCTCGAACGCACCCGTGAATTAGGGGTGTTACGCGCTGTTGGCTTGACTCCAGCCCAACTTTGGGGAGTCGTGCTTGGTCAGACCGGACTGATGGGGTTAGCCGCCGGTCTGCTGGCAGCACCGTTAGGATTGGTACTAGCTCTGATCCTGACGTATGTGATCAATAAGCGCTCATTTGGTTGGACGCTGGAGTTAGCAGTTGATCCAGCGCTTTTTGGACAAGCCTTCATGGTGGCTTTGGTTGCCGCCGTTCTGGCCGGAGTATGGCCAGCCTTGCGCATGAGCCAGACGAGCCCGGCAGTTGCGCTGCGGGATGAATGACATTGCTGACACATTGCGTTAAACCTCTCGTGAATTGTGGTACGATATACGCACGATCCGTGTGAAAGTAAAGTAAGGAGAACCGGCAATGAGTGATTTGCAGGCGGCTTTTGAGCGTGCGGCGCAAGAGGTGCAGCAATTACCGCGTCGTCCCGACAATGAAACCCTTTTACAACTGTACGCACTCTACAAACAGGCGACGGTTGGTGACGTACAGGGGAGTCGGCCAGGTGTGCTCGATATGACCGGACGATTAAAGTACGATGCCTGGGCTAAACTGAAAGGTGTAACGGCAACCGAGGCAATGAGCCGCTACATCGAGCTGGTTGAGCGGCTGAAGCAGTCGATTTAGTGTCTGCCTGAATGATGATGTCCGTACCGCCTTTCCGGGACGATTGGTATGGAATGCGACCGATAAGCAATACGAGAGGTTGATCGTCTCGGTGGGGTCCGGTTACGCCGTGCTCTTACAGGAAGAGAGGAATCCACCGTAACGTAACAACAAGGGCTTCGGATAGTGCTCATCCCAGTGCTGTCAAGCAGCACCGAGTATCATCGTGCGTACCTCGCGTAGTACCTCCCCGATCCGTTCACCGTGTTCCGCTCGCCGACGCATGCACTCGGAAGAATCATACTCGGATATCGCAGACCGGATTGGTATGAGCAGTACAAACAGGGGGCAGGTGTGAAACCTGCCCCCAGCGCTCGGTTTGTATCTCGCTACAAACTAATAGCGGCGCCCAAAACCACCACGAGGCGCGTTACGTGGCTTATCTTCCGCCTCGTTTACCCTCAGATTTCGTCCACCTACCTCAAGACCGTCGGTTGCCCGGATGACAGCGGCGACGTTATTGGTTTCAATCTCAACGAAGCCAAAACCACGCGAGCGACCGGTATCACGGTCATTGATGACCCGTGCACTCTGTACTTCACCATGCGGCTCGAAGATCGAACCCAGCTCAGCATCGCCCACATTCCACGGCAAATTCCCGACGAACAGTTTTACCAACATTGCACATACTCCACAGAAACTTGGTTTGACATACCGTCGTGGCATATCAAAAACCGGCTATCACAGACCTCTCGTACTGCCGCCATCGATCTTGTTGGATCGATTGGTCGCTCCGGCGATCGACAACGTACTTGCTTCGAGCGATGAAGCATTGCCGATCGACCAAAT
>Ga0197142_1004162_pt1 | contig 11811 bp, 9 predicted proteins | sample GBS60_MetaG_FD_148614 | JGI IMG/M metagenome (GOLD analysis project Ga0197142, IMG submission 148614) | Sediment microbial communities from Great Boiling Springs, Gerlach, Nevada, United States - GBS 60_MetaG | ecosystem: Environmental > Aquatic > Thermal springs > Hot (42-90C) > Sediment... | reverse complement strand
GACCGCTATACTCTCGCTAGAAGCGTTGTTGAAGGTAAACCGCTCGGGGAACCAGGATTTATAAACGGCTCAGAGGTAATGGCTGTATTTCTTTCGATTGATGACTTCGTACACTCATATGTTAAGACGATAACTGGGCCGTTTTCCCTTAAGATGGAATGGTATACCCCGAGGGGTGACTTATTCTACACGGCCAAATTCGAAAATAAGGAGGCGAAAACTTTCAATGATTGGTGGGCTTGGTCACGAATAAGAATAGCTGGAAATATCGGTGAAGAACTTTACGGAGTGTGGTCCGTAAAAACATATCTAGACGATGAGTTAATAGCTAGTGCTAGGTTCCTAGTCCTGTCACCATCCCTCCTATGGAGATACCTAGAACTCTATGAGGAAACGAAGAACACAAACATGGTGCTGGAAAAAACTCTAAACGAATACAGGCAGAAGCTGGAGGCAGCCAACCGGGAAATAGCGACCCTTGAGTCAAGGAATAAGGAGCTGAATGATGCTTTAACGGAGACTAGAACAAAATATGATGCATTGTCTCAGGAATATTCCAAAGCGGTGTCTGAGAAAAATTCTTTGCAGAACGAAGTGGCCACCCTTAAGGAGAAGTTGCTGAGCACTCAGAATGAGCTGAACAGCATGAACATGCGGAGACTTTTGGCACTGTTGGCGGCCGGCATCTTAGCGGTGGTCACGGTTGTGAGCCTCGCCAGACGGAGAAAACCATCATACATACCGCCGCCACCTGGCCCGACGGATGTTAAAGGCAGCCATCCAGGTTCTCAGACATAGGCCTGAGTGCCGCGTACAAAATCCCCTTTAATTTTTATGCCAGGTATATTTGGTCTGTTTTGATTACTTGCCGCTATTATCCATAGGTTGAGCAGCATCTGTAGTTTCCCGACACCTAGGACAGCAAACAACATCCATCCCAAGACTAGACAGTGGACTAGGCATTTGGAATCGAGACATTTTTACAGGCGAGTGTATGGATGTTTAAGTCTTGGACCGACACCGGAACACTTCGCATGCACCGTGGAAGCTTTACGTACACATATGTTGATATTTATAAGTCACACACTATGGTGTATTAAGACGTGAACGGGTTTGAGATAAAAGCAACTACAGATGTTTATTGTATAATAGGACATCCAATATCCCACAGTCTTTCACCCATAATACATAACACCGCATTCAAGCAATATGGAATAGATGCGGTATACGTTGCTTTTGACGTAAAACCCGAAGTGCTTGGAACAGCAGTTAACGGCATAAAAACCTTAGGCATTAAAGGAATGACAGTAACTATACCCCACAAGGAGAGAATTATACCCTACCTAGATTCAATGGATAAGATAGCCCAAGAAATTGAAGCTGTCAACACAGTTAAAAATGAGGGGAATAAACTGATCGGATATAATACCGATGTGTGGGGATTTTTAGAACCTCTCAAACCCTACTTAACTAGACTTAAAGAAGGCTCTGCTATCTTAGTGGGCGCAGGTGGGGCCGGAAGGGCCATCGCATATTCTTTAAGAGAGCTGAAAATAAACAAATTGTTCATAGCAAACAGGACAGTTGATAGAGGAATACAATTGGTAAAGTATGCGTCAAAGTTAGGTTTAGAAGCAAACTTTATTGGTTTTGATGAACACACGTTGAATGAAAAAGCCAAATCCGCAGACCTAATAATTAATGCAACACCCTTAGGAATGCATGGTGTTGGGGGGAGCATCCCTATAAATTATGAACACATAAATAAAAATGCAATAGTCTACGACATCATACCCAATCCGCTGGAAACACCCCTACTTAAGGAAGCTCGGAAGGCGGGTGCGATAACGATCTCCGGTGTTAACATGTTGGTTTATCAAGCAGTATTAGCATTCAAGATCTGGACCGGCATATATCCAGATCCCAAGCTACTGCTAGATATGGTAATCAAAAACCTTTCATGAGGCTGGAAAAATTCCAAAAACAATCAAACAGACAACTTATAGGATCATCCCTAAAACCTTATTATAGATCAGCGATTTCCTAACATTGACGATTGAAACCTTCCCCGAACTACTTTCATCGCGTAATATTGTTTGCATTTTCAATAAATGAGGTAGATTTATATAGTCCTAGGATGATTAGAGGTTTGATAAGCTTTGAAGGCAGCTGTACTGGAAAAACCCTTAGAAAGGTTTGTTGTTAAAACTGTTGACACACCTAAACCTGAAGGGTTTGAGGTACTTGTCAAAGTAAAGGCAGCTGGACTATGCCATACGGACATACATATATGGGAAGGCCATTACGGTCCCTTGAAGGTAGAAGAGAGGGGGATAAAGTTTCCATTAATTTTAGGTCATGAAATCTCCGGCGAAGTAGCTGAGATTGGTAGATTCGTAACAGGCTTTGAACAAGGTGAAAAAGTAGTAGTATTTCCATGGATAGGATGCGGTTTATGTAAAGCTTGCAGAATGGGAGAGGAAAATCTCTGCATTTACGGGACAAAACCCCTTGGAATAGTTAGACAGGGAGGGTTCGCTGATTTTGTACTAGTGCCCCATCAAAGATATTTGATTAAAGTTGATGCCGACTTGAGTAGCACGGCACCTCTGGCATGTGCAGGTATAACAGCTTACAACGCCGTCAAAAAGGCAGAATTATCGCCTGGAGATAATGTTGCTCTAATTGGTATGGGTGGAGTTGGTCACATAGCTTTACAAATGGTCAAGAGGTTATATGGTGCTTCAATAATAGCTATTGATGTACGAGATAATGCACTGGAATTGGCTGAAAAAATGGGTGCTGAATACACTATAAACGCCTCAAAGACCGACGTGGTTAAAGAGGTGCAGAAGATAACTAACAATATCGGATTAGATGCTGTGATAGACTTTGTTGCACACACTGACACTATAAGCTATGCCTTCAATTCCCTCAAGAGAGGCGGTAAACTGGTTGTTGTAGGAATAGGTGGAGAATACACAAACTTAACATTACCCTTGATTCCGCTGAGAAACGTCAAAATACACGGGTCTTACGTTGGCAGTATAATAGATTTATTAGAAGTATTAGAGTTGTATAAACGAGGTGTTATAAATGTTTCAACATCCCTCTACCCCTTAGAACAAGTAAATGAAGTCTTTGAAATGCTTAGGACAGGGAAGATTGTCGGGAGAGCCGTATTTAAACTGTAATGTAACGATATGTTAAGAATAGAATCATTGCTTCCCACTAGCTTTTACATGTATTTTTAGCAAGAATCATCACATCGTCAAAATATATCTCACCTAAAACTCCGTCGCCAACATATCCTTACGCTTCAGATGGTGGAGTGCTGGGTTGGACATTGATGCATGGCATGTTATGAAGGCTGGTTTATTTTTAAGCGGGATAATTTGTAGATTTTAGTAGCTGATGTAGACTGACTTCGTTTTTGTGTAAAAATCAAATGCGGCTTCTCCCTGCTCCTTATACATTCCATAGCTCGAACGTTTGAAACCACCGAATGGCACTTGAAGCTCTACACCTGTAGTAGTCTTGTTCACCTTTACCACACCAGATTCCACCCTCTTTATGAATTCGAATGCTTTCTGCAGATCACGCGTATAGACAGATGCTGAGAGGCCATAATCTACCTTGTTGGCTAATTCTATTGCTTCATCAAAGCTACGTGCACACATTAATGCGAGAACAGGACCAAAGATCTCTTCTTTTGCTATTGTCATATCCGGTGTCACATCGGTGAATATTGTAGGTTCGACGAAATAACCTTTAGAGAATTCACCTTTGTCTAATCTTTGACCTCCATATACTAGTTTAGCTTTTTCAGAAAGGCCGAGTTCTATATATTTAAGAATTTTGTTAATTTCCTTTTCGCCTACGACCGGACCCATTTCTACACCCTCATGTAGACCATTACCAACTCTAATTCGCTTGGTCCTCTCAACCAATTTTCTAGTAAATTCTTCAAGAATCTTTTCATGGACTATAACCCTACTTGTAGCAGTACAGGCCTGACCCGTTAAACCAAATGCTGCACGTACAACCATTTCCACAGCTTTATTAATGTCTGCGTCCTCTAAAACAACAGCGGGATTCTTGCCGCCTAACTCAAGCTGAACCCTAATATTAAATCTAGATGTTTTCGCTATTTTTTCGCCAACCTCATAAGACCCTGTGAAGGAGACGGCAGCTACCTTTGGGTTTGTAATCATCTCGGCACCTATGTCTTCACCGCCACCGCATACGAAGTTTAACACACCTGACGGTAGACCTGCCTTATGTAATGCTTCCACAATCTTATATGCTATCAACGGGGTATAGCTGGCAGGTTTGAAAACTACTGCATTTCCACATACAAGTGCGGGCGCAATCTTCCACGAGGGTATCGCGATGGGAAAGTTCCATGGGGTTATTATTGAGACAACCCCTAGTGGTTCACGTATTGTGAAGATATGTGTTTTCTGTTCAGCCGATTCGACGAATTCGCCACGTAGTCTATAGCCCATCACACCATAAAACCTGAATATTGATATAGCTCTCGCAACTTCCGCCCTACTTTCATTTAGAGTCTTCCCCTCCTCCCTTGTAAGTATCTTTGCCAGCTCCTCGAGCTCTGATTCCATATAGTTGGCAGCCTTGACCAACACCCTACCTCTTTCAGGAGCGGGAGTCGCAGCCCACCCAACCTGTGCCTCCGCGGCTGACTCGATAGCCCTAGCTACTTCCTCAATTCCCAGCTTGGGGAATTCGGCAACCACCTCATCATAGTTCGCTGGATTTATGTCGGTAATGAATTTGTTGTTTGATGAATAGACCGGTTCACCCGCTATTATACACGGATACCTCAGGTGTGACAATTTTTGCACATTTCATGTCTGATAGTGACCTAGATAATAAATTTTTTTTTTGACAACATTCTTAAAGTATAAATACTGGTGTTCAAGTAGTTAATATATGTCGAAAAATAGAGGAAAGGTTGTTGCTGTAATCGCCGTTGTTGTCATAATACTTGCGGTTGCAGGCGGGGTGCTCTACTTTACACAAACCCCAGCAGTTGGAACGGGCGCTACAACAACAACCACAACCGAGGTTACTTACAAGATTAAGATTGGCCTACTATTCCCATTGACAGGAGGCCTTGCACCTCTTGGAACAGACCAGTATTATGGAGCCAAAATTGCATTGGATTTGATAAACGAGATGGGTGGATTGTTAGGCGAACATAAAATAGAGTACGTGACGGCAGACTCCGCCAGCGACCCTACGAAGGCTGCTAGCGAGGCTGAGAGGCTAATCACCGTAGAAAAAGTGAATTTAATAGTTGGAAGCTATGCCAGCCCCCTGCTCTTGGCGGCCAGCGAGATCAGCGAGAGGTACAAAGTAATTTATTATGAGGTTGGGGCTATAACGGATAGCGCCACCCTTCGGGGATTTAAATATCTTTTGAGAAATCAGCCGATAGGCGGAGATTTCGGCATCTATTCCCCACTCTTCGTAAGAGACGTTGTTGCACCGGCTCTTAACAAAAAACCGGAGGAACTACGAATCGCTATTATATATGAGGATGGTCCTTACGGAACAAGCGTCGGTGTAAGCAATAGGGATGCATGTAAGAAGTTGGGGTTGAATGTAGTTATGGAAGAGGCCTATTCAGCCGCATCAACAGACCTAACTGGCTTGATTCTAAAGTTGAAGCAAGCTGAGCCTGATGTTTTGTTGCATACCGGATACTTTGCAGATGTCGTTCTGTTTATCAGGCAGGCCCAGCAACTAGGGTTCAAGACAAAAGTGTTGATAGGCCACGGAGCTGGTTACGGCCTTCCGGCAACCTACAAAGAGTTAGGGGTGGCTTTTGACTATGTCTTCAACGTTGACCCACCATCACCTTACATAAATCTCGAGGCATTGGACAAGGATATAAGGCCACTCAATACAGAGTTCATTAAAAGGTTTAGACAAGCTCGCGGATACGACCCTGGTACACATGCCTATATGGGGTTCGCAAACCTGATGCCACTGCTTACTAACATCCTGCCTAACGCCATAAAGAAGTATGGCTCTGTTGACTCTGATTCGATAATAAAGGCAGCCTATGACCTCGACATCCCCGAAGGAGGCACACTTATGGGATATGGGCTAAAATTTGCAAAACCAGAAAGCCCAGAGGACACGATAATCGGACAAAAATACAGAGACAAAAAGCAGGACCATATAGGGCAGAACGTAAGATCATATCCGGTAATTCTTCAATGGCTCGGTGGGAAACCGATCGTAGTTTATCCGGAGTTCATGGCCATTCAGAAGCCTGTCGTACCATTACCTCGGGGTCACCCACTAGCCCCATAAACTGTCCACATGAATCCCACATTATTTTTTCAAGTACTCATAAATGGTATTTTATTGGGTGGACTGTATATTCTCATGGCTATAGGGCTTAACATAATTACAGGTGTGCTTAAAATTATAAACTTCGCACACGGCGACCTGATCATGTTGGGAATGTACATCTCTTTCTGGACATCTGTTATTTTAGGGCTTAATCCACTGATCGTGCTACCTAGCGTGTTTATAATCATAGCGCTGTTCGGCGTTTTAACATATTTGGGTATTTTTTCACCAGTTCTTCGGTCAACCGATCTCGAGCAATTGCTAAGCACAGTTGGCTTGGGTCTTCTTCTACAAGGTATGGCACAGACCCTTTGGCAGAGTGACTATAGATTGTTGAGATTTGACATACAACCCTTAAGGATAGGGGATCTTTTCATATCTCCACTTATGCTAACTGTTTTCAGCATATCATTGACCTCGTCGATTGTGCTTTACCTATTTTTGATGAGAACACGGACCGGTATTAAAATACGTGCAGTTGCACAAGACTCGGTGATGGCTTCATTGTTAGGTATAAACAAACGGAAAATTCACCTGATAACAACCATGATAGGCTTCGGTTTAGCCGGCCTAGCTGGGGGATTGATAATCTTGATTTTCCCAGCCTATCCAACAGCCGGCCTGCAATATGGTTTAATGGCATGGATCATCATGGTTATAGGTGGTCTTGGAAGCGTCTTAGGTGCTTTTTTAGGCGGTATAATTATAGGCATAGTTGAGGTGGCTTTTGCAACATTTTATAATGTTGAACTTGCTCGTGTAATAGCTTTTACGCTATTCATTATGGTAATAGCTTTGAAGCCAACAGGGTTGTTGGGTGGTCGAGCTAGAGTATGAGCAGGCCAGTTTCAAGCATAATAAAGCTGAACTTGGATACAGCGCTGATAATAGGTATAGCAGCTATTTTAATTCTTCCATTATTTCAAGTCAACCCATATGTTCTTCACACTATCATCCTATCTCTAATGTTTGCTATAATGGCCGCCGGCTGGAGTATCCTCGCTGTTTCGGGTTCCGTTTCTTTAGGACATGCAGCTTTTTTCGGAATTGGTGCATATTTTACCTACTTTGCCTTGACAATAGCCGGACTCCCATCAGTTCCCGCTTTAGCGGTCGCGGCTTTAGCCTCCCTAATAGCGTCCCTTCTCATGGGGTACATTACTTTTAAGTTCGGGATAAGTGGAATTTATTTCGCCTTAGTAACCATTGCTTTCGCCGAAATACTGAGAGAACTATTTATCAGCTTGCGGGAAATCACAGGCGGTTCTTTAGGGGTATCGCTTCTGTTTAGGGACTTCTCTCCTATGAATTTTATCTTTGATTCCAAGTTGCCATACTATTACTTCATCGCGATTATGTTCTTTATGATTTATCTTATTGTCAAATATGGAATAAAAAGATTTTTGAGAGTCCTTTCCGTGATTGGTAATGATGAATTTACTGCGGCCTCCATGGGCATAAACACATTCAGATATAGGATGATGGCACTTGCGGTGAGCTCTGTCCTAAATAGTGTAGTTGGATGGTTTTATCTCCACTATTTCCGCTATATAACCCCGGACGCGATGTTTGGTCTCCTAACATCTGTAGAGATCGTCGTTATAGGACTTATGGGCGGATTGAACGTTATTGGGACATTCTTTGCATCCCTATTCCTAATACCCGTCGGTGAGATGTTGAGAGCCGCGTTGGGCGGCACTTATGCTGGATTAAACATTTTAATATATGGCGGTCTGTTAACTTTGATAGTCCTACTCAGATCGAAAAGAATCGGGAGGGGGAAAGTATCCCAATGATACTTAGAACTATTGATATTCACAAAAGGTTTGGCGGAATAAATGCGTTAAGAGGTGTTTCACTAGATGTCAACGAAGGCGAAATCCTTGGAATTATAGGTCCTAACGGCTCGGGAAAAACTACGTTGATCAACGCTATTTCGGGTTTTATTAAATTGGATAAAGGAAAAGTAATTTATCGAGGAAGAGACATAACTAACTCGCCCCCATATCTCCGAGCAAAGTTGGGCATTGTGAGAACCTTCCAAATCCCCCGTCCACTAGCCGAACTAACAGTTATGGAGAATACAGCGGTCGCCGCCATGATCTCGGGACGCGATAAAGAAGAGATGTACCGTTATTCGGAGACGATACTTGAACAGGTGGGGCTGGCCTCTAGCGCACATAAAAAGGCAGGGATGCTTAGCGTCATAGAGAAGAAACGTCTTGAGCTAGCGAGAGCGCTGGCATTAAATCCGAAATTAGTTATGCTAGATGAAACACTAGCCGGCGCACGGGGCAACGAGCTAACCTCGCTATTAGAGATTATAAAGAATCTTAAGGACAAAGGTATAACGGTGATAATGGTTGAACATATCATAGGTGCTGTAAGCTCCGTAAGCGACAGGATAGTGGTTCTAAACGAGGGTGTAAAAATCGCTGATGGTCATCCAAAGGAGGTTCTAGAGGACTACGAGGTAATAAAAGCATACATAGGTGAGACAGCTTGAGTGGGTCCATGGCTTGCGAGGTCAAGAACTTGTACGCAGGTTATGGTGAGATGGTCGTGGTCCATGACGTAAGCATTAATTTAACACGCGGTGAAAAAGTCGCGCTTATAGGACCAAATGGTGCCGGAAAAACCACGCTCATACATACCTTGGTGGGACTGTTAAAACCCATAAAAGGTACCGTCTTAATCTTTGGGAATGATATAAGAGATCTGGAGCCACATGAAATATCAGATCTGGGGGTCAGCCTTATTCCGGAAGGAGGCAGGATTTTCCCAAGGCTGACGGTATTAGAGAATATTCTCGTCTCCGTACCTAGTCAGGGTAAGAACAGTTTCTCATTGGAGGAAATCTTTAAAGTGTTTCCAATCCTGAAGGATAGAAAAGACCAGCTAGCGGGGACCTTAAGCGGGGGTGAGCAAAGGATGTTAGCCATAGCAAGATCTATAGCAAGAAGCCCAAAGCTACTTATCATTGACGAGCTTTCCCTAGGCCTCGCCCCCAAAGCGTTATCAACAATATACAATTCTGTAAACGAGTTATGGGAAACTACTGGAATGTCTATCCTAATAACAGAACAATTCATTAAACGAGCTTTAGAGTTTTCGCATCGCGCATACTTGATAGAGCAGGGCAGCATTGTGTTAGAAGGGCAGTCACATGAACTTTTAGAATCCGAACACGTAAGAAAAGCCTACCTCGGATACGCTGAAAGGGGTTTGTAAGGAACCACCGATTCAACCTTTACATCGATGAGGCATGGCTCGTTTCTATCGAAACAATCTTCAAGAGACCATTTAAGATCTGAGTAAGTTCTAACATCATATCCACGTCCACCTAATCCAACCGAGACCGCAGCATAGCTAACATCCATCAACTCTGATGATATTACTTTACCGCTTTTTTCCTGAATTTTTTTTATCCAACCAAGTGCGCTATCATTCAGAACAATAGCCACCAACGGAATCTTGAGTCTTTTCGCAGTCTCTATTTCTGTTATTGAGTAGGCAGCACCACCGTCACCGATTATTGCAAAACACCTCGAATATTCTAAACCTGTGTCTTTAGCAGCTAATGTTGCCCCTATAGCCGCTGGGATACCGTAACCAAGCCCTGCCATCCCTCGAGGAAATATAAATCTCCCACCAACCTCGCGGGCCTGAATGAAGCCAGCAACCCAACCTGATGAGCTTGATGCATCTGAAACAACAATAGCGGGATGTTTTGAAGATAAAAACTCATCTATTATCTCCATCACGGTTTTTGGATTTAGTCTTCCACCAATACTTCCACTTGGAATATATTCTAATCTTTCATTCATATCTTTTTTAACAGTTTGTATCTCTTCAACCCATGATACTTTAGGGGCGCATCCCATCTCTGCCAAGGTGGTGTTAATCATGTCTAAAGAAGCTTTAGCGTCACCTAAAATAGACACGTTACATGAAAAAGTTCTGCCCAACTCAGCCGGGTCCACATCTATATGTATGGCCCTTTGGTTCTCGGCTGGGAGACTCCAATCCATTGTCGTCATCTGATCCACGTTTGAGCCGATAAATATTAGTAAGTCGGCCATTCTAACCACTTTTTCAGCAATATCCCAACCACCCAAGCTTCCCAAAACACCCAGAGAAAGTGGATGTGTCTCTGGAAATGAACCTTTTCCATTTATAGTGGTGGCTACCGGGATCTTAAACGTTGTGCATAAGTTATATAATTCTTTCAAAGCATTTGATAAAAACACTCCACCACCACTGATGATCACTGGACGGGAAGATTGCTGGATCAATCTTGCTGCCTGTAGTACTTTATCACGTTCAGGAATAATCCTTAATGCGGGAATCTTACTGAACTCTTCCTGAGAATAAAGTTGTTGTTCATCAATTTCTTCATCAGCCTGAAGAATGCTGTACGGGACATCGATGGCTACGGGCCCTGGTCTTCCTGAGGATGCTACTCTAAATGCAAACCTAACAATTGCCGGTATCGATTTTATGTCTGTTAACTGTCCAACCCATTTCGTGACGGGTTCAAGTAATCTGACCTGGTCTATTGCCTGTGATGCATTACCCCTATAAACCGTCAGTGGAAGCCAGTTAAGTGGGTTATTTCCAACGAATAGAATAATCGGTATAGAGGAATTATAAGATTCTGCTAAGGCAGGGAGTGCTCGTAGTGTTCCAGGCCCTAACGTGGCATCAGCAACACCTATCGTATGTGATATCTTAGCGTATCCATCAGCGGCAAAAACAGCGTTAGTTTCTTCTCTAAACAAAATATGAGTAACCTGTTCCCTATGATCAAAGATGCTCTCGTATAGTGGATTCGTTTGACCACCCGGAACCCCGAAAATTTTCTTTACCTGATATTTGATCAACATTTCAACAATAACTTCAGCACCTTTCATGACGAAAGCCTCAAAATTTACGCGCTGGGCTTACATTTAAAATTTTTAGTTTTACATACACCCATCCAGCAAACTCTATTACCCTACGATGGGTTTTACATCCCCGTCAAAATGTTATGAACATCGGTTCCCGACCTTCCGTTGATTTATGGTATTCCACTGGTTCATAGTCGATGGGGTGGTCTGGGGTAGGAGCCGCTTTCATGCCAACATTCAGCCGGGACAAACTCCTCCATCAACTTTTTATCTATCTGTTACCGAGTCACAACGACGTGATCGGTGGGTGTCTTTGGGGCTCGCTATAGGGCCTTAGGCTTTTTCCCGGCTACATTGAGGGGTGATGCTGCATATGGCTGGTGAAGGATTTAGGGTTACTCCTTGGGATGTCGAGGGTGCTGTTGACTACGAGAGGCTTGTCAGAGAGTTTGGAACGGAGCTGATATCCGATGACTTGATGAAACGGCTTGTGGGGGCTGCTGGGGAGAGCAACCACATGCTCAGTCGCCGT
>Ga0197142_1004160_pt1 | contig 11812 bp, 6 predicted proteins | sample GBS60_MetaG_FD_148614 | JGI IMG/M metagenome (GOLD analysis project Ga0197142, IMG submission 148614) | Sediment microbial communities from Great Boiling Springs, Gerlach, Nevada, United States - GBS 60_MetaG | ecosystem: Environmental > Aquatic > Thermal springs > Hot (42-90C) > Sediment... | reverse complement strand
CCGCAGGGCGCGCCCGAACTGCGTCCACACGCCAGGGGGGAAGTGCGCCCCGTAGCACCCGCGCGACCAGACCTCCGCGCTCCAGTCGTGGTCGATGTACGCTTCGGGCTGGCGCGCCCGCTCGCCGAACAGCCGCGCGAAGCACTCCAGCACGCTGGCGCGGCGCGTTTCGGGGTCTACCGCGCTCATCTGCCGCGCCTGCGCGCCTTCGATAAACCCCAGCAGGATGCCGCACGAGGCGTCGGGCGGCGAGTTGTCGAACACTAAATGCACAGGGTCGCACTCGGCAACGGCGAAGCCGCTTAGCCCCTGCTCGCGCCAGAAGGGGCGGTCGTACACCGCGAAGCACTTGATGACCGCGCCGTTGGGCAGCCGCTGCGTCAGTTGGTCGCGCACGGCAGGCAGGGGCGGGTCGTACTCGATGCGCCCTGCCAGCGTCGGCGGGATGGCAACGATCACCGCGCGCGCCGTGTAGGTCGCCCCTGAGCGAGTCGCCACGCACACTCCCTGCGCCGCGTGCTGAATGCGCACCACAGGCTGGTTCAGCTGCACCCGCTCGCCCAACTGTGCCGCCAAGCCCAGCGCGAGGCTCTGTGCGCCCTCTGCAAACCGATCCTGCTGCGCCCCGCCGCGCGTGTTGGTAAGCGATTCGAACCCGCCGCCTGAGTGGATGTAAAACAGCGCGTGCAGCAGCGAAAACTCGCTCGGCTCGGCGGCGAACACCGCCTCTGAAAACAGCCGAATGCCCCAGCGCCCCAGTTGGGTGCGCATGGTGTGCTGCGCCCAGCTGGCAAGCGTTTCGGAATCCCACGCCTCGGCGTGCGGTGCATTCCACGGGGCGTCCAAAGGCACCTGTTTCGCCATCCGATCGAGCTTGGCGACCGCGCTGCCGAAATCGAACAGCGCGCCTATGCCGAGTTTCGGCACGGTGCCCGCATACCGCTGCAGGCGTCCACCCAGCAGCGCGAGGTTCTCGCCCTCGGTGTAGGTGGGGAACAGCGTCAGCCCCAGTTCCCGCGCCAGCGCGTAGGCGCGCTCTTGCGTGGGTCCCAGCCACTGCCCGCCCAAGTCAATCACGACCGAGTCGCGCAGCGTGTGTCGCAGCAGGCGTCCGCCGACGCGCTCGCGCGCCTCCAACACCAATGTCGAAAGCCCCTGAGCCTCTAAGCGTTGCGCAGCAACCAGCCCCGCCACGCCCGCGCCAACGACAATCGCATCTGCGTCGTGCGCCATCGCAGTCTAAATCTATTCGTTGCTGTAGCATTCTCTTCCTACCTGCGCGACTTGCCTGTGCAGTGCGATAGGAGTCTGTGCCGCGAGTTCGTATTTTGTGGGCATGCGACTGGCGTTGGTGTTCGGACTGTTAGGGATGATGGCGACAGCGCACGCTCAGAGTTTGTCGGCGCAGGAGCGGCGCGAGGGGTTCCGTCCCCTGTTCAACGGGCGCGACTTGCGCGGTTGGAGGGTGTACGCAGGAGCAGAGTGGCGCGTGCAAAACGGCGAACTGATTGGTCCGACCGACAGCGCAGGCTGGATTGGCACCACCACCGAGTACGAGAACTTCATCTTGCGCGGCGAATACTGGATTGATAAAGGCGACACTGCCGAGGGCAACAGCGGTGTCTTCTTCCGCGCCCAGCGCACGCCGACCCCATGGCAGGACGGCTACGAGATGCAAATTAGCCTGCAGGACGCCCGCAACCCCACAGGCAGTATCTACAACCGCGTGCCCACCCATCTGGAGCGCATGCGCGAAATCACGGCTGAACAGCGCTGGAATAGCTTCGAAATCCGCGCCTGCGGCTCGCACATCCAAATCACCATCAACGGCGAGAGGGTGCAAGACTGCGACCTGCACGAGTTCCGAAAGGGTGTGATTGGACTGCAGCAGCACCATCCGGGCGTCACAGTGAAGTTTCGCAACCTGCGCATCAAGCGGCTTCTCTCGTGCGACGAGGGTTGGCGTCCCCTGTTCAACGGCAAAGACCTATCGGGCTGGTTCGCGACGGGCATGGCGCGCTGGAGCGTCAAGGACGGCGCAATTGTCGGCGAAGCGGGGATGGGACACCTGTTCACCGAGCAGACCTTCACCGACTTCGAACTGCGCGCGATGATCCGTATCCGTCCGTTCAAAGAAGATAGCCCGCTGCGCCCCAATAACGGGATCTACTTCCGTGCCCAGCCGAACCCAGAAAACCCCAACAACTGGCCCGTCGGCTACGAGGCGCAGGTGTTCAACCATGCAGGGCGCGACTACATCACAGGCTCGCTCTACAACCGCGTGATGGCGAGCCGCCTGCTCACCCGCGATGGCGACTGGTTCTCGATGCGCATCCGTGCCAAAGGCGACCACATCCAAATCTTTGTAAACGGTCAGAAGGTGGTGGATACGCGCAACCGCGACTTCAAAGCGGGGCGGATTGCCATCCAGTGCCACGACCCGTTCACGATTATCGAGACGCGCGATATTTACTGGCGTCCGTTGTGAGGATAAGGCAGGGGCTTAGCGCACAGTTAGTGTCGCCGAACGCGCCCTACCGTCGGTAGCGACCGTGATTCGCACGCTGGCGACGCCGCGCCCCGCATAGGTGTGGACCGTGAACTGCACCGAGCGCATCCCTGTAGGCACATAGACCTGACTGGGCGTCCACACGCGATTCGGATGGCTGCTGCTCACGCGCAGCCATAGCCCGCCTGAGGGCGCGCGTGCATTCAGAAACACGCTCGCCGTCGCGCTGCGCCCGCCAGGTACGGTGGAGGGCGAGAGCGTCAGCGAAATCGGCGCAGGCGGGTTGATGGTCAACTCCGTGCTGGCGTGCGAGCCGTTGAGCGTCGCCGTGAGCGTGGCGCGGATGCGCTGGGCGACAGGGCGCGTTGAAACCTGCACGCTCGCGCTGGACTGACCCGCAGGCACAAGCACTGTGGCAGGCAACCACGCATGCGAGGAGCCGCTGCTGAGCGACACCTGCACGCCGCCTGCAGGCGCGGGCGCAGTCAGGCGCACGGTCAGCGTCGCCGCCCGCCCGCCTGCGACCACTGTAGGCGAAACCGAGACCGCCTGCACACGGAACGGCGAGACGACCTGCAGCGTCGCTGTGCGCGAGACGCCGCCCGACGAAGCAGTGATTACGACGCTACCCGTGCCGTTCGCAGCTGTGCTGATATTAAATGTGCCTGTGGTCTGCCCCTGCGGGATAGTAATCCGTGCGGGGCACGATGCCAGATTCGGGTTGCTGCTGCGCAGTTCCACGACCGCGCCGCCCGCGCCCGCCGCACGCGACAGCACGACCGTGCCTCGCGCCGTGCCACCCGCCGTCACCGAAGTCGGGTTTAGGGTCAACTGGCTGACGGTGGGCATGTTCTCCATCTGCAGCGCGGCTTGCAACGCGCGCAGTAAGTTCAATCGCCCCTTGCCGTTGCCAATCCCTTCGAACCAGAAGGGTTGCACAGGGTCGGCGTTGTTCTCCAACGCGCCGCGCAGTTGTTGATTCGTCAGGCTGGGCGCGCACGACCAGATAAGCGCTGCAGCGCCCGCCACATGCGGACACGCCATCGAGGTGCCGCTCCACCGCTCGTAGGAGTTGCCTGGCACGGTGGAGAGGATATTGCTGCCCGGCGCCGCGATGTCCACCCACGCGCCGTACTGCGAGAAGTCGGTAAGGCGGTCGTTCGGGTCCGATGCCGCAACCGCCAGCGCGTTCTCGTAGTAGGCGGGGTAGAAGGGCGCGTTGCTACCGTTGTTGCCCGCCGCTGCCACCACCAGACAGCCGCGATTCCAAGCGTAGTTCACGGCGTCGGCGAGTTGCTGCGTGCCCGCGTTGCCGCCCAGACTGAGGCTTAGCACATGCGCGCCGTTGTCCGCCGCCCAAATGATGCCCCGCGCCACATCGCTCATCGTGCCGAAGCCTTGGTCGTTCAGCACCTTGACAGGCATTATCTGCACGGGCGCGGTACTCGCAACGCCCGCAATCCCGATGCTGTTGCCTGTGTGCGCGGCGGCGATCCCCGCACAGTGCGTGCCGTGCCCGTGATAATCATGCGTATTCGCGTTGTTCAGTTGCGTGTTGTAGCCGTACACCGCGCCGTTGCTGTGGCGGCGTACCCGCTGGGCAAGGTCGGGGTGATTGGCGTCCACACCCGTGTCGATAATTGCGACATACACTGTGCGCTGCGGGGAGGCGAGTGCCCACGCCTGAGATGCCTGAATGCGCGTTAGTCCCCACTGCTGGCTGAACATCGGGTCGTTGCAGGTAGACACGAGGTAGTTGCGCTCCACATAGCGCACGCCAGGCAGCGCGAGTAGCAGGTCGCGCAGGCTCTCGGCGTCAAGCGCGCGGTCGAGGCGCAGCACGCTCGCGCCCAGTGGCGCGACCCATTCGCGCGAGTAGCTCACCCACACCATCACTTCGGACACCAGCGCGGCAGGCGCGTTCGGCTCCAGCCCTACCACCAACTCGTCGGCGACATAGTAGGCGTCGCGCGCCGCGTCATAGGCAATCGGTATCTGGCGCACGGACTGCGCCAGCACAGACGCCCACAACATTGCCCCTATCAGTCCCAGCCAAACTCGCATCGAACGCCTCCCGTGGGTTGTTCCACACAGGGCACACTTTGCTGCCACGCTCGATTGCGGGAACGCACGGCACCGCGTGCCGCCTTTAGGTATTACGAAGTGCCCTCGAAAATCTTAACCCCCTACCGAATCGTTTTGTGGGGGCGTCGGTGTGGAGTGGGGATCGTGGGTGGGGCGGAGAGAATCGCTCTATGCATGCGCCGCCATCAATCGACGCACCGCCTCCAGCACTTCGTCTACCTGAATCGCATCCATGCAGGCACGCCCCAAGTCGCAGGCGTCGGACTTGTCGATGATGACATGCTTTTCGCCGATGGGACCGTAGCGTCGGGCGGAAGTCGCGCCGTACAGCCCGACGACAGGCGTCCCTACAGCAGCGGCAAGGTGCGCAGGTCCCGTATCACCACTGATGAGCGCGTCCAGCCCGCTGATGGCGACAATCAGTTCGTCCAGCGTGAGCTTGCCCGTGAGGGTGAGCGGCTCGGTGCGCATCGCGCTTAGGATAGCTTCTGCCAGCAGCATATCGCCCGAGCCACCCAGCAGCAGCACGCGCGCCCCGTCCTGCTGCAGCGCGTCAGCGACCTTCGCGTATCGTTCGGGTAGCCACTGCCGATGGGGTGTACTCGCGCCTGGATTGATGCCGATTAGCGGGCGTTCGCCGCGCCAGCCCGCCTGCGCCAACTTCTGCGGCAGGCTCTGGTACGCCTTCGGGTCAGGGAACAGCTCCAGCCGCCAGTCGCTTGTGTCGCAGCCCAGCAGCTCGACCACCTTGCGGAAGTGGTCGTTCATGTCGTGCGCGTTAGGGTCCCACTCGATGCTGGCGGTCAGCAGCCTGCCAAACAGCCGCTTGCGCACGCCGTAGCGCTGCGGGATACGCGCCAGAAAGGTGTGCAGGGTCTTTTCGTCGCTGCGGTCCAAAATCACGGCGCGGTCGAACCTGCCGCGATAGAGGTTCCAGATGCTGCGCAGCTTGCCTCGTAGCCCGCGCGGGCGGATGCGCACCCACACCTCGTCGACATAGGGGCAGTAGCGCAACAGGGAGTGCCCCCGCTCGCCCGCCTCAATCGTGATGTGCGCATCGGGGAAGCGACGGCGTAATGCCCGCAGCGCAGGTATCGTGTACACAATGTCGCCAATCCCTGTGCGTGCAAACACGAAAATCCGTTCGCGTGTCCCTCTCACAATTGCCCTCGTGCATCAGTAGTGTACCTAATGCCGACGCACGAAGGCGTACGAAGGAAGTTATCGGAGTCGGATCCCTGCGACCGTCCCGCCATGCGACTGCGCACGGAACGCGGTAAGCAGGCAATAACTGTTTTGCCCTATGCCTGTGAACAGGAGTGTTGGATGATAGCGCGAGCCGACATGCAGGGTATTCTCGCCAAACTCCAGCCGATTGAGCGGGTTTTCCAGCGTCACGATGCGCAGCAGCGCCTGCGGGTTGCTCTCCTCGCGCGCGAGTTGCCCCAGCACATAGACATAGCCGACCTCGCGTCCCGCGCGGCGCCCCATTGCGAGCGACGCGCTGCTCAGTTGCTGCTCGCCAAAAATCGGCTGTGGGTAGAGCGGCAGGTTGGACCCGAAGCGGGTGTGGAACGCAAACAGCCATCCCTGCCTGTCCACGACCGCGCCCGCCTCGCTGTAGGGGGATGCCACCACGGGCGAGACGAGGTCTTCGCGGAAGGTGCGCCTCCACAGCGTGTTCATCTGGTTTGAGTTCAGCGCGTGCAGTTCACGAGTGCCTGCCCGCACGAGCAGGGTGCGTCCCATAGACGCGGGCGCGAGGCTGTGAATCGGCTGCATCGAGACGCGCCGCGCCGTGCGCAACGCGCCCGTCAGCGCATCGAACTGCACCACCCAGCCCTGATCGGTGCCGATGTAGAAGACGCGCCGAATCTGCACTAAGTTGGTGGAAAACGCGCCATAGATTGCGGGCATGGGCGCGCTCTGCCCCACCCGCACGCCGTCGGGGGTAATCGCGTGCAGCCGACGGTCGCTGCCCGCCACATACAAACGCCCGTTCGCCACCAACGGCGCCAAATCCAGACGCGGCTGCACCCCAGCAGGGAACGCAACTACCGTATACGGGTCGCTGCTTGTGTTGTTGGCAACCACGCGCGGCAAGTCAATCCGTATCAGCTGATTGCCCAGCCCCGTGAACCAACCGTCGCCCAGCACAACGCTAAAGCCTGTGGGACGAAAGTTGCGCAGCGTGCGCCCGTAGACCAGTCGTTCGTTGCCTAAAGCATCTCTCTGCGTAGAATCGACCGTATCGCGTGTGTGGAAGATCAGTGTGTTGTTCGAGTTGTCTGTACCCATCCAGAACAACCGTCCCTGGTACAGCGTCGCAGGGACGAAGTTCGTGTGCGAGCCGTAGCTCCACGCGCGGGCGCGAACCCACTCCTCGCGGCGGGCACCCGCGACGAATTCGCCCAGCACCTGCGGCTGCGTTGCGCCTGTCGCCTGCGCGAAAAGTCGTAACCAAACGCCGTCCGTAGGAATATCCCAGCGCGGAGTACTGGCACATACTAAGTAGAGCATCTCGTCGCCAGGATGGATGATGCTCCCCGTGCCGCCACTTCCCGAATTGTCCAGCACCAGGCGACCCCATCGTTGCGTCTCACGCAGCTCAACAATCCAGTCCCGACGGTTCTCAGGTTCCATGCGCTCCAGCCTGAAGGTGAGGTAATCCCAGCCGTTGCCGTCGTTGGTCACGCGCACGCCGAAGACTGCGTCCGTGCCCTGTGGTACAGAGAGCGCAGTTGGAGGCTCCACCTGCCACTGCCAGCGGACGACTTGCCCCACGCGCACTTGGGCGATGTCCGATTGCGCCACGAGATTGTTATTAGCCGTTGCGCTCGCGCGCAGATGGAAGGTCGTGCCTGCCCACAACATGCCGTTTGGCGTGCGCAACGCATTATTGTTAGGCAAATCCGCACGCACGCTTCCCAGAATCACGAAGGCTCCCCACAATACGCCCCACAATCGTCCCATCGGTCGCCTCCTCCCGATGGGAACCTTTCCACCTGTCGCTTAGCTGAAGACAGGTAAGATTGGCAGAAAGAGGTGCGAGAGCGTCGATAGGCGGCGCGAACCAGTCTCGTCATGCCTGCCGAAACTGCCTGCGCGATGCACGCTTCGCCCCGCAGCACGACGCCCCCGACCCCCAAAGGTAGACATTCACCCTACTGGAGCGTGTAGCAACTTTCGTGCCAAACGAATACTCTAAGTACCCATGCGCTGAAACTTAGGCGTCTGCCGCCGTGTCTGTGAATCTCTTGTTCCCACCCCAACCCTCCCCGCAGGTGGGGAGGATCGAGGTGGGAGCGCAATTGGTATTCGCATCACACCAAGAACTTTTTTTACTCCTCGTGCCCCTCGTATTTCTCCTTGAGGGCTTGCACAACGGCGGGATCGGCGAGGGTAGTCGTATCGCCGAGCGCGCGCCCTTCGGCGATGTCGCGTAGCAGGCGGCGCATAATCTTGCCGCTGCGCGTCTTGGGCAGGTCGGCGGTGAAGAATATCTGGTCGGGTCGGGCAATCGCGCCGATTTTCTGCGCCACATGTTGCTTGAGGGTATCCTTGAGGCTCTCGTCAGCAGGGTAGCCCTCTTTGATAATCACGAATGCCGCAATGCCCTGCCCCTTAATCTCGTGGTGGACGCCAATCACCGCCGCCTCTGCCACAGCAGGATGATCCACTAGCGCGCTCTCCACTTCCATCGTGCTGAGGCGGTGCCCCGACACATTGATGACATCGTCCACGCGCCCCAGCAGCCAGAAGTAGCCGTCCTCGTCTTGGCGTGCGCCGTCGCCCGTGAAGTAGATCCCGTCGTACTTGCTCCAGTAGGTCTGGATGAAGCGTTCGGGGTCGCCCCACAGCCCGCGCGTCATCGACGGCCACGGGCGCGTGATGACCAAGTAGCCGCCTTGATTTGTGCCCACAGGCTCGCCCTTGTCGTTCAGGATGGCGGGGAAGATGCCTGGGAACGGCTTAGTCGCCGACCCAGGCTTCGTGGCGACGATGCCAGGCAGCGGGGTAATCATAATCGCGCCTGTCTCGGTCTGCCACCAGGTATCGACGATGGGGCAGCGTCCGCCGCCGATATGCTCGTGGTACCACATCCACGCTTCGGGGTTAATCGGCTCGCCGACTGACCCCAGCAGGCGCAGGCTGCTTAGGTCGTGCTTGCGCGGGTACTGCTCGCCCCACTTCATAAACGCGCGGATGGCGGTCGGCGCAGTATACAGAATCGTCACGCGATACTTCTCCACGATTGCCCAGAATCGGTCGCGGTCGGGATAGTCGGGCGCACCTTCGTACATCACGCAGGTTGCCCCGTTCGACAACGGTCCGTACACCAGATAACTGTGCCCCGTCACCCAGCCGACATCGGCGGTACACCAAAAGACATCCTCGTCCTTGAGGTCGAACACCCACTTGGCGGTTAGCGTCACGCCCGTCATATAGCCGCCTGTGGTGTGCATAATCCCTTTGGGCTTGCCCGTCGAGCCTGAGGTATACAGCAGGTACAGCAGGTCTTCGCTGTCCATCGGTTCGGCGGGGCAGGTCAGTGGGGCATCGCGCATTAGGTCGTGCCACCAGAGGTCGCGCCCCTCTTGCATGTTCATGGTGTAGTCGCCGCCGATGCGCTGGTAGACGACGACTTTCTGCACCGAGTCGGTCTGGCGCAGGGCGTCGTCGGCGTTGCGTTTGAGGGGCACGATGCTGCCGCGTCGCCAGCCGCCGTCGGCGGTGATGAGCACCTTCGCCTGCGCGTCGCGGATGCGGTCTGCCAGCGCGTCCGCGCTGAAGCCGCCGAACACCACCGAGTGCGGCGCACCGATCCGCGCGCACGCCAGCATCGCAATCGCCGCTTCAGGAATCAGCGGCATGTAGATGCACACACGGTCACCTTTTTGCACCCCCAGCGACTTGAGGACATTCGCGAACTTTTGGACTTCGCGGTGCAGGTCGCCGTAGGTCAGCACGCGCGTGTCGCCAGGCTCACCTTCCCAAACCAGCGCCGCCTTGGTGCGCCGCCAAGTCTGCGCATGGCGGTCGACGCAGTTGTAGCACGCATTCAGTTTGCCTCCGATGAACCACTTTGCGTAGGGCGGGTTCCACTCCAGCACCGTGTGCCACTTTTCGAACCAGTGCAGGCACTGCTCGGCATGTCGTGCCCAGAACGCCTCATAGTCTCGCGCCGCCTCGTCGTACACGGCGGGGTCGCTGATGTTCGCCTGCTTCACAAACTCGTCCGCGGGCGGGAACACCCGCGTCTCCTGCAACAGTGCATCAATCGCCGTCGGTTGCATCGTATCGCCTCCTTCAGCGAGGGGATTCGACGGGGCGCATCAATCTCCCGCTGGGTAGAAGCCAGCAGTCCACCTACTCTACAGAAGACAAGAACGATTCGCGTCGGCCTATTCAAAGGCGCGTCCCCACCCTCACAAAATGTTAAATCCCCGCGAAATTACCCCCCAATTTCCCCAGAATCGCCCCATCCCCCCTTGACATCCGCGCAAAAATGTGCTATAATATGCATGGTCAACGGGGCAATCTGAGAAGCCCCCCTTGACAACCCCTACGGCGATGGGGTATAATATAAAAGGCACGAAGGAGAGTGGAACTCTCCCTCTGCCATGAAGATAGTAGCCTGTTTATGCAGCGTGGTCGCTGCATCGCCAGTTCGGTCAGCACCGAACACGGCAATCACCCTTAGAAAGGAGCACGATGATGATGCGATTGGTAGCGATTGGCGCGATTTGCGCCAGCTTGGTGACAGCGTCTTTAGCGCAGCAGCCTGTATACATTCTGACGCTTGGTGGAGGCACTGTGAACTGGAACGGGGTCGATCCGTATGTGGATGTTCCCATTATTTTCCAGATTAGCGCGGTCGACCCAGTTAATTTCCCGCTTTTTGATGCGTTCGCCATTCGCTTCGGCGTCGAGAAGCGGTTGGCAACCATCATCGGTGGTTCGCGCACCTTAGGTAACACTGACCCGATAGACTTTTCCAGTGTTCAGGGCACCTTCACCCGGCTGAATATCGCTATTGAGGCGAATCTGCCCTATGCGGGGCAACCCGTCGGGCAAATCTACAACCCGCCTGAAGATCCAGAGCTGAATATTGCCTTCGGGCTTGTAGGCAATGATATGCCCGTTTACCAAGGGTTGAATCCGACCGATGAGGCGTTTAACAAGGGTATCCTGTCAACACGCTATGGAGTGCCGAATACCCAGGATAATCGGGTACCCTACACCCTGCGTCTGTACGCGCCAGAAATTGGCATCGGCAATTCGGTGACTCTGCGATTGAAGGATCAGTCCATCATCTGGGACGGTACTCGCTATCTGCTTGGGCTTGAGGGTAACACCTGGACCATCGTTCCTGAGCCAGCGAGCATGATTGCGCTTGGTTCGGGTCTGGTAGGTCTGCTGGCGCTGCGTCGCCGCCGCGCGAAGTAAGGCGTTTCTAAAGAGGTGGTTGGGGTGTGGAGTTCCACATCCTCCACTTCCGCGAAGTGAGCAATCTGCGCCCCGATACATCGGGGCGCATTTTGCATGCTGCGGTTATTTTGCCTGTCTTATACCAATCGCGCTGCCCAATTTGTACCTCATCGCCGTACCCTTAGCAGCGGGAGTGGTGAGTCTACACGCGCAGCAATTGGTATAATACTTACTGCGGTTCGGGAGGCAACCTGTTGATGCTCACGGCAATTGTGATGGCGGCGGGGAAAGGCACTCGCATGAAATCCGAACGCCCGAAGGCGATTACGCCCCTGCTGGGTCAGCCGCTTACCAAGTATGTGCTGCGTGCGTTAGAGGAGGCGGGCGTCGCGCCGATTATCGTGGTGGTCGGGCACGGCGCGGAGGAGGTACAACAGGCGCTGGGCGACCGCTACTTGTACGCGCTGCAGGCGGAGCAGCTCGGCACGGGGCACGCTATCATGCAAGCCTTCCCGCACCTGCCTGCTGAAGCGACCCATGTGCTGATTGCCGCAGGCGATTCGCCGCTGGTGACCCCCGAAGTGTTCCGCGCACTCGCCGAGACCGCCCTGCAGACGGACGCCGCCTGCGTGCTGGCGACCGCCATCTTGGACGACCCCACAGGCTATGGGCGTATCCTGCGCGACGCGGGCGGAAACATCGTCGGCATCGTGGAAGAGAAAGACGCCACGCCCGAACAGAAAGCGATTCGCGAGGTCTGCACCTCGTTTTACTGCTTCCGCGTGG
>Ga0197142_1004158_pt1 | contig 11818 bp, 11 predicted proteins | sample GBS60_MetaG_FD_148614 | JGI IMG/M metagenome (GOLD analysis project Ga0197142, IMG submission 148614) | Sediment microbial communities from Great Boiling Springs, Gerlach, Nevada, United States - GBS 60_MetaG | ecosystem: Environmental > Aquatic > Thermal springs > Hot (42-90C) > Sediment... | reverse complement strand
ACGCGGTTTTTCGCGCAATTTGAGAAAAGAAATTTCAAAGACTTCTAAATATTATTTTATTGATTTAGGCTTGCGCAATGCTTTAATTCGCAATTTTAATCCATTAAATTTAAGAAATGACGTTGGGGTAATGTTTGAAAACTTTTGTATTGTTGAACGAATTAAGGCTTTAGTTAGTAAACAAAAAATGGCTAATTTTTATTTTTGGCGAACCTACGATCAAAAAGAGATTGATTTAATCGAGGAAAAAGAAGGAAAGCTTTTTGCTTATGAGTTTAAATTTAAAGAAAGAGCTAAAAAAAGCAAAGCCGCTGAGGAGTTTCTTAATACCTATTCCCAAAGTCAATTTGAGATTGTAAGCCAAGAAAATTTAGAAGAGTTTTTAAGAAGATAGATTTTTCTCTATTTTTCCAACCAATCTTCCATTTTTTACCCTTTCTACCTTTACTTTAACAATTTTACCTGGATTAATATCATTTCTTTTTTCAATCAAAATCGGCAGTTGATTATCTAAAAGCGCCTCAAAAAAACCATTTTCTTGTTTGTTTAAAATCAGGGCGGTTGATGTCCGACCAACGTTTTTTTCTAAAAATTTAAGGTATTTTTTAGAAGAAAGTTCGGCCAAAGCTTTAGCGCGTTTTTTCTTTTCGTCTTCAGTTGGCTCTTTTATACTTTTTGCCATATAGAAAGCAGCGGTGTTTTTTCTTTTGGAAAAGCGAAAGATGTGAAATTTAACCAAAGGAGATTTTTCCAAAAACCGGTAAGTTTCTTCAAATTCGCGTTCAGTTTCACCTAAAAAACCAACAATGACATCGGTTGCCAAAAGTGATAAAGGATTAATTTTTTGTAAAGCATAAAGTTTTTCTAAAATTTCCTCACTTTTGTATCCGCGTTTCATAAGTTTCAAAATCGTATTTGAACCAGATTGAATGGGGATATGGAAGAAATTAACAAGCCTTTCTTCTGTTAAAATTTTTTGATAAAAATTGATAAATTGGAAGGTAATTGACCAAGGATGAATTGAACCGAAACTTAACCGAGGAACTTTTGTTTTTTCTAAAATTTTTTCAATTAAATCAATAAAACTTTCGCCGGTATCTAAACCAAAGGCTTCGGTATTGATGGCGGTTAGAATGACTTCAGAGATTGATGTTTGGATTTTATTGTCATGCCGAATTTGTTTCGGCGTCTCTAATGAATTAGATCCTGAAACAAGTTCAGGATGACACATCTTATTTATTTCCTCAATAATTTCCTCAATTTTTCTTGATTTTGGAAGACCCCGAAGGTAGGGGACGATACAAAAAGCGCAAAAACGCTGACAGCCATCTTGGATTTTGACAAGAAGACGATTTGATGATAAAAATTTACTGATGACACCACCCTTTTCCCGACCGCTTCGGTCAAGAGTGGAGCTTTTGGAAAATCTTTTTTTGATTATTTTTACTAAAAATTCTTTGTTGGTATTGTCAATTAAAAGATCAATTGGTAGGTTATTATAAAGCTTATTCTTTTGCCAGTATGTGGCGGCGCAGCCGGTGATGATGATTTTTGTTTTTGGGTTTTTTCTTTTGATTTGATAGATTAAATTTCTTGCCTCCCTTTCGGCTTTGTGAGTGACAGCACAAGTATTGATAATAAAAATATCAGGATTTTCTTCGGAAAAAATAAATCCTGCTTCAATCATTTTTTTATCTAAAGCTTCTTTTTCTGCCTCATTGACGCGACAACCAAAAGCAAAAGAAAAAAATGATTTCATCTAACAACTAACACCTAACTTCTAACGTCAAATTAATTTTTAATTTTAGCAGAAATTTTATAGAGACAGTCTTTTTTTATAAATAAAAAACTTGCGTTATAAGGTTACGATCGTGGGTTTATAACGCAAGTAATAAGTAAAAATGGGTTGATTGATTAAGATTTTTTTATTTTTACAACTGAGGTGATTTGGGAGTTGGGGATTATAATTAAACTTTCGTCTTTTCCTTTTAGAATTGTTTGGCGAAGGGTAATTTTTTTGACTTCACCTTCTAAACTACCAACCTTGATGTAATCACCAACTTCAAATTGATTGTCAAAAATAATAAAAAAGCCACTAATTAAATCTTTTGCCAAAGACTGAGCGCCAAAAGAAAAGGTTAACCCCAAAATTCCAGCACCAGTCAAAAAAGGTGTCATATTAACTCCCCATTTTTCCAAGATAAAAAACAAAGCGATAAAGTAAACACCAATATAAATTAAACTATCAATAAACGCTTTTAAAGTCTTTGTTTTCTTAATTAGTTTTTCGCTTTGAATTTTGTGAGCTCCAAAAAGAATAATAGAAAAGACTTTTTTGATGATAAGAGTTGAAAGAAAGGCAAGAAAAAGATATAAAAGAGTAAAAAATATTTTGGTTAAAACTGTTTCAATCATAAGTTTATTATTATTATAATATACTACTTCTAAAGGTAGTCAACAGTCTAATATTACCTAAAATTTGGTTTAGTTTAAAGGGATTATTTTTTATGTTAAAATATTAAAAAGAAGACTGCCAAAGCTTAAGTGGCTTACGCGCCTGCCAAAAATTACAGGGCTTGTAGCTCAGTTGGTTAGAGCGTGCGGCTTACATCCGCAAGGTCTCAGGTTCGAGTCCTGACAAGCCCACTTAGTTATCCTTTTTGCGTGATTGTTTAATGGTAGTCGCCTCATCGGCGACCCACCGAAGAGGTTGGGTCAGCCTCGTCGGCGACCCACCGAAAAGGTGGGAACAACTGGCTCTTTTAGAGTTAAAGAATTTTTCTAATGCCCGGTCGTCTAATGGTAGGACAACTGGCTCTGAACCAGTTTGTGGGGGTTCGAATCCTCCCTGGGCAACAAAAACAAATTAAAAATCAAAAATTAAAATTAAGAAAAAAGTTTTATTAGAAATGATTTATCAAACTTTTACTTTAAAAAATGGTCTTTCGGTAGTTTTAGTTGATACAAAAACCTTCCCAACATTTACCGCAATGCTTTTGGTTGGCGCCGGTAGTCGGTATGAAAATAAAAAAAACAACGGTGTTGCTCATTTTTTTGAGCATATGGCGTTTAAAGGTAGTAAAAAATATCCAAACGCCTTAATTCTTTCATCAATGATTGAAGGCTTAGGCGGAGTTTTTAATGCTTTTACAACTAAAGATCACACCGGTTATTGGATAAAAGCACCTCTTTCTCATTTTGAGACAGTTGTTGATGTTTTAGCCGATATGATCAAAAATCCTTTACTTTTAGAAGAAGAGATTGAGCGAGAGAAGGGTGTAATAATTGAGGAGATAAATATGTATGAGGATCAGCCGCAGTATAAAGTTTGGGAGCTTTTTGAGGAGATGGTTTTTAAAAATCACCCTTTGGGTTATCCAGCTACTGGTTATAAAAATACAGTAAGCAAATTTACCCGTCAGACGTTTTTGGATTATATGAAAGATTTATATAAGCCAAGTAATGTGATTTTAGTTATTGCTGGCGGGTTGTCTATAAATCAAAAATCACCCTCCGAATCGGAGGGTAAAAATCAAAATAACATAGCAAAATTCAAAAATTTTTTAAATATTATTCAAAAAAAATTTTCTTCATGGAAAGATGGTCAAAAAGCTTCGTTTTTGGAGTTTTCCGATAATCAAAATTCACCGCAAATTTTAATTAAAACCAAAAAAACAGAACAGGCACATCTTATCTTAGGTTATCGTGGTTTAAATTACACTCATCCAAAACGCTACGTTCAATCGGTTTTGATGACTATACTTGGTGGTGGGATGTCTTCGAGGCTTTTTTATCAACTTCGAGAAAGACGTGGTCTTTGTTATTACGTTCATTCTGGAAGTGGACCGTTTTCTGATACTGGTTATGTTTATACTAGAGCAGGATTGACTGTTGATGCTAAAAAAATAAATGAAGCAATCAAAGTGATTATTGCCGAACATCAGAAAATTGCTAATGATGATTTAAAAGACGATGAAATAAAAAAAGCTAAAGAAATGATTAAAGGACAGTTGGTATTGTCTTTGGAGGATTCTCATAATTTGGCCTCTTTTTTTGGTAGAAAATTGATGTTTGAAGGACAAATAGTTGAACCGCAAGAAGTAATCAAGAAAATTGATGAAATATCCAAAGAAGAAATAATAGACTTAGCCAAAAAACTTTTTGTTAAAGAAAAATTAAATCTTACTCTTCTTAGTCCAATTGCGGAGGATAAAATTAAAATATGACTTATTTAATTTATTTTTTTATATTTTCTGTCGGGGCTTCAATCGGTTCCTTTTTAAATGTTTTAATCGATCGGCTGCCTCAAGAGAAAAAAATTACCGGTCGTTCAGTTTGTGATCACTGTCATCATCAATTAGCCTGGTATGATCTAATTCCTATTTTATCTTTTTTTCTTTTAAAAGGTCGTTGTCGTTACTGTCGTAAAAAAATAAGTTTTCAGTATCCTTTGGTTGAGATTTTGACTGGATTAATGTTTGTTTTTGTCTTTGTTTTCTTGCAAATAACGAATAACCAATTTCAAATAAGATATTTGCTTTATTGGTTATTAGTTATTAGTTATTGGGGTTTAATTTCTTGCTTTATTGTTATATTTTTTTCAGACGTAAAGTATCATTTAATTTCTGATTATATTTTGTGGGTGCTTTTTTGTTTTTCTTTATTTTTTCATTTAGCAACAAATTTCAATTTATTTCAATTAATTTCCATTTATTTCTTTTCTTCTATTATTGTTGCTTTTCCTATCTGGTTAATCTACTTTTTATCAAAAGAAAAAGCAATGGGTTTGGGCGATGTTTATCTTTCGGCAATTTTGGGGTTTTTACTAGGTTGGCAAAAGGGATTTTTGGCTTTGTATCTTGCTTTTGTTTTGGGTGGTTTCGTTGGTCTTTTATTAATTATATTCGGACGGAAAAAATTAAAAAGTAAGATTGCTTTTGGGCCCTTTTTAATAATTGGGGCTTTTGTTATGTTATTTTTTGGCAAGACAATTTTAAACATGGTTTTAAGTTTGTATGGATTATAATAATATTATTTAGCCCTCGTAGCTTAATTGGATAAAGCAGGCCCGTCCTAAGGGCAAGACTGTCCGTTCGACTCGGACCGAGGGCACAACAATAATTTAAAATTTAAAATGCTAAATTCACCCTCCGATTCGGAGGGCAAAATTAAAATTCAAAATTCAAAGTTATTAAATTTAAAAATTAATGTGGGGTATACGAAACTATCAAAAAAACATCTTATTCATCACCATTTTCATAAAATTAAAACAAGTGAATATCTTCGGGTTTTAATTTTGCGGACAATTGGTAATTTTTTAATTTTATCCTCGCTTTTTATGATCGGAAAAACATTTTATCTTCCCGTTCGTGAAGAAATAAGATATTTTGTTGAGCAAAAATTAGGAAAAAAATACACGGTAGTAAAAGAAGAAAAAAAAACAAAAGAAATTTCACGTCCGAAAGGTCTTTTGGCTAAAACATTAGATTTTAAACAGACAGAAATTTTAATTCCGGTTGATCCAAATTTTTCAATTGTTATCCCAAAAATTGCCGCCAATGCTAAAATTTTAGCCAATGTAGATCCGGTTAATGAAAAAACGTATTTAGACGCTTTACAAAAAGGTGTTGCTCATGCTTATGGTACTGCTTTTCCAGGAGAAGGTGGGCACATTTTTCTTTTTGCCCATTCAACCGATTATTTTTGGAATGTTGGCACTTACAATGCGATTTTTTATCTTTTAGGGAAGTTAGAGAAAGATGATGAAGTAAATATTTTCTATAAAGGTCAACGTTATGTTTATAAAGTAATTGGTAAAAAAATAGTTGATCCAAAGCAAGTGGAATATCTAACGCGAAAAAGTAACAAAGAATTTTTAACCCTTCAAACCTGTTGGCCACCTGGGACTACTTTTAAAAGACTTTTAGTTTTTGCGGTAAGAAAAGTAGAATAACAAAGAGTTTTTAAAAAATTACTAAACCAAAAACAAAAGATAAAAAATTTGCTAATAAAGAGATAAATAATGATTTTTTAAAAGAAAGATTTAAAAGAAGCTGATAGATAAAAGCCTCAATTATTATTACCAATGTTTCTTCTAAAAAAATGTTAATAGGTGAGTATTTTAAAAAAACAGGAAAAACAAACCAAAGATAAGGAAGAGTTAAGGCTGAAGCGAGGAAAGGGATAAAGACAAAACGACTTAATTTATTTTTTTTATTGGGGAAAAATTTTTTTAAAAATAGAAAAACAATTGGGATTTCAGTAAGTAAGGTAATAAATAATCCAAGTAAAAATTTCTTTTCGTACATTTTAATCCGAGCAATTTAAATGAAAAACTTGCTTTAAAAAACAAAGAAAAGACTTAAAAAATAAATTTAAAGAAAGCGTTTTTTTTGATGTTGATTGAGGAAAAGTTTGGGTTGGTTTTTTTAGTTGAGTGGGTACAGGAGTTTTTAATGGGAAAGGAGGGGGATAAATTTTTATTTCTTCTGGTCGTCCATCGCTGTATTCGAAAATTTGTTTTGAAAGATATAAGATTGGTTTTTCGTTATTGACAAGAGCAATTAAATATTGGTGTTCCTCTTTAATTAGAGGATTTTTGTTTTCAATATAATAACCGTCGATATTTGTTAAATCTTTAAGTAATAAATTTTCTTGTTTTATAGTTAATCCTTGTTCTCTTTTTGCCCAGTAAATATCTATTCGATGACCTTTGTAGAGATATTTTAATTTGATACATTGATCAGATTCAATTGGAGAGATTTTTGTTTTTTCATCAATAAAGTTAGTAGCATAAGCAATAAAGATAAGATTAGGAAATTGATTTCGGTTAACAATACGAACACATTTGGTAACATAATGAGAGTTTGGAAGAATAACATCAGCCGAAGTTAACTTTGATTTTGAAAAAAGAAAAACAAGAAATAAAAAAATTAAAATTATTTTTTTATAATTTTCCATTTTAAAATGCTATTAAATATTTTACTTAATTCCAACTTCATAAATATCTGGTTGGGGATTGATTTCCGGATTAAAGTTGATTAAAAGAATTAAATTACCTGTGGAAGAGACAAGAAAGAAATCTTTCTCATAAGGCCCAGAATAAACCACTTGTTTATTTTCGCCATCGTAGTCGAAAACAGAAATTTTCCCTTTTTCATTAAAAATTAAATGTTTCGAGTCAGGATACCACATTATATTATTTTGGAGTTTTTTATTGTTTTCAAAAATTAACTCAGTTAGATTATTAAAATCAATTCGATAGTTTTTGTCTTCTTTTTTATCATACACATAAAAGTAATCTTTTTTTAACATCCGTTCTTCTTGAGTTGGATTACTTGAAGGAAGAGGAGGTTTGATAATTTGGGGAAGAGTAAAAGATTTTTTGGCTTGATATAAAAATTTTGTTTTGTCAGGAGAAAAACTTATGATATGAAAAGAATCGGTGGCGATTTTTGCCAGATCTTTTTTAAAAGTTTCTAAGATTTTTTGAGTGTTTTTTTCTTTTTCTTTTTCCCAAGCTTCAATAAGTGTTTGTTTTGAGTTTGAGACATCAAAAAGATTCTGATTTTCTTGATCCAAAGAGATAAGATAAGAGTTTTCTTTTAAATTTAAAATTGCTTCTTTAAAATCATAAGAAAAATCAAAAGAAACTTCCTCAATATTTATTTCTTCAAATGGCAAAAGACTTTTTTTTAAAATTAATTTTAGAGGCTCAAAGAAACTAATTGGTTTTTTTCCAACATCTAATATATAAAACCCATCTGTTTCTTTATCATTTTTTTCAATATAAAGCAAAACTTTATCGGTTTGATCTAAAGGAAAGGCTTTTTTAACCCCCAAATTAGTAATTGGTGAAAAAGAAGGATTTAAAGGAAAAAGTAACGCATCTAAAGTAAGAACAAGTTCCCCTTTCAGTTTTATTTTTTTTTGCCAAGAAGTATAACCTTCTTTTTTAATTTCAATCTCATATTCTCCTGGTTCAAGATTTAAATTAAGGTCGGTAATTCCTTTTAGCTGTCCGTTAAGATAAACTTTAGCGGCTTTGGGATAACTTGAAATAGATAAGATACCAGTAGAGGTAAACGTTTTTTTTTGGAGATTAAGTCGATAGCCACGTGAATAAGCAATTATAAAAAAAACAAGAGTTAAGAAAACAAAAAATGCCAAAACCCGATAAAAATATTTCATAAAGATAACAAAATATTATACTATAATTGTTTTATAACTTAAAGTTTTGTTTTTATGGATAAAATTTTAAACTTATTAATTTATGTTTTTTTCTAAAAAAATCGGAATTGATTTGGGAACGGCTAATACTTTAGTTTATGTGGCTGGGGAGGGAATTGTTTTAAATGAACCAACGGTTGTGGCTTATTCTTTGGAAAATAAAAAGATTTTAGCGGTTGGCAGTGATGCCTATGAGATGATTGGTCGAACACCAGGAAATATTGTGGCGGCAAGACCAATGCGTGATGGGGTAATTGCGGATTACACAACAACGCTGGCGATGATTTCTTATTTTTTAAAAAAAGCAACGAAAGGGAAACTTTTTTGGCCTAAGGTTTTGATCTCGATTCCAGGAGGTGCTTCTCAAGTGGAAAAAAGAGCAGTGGTTTCTGCCTGTCGTCAAGTTGGGGCAAAAGAAGTATATCTTATTGAGGAGCCTTTGGCAGCCGCAATTGGCGCAAAAATTCCCATTTCTCAAGCGTCTGGTCATATGATTGTTAATTTAGGTGGGGGGACAACTGAAATTGGAATTATTTCCTTAGGGCAGTTGGTGGTTTATCAAACAGTAAGGGTTGCGGGAAACAAAATCGATGAAGCAATATTAACCCATATGCGAAAGGAACATAATTTAATAATTGGCGAACGAACAGCCGAGGAAATAAAGTTTAAAATTGGCAATGCTTTTTTAGATCCAAATGAAAAAGAAGAAAGAAAGATGGAGGTAAAAGGCAGAGATATCCAAACGGGTTTGCCAAAAATTTTAGAAATAGGGGAAAAAAGTATTAACAAAGCAATCCAAAAACCTTTAAAGCAGATTTTAGAAGGGATTAAAGAAGTTTTATCAAAAGCACCTCCAGAACTGGCGGCTGATATTGTTGATCGGGGAATTGTTCTTTCAGGTGGTACCGCTCTTTTAACCAATATTGATCGATTTATTACCTATCATACTGGTGTTGCTTCTTTTGTGGTTGAGGAACCTTTATTTTGTGTGATTCGAGGTGTTGGTATGGTAGTTGAACATCTTGATCAGTTTAAAGAAGCTATCCGATAGTATAAAAAAAATTAAAAATTCAAAATTAAAATCTCAAAATTATAATTCAATTTTTAAAAAATGGGTTAATATATAGTATAATTTATTATTTTAAATATTAAAAATTGAAATTTTAATAATTTTTATTTTTTTAAAAACACTTTTTTTATTAAAAAAATTTGAACAAAAAGATAAAAATTGGCTTAAAAACTGATAAATTTTTTAACTTATAGTTTTTTATGAAAAAAGAAGAGGAAAAAAAATTTTTAGGAATTAAAGTTTTTAGTTGCGATAGAAAAAATACCCTAGAGAAAATTAAAAAATACTTAAAAAATCACAAAAAATTTTGCCATATTGTTTCTTTAAATCCTGAGAATTTGGTAATTGCTAAAAAAAATCATAAATTCAAAAAGGTTCTTGAGAAAGCCCAAATTCAAATTGTTGATGGTGTTGGGGTTATTTTAGCAAGCCGATTACTGGGGGTTTCAGTTGGAGAAAGATATCCTGGGGTAGATTTGGTAGCTGATTTGTTAAACTTAGCTTCTAAAATACGCTTAAGAGTGCTTTTTATTGGGGGAAAACCAAATTTAGCAGAGAGACTTGCTAACTGCTACCAAAAAAAATACCCAATATCAAAGTTTTTTGGTCTTGAGGGAATTTTAGATATCAAAAATCCAAAAAAAAAGGAGGAAAAAAAGATTTTTTCGATAATTTCTGATTTTAAGCCCCATTTGATTTTTGTTGCTTTTGGTTCACCTTATCAAGAACTTTGGATAGACCGTCATAAAAAGGAGTTTGGAAATTGTGTGGTAATGGGTGTTGGTGGTGCTTTTGATTTTTTGGGGGGTGTTGTTCCGCGGGCGCCAGTTTTTTTGCGAAAAATCGGCTTGGAATGGTTTTTTCGATTGCTAGTTCAACCGTGGCGGTTAAGAAGACAGATGAGGCTTTTAAAGTTTTTGGGGTTGGTTTTTGGGGAGGTTATAAAAAAATTTTTTAGAGGATGAAAGATAGGGATTATCTTGATAAAGGTTCTAAATCTAATGACAATTCTACAACCTTCTTTTCAACGTTCGCTAATGCATTTAAAAAAAGAGTGCAACTAAAACAGGTATCTGGAGTGGGAGCTCCTTGTAATGCTTCTTGACATTGTTCTCCTCCACGCGGTGTGCAGCTTAACCTCCTCAATGCTTTTAATCTCAACTCTGCTTCTATTGCTATTCTCATAGAAGGATATTTTACATCTTCTTCTTCTTGTCAAGAGGATTTGGTTGAAAATAGTTGGAACTGGTTAAAACTAGATAGTTTTACGATCTCATCACGCTCATCACGATCAATAATTGAGAAAAGATAGTTAAAGAGTTTAGATTGTAATGTAAGTCTAAAACCAAATAAGTTAATATTTTACCAAGTTGTCACGGCCGCGAAAAGATAGTAAAAATTAGAGCACGAATAATTTTTTTAAATTAGTTAAAATTAGTGTTAGTTGAAATTAATTTAATTCATTAGTGTGGAAAAGGAGATTTTAAGGACAATTAGGTATTTTGATTTTTTTGATTATCCGCCAAGTTTTGAGGAGATTTATATTTTTTTGGGAAAAAAAACAACAAAAAAGAGGATAGAAGAGGCATTAGAAAGTTTAAAGCGCCAAAAAAAGATAAAAAGAGTAAAAGATCTAAATAACGTTACACGTTATACGTTACACGTTACACGTAAAGATACTGTAGGGGAGTATAGTATAAAATTCAAAATTCAAAATTCAAATCTCAAAATTAAAAAATATAATAAAAGATATCTTTTTTCCCAAGAAAAACTTCAAAATTGGCGGTTTAGATTGTATATTAAACTTTTATCATTTTTTCCTCAAATAAAACTTATTGGTTTGTCAGGTTCTTTGGCAATGATGAATGCAGATGAAAATGATGATATTGATTTGTTTATTATTACAGCTAAAGATCGGCTTTTTACTGGAAGATTTTTAGCAATAATTTTGGCTAAATTATTAAAAATACATCGAGGATTTGATAAAAGAAAGTTTTTTGTCATCCAGTCTTCGGATTTGAAGGATAGGGATATTTTATATAAGGCCTTGAAAAAAGTGTCGGTTGATATAAACTACAATAAACGTTCTACGTTATACGTTACACGTTATAATAATAAGGTTTGTCTTAATTTATTCTTTGAAGAAGGTGATTTAGCGGTGCCTGAGTTTAAAAGAAACGAATATGTGGCTCATGAGGTTTTACAGATGAAGCCGATTATCAATAAAGATCAAATTTATGAAAGGTTTTTACAGGCAAATGATTGGGTGTTTGAGATTTTTCCTAATTCTAAATCAAATATCAAATATCAAATATCAAAATTACATATCAAAAATCAAAATCATATAAATAATTTTGAATTTTTAATTGTCATTTTGAGATTTGTATTTTACATTTTGAATTTTTTGTTGAATTTTTTGGCGGCAGCGGTTGAAAATATGCTTAAAAATTTACAAATGAGTTTTATTAATAGACATAGAACTGCCGAGCTTATTACCAAAACCCAGCTTTGGTTTCATCC
>Ga0197142_1004157_pt1 | contig 11821 bp, 12 predicted proteins | sample GBS60_MetaG_FD_148614 | JGI IMG/M metagenome (GOLD analysis project Ga0197142, IMG submission 148614) | Sediment microbial communities from Great Boiling Springs, Gerlach, Nevada, United States - GBS 60_MetaG | ecosystem: Environmental > Aquatic > Thermal springs > Hot (42-90C) > Sediment... | reverse complement strand
TGCTCGGCGGTTCTGCGGAGCCACTGTCCCCGCCTTTCATACCTGCACGGCACAATCTCGTTTCGAAAATGGAACTGGTGCTGCGCCGCAATGCGCGCTTGCGCCCGTGGTTTTTCGACACGCCGTTGTTTCGCGTATGTTGCGCGGTGACTCTTCTGTATTACGACGTGTGGTACTACGTATTGGGTATCGGGCGCCGGCGGCGCGACGCGGTGCTGCGGTCACCCTACGGGGCCCAATGGCAGCTTCGCTAAGCCGGACACACAGGTTCGTGGTGTCGCGTTTGAGTCCAGGGGTTCGATCGGATAGGAAGCGCACCCGCACATGCATATTGCAATCATCGGTGGCGGCGTAGCCGGCTTAGGGGTCGCCTACTTCTTGGCCCGAAGTGGCTACGCCGTCGAAGTGTTCGAACAAGCGGCGGAACTTGGCGGTTTGGCGGGGACGTTCGACTTCGACGGGTTCCGCGTGGAAAAGTACTACCACTTCATTTGCCGCGACGACCAACCTCTGCTTGCAATGCTCGCAGACTTAGGTCTCGCCGAAGAAGTCGACTGGAAGCCGGGCAGAATGCGGTTTGCCTTTGGTTCGCGCCTCTACCCGTTCGAAACGCCGTGGGATTTACTGCGCTTCGAACCTCTTTCGTTCATCGACCGCTTGCGCTTCGGAGCCGTGGTTGCCTGGTATCGCCGGCGCAACAACTGGCGTGCATACGAGCAACACACCGCGAGGGAATGGCTCCGAGCCCGGTTCGGCCGGGCCGCCTTCGAGACGATTTGGGCGCCTTTGCTGGAGTTAAAATTCGGCCGGTTTGCGAGCGAGGTTTCTGCAGCGTGGATTTGGCACCGCATCCACCGCTTGGCACGCTCACGCGATGGACTCTTGGGGCAGGAGCAGCTCGGGTTCTTGCGGGGCGGCACGGACGTGCTCCTCAGTCGGCTCATCGCTCAACTGCGCGAGCGGGGCGTCGTTCTGCACACGCTGGCGCGAGTGGACCGAATCCTCGTCGAGCACGGCCAGGTGTGCGGGATCCACGTCGAAGGTGAGGACCGCCACTATGCCGCAGTGGTCTCTACTGTGCCTTTGCCCGTGCTCGCCCGAATCCTCGCCGAAGCACCAGCGGAATTTCTCCAGTACGCTCAAAGCATCGACTACCTCGCGGTTCTTTGCGTGCTCCTGCGCTTGCGACAACCGTTGTCGGACGGCTTTTGGATCAACGTGCATGCCGACGGGGTCCCCTTCACTGGGCTTATCGAATACACAAACCTAAATCCGCGCACAGACGCTGCCTCGCCACACTTGCTGTACATACCCTACTACTTGGCTGCGGATGACGAGCGCCTTCAGTGGGAAGATGCGCGCATTGTTGCCGATACGGTACGCGGCTTACGACTGCTGTTTCCCTCGTTCGGCCCCTCTCTCATTGCGGGCGTGCGCGTGTTTCGCGACCGTTACGCGCAGGCCGTGTGCCGGAGGAACTTTTCGCGGTCGGTACCGGACCTGAGGGGCCCGTACCCTCGCCTGTATCTTACGGACTCGACCCAGCTCTACCCGGCGGATCGCACCATCAGCGGCATGTTCGGGCTCGCTCAGGACCTCGCGCGTCTTGTGGAAAGCGACATACCCCTGCACCGCGGGAGACCGGACAGTTCGGCGACACAAACCAAGATGCCATGAACACAGACAACCTGTACGAACACCGCTTTCCTGCCCATGTGCATGCGCAACGCGCACGCCTTTGGCAGGTGTTGTGCCGCCGGGTTCTCCAGAGGTTCATCCGGCCTGACGATGTCGTCATCGACCTCGGTGCCGGGATGTGCGAGTTCATCAATCACGTGCAATGCAAGCGCAAAATCGCAATCGATGCGCACCCGCGGGCGCGTTCGTTCGCTGCCCCGGGCGTGCACGTCATCGTCGGGGAAGTTTTGCAGGTCCTCGATCGCATTGGCGACGCCGTAACGGATGTTGTCTTCTGCAGCAATTTTCTCGAACACCTGCCCGATAAGAAGCACGTGAGTCGCGTGCTTGCGGAAGCCTACCGTATCCTCGTTCCGGGCGGCCGGTTGCTCGTGATCCAACCCAATATCCGCGTCGCCTATCGCGAGTACTGGGACTTTTTCGATCACTACATCCCGTTAAGCGATCGCAGTCTACGCGAGGCCGTAGAGGCAGCGGGCTTCGATGTGATCTTGCTCAAGCCACGGTTTCTTCCCTTTACAACGGTGACTCGCTGGCCGAAGCCAGCCTGGCTCTTTCACCTGTATCTCTCCCTGCCCCCCCTACAATGGTTGCTGGGCAAGCAGCTCCTGCTGGTGGCCGCTAAACCAGCGCAGGCCGAAGCAGCCACGGCGGAAACCGCTGCTTGAGGATCCGCAGTGCCGCGCGTTTGGGGACTTCGGTCCACTTTCGACTGATCCACGATTGACGACCGGCTTCCCGCGGCACAACTGCGCAGATACGGCCCAGAGCTACATGAGAGTTACTTTTTTTGTAGCCCGGCTCTCGCAGCCCGGTCGGTCGGCCGATGGATGAGCGCGAACCAATTCTGTTCCAAGTGGGTCACGAGCTTGCGATCCGGCCACACCCACGCAGGGGAAGCGCTGCTGTCGGTCGGTCTGCCAAACCGACGGTCCAGGGCCCGGCGCACGTCGTTTATCGAGTTCTTCCCCGTGTACACGAGCACCATCCAAAGCCGGCCATCCCAAATCCGGTACTCCACGTCCACGGGTTGCGGTAAATCGGGTTCGCGCACTCCTAGCCGCAGCCAACGCTGCACGCGCGGGTCGTCGAATGGAGCCGTCAGCGGTGGAGCGAGCTGCATGTCGGGATACAGCCTCCGAAGTTCCTCGAGGGGCATACCCAAACGCTCCTGGCCCCACCCCTCTGGGGCCGCCGGGGCCGTAGCCGACCCGAGTTCCGTTTCGGGTCGGCTGCGCACCTCCGGCTCGGCCACCACTGTCCCCGCCATCAGGGCCACGACCACCACGACCCACTTCTCCGTCGCCAACACCTGCAAACTCAACCAAATTTACCTGCCGTTGTCCAGCGCACGTCCGGCAAGTAACTCGGTGTAGTACCACGCTTGTACGCCCGCGAGGTACACTCGGGGATCGTCATTCATGCGAACATAACGGCCAGTACCGCTGGCGTTCGCACTCCCGAAGAACAAGCGAACTCGAGCCTGTGGGCCGCGAGCTTCCAGTTCCAAAGAAGCAACCGGTTCGTCCAAACCGAACTTTCCCCATTCCGCTTTCGAGCCAGCAACAACGGGCCACACAGAGCAAGCGCCGATGGCCTCGAACAACGACGCAAGCAAGTCGCGGGGAACTCGCCGGCCGCCCAGGAACCACTCAGTGCCGCGGCGCTCGATGGTGCTCGCGCCTTCACGCCGGTGCACAACCAGTTGCACGAGCTGGTCTTCGTGTGGCATGCACGATCGCAGTTCCTGAGTTTGGGCTTGTCGTTCCACAATGGGGGTAGGACCCGTCGCGTGATACGCCAGCACCAACACCGCAAAAGCGACCCACGAAACAGCCACCCGGAGCCAAAGTCGACGACGCCATACCGGCCAATGCGTCCACGGAGTCCCGCCGACGGGTACCAAGCTCTGTTCGTTCATTTACGCCCTCCGGCGCCGCCACCACACTGCAAGACCTAACAACGCCAAGGCTGCGGGTTCTCCCACGGCAAAGGTCCAAAACAATCGCTCCGCTTGAGCTGCAGTGAGAAAAAACACCTGAATCCCTTGCTGACGCTCGGGCGGACGCGGCCCAAGCCATGCCGCATCGTCAGCAAGCCAATTCGCCACGTTCAACAAGAAATCGCGATTGCCAAGGTAGTCGAGAAATTCATCGCGCGCGAAATCTGCGTCGCCAACGACGACCACCCGGCTGCCATTTTTCCCCACCAGGGCCCCCGCCATGGGAAACGGGCCGTGGCGTTCGCTCTCCAACTGCCAACGTCCTTGCTGAAGAACCTCCACCCGCGCAGTTGGGGAACTATAAAGCAAAACCCAGGCAGATGCTCCGTCGGGCTCATCGATCGTTAACGTGGTTGCGTGCGACAACAACACTGGCTTGGATAATGCTGCTGTCACAGGGTGGTCGGCAGCTAGGCCTGGGGCCACCACCGAGTACGGATCGCCGGCTACCATGCGTGCTCGCACATCCAGAACCGCGGTGCATTCGACCGACACGCCCACACCCTTCAGCCAGCTCACCAGTTCGGGGTTCTCGGTACAGGTGGTCGGCTCCACTGCAACCAAGGCCCGGCCGCCTCTCTCCAGGTGTGACCGAAGCCCGGACACCGCCCTGTCCGTAGGCGCAAACAGCACCACTATGCTTTGGGGATCGAGCTGGGCGCCGCCTCCCTGACCCAGCTCGATCGAAAAACCTTCTTGGCGAAGCGCGGCGGTGGCGCGTCCGTAGCTGTCCGAACTCAGCGCGCCGTTTTCCGCCTGAATCAGGAACATCCGTGGAGAACTCTTTCGCGCCAAGGCCGACAAGCTCGCAAGCAACACAGGGAGCCGCGGGTTATGCACGACGCGCCGGCGCCCGCTGCTCTCGAGCACCAGGGTTGGGGCGCTTTGCACGCCAAATTGGCGCGCCCGTGTCGGTTCGCGGTCGATATCCAACATGGTCACGTGCAGGGCTGGCGCGACCCGGGCAAGCTCGTTGAGCCAGAACCCCACTGCGGGCGTATCCGCGACTCCGGTTCGTACGAATGCAGTCACAAAAATCGGCTCGCTCAACGACGCAACCATTTGGTACGCCTCGGCCGGTAGCGTGTACCGCGCATCGGGAGTCGCGTCCCATTGCCAAGCGGCTCTCTCAGACCACAGTTGAACGACTCCCAAGCACCCGGCCACCGCGACGGTATGGAGCAACGTGGCGAGCCAACCTTCCCACCGCTGCATCGTCAGCGACCTCGCCACTGACGGGCGCCTAGAACTTTTACCGCCAGGAACAAGAACAGCACACAAAACGCTATAAGGAACACGACGTCTCCCAGCCGAACCAGGCCGCGCGCGAAACTCTCGAACCGATCGAACAGGGACACGCGCCGGAACACCCGCAACCACCACTCGCTGGCGGCGGCTTCGTTCCAAGTCAGGAGCCAGGACCACACCAACAGACCATATGTTGCTGCGCTGGCCACGACTTGGCTCGCAGTGAGGGCCGAAACGCAGATGCCCGCAGCCACAAACGCTGCACCCAACAGCCAAAGGCCGGCAAAGCCTGCCACAGCGGGAGCCCACGGCATCGGGGCCAATCCACCCAATGCCACGACGAACGGGAACAGCAGTCCTAGGAGCGCAGTAACGACCAACATTGCGGCTGCCCACTTGGCCAGCACGACTTGCAGATCGCTCACCGGCAAGGTCAGCAACAACTCCAACGTGCCGCTACGTCGCTCTTCAGCGAACGAACGCATGGTCAGTAGAGGGCAAAGCAACAACAACACGGTAGAGACCGAGTACGGTGCGCCCGCCAGAAACGCGAACCAAAAACTACCTAAGACGTTCCAACCAAGCCCGTACTGGCTGTACAAAACCAGCCGCGTATAAAAGAAGAAGCCGCACAAGGCGACAAACACCGCGGCGACGACGTACGTGAGCGGACTCACTGCGTACAGATACAGTTCCTTGCGGAGTAAATTCAGGACTTGCATTACCAGCTCGGAGAAAAACGCCCGAGAAAGGAGGTTCCTGGCGTTCCGAATTTACACCCAGCCCAAAAAGCGCAACGCAACTGCCGAAGCCGCGCCCACTGCCAGGCCCCACTGCAAGTCGTTGTACAGAACGAATTCGGCCCCGCGGGTTCTCTCGCTGACATAGGCTCGGACCAGCAGCAACCCCGCAAGCACCGCTAGTGCGGCAACCAACCCCGGCGCTGGTTCTTGCCCCCGCGAGCGAGCGACCTCCTGCGACATCGCGAACAGCGTAGGCACCGATGCCCCGATTGCGGCAATTCGCAGCAGCCGGGCCACACTCATTGACCTCGAGCCTCCCGGCTTTCGCCTGCCGCTGCGCCGGCGCGTGAGAGCAGCTCTTGTGCCGTACGGTCACCGGCGCGGGCTCGTTGCAGCAAGCGACGGTGTCGCCACGGTTTCGCAACAAACTCGTCGAGCAAAACGAGGATCAAGCTGTAACCGATCACAATGGTTATGGCTAAGCCCAATGACCAGCGCATGGCATCACCTCAATCCTGCGGTGCAACCGTCGCTGCTTCCCGCACCAGGAATCGCGGATGCAAACGAATGAGCAAGACCGGCAACAACGTCACGGCGCCAACGTAGCTGATCGCCATCCACAAGGCCAACAGCGAACCCATCTCCGCGTTGAAGCGGATGCTGGAAAGCGACCACAAAGCGGTCACCAACGTCATCGACAGCGCTGTGAACGACACTGCCTTGCCCGAAGTAAGCAGCGCATTGCGCACCGCCTGCTCGACGTTGCCAGAGGACCGGATTTCTTCGATTGCCCGGCTGACGATGTAGAGGCCGTAATCGATTCCAAACCCGACCCCGACGGTCACTAAGGGCAACGTATGGATATTAATGCCGATGTTACGCCCGGCCATGTACGCATTCACTAACAAGTTGGCGAGCATCAGCGGCCCAAGTAGGAACAACGGGGCAGCAAACGACCGATACGTGAACAACACGATCACATACATCGTGGCAAACCCAAGCACGTTCATGAGCACATCGTTCCGGAACAGCTCTTCGTTCGCAGCCGCAAGCACCCCGATCAGCCCGCCCGCAAGCTTGAACACTGCTTTCCACGGAGCGACGACCGTGATCTCCACGACGGACCCGTTGCGCTCCAACGCAAAATCAATGAGCGACGCATTGGCAGTTTCCACGGTCAGTGCAGAGCGAAAGCTTGCGAGATCGCCCACTGGTGTACGCCCGACGCGCACGATGCGATCGCCACGTTGGAACGGTCCTGGCCCCGCGTGCTCCGCGGTGGACACGAGCCACGAAGGGCCAGCCTGTTCCCACCGTACTGCATTGGACACCGAAGAGATGATGGTGCCTCCTTTGTCCTCCTCCACCTCGATGCCGAGATCTTCGAGCTGTCCGGAAAAGATGAAATCCTTGCAGCGCTGCACAATCCGGCGAATGTTTTCGCCCTTGTGGTCCTTGCAAAAGAACGTCACGTGCGCGGTGGTGTAACTCGGATCTACGTACTTCGCAGTTTCGGTAGGCGGGGAACCCGAGAAGTAAATGAAAAACAATCCTCCCACATCCACCCAATTGTTCGGAATCACGCCCCACTTTGGTTCCAGCTCGTGGAACACCGAATTCACTGCCCGAATGATATCCGCCAACGAGAAGCTGTAGCCCACGCTTGGATCGCGTTCCAAGGTGCGCTGGAAGCGCTCCATGCGACGCAAGGTAGCCGGATCTTTCATCGCATCGCGGTCGAGCCCCTCGGCCACGACAATCAGTGGTTCTACACCCCCGAATTTGTCTTGAATGCGCTGATGGGAAACGTTGTAGGGCGAGTCGGGCCAAAGCAAGGGTGAAGCTGACGTCGGGTCGCCAATGATGAGGCCACGCACGAAATACCCTGCAACCCCCGCGGCCACAAGCCAAAACGCTAGAACCGCAACTTGGCCACGACGGCTCAGGATCGCGTCAACCGCGCGCGTCACAACGCGGCGGAAGATTCCCTCGTCGCGAACGAGCACGATCTCAGGTTCCGGAGCTTTGAGGTAGTAGTAGACGATGGGATTCAGCAGCAGCTCCGAAATGGTGATTGCGAAAATCCAAAACGAGGCAGTGATGGCAAGCTTCTGCAGCATCACTACGGGCACCAGCAAGATCACCAGGACTCCGAGAGCGTCAGTGGTAATCCCAGAAAAGGTCGGCACGAACAGCTCGGCAAAGGCCGCTACAATGGCGCGCCGCTTGTTCCAGCCGTGGCGCTCGAATTCTTCGTAGTACCGGTCGTGCATTTGGATCGAGTGGCTGACAGCACGTGCGGTAATCAGAAACGGCATCACGAGCATGAGCGGGTCGAGCGAGAACCCGATGAGCTCGATGAACCCAAGGCCCCAAAAAGCGGCAATGATGCCGGTAATGGTGGGACGCAAGGCTCCACGCCAATCGTGAAAATACAGCCAGCGCAGCAACCACTCGATGCAATATGCCAGCACGAACACCAAAAGTACGTCGCTCGCGTAGTGGTACACCCAGCCGTAAAGGCGGGGTTCTCCGGCTACGAAGATTTCCGTGTTCTCGTCGCGGTACGGGGCAACGACACGTTCGTTGACCTCGTCGAAGATCCGGCGGTAGTCTAGGCGGCCCTCGATAAAGTTGGCACGGATCAGGGCGGCCTTGTCGTCCAACGAAACCAAAATGCCGTAGATGTTCTCGGCGCTGTGCACGATCCGGCGAATCTCGTCCGCCTGCTCCTGCGTCTTCACCTCGCCTAACATCACAGGGGTGGCCCGCATGGTGCCCCCTGCGGCAACTTTGAGGTAACGAACCGTGCGATGCGCAATCGACTCGATTTGGTTGTGGTTCACGCCATAGACCGTGTCGATGGCCTCGGTTATGCGCCAAATCTTGTTTAGCGTCTCGGGGGTGAAGATCGTGCCTTCTTTCACCTCCACCATGACCATGATGTTGTTCGCTCCACCGAACGTGCCGGCAAAGCGGTTGTGGATTTTGATGTACGGGTGGCTCTGCGGAAGCAGTTCGCCAAAGCTGGTGACCAACCGGAGTTGGAACGCACAGTAGGCAAAGAAACCAGTGAGCAAGAGGACACCGATGGTGACCGGGAGGCGGTAGTCGATGAGACGCTCCCCTAGCCAGTACAGAAGCCGCTTTTCTTCAGCGACTTGATACTCCATCGCCATGGGCCCGTGTCTCCTCGTTTGGTTATCCCAGCGCAGGCATCCACACGCGCCCACCATCGCGCGTGTACAAAATCAACCCGTAGCCACCCACGATCCAACCGATTTGATCGTTCCACCAAGTCACGCTGCGCAACCACGTGGCGACATCCATGCCCAAAGATGTCGTTTTCCACGGCTCGCCCGGCACCGCACGACGAAGCACTTGCCCAGAAGAACCGACAATCCACCCGGTACCATCGGGAAACAAAAACGGGGCAAAGAGTGGGTCGGTTAGGGCCAAGTCGGAGCTGACGGCATCGAGCTTCCAGGTTGTCCCACCATCGAGCGAGCGGGCGATTTTGCCTTCGAGTCCTACCGCAACCCCCTCGTTTTGCGGCGTGAACTGCACCCCGAAAAACGTGGGGATGTCCAGCACGTCAACAATTTCCGGACCGAGAAGACTCGTTTCTCGGGCGTGCCAAGTTTGGCCCCCATCGGTGGTTTGAAACAACCTGCCGAACTCCCCACTGACCCACCCACGTTCCCGATCCAAGAAAAACACGTCGTAAAGGATGGGATCTTGCTCGGCTAATGCCCGGTCACCCGTGAGCTTCTCTCCGGTTGCGCTGCCAACCTTGTGCAAAGTCCAGGTGCGGCCGCCGTCACGGGTGTGAACTGCAAGCGACCGATCGCCGACCGCCCAGCCAAATTCCGCGTCGACAAAGTGCAGAGAAAACAAGTACGCATTCGTGTTCGTTTGTTGGCGGCTCCAAGACAGCCCACCGTCCTCTGTATGCAAGATGATGCCATCCTGCCCCGAGATCCAGCCGCGTTTGGCGTCGACAAAGCGCACCCGATACAGCGCTTCGCTCGTGCCGCTGGGAATCCGAGTCCAACTAAAGCCCCCGTCCGCGGTGCGAAGAATTTTGCCCCCGTAACCGACAACGACGGCCGTGTCCGCATCGAGCGCCGCCACATCGAAGAACTTGTCGCTAATGGAGATCAGTCGTTCCGGCAAAGCGGGCAACGGCTCTTCACCACGGTGGCAACCGATGACAACGAGGAACCAGGTCACAACACACGCCACAAGACATCGCCGCGCCCGCACGCTGCCTAGTTGGTTCCACATGCTTCATGCCCTTGTGCAAGCCAAATACCACAGACGAACTCCACGCCAGCACAATTCGACGCGTCCGGCGATGCCGCAAAACTCGGAAGAAATCGAAAAGTGTTTGTACCATTGCATGGGTTCCGTCTGCCGCGAGCACGGCGGTTTCGGCGACCGACACTTTCGCCGCGCGGAACGAACACCAAGGTTCACTCCGGCCACCTCGTTTCCTTCTAGTCGTTCGAGGATCCGCGCTCGGTGCGCGGAAGCTCGAGCGCACGGAGACTGCGTCCACATTCCGGCTCCGGCGCGTTAGCGTGGTGGAGCCGAGTCCAGCGGCCCCGCACTCACTCGCCAAGGCGGCCATGCCAGCGTCTCGGAAGCGTTCCGATACCCGCATCATTGTACCCAGAATCTCGGCCCTAAAAGCGCGGAGAGGTATGTGCGCGGCTGACCCTGTGGGGACTCGGTTGCCCGCGACAAGGTGGGGCAGGCAGTGGGGCCACAGCCCTCAGGACTTTATGCCACCGGGACGAACCGCGCCACACGCGGCTCCGTCCTATCATCTGGCCAGCATGGTTCGATGCGCCACCGCCGGCAGGAAGCTGGGCGACTCATCGCAAACGTTCGCTCGATGCAAACGCAGTACCGCGGCTGACGACCCATGCCACCTGAAACGAGTTGCTTACACTTCGGGTGGCGTTACCCCGACGACAATTTCGATTCCAAGTCGGGCTGCGGTTTCGCGCGCTTTGACATCGGCATAAGGAGTAACCATGAGTTTCCGCGTGGCTCGCACCCCGGTACTCGCCTCATAAACGGCAGCCTTGCGCGCGAACACGGCCACATCTGCGGCGGATACGGACGACTTGATTTCGAGTAACACGTGAATCCCGTCGCGGACTACGGCGTCGAGCTCCACGTCCGCCGGGTAGCCGAAAATCGCTCCCTGCGCGTCCCGCCCCCGCCAGTGCTCCAAGCGCACTCCTGGCTGCTCGGTGAACAAAGTCCTTACCGCCTCGCGAAACGTTTCCTCAGCCAGAAGCCCCCAGCGTGCTCCGATGCCACCCAACGTCCGCTGCAACGTGTCGATATCCCTACCTCGTGCTTCCAACAACTGGCCTTGCACCTCGACTCGCTGCACCAACTTTTCGACTACCAGCGTGAGCCGCTCGAGCCGGTCGCTGTGTTCGGCCAAGATCCGACCGTGCTCTTCCAGCCGCCGGCCCTGCTCCTCCACAGCTTTGGTCAATCGTTCCAGCCGCTCTCCATGCTCCGCCAGGACGCGGCTGTGCGCCTCTACCACTCCGGTAAGCCGCTCAAGCCGCTCGCCCTGTTCCGTGAGAATCCGCCCCTGTTCCTCCAGCCGCCGGCCCTGCTCTTCCGCGTGTGCGCTGAATACACGGCGCATCTCGCGGAGCTCGGCGAGCAAAGCAGCCGTCTCGTCCCGGGTCGTAAGGTATTCGCTCAAGCTGGCCAACACCTGCGCCCGGACCTCCGGGTCTTCGCGCAAAAGGCGCGGCAACTCCTCGCGCAAAATTGTTCGCCAATCACGCTTCCGCGTGCGAGTTGCCGAAGGGGCCATGTCTTTCATCTACCCCAGCCCAGGGGCTGGCCACAAGACGGGCCGGGCCGACTGAAACCCACGAATGTGGACATCAAGGTCCCCTAGCCGGGATCCCGAGCTAAGGGCTTCGCGGAAACATGTTTGCGAACTCGAGTTGTCCGCCTAGCTCGCGCGACGCCGGGAAAAGCACGGTTTGCTGGCGGTCGCGGTGCAGCCGGCGGTCGCTCCCCTTCGCAGCGTAAGCAACGCGGACCTCGGGCGCGCCCGCAGTTGGGCGCACCGCGCCCGGCGGCCGAC
>Ga0197142_1004156_pt1 | contig 11823 bp, 16 predicted proteins | sample GBS60_MetaG_FD_148614 | JGI IMG/M metagenome (GOLD analysis project Ga0197142, IMG submission 148614) | Sediment microbial communities from Great Boiling Springs, Gerlach, Nevada, United States - GBS 60_MetaG | ecosystem: Environmental > Aquatic > Thermal springs > Hot (42-90C) > Sediment... | reverse complement strand
TGGGGCCAATCGTCATCTTTTAGAAGAACTTTTCTTAAAACACTTTCTCCTTCTCCTACAACCATAAGGTCAACCCATGTTCTCACCACATAAGGATTATCTCCCGTAACCTCTGGCCCTCCGATTATGACCTTTGTGCCTAATGTCTCTTTAATTTTTTGGGCCAAATACAAAGACCTATCTGTATTCCACAGATACAGACTTAGGCCTATTGCATCAGGCTCAAGTAAAAGAATATGCTCCAAAATAGCCTCATCTCCCAGATAAGTGGCATATTCTTGAGATACAATAAGCACCTCCCATTCCTTTAGTTCTTTTATGGCAAGTGCAAGCCAAGCAGGTGCAAGGGGTATATTGAGGGTTTTTTTATATTGATTCTGTTGGAGTACGGGTAGTTGTAGTAATACGAGCCTCTTTCTCTTCACCTAAAACACCTAAAGGTATCTTAATCCTAACAAGGCATCTTAATTATCAATCGTACCTTTATTTATGATTTCATCTATCTCCTTTCCATCCAAGGTCTCTTTTTCAAGTAATGCTTGTGCTATCCTATGGAGTATCTCCATCCTTGCACTTATTATGTCTTTAGCTCCTTGGTATGCCTCCATGACCAAAGAACCCACCTCTTTATCAATCATCTGACTTGTGGCCTCGCTATAATCCCTGTGCACTGCCAGTTCTTTACCCAAAAAGATCTGTTCATCCTTCCTGCCAAAGGTAAGGGGCCCAAGTTTACTCATACCATAGACACAAACCATCTTCCTTGCTATATCAGTAGCCCTTTCAATATCATTTCCAGCTCCTGTGGTTTGGATGTTTAATACCAACTCCTCTGCCACCCTTCCTCCCATAAGTATGGTTATTGTGCTCATTAAATAATCCCTGCTATATGTGTGCCTGTCGTCCATGGGTAACTGCTGAGTAACTCCCAGTGCCCTACCCCTTGGAATTATGGTGACCTTGTGTATGGGGTCTGCCTTGGGCACAAACTTTGCGACTAAGGCATGGCCTGCCTCGTGATAGGCTGTGACCTTTCTTTCCTCTTCACTTATTATGATGCTTTTTCTTTCAACCCCCATTAAGACCTTATCCTTTGCGGCTTCAAAGTCTTCCATTTCTATTTGATCTTTGTCCTTCCTTGCCGCCATAAGGGCTGCCTCGTTTACCATATTTTCCAAGTCCGCACCTGTAAAGCCAGGAGTACCCCTTGCTAAAACCGATACGTCAACGTCGGGTGAGACGGGTTTTTTCCTAAGGTGTACCTTTAAAATGGCCTCCCTTCCCCTCACATCTGGCACAGGCACTACAACTTGTCTATCAAACCTACCAGGCCTCAGAAGTGCAGGATCCAACACATCAGGCCTGTTGGTGGCAGAGATGAGAATCACTCCTTCGTTGGATTCAAAGCCATCCATCTCCACCAAAAGTTGATTAAGTGTCTGTTCCCTTTCGTCATGGCCACCTCCGAGGCCAGCTCCTCTATGCCTTCCCACTGCATCTATCTCATCTATGAATATTATGCACGGTGCATGTTTCTTACCCTGCTGGAATAGGTCTCTCACCCTTGAGGCCCCAACCCCCACAAACATCTCCACAAAATCCGAACCACTTATGCTAAAAAAAGGCACACCGGCCTCTCCTGCAATAGCCCTTGCAAGGAGTGTCTTACCTGTGCCTGGTGAACCTACCAACAGTACTCCTTTTGGGATCCTGCCCCCTAACCTTGTAAATTTCTTGGGGTCCTTAAGAAACTCAACTATCTCCCACAACTCTTCCTTTGCCTCTTCCACACCAGCTACGTCCTCAAAGGTGACGCGGTTGTGGAAATCTGTCACCAGCTTTGCCCTGCTCTTACCAAAACTTAAGGCCTTTCCACCACCCACCTGCATCTGCCTCATAAAAAATATCCATATCCCAATTAGAATGAACATGGGAACCCACGAGAGGAACACTTGCAACCAAGAACCATCCTCCTCAGGTTTCACCAATATATTCACACCGTTGGCTAATAAAAGTTTTATAAGCTCAGGATCCTTTGGCGCATATGTCTTAAAAGGACCTTGATTTGAGGCACCTGTGATCTTATTCCCTTGGATGGTCACCTTCACCACCTGGCCTTTTTCCACCATTGAGATAAATTCACTATAGGTAAAAGAAGGCACAGGCCCTTCTGTGTTTTTAAAGAACTGGAACATAAGGAGCATTATCAGGGTAATTACAAGCCATAAGGAGATATTTTTGGAAGAATGATTCAATATCCCCTACCTCCCTTTTTCATTTGATCCATCTCCCTCTTTGCCTCCTTTTCCCTTAACTCTTTTCTTCTATCGTATTTGGTCTTTCCCTTGGCAAGGGCTATCTCCACCTTGGCTATTCCCCTGGTAAAATATACCTTAATGGGTATTAAAGTGTAACCCTTCTGCTCAGTCTTGCCAATAAGCCTTTTTATCTCCCTTTTGTGTAACAAAAGTTTCCTGGGTCTCAAAGGATCTAATTCCTTCACTGGCGAATAGGGATAGGGTGAGATGTGGAAATTATATAAATATACCTCTCCGTTTTTTATGCGCGCATAGCTGTCCGATAGATTTGCCCTTCCTTCCCTAAGTGACCTCACTTCAGGGCCCAAAAGTACAATACCAGCCTCCAAGGTATCTTCAATGGTGTAATCGTGCCTTGCCTTTTTGTTTTGACAGACTATCTTTTGGTCCACCATGAAAGCTTGCTCTTTATTGCTTCTCTATGCCATATCTCTTTTCAAGTTCTTCTTTTATCTCCTCTGCAGTCCTCATGGCCATCAATCTCACAAAGTTTGCCTTTTCTTCTTCCCAATTTAAGGACCTAATGATCTCCTTGGCAATTGGAATGCTCTTGGGGTTCATGCTCAATTCCTTTATTCCGGCACCGATCAGCAGAGGTATGCACAATCTATCTCCCGCCATCTCACCGCACACTGACAACTCTATTCCATAAGTATCAGCCACCTTCACCAAAGACCTCAACATCCTAAGAATGGCAGGGTGAAAGGGTTTGTACATTTCTGCAACAAGCTCATTTACCCTGTCTATGGCCAATGCATATTGAATAAGATCATTAGTCCCAATGCTAAAAAAATCCACCTCTGGCGCTAACACATCGGCCAAAGTAACAGCAGAGGGGACTTCTACCATTATACCCAACTTAATGTCTTGAGCGTACTTAATGTCCTGAGATTTCAATTCTTCCTTTACACTTTCTAAGATGGCCTTGGCAGCTAAAAGCTCTTCCAAACCTGAAATCATTGGAAACATGATCCGAACGTTTCCATAGGCACTAGCCCTTAATATGGCCCTTAGCTGACTCCTAAACACCCCTTGTTCTTTGAGACAAAACCTAATGGCCCTTAGGCCCAAGGCAGGATTAGTCTCACGGGAAAGATTGGGCTTTGATGTAAATTTATCTCCACCAATGTCAAGGGTTCTCAAGGTAACGGGTAGTGGGTCCATCAACTCAACCACTTGTCTATAATCATCAAAGAGTTCTTCTTCCGATGGTATAGCCCTGCTCCTCAAATACAAAAATTCCGTCCTATATAACCCTATTCCCTCACAACCATTGGTCTTGGCTGAAACCACTTCTTCTAAAAACTCTATGTTGGCCTTCACCAAGACCCTCTTCCCATCCACTGTAATTGCAGGTAGATGGGCCTTTCTTGTTATTGTGGCCTTTGTTCTTTCATAAGTATATTGTTTTTCATGATAGTTTTCAAGTTCGGTTTCGTCTGGATTTATTATTACTTCACCCTTTATTCCATCTACAATCAAAAGATCGCCATCTTTAACATAATTTAATATACCTGAAAGACCCACGACTGCAGGGATATCAAGGGATTGAGCCACTATTGCAGTATGTCCTGTTTTCCCACCAAGTTCTGTAATAAACCCCATAACCTTGCTTATATCAAGTTCTGTAGTATCAAGTGGAGACAATTCTCTTGCAACAATTATCACTCTTTTTTTTGCAGGAGCTATAAAATTATTATTCACACCACTATTTGACTCACGGGGTAAATGCCTTATGATCCTTTCCACAACAGTTTCCACGTCTTCTATTCGACTTTTAATATAAGGATCTTCTATTTGGGAAAACATCTGCCTAATATTTTCCATTGACTTCATCAATGCCCATTCTGCATTTACATGTTCAGTTTCTATTATCTTTTTTGTGTTATCGCGTATTGCTTTATCTTTTAAAATCATCAGATATGTTTCAAAAAGATATACCTGGTTCTCAAAAAACTCTTCAAACTTCTCTTTTAGACTTCTAAAATGATTTTCCGTTTCTTTTAAGGCCTTCTCAAATCTCTCAATTTCTTTTTGCACAGCTATTGGTTCAAGGATATATTGGTAATAAACTCTTACCCTTGGAGAAATTATCACATGTGCCTTTCCTATCCCTATCCCCTCAGAAGCTGGTATTCCTGTTACTTTTATGCTTTTGTTGGACATCAAACCTCTCCGAACCTGTGACGAAATAGTTTTGAAAGCTCCTCTATAAGTTCAGCCGAGTCTTCTCCCACTGCCCTTAACACTATCTCGGTCCCTGTGCCCGCACCAAGACTCAAAATGGATAATAGGTTCTTACCATCCACCTCCCTCCCATCCAAAGAGATGTAAAGTTGGGAATTAAACTCCATGGCAGTCTTGGCTATTTGGGCAGCTGCCCTGGCATGAATGCCCAGTTTGTTTGTAACCTTTACCCTTTTGACGTGCTCCGTTGGCATCCTTTTCCTCACATAATTTCCTCGGCAGATGGCTTCTTAAATCCTTCCACCACTATTGTAATCTCTCCTTTTAGCTTTTTATCGGACAACCATTCCATTAGTTTACCTATGGGCCCTGATATAATCTCTTCGTTGAACTTTGTGGCCTCCCTCACCATCACCATCTCCCTATTTCCCAATATCTCAAAAAGATCCCTTAATGTGTCGTGTATCCTGTGGCAGGATTCAAAGAGTACTACAGATCTCTTTAGCTCCTTAATCTCCATTAACTCTTTTTGCCTCTTGCCTTTCTTGGGAGACAAAAAGCCAATAAATACAAAGCCATCTGAGGCCATTCCTGAGACAGAATAGGCAGCGGTAACCGCACAAGGCCCAGGTATAGGTGTAACCTTTATCCCCTCTCTTAGGCATTGTCTCACCAATGTGTTTCCTGGATCTGAAACCCCAGGAGTTCCTGCTGAGGAGACAAGGGCAATATCTATACCCTCTCTTAAATAAGTTAAGTACTTTGCCATTTCTTGAGGGCTTGAGTGTTGATTAAACTTCCATACCTTGGCCTTAACACCATAGGAATTCAAAAGCTTCTTGGTGAAACCTGGTGATTCTGCCAATATAAAACCAACCTGTTTTAAGGTCTCAAGACCACGTAATGTTATGTCCTTAAGATTCCCTATTGGCGTTGCAAGCACAAATAATGTTCCATTTTTTCTTTGACCCAATTCACAACCCTTTTAACTCAAAGGCATTTTTTACGAGTTCAAAGCTAAACTGTTCCTCTTCTTTAAAAACAGCAACCACATCAAACCGAGCTCTTTTTCCCAAAAGTCCCCTCTGCTTTAGATAATATAATGCCACTTTGGAGATTTGCCTCTGCTTCCTTTCATCAACTGCCTCTTTAGCCATTCCCAAACCGCCTTTGGACCGCATTTTTATCTCCACAAACACTATAGTATCTCTGTCTTTTGCAATGAGATCCACCTCTCCCATGGCACAGCGGAAGTTCCTTTCGATCACTTTAAAACCTTTCTCCTCCAAATAGGCCTGGGCCAGTTCTTCCCCTTTTCTGCCCAATACTTTGGTTTCCTTCACCTCTCACTCCCTTAAAGCCTACCCTATGGATGGCGCAAGGTCCTTTTAGTTTTAGGACTTTTAAATGATCCTTTGTCCCATATCCCTTATGCCTTCCAAAGCCATAACCAGGATAAAGCTCTTCCATTGCCAGCATAATCCTATCCCTGTATACCTTTGCCACTATGGAAGCACTGGCAATGCTTATAGACCTTCTATCTCCGTGTATTATGGCCTCTTGGGGGATCTCAAAAGGTATCTTGTGTGGACCATCCACCAGCACCAGATCAGGTCTTGGGGTCAGATTGAGCACGGCCAAGTGCATGGCCTTTAATGTGGCCCTAAGAATATTGCTTTGATTTATCTCCTCTGGCCCAACCACCCCAAGGGAGATAGCAATTGCATTTTCAACTATCCTTTTAAAAAGTCTTTCCCTTGCCTTTGGCCCAAGGAGTTTGGAGTCCTTTACACCACTGGGATTAAACCCATCGCCCAATATCACAGCCGCTGCAACAACTGGGCCAGCAAGCGAACCCCTCCCGGCTTCGTCCACACCCGCAACCCATTTGGCACCTTTCTTAAAGGCAATGGTTTCAAAAAAACACAAATCCACCTTTTGGAAGAATAGGCCTACCCTTTTTAACCCTTTAAGGGCAATCTTTCGGGGCAATGGGTGTTGTTCCCTAAGAACTCCTCTTCTCCTTTACCTTAGCTGCCTTACCTTTTAGTCCCCTCAAGTAATATAGTTTTGCCCTTCTTACGTCCCCTCTTTGGATAACTTCCACCCTTTCAATGAGCGGAGAGTGTATTGGAAATGTCCTTTCCACACCTATACCATAGGATACCTTTCTTACTGTAAAGGTCTGGTTTGTATTTCTACCCCTTTTTCTAATTACTATCCCTTGAAAAGGTTGAATCCTCTCCTTATCTCCCTCCACGATCCTCAAATAGACCTTTACCGTATCCCCTGGTCTGAAATCGGGGATATCCACCCTCATCTGCTCTCTTTCCAAATATTCAACAGGATCCATCTCTATTCCTCCTTATTTATATCTTCCAACGAGTCTATCCAAAATAATTGCTGCTGCTGTGCGAACAGACAAATGATTATAGTCTCCTGTACCCCATATGGGCTCCAGCAGACCATAACACTGTTCTATTAAACCATTATAAAGCCCCCAGGCGGTTCCAAATATCAATAGCACATTTTGATTTGGGATCATAGCCCTCACTTCTTCATAGCTTAACACCCTTCCCTTTAGGGAAGCATCTGTCCCGATCAAAAGTGGACTTGACTCCTCCTTTAAGCCGATCTCTTTTATAGCCTCTTGAAGGCTTTGGCAAAGCCTCAGACGTTCCATTGCCATTTTTCTAAGGGGATTGTATGAAGCTCCAAAGCCCAAAACCCAGTGCTCTATTATTCTTTTTGCAATCTCCAATTGATCCTTTAAAGGATTTACTATATAGCATGCCTCAACCCCAAATGTCACCGATAATCTGGCCATATCGTGTAAATCAATTGGAGTTATTTGGGCACAGATCACATTTTGGTTCTTGTCGTAAACTGGATAATGGCATAGAGCTATGTGGAGTGGCATAATATCTCTGCCCCTATGTATCCAATTCATTTAGCAAGTTTAGCTCTTCTTGGGTCAATGTTAACTTGGAAAAAAGGTCTGGTCTCCTTTCCTTTGTTCTCCTCAAGGCCATTTTCCTTCTCCACTGTGAAATCTCTTTATGGTTTCCGCTTAACAAAACCTGAGGCACTTCCATACCCTCAAAGACCCTTGGCCTGGTATAATGGGGATATTCCAAAAGACCCTCTGAAAAGGACTCCTCTTGAACCGAATTTTCATCTCCCAAAACCCCAGGTATCATCCTCCCAATCACTTCTAAAACCACCAAAGCAGCAACCTCTCCACCCGAAAGCACATAGTCTCCAATGGAAAGCTCCAAATCTCCCCAAAGTGTGAGAACTCTTTCGTCTATACCCTCGTATCTTCCGCACACGATTATCAATTGCCTTTTTTGCATCAGTTCCTTGGCCAAATTCTGTTCAAACAACCTACCACTTGGAGTTAAAAACACCACTAAATAAGGTTCCTGCTTTTCTATACTAAGAAGGGCCCTGTGGAGCGGAACCGGCATCATCACCATACCTGCTCCTCCTCCATAGGGCCTATCATCAACGCTCCTATGGGCCCCTTCTCCAAAATCCCTTAGGTTTATTAAATTAACTTGTATTTTGCCCTCTCTTACCCCCCGACCCAATACCCCGTGGGACAAAAAGGGAGAAAACAGCTCGGGAAAGATGGTAATGATATCAAACCTCATTTACCTCTAAAAGCCCCTCTATTACATTGATCTTAATATATCCCCGTTGGGTGGATATCTCCTTGATGATCTCTTCAACCATAGGCACATAAAACTCCCTGTCTTGCCCTTTTGCCACCAAAAGGGTATGGGCCTTTGTTTCCAAAAGGTCCACTACCTCGCCCAATACTCTTCCTTTTTCATCGATAATTGCCAGGCCCTTTAGCTCAGCCCAAAAATATTCGTCTTCTTTCTTTTCTATTGTGGAGGCATCCACAAATATCTCCCATCCCCTGAATGTCTCAGCCTGGTTCCTATCCTCAATGCCCTTAAGTTTTAAGAGCACAATTCCTTTAAAGGACCTTGCAGCAAACACCCAATAGACCTTTACCTTATTTTCATGGCACAGCCATACCTTACCTGCCATTTCAAAGACCACAGGTGAGGTGGCAAAAGACAAGATCCTGAGCCAACCATGGACCCCATGGGGCTTCAGGATCTTGCCCAGTAGCAAAAACCTTTCAGTTTTCTCTGTTTGCAATTATTCTATTATTTCCAAAACAGACCTCTTGTTCAGCTTGGTTGATGCAGCGCTAAGGATTGTCCTCATGGCCCTGGCAGTCCTGCCTTGCTTGCCTATAACCTTACCCAAATCCTCCTTAGCCACCTTCAGTTCTATTACAGAGGTTTGCTCTCCCTCTATTTCGTGCACAACTACCTGTTCTGGCTTATCCACAAGTGCCTTTGCAATAAACTCTATCAACTCCTTCATCATCTCTACACCTCCGTGGGAGCTAAACCTGTCATTATCAAAATATATTACCCTTTCAAAAGCCCTTGTTTTTTAAGAATGGAACACACAGTTTCAGAAGGCTTGGCACCTTTCCCCAACCAAAATCTCACCTTTTGTTCATCCAAATTAACAGTAGCAGGATCTGTCTTTGGGTCATAGAAACCCAAGATCTCCAAAAACCTTCCATCTCTCTTGGCCTCAGAGTCAGCGGCCACAATCCTATAAAAGGGTCTCTTTTTAGCACCCATCCTCATGAGTCTCAACCTGACTGCCATATCCCTTATCACCCCCTAATTCTCAAATGGTATTACCTAAATAATTTGTAAAGTTTAGAATAACCTTTTTTGCTCACTTCTTCCATAATTTTTTTTGTCTCTTGGAAGTTCTTTAAAAGCCTATTAACCTCTTGCACTGTTGTGCCGCTCCCTTTTGCAATCCGCCTCTTTCTACTCCCATTAATGATCTTAAAATTCCGCCTTTCTTCCTTTGTCATAGAGCAAATAATGGCCTCTATCTTCTTGAGCTCAGTTTCCTCGGGTTTTATCTCCTTCAATTTCTTGGCAAATCCCATACCCGGAATCATAGAAAGGATCTGTTCCAGCGAACCTAATTTCTTTATCTGCCTTATATGGTTTAAAAAGTCTTCCAAATCGTATTTCTGTTTTTGTAGTTTCTTTTGAAGCTCCCTTGCCTGTTTTTCGTCAAAGGCAGTCTGGGCCTTTTCTATGAGGGTTAGCACATCTCCCATACCAAGGATTTGAGAGGCCATGCGCTCGGGATGAAAGACCTCCAAGGCATCTAACTTTTCTCCCACGCCCACAAACTTAATTGGCCTATCTATAACTGCCTTTATGGAAAGCGCTGCACCTCCCCTTGCATCTCCCTCTGTCTTTGTGAGAATAACACCTGTTAGATCAAGCCTTTGGTGGAACTCTTTGGCCACGTTTACAGCATCCTGACCTGTCATTGCATCTGCAACCAAGAGGATCTCTTTTGGTTTTGTCTTCTCCTTTATGCGCACCAACTCTTCCACCAAGGCCTCATCGATATGCAGTCTGCCTGCTGTATCTAAAATTACCACATCCTTCCCTTGTTCCCTTGCCCTGTTTACTGCATCTTGGCATATCATAACAGGGTCTTGAGATGGCAATGAGCTATAAACTTCAATACCGATCTGTCCGCCTAATTTTTTTAGTTGTTCAATGGCTGCAGGCCGCCTCACATCAGCCGGCACCAATAATGGTTGCCTTCCCTTTCTCCTCAAAAACAAGGCCAGTTTTGCAGAGGTAGTGGTCTTGCCCGATCCTTGTAGCCCAACCAACATAATGGAATGGGGCCCCTTACCCGAAAGGTTCAACCCCATATTTTGATCTCCCATAAGGCTGACCAACTCATCCCTTACTATCTTTATAAACTGTTGGCCTGGTGTGAGGCTCTCCATCACCTCCTGTCCAATAGCCTTTTCTTGAACCCTTTGCACAAAGTCCTTCACAACCTTGTAGTTTACATCCGCTTCAAGGAGGGCAATCCTCACTTCTCTTAAGGCCTCCTTGATGTTTTCTTCTGTTAACCTTCCTTTTCCTGTGATCTTTTTAAAGACATTGTTCAGCTTTTCTGTTAAATTCTCAAACATATGAACCTCTACCCTAAAAATCCTTTTCCGTTAAAAGGCATTTTTGAGCTCTTTTTGTAAGGCCATAAGCCTTTCAGGATCCCCTTTTCTGAGTTCCCATTCCACCATAGGCAGTGGAGGATCTTGCTCCCTCCTTGGTATTACATGCAGGTGATAATGCATAACCACCTGGTTCACTCCTCTTCCGTTTAACTGTAAAAATGCAATTCCAGAAGGATTTAACGCTCTTTTGATCACCTCTGCTAATCTCTTTGCTGCGCTGATAACAGAAGCCAAATCCTCTTCAGGTACTTCCCAAATATTAGCTCCATGTCTTTTTGGAATGATTAAACTATGTCCATAGGATACAGGGTTAATGTCTAAAAATGCCAAAACCCTTTCGTCTTGGTAGATCTCATAACATGGCAATTCACCTTTTACAATCTTACAAAACACACAATTTTCCATCTCTTACCTCCTTAATGGGTGAGTAAAACCCTTTTTAGATCATCCCTCAAAGTATCCTCTGAATCCGGCTCTAATTTTCTTATCCCAGTTGGCCTCATAATGCTCAAGGTATTATCCTCAAAAAACACAGGAACCTTTGTTATGAAATCAGGCACTGCACAGCAGCCCAAAGCAAAAAAAGAACCTGGCCTTTGTTTATTAGGCATTTTCTCACTAAGCTTCAAAAATTCATCATACGAAATCACTATTCCCTTATTACCAGCCATATCCATTACCTTTTCACCTGGTTCGTAAAGTCTTTTTTGCATACTTCCCTCCCGATTTGATTCCAACCGATCTTTTATCCTATCGAACTTACTTCAAATCCGCAAGGCCAAGGTTTCAATCTTTAAGCTTTAGTATTTTTGCCACCACACTATCTCCCCTCTTCTCTGAAGAGGGGGTTAGGGGAGTTATCCAACCCCACCCATCCTCCCCTTTACCAAAGGGGAGGGGCTGATTCGTTATCAAGGGCAAGAAGATATTATTGGAATCACAGCAATATGCCATCATTCCTATTATTGGCAAGAGAAAGACTAATTCCCCCTCTTCTCTGAAGAGGGGTTGGGGGAGTTATCCAACCCCACCCATCCTCCCCTTTACCAAAGGGGAGGGGTTAATTCTTTCTAAATGTGAAAAAGATATTATTGGAGTAACAGAATATTTGGCATCCTCCTCAGTTTGGCAACACAGAAACTATGTCCCCCTCTTCTCGGAAGAGGGGGTTAGGGGGAGTTATCCAACCCCACCCATCCTCCCCTTTATCAAAGG
>Ga0197142_1004155_pt1 | contig 11825 bp, 7 predicted proteins | sample GBS60_MetaG_FD_148614 | JGI IMG/M metagenome (GOLD analysis project Ga0197142, IMG submission 148614) | Sediment microbial communities from Great Boiling Springs, Gerlach, Nevada, United States - GBS 60_MetaG | ecosystem: Environmental > Aquatic > Thermal springs > Hot (42-90C) > Sediment... | reverse complement strand
GTCGAAGAGCGGCGATTCGCGCAAAAGCTCGATCTCGGCCCGGCCGAACTCGCGCACCGCCCCGGGCTCGACCCGGCCGCCGAGCGCGGCGCACAGGGCCTGCTCGCCGTAGCAGATGCCGAGCACCGGAACGCCGAGCTCGAGGACGACGGGCGGGAGCTTCGGGCTTTCTTCCGCGAAGGCCGAGGCGGGGCCGCCCGAGAGCACCACCGCCCGGGGTGCGAAGGCGCGGATCTCGCACTCGTCCCAGGTGCAGGGATGGATCTCGCAGTAGACCCGCAGTTCCCGCAGGCGGCGGGCGATCAGCTGCGTGTATTGCGAGCCGAAGTCGAGGATCAGGACGCGCTCGGTCACACACGGGCTCCGTGCCGAGGGGGAAGGCCGCCGGCCACGGGCGGCCGCGATCAGGCCCGGGCCGCCGCGGCCTCGGGCCGGCGATTGCCGGCACCTTGGGCGAGCGCGGCCTCGAGGAAGGGGTCGAGATCACCGTCGAGCACGCCCTGGGTGTCGGAGGTCTCCACCCCGGTCCGCAGGTCCTTCACCATCTTGTAGGGGTGGAGGACGTAGCTGCGGATCTGGTGGCCCCAGCCGATGTCGGTCTTCTGCGCCTCGGTCGCCGCCTGCTCGGCCCGACGCTTCTGCAGCTCGAGCTCGTAGAGCCGGGCTTTGAGCATGTCCATGGCCATCGCCCGGTTGCGGTGCTGGCTGCGGTCGGTCTGGCAGGCGACCACGATGCCGGTCGGCAGGTGCGTGATGCGCACGGCCGAATCGGTCCGGTTGACGTGCTGGCCGCCGGCGCCGGAGGCGCGGTAGGTGTCGATCCGCAAGTCCTTCTCGTTGATCTCGATCTGGATCCGGTCGTCGATCACCGGATAGACCCAGACCGAGGCGAAGCTCGTGTGGCGGCGGGCCTGGCTGTCGAACGGCGAGATCCGCACGAGCCGGTGCACGCCCGATTCGGTCTTGAGCCAGCCGTAGGCGTTCTCGCCCTTGATCTTGACGGTGGCCGACTTGATCCCGGCCTCCTCGCCCGGGGTCTCCTCGACCCACTCGACCTCGTAGCCGTGCTTCTCGGCCCAGCGCAGATACATGCGCAAGAGCATCTCGGCCCAGTCGCAGGACTCCGTACCGCCGGCGCCGGCGTTGACCTCGAGGTAGCAATCGTTGGCGTCGGCTTCGCCCGAGAGCAGCGACTTCAATTGCTCCTTCTCGACCTCGGCCCGCAGCGCCGAAAGCTCGCGCTCGAGGTCGGCGAGCGTCGCCTCGTCGCCCTCGGCCTCGGCGAGCTCGGCGAGCTCGACCGCGTCCGAAAGACGCTGTTCGAGCTTCTTCTGCCGCTCGATCGCGGCGGCGAGCCGGTTGCGCTCGCGCATCAGGGCCTGGGCCTTCTCCGGCTGGTCCCAGAGCTTGGGGTCCTCGCTCAGCGAATCGAGTTCGGCCAAGCGGAGAAGGGCGTTGTCCCAGTCAAAGATGCCTCCGCAAAACGGCGAGCCCGTGGCGGATCGGTTCGACGTGCTGGGCGAGTTCGGCGCGCATGGGAGAGCTTCCGTTCGAAGGTTCGCGATCGGCGGGAGGGGTCGGCGAAACCGCCGCCCGCGTCAATAGAGGCCGCCGGGGCTCGGCCGGACGACCGGCGCCGGGCCGTCGGCGGTGGCTTCGCCCGGCGCGAACGATCCGAGCTCGGCGGGCCGGGCCGCACCGGGCTCGGTGCCGGGCAGGAAGGCTTCGGAGATGACGATCTTGGTTTCGGGACCGGGCCGGCGGCCGGTCTCCGCATCGACCTGGACGAGGAGGATGCCGGGTGGGGTGCGGAAGGGCGTGGGTGGCGTCCCGTCGAGCGCGGCTTTCATGAACTCGATCCAGATCGGCAGGGCCACGGACGCACCGGTCTCGCGCGGGCCGAGGCTCGCCGGCTGGTCGAAGCCCACGAAGACGCCGACCACGAGGTCGGGCGAGAAGCCCACGAACCAGGCATCCTTGGCATCGTTCGTGGTGCCGGTCTTGCCGGCGAGCGGCCGGCCCAGCGCGCGCGCCGCGACGGCCGTGCCGCGCTCGATCACCCCTTGCAGCATGGCGACCATCTGGAAGGCGTGCCGTGGATCGACCACCTGCGGCCGCTCGTCGACCGGTTCGGGGGGGAGCTGGCCCTGCCAGGCGACACCGGTACAGCCCGGGCAATCGCGCCCGTCGCGACGGAACACGGTGCGACCCCGGCGGTCCTGGATCCGCTCGACGAGGTAGGGCTCGATGCGTTTGCCGCCGTTGACGAGCATGGCGTAGGCGGTCGTGAGGGCGAGCGGGGTCACCTCGTTCGAGCCGAGCGCGTTCGAGAGATAGGGCTCGAGGCCGCGGTCGATGCCGAAGCGGCGGGCCACGTCGATGATCCGCTCCATGCCGATGTCCCGGGCGAGGCGGACGGTCATGAGGTTGCGCGACTTTTCGAGCCCGACCCGGAGCGTGGTCGGCCCGTAATATTGCTGGCTGTAGTTCTCCGGCCGCCATTTCGGGAGGCCCGGGCCCTGGTCGATCACGATCGGCGCATCCAGCACGATCGAGGCCGGGCTGTAGCCGGCCTCGAGGGCCGCCAGGTAGACGAAGGGCTTGAAGGCCGATCCCGCCTGCCTCCGGGCCTGGGTCGCCCGGTTGAATTGACTTTGCCGGTAGCTGAAGCCGCCGCTCATCGCGAGGACCCGGCCGGTGTGCGGGTCGAGGGCGACGAGCGCACCTTCCACGAGTGGCCGCTGGCGGAGCGCGAAGCGGCGGCCCGGTCCCGGCACGGGCTCGACCAGGATCACGTCGCCCGGTGCCGCCACTTGGCGGGCGTCGCGGACCGGCGGGCCGAGCCGACCCCCGTCGTCGGCCCGTCGCGCCCAGGCGAGCTCGGCGAGCGGGACGAGCCCGATCGTCCCGTCGGGGAGGAGGATCTCGAGCCCGTCGCGGTGCGCGCCCCGGACCAGCGCCACCTGCCAATCGAGGAGCTCGAAGCCGGGGTCGAAGGCGCGCAGCCGGGCGAGCGCGTCCGGTGCCGCGGGATCGAGGCGCGCGAGCGGCCCGCGCCAGCCCTGCTTGCGATCGTAGGCCGAAAGCCCCCTGCGCAGCGCGCGGTCGGCCAGGGCTTGGAGGTTCGGGTCGACGGTCGTCCGCACCGCGAGCCCGCCCTCGTAGAAGCCGGCCTCGCCGAGCCTGGCGACGAGCTGGCGGCGGACCTCCTCGGTGAAGAAGTCGGCCACGACGAAGGTCTCGGGGGGTCGCTGACGGATGCGGAGGGGTTCCGCGCGGGCGGCTTCGAACGTGGCGCGGTCGATGTAGCCGTCCTCGAGCATCCGGCCGAGCACGTAGTCGCGCCGGGCGCGGGCGGCCTGCGGGTTCTTGAGCGGGTCGTAAGCCGAGGGGGCTTTCGGCAGACCGGCGAGGAGCGCCGCCTCGGCGAGGGTGAGCTCGTCGAGCGCTTTGTCGAAATAGGCGAGGGCGGCTGCCGCCACGCCGTACGCTCGCCCGCCGAGATAGATCTCGTTCAAATAGAGTTCGAGGATCTTTTCCTTCGAAAAGGTGCGTTCGAGGCGCAGGGCCAAGATCATCTCTTTGAGCTTGCGCTCGAGGCTCACTTCGTTGGTCAAGAAGAAGTTCTTGGCGACCTGCTGAGTGATGGTGGACGCCCCCTGCGGCCGGCCGACTTCGCCTTCCTGCAGCCGGCGCAGATTGGTGAGCACGGCGCGCAGGATGCCCGTGGGGTCGATGCCCGGATGGTGCCAGAAATGCTGGTCTTCGGCCGCGACGAAGGCTTGCACGACACGTGCCGGGATCGCCTCGATCGGCACGAACACGCGCTTCTCGCGGGCGTACTCGGCGAGCAGCCGGCCGTCGCCGGCATAGAGCCGGGTCGCGGTCGGCGGTTCGTAGACCGCGAGCCGGCCCGTGTCCGGCAGGTCGAAGGCGAACCGGTCGAGCGCCCAGAGCAGCACGGCGCCACCGACGACCGTCGCGACGACGGCCGAAAGGGCGAGGCGGAGGAGCCGGTCGAGCAGACGGAGCAAGGGCGCGAACCTGTCCCGGACCCGAAGTGTCCGATCTTATTTGACCGCGCGGCCGTAGCGGTCAATGGCCGCGACGATCGCCCGTGCGAGCCGGGCCCGGTGGCGCGGGTCGGCGAGCCGCTTGGCCTCCTCGGGATTGGAGAGATAGCCGAGCTCGATCAGCACCGAGGGGACTTCCGGGGATTTGAGCACCGCGAAGCCCGCGAAGCGGCGATGGTTGCGCAACAAGGGCGTGACCTTGGCGAGCTCTTCGACGAGGATTTGCGAAAAGTCGATCGATTTGTTCAAGGTGTCGCGTTGCGCCAGGTCGATCAGGATGCTCGCGACGATCGGATCGTGGCGGGAGAGATCGACACCGGAGAGGATGTCCGCCTTGTTCTCTTTCGCGGCGAGGGCTGCCGCCTCTTCGTCCGAGGCGGTCTCGGAAAGCGTGTAGACCGAGGCGCCGGCGACGGTCGGGTCGGCGATGCTGTCGGCGTGGAGCGAGAGGAAGAGCCGGGCGCCGGCCTCGCGGGCGATCTTGATCCGCTCGCGCAGCGCCAGGCCCTCGTCGCGCGAGCGGGTCAGTACCGCGGTATAGCGACCGGTGCCCTCGAGCGCTCGGGCGAGCTCGAGCCCCATGGCCAGGACGAGGTCCTTCTCTTTGATCCCGTCGACCCCGATCGTCCCGGGGTCGGCACCGCCGTGGCCCGGGTCGATCGCGACGACGAAGCGACCGGAAGGCCGGGCGAGGCCGTTGGCCGGCGATGCCGGCTCGGCGGCGGGTGCCGCCACCGCGAGCGTGTCGGCGCGCGCCGCCGGAGCGGGCGGCGCGGCGCCACCTGGTCCGACCGTCGCGCCGAGGCCGGGCGGGCGCGGGCGCGGCAGGGGCGGGTCGGCTGCGGCCGGCGGGGCGGCTACGGTGGCGGCCGGCCGGCTCGCACCCTCGGGCTCGATGTCGACGACGAAGCGCCAGGCCGGGCTTTGCCGACCGGGCGGGATCCAGAACCGGGCGACGAGCTCGGCGGGGCGAGCGAGCTCGACCACCGCCCGGCCGCCGGCCGCACCGGGTTTCGGCGGTTCGAAGGCCTTGGCGAGGCCACGCGGCTTGGCGAGCGGATCGTCGCGCAGCGCGACCCGCAGCGGCGGCAGCTCGACGACCAGACGCGCCGGCGCCCGCTCGAAGACCGTCCGCACCGGGATCTTGCGGTCGAAATCGAGGACGATGCGGGTGAACCGGCCCTGTTGGCCGAAGCGCACGGCCGTGAGCTGGGCAGCGGGCTCGGAGGCGGGTCGGGCGGGGGCGCTCGGCGAGGGAACCGCCGGCGAAGGGGCCGTGAGCGCCGCAGCCGGACCGGCGACGGTCGTGGCGAGCAGCAACAGGAAGGACAGCGAGCCCCCGAGCCCACGCGGCGCGCGAGCCGCCCCGCGTCGGCGTGACGTCGGGTCGTGATATTCGGCGGTTGAGAGGCCTGCCGTCACCGCTTATAAGTCAAGCGCCGTGGTTCGAGTGCGGCAAGCGGAAACCGCTCGGGCGACCGCTGCCGGCGTCCGGCATGGTGTACCTGCATCGCACCTCGCGATCGAGACGGTCGACCGCGCGGGGCAGGAAGTGGCCGCCCGATCCGGGGTCGGTCCGGCCGGAGGCGTAGCGCCGCGCTCGACGACCCGAGTCCATCGGGCCGCAGGAGGAGGGGCCGACCCGCGGTCGGGCGGTCGGTGGCGCGCGGCCCGAGACCCCATCCATCGCGCCCGGGTGTCCCGGCGGCGGCCGTCGCCGGCGCCACGGGCGAGCGGAGAACCCGTTTCATGACCATGCGGATGTTGATCGACGCGGCCCATCCGGAGGAAACCCGCGTCGTCGTCGTCGACGACGGCAAACTTCTCGATTTCGATTTCGAGAGCTCGACCAAGCGGCAGATCAAGGGGAACATCTACCTCGCCAAGGTGACCCGCGTCGAGCCGTCCTTGCAGGCGGCGTTCGTCGATTACGGTGGCAACCGCCACGGCTTCTTGCCGTTCAGCGAGATCCATCCGGATTATTACCAGATCCCACAAGCCGACCGCGAGATGCTGGAGCGGCTCGAGCGGGAGATGCAGGCCAAGGCCGCGGCCGAATCCGAACCCGACGCGAGCAACGGCCAGGCCGCCGAGGGACCGCAATCGGTCACCCAGGACGCCGAGGAAGAGACCGCCGACGTCGTCGACGAGCTCGCCCGCCGGCGGGCGAAGCTGCTGCGTTCCTACAAGATCCAGGAGGTGATCAAGCGCCGGCAGATCCTGCTCGTCCAAGTCGTCAAAGAAGAACGCGGCAACAAGGGGGCGGCGCTCACGACGTACCTCTCGCTCGCCGGCCGCTATTGCGTGTTGATGCCGAACACGCCGCGGGGCGGCGGGATCAGCCGCAAGATCGTCAACCCGGACGACCGCCGCCGGCTCAAGGCCATCGCCGCCGAGCTCGACGTGCCGCAGGGCATGGGGCTCATCATCCGCACCGCCGGCGCGGAGCGCAGCAAGGCCGAGATCAAGCGGGATTACGAATATCTCCTGCGGCTTTGGAACGAGATCCGCGAAACGACGCTCAAGAGCATCGCGCCCTGTCTGATCCACGAGGAGAGCGACCTCGTCCGTCGGGCACTGCGGGATCTCTACACCCGCGACATCGAAGAGGTGCTGATCGAGGGCGAGGCGGCCTACCGCACCGCCAAACGCTTCATGCAAATGTTGATGCCGAGCCGGGCGCGGCAGATCAAGCTCTACGAAGACGAGGTTCCGCTCTTCTACCGCTATCAAGTGGAAGAGCAGCTCGACAAGATGTACCGCCCGGTCGTGACCCTGCCTTCGGGCGGCTCGATCGTCATCCACACCACCGAGGCCTTGACCGCGATCGACGTCAATTCCGGGCGCGCGACCCGGGAGCGGCACATCGACGAAACCGCGCTCAAGACCAATCTCGAGGCGGCCGACGAGATCGCCCGGCAATTGCGGTTGCGCGACCTCGCGGGGCTCGTCGTCGTCGACTTCATCGACATGGCCGACCAGCGCCACCAACGGGCGGTCGAAAAGCGTCTCAAGGAGGCGTTGAAGGCCGACCGAGCGCGGATCCAGGTCGGCCGGATCAGCTCGTTCGGCCTCTTGGAGCTGTCCCGCCAGCGGCTCAGGCCGTCGTTGCAAGAGTTGTCGAGCGAGACCTGCCCGCATTGCGAGGGCACGGGTGTGATCCGCTCGACCGAGTCCTGCGCGCTCCAGGCGCTCCGGCTCATCCAGGATGCCGGGATCAAGCGCGAGGCCAAGGTCCTGGAAGTGCGGGTACCCACCGAGGTCGCCTTCTACCTCTTGAACCGCAAGCGCGAACCGCTGCTCCGCCTCGAGCAACGCTACGGCCTCAGGGTCGAGGTCCGACCGGCCGAACCCGGCGGGCCGCCCAAGGTCGAGCTCACCGTGCTCGAAAAGCGCGAGGAGCCGGTCGAGGCGGCTGCGGAAGCGCCGGCCGAGGCCGCGGCCGAGCCCGCCGAGGCGCGCGCCGCGCAGCCGCGGCCGACCCCGGCACCCGCCGTAGCGGTGGCGGCCGAGGAAGGGGCCGAGGAGGGGACGCGGCGGCGCCGCCGCCGCCGGCGGCGCCGCCGGCGCGGTGCCGAGGGCGAGACCGCCCAGCCGGTCGCGGCGGCCGCCGCGCCGAGCGCCGCGGAGCGCGCGACCGAGGGCGAAGCGGAACCCGCGGGCGAGGCCGAGCGGCCGACCGCAGCCGCCACCGAGCTCGCGGCGGCGGCGATCCCCGCCGAGGCTCCGGCGCCCGAGCCCGCGGCCGAAGCGGCGCCGCTCCCCGCCGAAGCCGCCCCCGTGGTCACCGCCGAGGGCGAGGCGCCGCCGGCCGGGCGCCGGCCGCGACGGCGGCGGCGCACGCGACCGGCCGCGGCCGCCGCCGAAGTGGCAGCTCGACCCGTGGCAGCGGCCGGGATCGAGGCGCCCTCCGAGCCGGTCGCCGCGGCGGCGCCCGGCGAGGTCGCGGATGCGGCGACACCGTCCACCCCGGACGAGATGGACGGCGCGGTGCGCGCGAGGGAGGATCTCACTCCTCGGCCGGAGGAGACCCGCTCGGAACGGGCCGAGCCGCACCGCACCGAGCCGGCGCCGCCCGAAGAGCCGGCGGCCCCGGTCGAGCCGGTGCCCGCCCCGGCGCCCGCAGCGTCCGGCGAGGCGCCCGTCGGGCCCGCGCCGAGCCCCGAAACGCGGAGCGAGGAGCCGGGTCGGCCGCTCGCCGAGCCGGCCCAGAGCCCGCCGCCCTCGCCGCCGCGGCCGCCGCGCCAGGGCTGGTGGAGCCGCTGGGTCAGGCCGGGCTGAGCCGGCCGGGGGCGGCCGTGAGCCAGGCGGCGAGGCGCTCGGCGGCTTCGGCCACCGCTGCCTCGGTGCCGGCGAAGGCGAGCCGCACCCAAGCCTCACCCCGGAGCGGATCGAAATCCACCCCGGGGGTGAGTGCGATGCCGGTCTCCTCGAGCAGCCGCCGGCAGAAGCGGGTGGCGGGCTCGCCGCGCTCGGCGATCTCGACCCAGAGGTAGAAGGCGCCGTCGGGCGGGGCGACCCGCTCGAGCCCGCCCCGGGCCAGAGCGGCGAGCAGCCGGTCGCGGTTGCGCCGGTAGGCCTCGACCCGGGCGTCGAGCTCGCGGTCCGCCTCGAGCGCGGCGAGGGCCGCGTGCTGGGCGATCGTCGAGGGCGCGATGAACAGGTTCTGGGCGAGCCGGGTGAAGGGCTCGAGGAGGTCCTCGGGCACCACCGCCCAGCCCAACCGCCAACCGGTCATGCACCAATATTTGGAGAAGCTGTTGACGACGAGCGCGTGCGGATCGGCCGCGAGCGCCGTCACGGCCGGGGGTCCGTAGGTGATGCCGTGGTAGATCTCGTCCGAGACGAGCCGCACCCCGCGGCTCGCACACCAGGCCGCGAGCCGGCCCAGAGCGGGCTCGTCGAGCATCGTGCCGGTCGGGTTGGCCGGGCTCTGCAGGACGAGCCCGGAAAGCGGCCCGGGCAGCGCCTCGAGCGCCTCGACGGTCGGCGCAAAGCGGGTCTCGGGGCCGGTCGGCACGGTCACGACCTCGACCCCGAGGGCTTCGAGGATGTTGCGGTAGGCGGGGTAGGCCGGCAGGGCGACGGCGACCCGATCGCCGACGTCGAAGGCGGCGAGGAAGCCGAGCACGAACGCGCCCGACGCCCCGCTCGTCACGGCGATCCGCTCGGCCGGCACCGTGATCCCGTAGCGTTCGCCGTAGAGCCGGGCGATCCGCGCCCGCAAGGCCGGCAGGCCCAGGGCTTCGCTGTAGCCCAGCGGGACCCGGCCGAGAGCGGCGCGGGCGGCCTCGAGCACGGAGACGGGCGGGCCGTCGCCCGGCTCGCCGATCTCCAGATGATGGACCGGCCGACCCTCGCGCGCGCGGCGGTTGGCCGCTTCCAGCACCTGCATGACGGTGAACGGGGCGACGGCGCTGCGCCGGGCGGGACGGAAGGCTGGCATCGGCCGACTCGCGATCCCATCTCGAGGCTCGGGCGGCAAGAGGCCGCGGCCGTCGGGCCGCGTCAACCCGCGCCGTCGAGAGGGGGAACCCGGTGGCGAGGATGCGGGTCGGTCGGTTGACGGGGGCGGCGCTCGCCCTCGCCGCGGCTCTTTCGAGCGGGACCGCGCCGCTCGAGGCGCGAGGCCTCACGATCGTGCGCGACGTCGAGATCGAGGAGCACGTCCGGGCGATCGCCGATCCGCTGTTCGCCGCCGCCGGGCTCGTGCCGAAAGAGGTCGACGTCTACCTCGTGAAGGACGAGCGGCTCAACGCCTTCGTGGCCGGCGGCCAGAACCTCTTCCTACACACGGGACTGGTCGCGCGAGCCGCGACCCCGGAACAGCTCGCGGGCGTGATCGCCCACGAGGTCGGGCACATCGCGGGAGGCCATCTCTCGCGCCTGGTCGCGGCGCGCGAGAAAGCGCTCGGTCAGATGTTGCTCGGAGCGGCCCTCGGCCTCGCCGCCGCGGCGGCCGGCGCGCCGCAGCTCGGTACGGCGATCGTCGCGGGCGGGGCGACCGTGGCGCAAAGCGGCGTGCTCGCCTTCACCCGGAGCCAAGAGCAGGCGGCCGACCAGGCGGCGGTGACGTATCTCGCGGCCGTCGGCCTGCCGCCACGCGGGCTCGTCGAGTTCCTGGGTGTCCTCGAGGCGCAGGACATGCGTCTGTCCGCCCGGAGCGACGTCTACCGGCGCACGCATCCCTTGACCCGCGAACGGATCACCTTCCTCGAGGCGCAGGACTCGACCTCGCCCTGGCGCGGCCGGACCCTCGGACCCGAGCGGGCCGCCGTCCACGAGCGCGTGCGCGCCAAGCTCGACGGTTTCCTGGACGAGCCCGAACGGGTCCTCGCGAGCTGGACCGGCGAGAGCGTGCCGGCGCGGATCGCCCGGGCCGCGGCCCTCCACCGCCGGGGCGAGGTCGAAGCCGCGGTAGGAATCGCCCGCGGCCTCGTGACGGAGCGGCCCGACGACCCCTTCCTGCAGGAACTCCTGGGCCAGATCCTGTTCGAGAACGGCCGGATCGCCGAGTCGATCGGGCCCTATCGCAAGGCGCTCGCGCTGCGGCCGGACGCTGCGCTGATCCGCCTCGGCCTCGCGCGCGCCCTGCTCGAGCTGCCGGGCGGCCGCGGCACCGAAGAGGCGGCGAAGCTCGCCCGGGAGGTGACGCTGGCCGAGCCGCGCGACGCCTCCGCCTTCCGCACGCTCGGCATCGCCGAAGGCCGGCTCGGTCGCATCGGCCCCGCCTCCTTGGCACTCGCCGAGGCCGCGGTGTTGAGCGGCGACAAGGCCGAGGCCCGGCTCCATCTGGGCCGCGCCCAGCGGGCGATCGGCCCTTCCGATCCGAGCTGGCTGCGGCTCCAGGACCTTTTGCGCGCCGCCGAGGCTCTGCCCGAACCGCGCGAGCGCGACCCGCGCCGCCGCTGAGGCGTACGTGCTGGCCGGCCGGTCGGGCCTCGGCTAGGAAGGTCGGGCGTGCCCCCTTGCCGGCCCAGGGAGGTGACCCGATGCGACGGCTCCTGCTCCCTGCACTCCTGCTCGCCCTCCTCCTGCCGCCCGCGGCCTCGGTCCGCGCGCAAGGCGGACCCCCCATGTCCCCGCAGGAGGTCGAGCGGATCGTCAAGGAGTACCTCCTGCGCGAGCCCGAGGTGCTCTACGAGGCGCTGCAAGAGCTCCAGCGCCGGCGCGACGCCGCCGAGGCCGAGCGCCAGAAGCAGCTGCTCGCCGAGCATCGTGCGGCCCTGGTCGCGAGCCCCGACGACCCGGTCCTGGGTGATCCCGCGGGCGACGTCACGCTCGTCGAGTTCATCGACTATCGCTGCGGCTATTGCCGGTCGATGGCCCCGGGCCTGCGGGCGCTGCTCCGGAACGACCGGCGGGTCCGGCTCGTGATCAAGGAGTTCCCGATCCTCGGACCCGATTCCGTGACCGCGGCGCGCGCCGCGCTCGCCGCCAAAAAGCAGGGCCGCTACGCCGAGCTCCACTGGGCGCTGTTGCAGGCCCGCGACCTTTCCGAGGCCGCGATCCTCGACCTCGCCCGCAAGCAGGGGCTCGACACGGAGCGGCTCGCCCGCGACATGCGCAGCGCCGAGGTCGAGCGGATCGTCGAGCGCAACCGAGCGCTCGCCGAAGCGCTCGGCATCGGCGGCACCCCCGCCTTCGTGATCGGCGACACCTTGATCCCCGGGGCGGCACCGGTCGCCCGTTTGGTCGAGCTCATCGCCGAGGCCCGCCGGTCGGGCGGCTGAGGAGGAGGGCGGCCGCCGT
>Ga0197142_1004154_pt1 | contig 11827 bp, 8 predicted proteins | sample GBS60_MetaG_FD_148614 | JGI IMG/M metagenome (GOLD analysis project Ga0197142, IMG submission 148614) | Sediment microbial communities from Great Boiling Springs, Gerlach, Nevada, United States - GBS 60_MetaG | ecosystem: Environmental > Aquatic > Thermal springs > Hot (42-90C) > Sediment... | reverse complement strand
TTCGGTGGAGAGGTTAGAAGTCGCGAGTCGCGAAAGGTAGTGCTAATTCGAAATAATTGAAAAGCCAGTCGCAAAACCATGATTTTCATATTTCTCGTGTAGATTTTTCAAAGGTTTTGCTAACACAAAAGCCCGGAATAAATAAATCAAGATTTTTCGTGTTTTTTTGTACTCGCTTATGTAGGCAAAGGTCTTTCAGCGATTAGAACTTAGATTCACAATCTTTAGTAACGCAAGTTCTACAATAGCCTCTCCCTTCGCATATTGGATTCCTGCTTTTGAGAAGTGATGAATGGGTGTTCGATATTCAAAGAATAATGCCACGTTTCTAAAGTTTCAATATTATAGTTAATGAGTTCTATTATCTATGATTACAGAACGGAGGTGCATTACTGTGAAAAAAGCCCTGATTACAGGTATCACAGGTCAAGATGGTTCGTATCTTGCAGAATTTCTTCTCTCTAAGGGATATGAAGTTCACGGAATTATTAGAAGAAGCTCAACATTTAACACACAAAGGATAGACCATATCTACGTTGATCCCCACGAACCAAACGCGAAATTGTTTTTGCATTACGGAGATTTATCCGATCCAGGAATAATCACGGAGATAATTTACAATGTCCAACCAGATGAGATATACAATCTTGGTGCACAATCACATGTTAAGGTATCTTTCGACATGCCAGAGTATACAGGAAATATAACGGGTCTTGGCACGCTCAGAATCCTTGAAGCAATCAGAAGAAGTGGAATAAAAGCAAGGTTTTACCAGGCGTCTTCTTCAGAAATGTTTGGTGGAGCACCAGCCCCGCAGAATGAGACAACACCATTTTATCCAAGAAGTCCATACGCTGTAGCAAAGGTTTATGCGTATTGGATAACGGTAAACTATCGTGAAGCATACAACATCTTTGCTTGCAATGGAATACTCTTCAACCACGAAAGTCCAAGAAGAGGGGAGACATTCGTCACAAGAAAAATCACAAGAGCCCTTGCTCACATACTTGCGGGAAAACAAAAGAAACTTTACTTAGGTAACTTGTATGCCAAAAGAGACTGGGGATATGCGCCAGAATACGTTGAGATGATGTGGCTAATGCTCCAGCAAGACAAACCAGATGATTACGTTGTTGGAACTGGTGAGAGTCACACGATAAAAGAATTCCTTGTTAAAGCATTTGAATACGCTGGGATCGAGCTTGGATTCAAAGGACAAGGAGTGGAAGAAAAAGGAATCGTTAAGAGCATTGATGATAGGTGGACAAGTGTATTGAAGCCTGGGGATGTCGTTGTGGAGATTGACCCAAAATACTTTAGACCGACAGAGGTTGAGCACCTCCAAGCAGATATAACAAAAGCCAGGCAAAGGCTTGGATGGGAACCAAGAACTACATTTGACGAACTTGTGAAGATAATGGTAGACTATGATATGAAGCTTGCGGGGTTAGAACCGATAGGGGAAGGGATAAGGATAAACCAAGCAAAAGGTTTTGGTTACACAAACCACGAATATACATTTGTAACAGGCCAGGAGAGATGAGAAAATGAGAGTTCTTGTGTGTGGTGGAACAGGGTTGGTTGGTAGTGCGATTTTAGGAAAGTTAATAGAAAAGGGCTATACAGATATACATGCCACATATATGTCAAAACAGCCCAAGGAATTCCCGAATGTAACTTGGCATAGAGTGGATTTGAGAAACCAGCAAGCAACCGAAGAACTATTTGCCAAAATAAAGCCAGACCATGTCTATCTTGCAGCTGCAAAAGTTGGAGGAATACTTGCGAACGATACATACAAAGCAGAGTTTATCTACGACAACCTTGCGATAGCATTGAATGTAATACACTCTGCTTGGAAGTTTGGAGTAGAAAAGTTGCTCAACCTTGGTTCCTCTTGTATTTATCCGAAATTTGCTCCACAGCCAATGAAAGAGGAATATTTACTGACAGGAGCACTTGAACCAACAAATGAACCATACGCAATAGCAAAAATTTCGGCGATAAAGCTTGTAAGGTATTACAATGAACAATACGGAACAAACTTTATGTCCGTAATGCCAACGAATCTTTATGGACCGAACGATAATTTCAACCTTGAAACGTCTCACGTATTGCCAGCGTTGATAAGGAAATTTCACCTTGCAAAGCTACTTGAGCAGGGAGATAGTGAAGGGATAAAGAATGACTTTAAGAGAACACCGATAGGTTTTGGGCTAGATGCGCAAGTTAACTACGAGAGCGAAAAATCTGTAATCGAAATTCTTGAGAGAATAGGAATCAGAAAGTCAAATGGCACAGTTTCTGTAACCATTTGGGGAACAGGTGAGGTTTACAGGGAATTTCTTTACTCAGATGACCTTGCAGATGCATGCGTTTATTTGATGGAGAAAGTGGATGCCGAACAAATGAAGAAAATATCGCCGGATTATTTTGTTAATGTAGGGACAGGTGAAGATATAAAAATCAAGGACTTAGCAAAGATGATAAAGGACATTGTTGGATTCAAGGGAGAAATAGAGCACGATTTAAGTAAGCCGGATGGAACACCAAGGAAGTTATTGGATGTTGGTAAGATAAATGAGTTGGGATGGAGAGCGAAAACAGAAATCAAAGAAGGGATTCAACATGTGTACCAAAATTATTTATCCGTACCTAAGCTCTCGGTCATTTGACCAAGATGCAGCTCATTTTCAGTTTCGTGAAAGTTAGCGCGCTTATCAGTGTTTTTTTCACAATAAATAGTGTTCACAACAGATGTAATTACTTATTGAGAGCAAGCGTTGACTTGTTATCGCAAACTCAAACATGATAATGTTAACTTGTAGTGATGAAAGTAGCTAACTGAGAAATGACGTTATCGATGTTACTATTGTTGATTTTCCAAAGATTCTTCACTATACAAAAGCCGTTAATATATAAATCAAGATTTTTCAACTTCTTCAGACCTCGCTTAAGTCGGAAAAAGTCTTTCAGTAGTGAGAATTTGGATTCACATTGGTTATTTTTACCAAGCGATACTACTACATGATTGATATTCTTGAACAATATTTTCACAGCACTTTCATATGCACCAAGACCGTCAGTAATGAGTTCGATACTTTTGTCTTTGCAATTACCTAAGAACTTTTCAAGTAGCACTTTTACTTGACCCATGTCACGACACTTTGAGACATGCCAGCAAAGGATAAGGTTAGTATCGTGGTCAACTAATAACCAGACATAATATTTTTGGTCTTTGAATACTACAATAGTTTCGTCGGCATGAACTCTGAAAACATTCTCATTGTCAAATGTTGGTGAAAGCACAAAAGTACACAACTTAATAACCCATTTGTAGATAGAAACATGAGAGACTTTGATATTCAAAGAGTTAGCAATAGTCCTGAAAGAACAGTTGCGTTTCATATACAAAACGAAAGCTTTTAAGACAATAAAGGAAGCGGAAGTATTTAAAGTAGTCGGAAAAGATAGAGACAGGTTCAGGGAGATTAAAGGGGACTCTATCTTTGGTATGGCAACTTCTACAACGGAAAACAACGAAAGAGCGATGGGTTTTGTGAATTTCCATAGATTTACCACAAGAAGGGCATTTTGGGTAAGGGAAAGAGAAGATTTTGTGCTTGGGAGAATGAGAAAGTCTGAAAGAATGATTGCAGACTTTACAAAGGAATTGTTGATTGCCGTATTTGTCGTGACCGTTTTTGTAGAAGTTGGTAGAGCCACACTTTGGGCAAGAAGGTGTTGGGTTATTCATATCGGGACACCTCCTTTGGGTAAGAGTTGTTGGGGGGTGTCCCCTGTTTAAAGAATAATGCGGTTTTTGGAGAATTTCAATACTTTTAGTTAACATTATCCCTTTTTGCATAGAGGTGTGTCCCAATGAAAAAACATACATTGACTTATATATGGTTCCTTTTGCGTAAAGTACTTAGAAGAGCCTCGAACAATTTTCTGAAGCCGTTGGAAAAAAGACCGTACATATTCTCTAATGACACCAACTTTAGATACGCGGTAATTTCTTATATAACAGGACCTTTTAATCTGAGATTTTTAAGGTCATATATGCTGAAACATCAAAATAAGGAAACCGCGATTCTTATTTGCGACGTGTTTAAAAGTCTTGGTTTTAATGTGTTTGTTTTTGACGCTAGTACTAAACTTCATGAAATAAGACTACCGAAGGAAGTTGATGTTGTTTTTGGTGAAGAACCGCTATTTGAGGAATTGTGTAAGATTCATCCTGAAAGTAAAAAATTGTACTTTGCAACGGGAGCTTATTATGAACATCAAAATGCGATGGTAAGGTTATTAACTGACGAACTAAACCAACTTAGAAATGTCAATTTGCCTTATTATAGGTTGGTTAAAAATCACAGTTCCGACGAACTAGCTGATGTCATAGTTCAGATAGGATCTTCTTACACTCTACAAACGTACCCTAAACACCTGAGAAAAAAGATAAGAATTGTTAGACAAAATACGTTTGAGTTTCTGAACTATAACGAACAAGTTAAAAAGGAAACGTTCTCAAAGACCACATTTCTTTACTTTGCCGGAGGAGGGTCGGTTCTTAAAGGGCTGCATATTGTTCTTGATTATTTTTCAAAGCGGCCTGATTTAAAACTGCACGTTGTAGCACCTGTCGAACGCGAATTTGCCAAAGTATTTTCCACAGAGCTTTTCGAGACTAAAAACATTTTTTTTCATGGTTCGCTTCCGATAAACTCTCATAAGTTATTGGAAATTGCTAACGAATCATCTTTTGTTGTTCTACCATCAGGCAGCGAGGGAGGAGCTCCTGGAAGTGTTCTCCATATGATGAGACTAGGTATGGTCCCTATTGTTAGCAAGTATGCGGCGTTTGACGGGATAGAAAACATTGGGTTCTTGCTCAAAGAAATTAGTACTGAGGCTCTGGACGAAGCTGTATCCGAAGCACTCAGGTTAAGTAAAGAAGAACTCCTAAAACGTTTTAAATTCAGTTATGAGTTTGTGAAAAACAACTACAATTCGAAAACATTCACCGAAGATTTAACAAGAATTCTAAACGAATGTCTGGAATAAGCTAAGTTATTAAATAGTCGATATTTAAACCTGTTCATGCGTTGTTGAAAAGTATCCAAAATAATCCTTATAGGAGTCAACTATGTAAAATTAAATTTTGAGTAGAAGACGAAAATGTATCATCAATATGGAATTTCTCTCGCTTTTTCATCATAGCAAATATTGTCCTTAGCAACTTGTGTGCTACACTCATCATCGCTTTTTTGTATACTAATCCTTGCGAGCGTTTTCTTTGAAAATATGCTTTAAAATATTCGTTGTGTATCACTACATTCACACTCATTAGCCAAATTATTCGTCTCAGGTGGGCATTGCCCCTTTTGGATATACGACTTTCTCCTTTGTGTTTGCCTGATTCATCTACGCTTGGGTCAAGCCCACAATAGGCAATTAGTTTTTTGTAAGTGCTAAACCTTGAAATATCGCCAACTTCGGCAAGAAAATACAGTGCGCTATTTTCACCAATTCCGTCGATGGACGTGAGTATTTCAATATCTTGATTGAGTGAAGCACATTTGCAATATTCTTTAAGCATCTCATCGAACTCATTGAGTTGCTCTTGTAAAAATCGGAGTTCTTTGATAGTTTGAATAAGAATCTTCTCTTTCATTGGCCAGTACTGAGCAATGGAGTTGTTAGCAAGTTCTTTAAGAGTTTCTGGGGAAAGTTTTAACTTTCTACCGGTTGTCTTTGAAAAGAAAGCACGTAAAGAATCAATAGAAGCTTTTTGAATAGCTTTAGCAGAAGGGAAAGAAGAAAGCAAATCCAAGATAGCATCATTGTAGATGTTGATCACTTTTTCGAGTTCAGGGAAGAGGAGAGAAAGAAGCTTTTCGATGTCGTTTTTGACTCTTGAGATTTGATGAGTGATGCTTTCCTTTTTTCTTGCAATATCACGAAAATCGGAATTGAGGAAAGAAGAAGCAGGAAGAAGGTAATGAGTGTAAAAGATGGTAAGAGCAATAGAGCGAGCATCGATTTTGTCAGTTTTAGTTTTCCTAAGCCCAACAGGAAGAGATTTTTTAACAAGCAAAGGATTAAGCACGACACAAGAGAACTCATTGATAGAGAGAAAAGAAAGAAGGTTAAGATGGTAACAGCCAGTAGACTCCATAGCGATAAGGACAGAAGATTTAGGGAAGACGGAAAGTTTTTGAACAAAGGAGGAAAACCCTTGTTTGGACATATCGAAAGCAGATTCGAAGATGATAGAAGTAGGATTTTGGATAGCACATGCGTTGAACTTATCCTTGGAGATGTCAATACCGACAAAGATGGAGAAGTTTTCAGACATACTAAAACCTCCTTTCGATTGATTTGGTTAAAAGGCGAGGGCAGGAGCCTGCAGAACCAAACCTCCAGGGTGACAAGGGTTAAAAACCCAACCAACTTATCATGGTTAAAGGCAGGCGACAGACTCCTATAATGGCTTGAAAGCCAAGGCTAGATAAGTCGTCCTGCCCTGCCTACTTTTTGACTAAAATATTTATACCATATTTTTACGTAGGAGGCGATATTGTGGCAATCTTAGTAGCCGGAGGTGCAGGATACATAGGTTCACATGTTTGCAAAATGCTAAAAGAAAGGGGATACGATGTAATCATACTTGACAACCTTTCTCATGGACATCGTAGCTTTGCAAAATACGGCGAGTTTATATTAGGCGACATCGCAGATGAGAATTTGCTTGATTTAATATTCACCAACTACAACATAGAAGCCGTAATGCACTTTTGCGCTTACATCGAGGTAGGAGAATCCGTCAAAGACCCGAACAAATATTATAAAAACAACGTTTCAAACACCATTACATTACTGAATGCTATGCTGAAACACAATGTAAAATACTTTGTATTCTCATCAACCGCTGCAGTGTATGGTATGCCAGAGCGTATCCCTATAAAAGAAGACGACCCAAAAGCACCAATTAACCCATATGGCAGAAGTAAATACATGGTCGAGCAAATTTTAGAAGACTACGACCAAGCTTACGGATTAAAAAGCATTCGCTTCAGATATTTCAACGCAGCAGGCGCTGATGAATCCTTGGAAATCGGAGAAGCGCACGAACCAGAAACACATCTAATCCCTTTAATACTCGATGCTGCTTGCGGAGTGAGAGAAAGCGTGAAGATATTCGGAACAGATTACGAGACAAAAGATGGCACTTGCATAAGAGATTTTATCCACGTCAACGACTTAGCGGACGCACACATAAAGGGTTTGGAATACCTTATGAGCGAGAACAAAACCGATTACTTCAACCTTGGCAATGGTTCGGGATATTCCGTCAGGGAGGTTATAGAAAAAGTCAAAGAAATCACAAAGATTGATTTTAAAGTTGAAGAAACTGACAGAAGACCAGGAGACCCTGCATACCTAATCGCCGCCTATATTATGTTTAAAGAACTAATGTTTTGGCAACCAAAATACGACCTCGAGGCTATTATTAAAACCGCTTGGGATTGGCATAGAAAATTGAGAAAAGATTTTTGCAAAAAGAACTAACATATCATAAAAGCAAAAAGGCTTCGGTTCTTCCCCGAAGCCTTTTTGTTTTTCCTTTCTTGTTTGATTATCTTCTGTATCCTCTTGCCCGCATTGGTCTTTGGGCTTTTCTAACTGCACTTGTTCTATTTGCCTGCCCTTTTAGTCCTTTCAAACTTGCCGTATCAATAACTTTTCCATCTACCGTAACTTTTTCAGCTAATATAAACTTACTTTCCACACTTGTTGCTAACTTTCCGATAATTTCTATCGATTGCCCTGCTTCAAGCTCTACCGATTTGAATATCGGTCCTGCGTGAACATCATATACCTCATCTCCAACTTGCACTTTGAGTGTAAAGCCGTTGTTTGCATCCCATGTGTATTCCTTGACCGTTCCTTTGAACGTTTGTGTTTCACCGAGTGTTGTTCCTGCTGGCAAGTTTCTGTAGAACCTTGTTTGTGTGCTTTGCTGAACTTGGGTTTGTTGAGTAGTTGCTGACTGATACCCATACCTTGGCGCACTTGCTGGACCGAATGCAAAAATACTACCTACCAAAACCACACCCGCTGTTATGACTACTAAAAACTTCCTCATACCTCTCAACCTCCTTTTTCTTTTGCTTTTCTCTTTTCGTCCTTTCTTACGAAGGACAATGCAATTGTACTCAGCAAAGCTTAAAATGTCCTTGTGTTTTGCTGAGAGTTTGCTTAAAAATAAAAAAGCAAGCCGAAAAAACCGGCTTGCTTTGTAAGGTCTATTTTATTTTAGCTTAGTGTTTAAAATATAATTTTCAGAAGTTATTTCTGATTAGCCTTCAACATCTCCTCAAGCTTTTGTTTCAACGCTTCTCTTATGACAAATGTTTTTACCGCCGATGAAACTTCAGGCATAACTTCTGTATATTTAGCGTTGAGTATAAACTCTACCTTTGCAGCAGGGTCATTTAGGTTTCCATTGTTGTTGAGTTGGAAACTAAGCCCCACAGTTGGGTTGTTTGGGTCTATACTCAAAACGATGAACGGGAGGTTGGTGATTATTAAACTTACATCTTCGTTTGTTAGTTGGCCATTAGCAAGTCTTTGAATAAAACCATTGAAAGCTTCCGCACTTGCAAAAATGGTATCGAAGAAAGCCTTTTTTATACCAATATTGTTATCTCTCAAATCGATAGATTCTTTGTACAATTTTCTGAAATCAAACATGACTCCGAATTTGTAGCTGTATTCTGTTTTATTTACACCATCGTTAAGACTCGTCGTTGCTTCTTGGGTGAATTCAATCGTACCAGCATTTGGAAGAGCTTTGTTAAATTCATTAAGAACATCTTTAACTTTCTCTGGAACTTTTCCATTCAATTTCAGAGTTCCAAAGTTTGCTGGCTTTTCAAGTTCGTTCTTTGCTACAAAACACTCATCCGTTTCAAGTGCTTTAGCAAAGAGAGTTGTGATCGATTCTTTTCCATCTTTTCTGAATCCTTTGCTGTCAATTATACTTGTGTTGTTTTCAAATGCACCGATTTCAAGATAGCTCATAACACTCCATTTTATTGCATCAAGCATTTTGTTCACATTGACAAGCTTGAATGGTTCTGGATTTAGTATGTCTGCCATGTTTAGCAAATCAGTAGGCTTACTGATAGATAGCAAATTTGTAGTATATTCTCTAACCTTCGCGAAATCGGTCAGAGAACCTTTTTCTAACTCAGAGAGTATTTCCAGAATGTAGTCTCTTGCATCTTTTATTACAAATCTTGTATCTGTACTTGGATCAGTCAGAACTTCTTTCCATGCTTTTTCAAAGTGATCCGCTTGCACAACTGCAATATACAAATAGTAAAGTCCGGCAAGCGTGTTGTATGCCACAGAGAAGTCCCTGTAGTCCATGTACAACTTCTCTGGAGCATTTACTTTTCGATTAATCTTCTTTGCAAGTGCAACTATCTTATCTTTCCTCTCGCCTTGGATTTCAACAATGTAGTTTTGTCTTTCGGGATGTGTATAGAACTTCTTTGCACCATCGTTTAAGAATGCCTCTATTTTGGCTATATAATTTTTATGAGCTTCGAGAATATTCAAAATCTCCGATAGGTCAAATTGTTCTTCAAAAGTTTTTACAGCAAATTTCCCTTCGTAAACTGACTTGAAATCTTTAGCAAATAGTATCTGAGAAACGCTGTCGAGAATCTCTGCTAATTCTTCATCCGCAAGTAGCTCAACAACATACCTTGGGTCACTCGGTTCAAGTTTTGTCTCATCTGTGACCGGTTGATTTGGCAATGCTTCTGGACCAAATAGTGCACATCCAGTTGCAAGAAGCACAATAAAGAGTAATACCGCAGGTGAAAGATACTTGAAAAACCAACTCTGTTTTACCATACCCCTTCACCTCCATGAAAATTTTAGAATGTTTCCACACTAATCTGAGCTAAATAAAAAATCCAACATTAATAATGTTGCGTTTTTATTATAGCTCAAGTATTCTATCTGTCAAAGTTATCCATGCTGATTTTTTGGACAATAAAAACCAAATAAGTGAAGTTACACCACCGAAGAATGAACAGATAATGTTAACTAAAAGTATTGAAATAAAATTATTGAAATTTTCCAAAAATCGCATTATTCTTTAAATAGGGGACACCCCCAACAACTCTTAACAAAAGCAGGTTCCACGATATGAATAACCCAACGCCTTCTTACCCAAAGTGTGGCTCTTTGTCTACTGGGTCATGACAAATGCGGCAACCAACAATTCATCTGCTTTGAAAGTCAACAAGAGCAACATCGATAATGTCATTTCTCCCTAAGTATATTATATCACAACTTTGCGTAAAAGTACAAGAGCAACATCGATAATGTCATTTCTCAGTTACCTATTTTCATCACTACAAGTTAACAGTATTAATGAACATAGTGAATCTTCTCCTTTCTTCGTAACCTATGTTACAGACATCTGCTTGTTCTTTTTATAAAATAAAATTAGGCATAACTAATAAAAACACTAAGGAGGTGTGAAGTATGGCAGAAATTTTTAACAAGAGAGAGTATTTAAAAAACTTGATTAGACGTGCTGACAAGAATCCAGAAGAATTGGAAAGGCTCAAAGAAGAGATTAAATCTGTCATCAAAGAGTTGAAACCTGTTGAGATTGCCATTGTTGAAAACGAGCTTGCGAGAGAAGACGGTATTTCAGTTGAACGAATCAGAGAAATCTGTGATGTTCATCTTGAATTAATGGAAGAATTTTTAAACGAAGAACCAACTGTTGAACCTTGGCATCCGATTTATATATCTATGAAAGAACATGAAAAGATTTTCGAAATGCTAAAACAACTAAAAGATTTGGTATACACAGCAACAAAATCTCCTTCTTTTGAAACGTTTATCGCAATTGGTAAGCTGACAGAGGAGCTGAAAAAGATAGAGCTTCATTTCCAAAAGCAAGAGTATGGAATCTTCCCATATGTGGAAAAATACGGTGTAGAACAACCACCAAAGGTTATGTGGTCTGAACATGACACGATGCGCGCAATGATAAAGGAGTTCGCAAAGATAATAGAAAACCGTGATATAGAAAGGCTCAAAACAGAAGGAGTAAATATCACAACACAACTGCTCGAAATGTTCATGATGCACATGCATAAAGAAAATCACATTCTCTTCCCAACGGCACTTAGTCTTATCAGTGAAGACGAATTCAAGCAAATTAGAAAGACCTTCGATGAAATAGGCTACTGTTGCTATTTCCCAGAGCCTATTGATTTAGAAAAAACACAGGAAAAAGTTTCAAAAGATACACCTTCAGAAAAGCCAGCACAAATCGAGAAACTATTAAAAGCATACAACGATCTAAAGAATCTTTTGGAAGAAATGGGCGTCCTTGGTCAAGAAAGCACAACAGCAGCTCCATTAAACTCTCAGGGTAGGATTAATCTCCCATCTGGTTCATTTAGTATCGAGGAGCTTACATATTTGCTCAACACTTTACCTATAGATATAACATTCGTGGACAAAAACGATGAAGTTAGATATTTTAGTGAGGGTAAAGAAAGGATATTCTTAAGAACAAGAGATGTAATTGGCAGGAAAGTCCAGAATTGTCACCCACCAAAGAGTGTTCATATTGTAGAAAAGATACTGAGAGATTTCAAATCTGGCAAACGTGACAATGCTGATTTTTGGATAAAACTTGGCGAAAAATATGTGCTTATAAGATACTTTGCTGTGAGAAATGAAAAAGGCGAATACCTCGGAACACTGGAAGTCACTCAAG
>Ga0197142_1004151_pt1 | contig 11839 bp, 8 predicted proteins | sample GBS60_MetaG_FD_148614 | JGI IMG/M metagenome (GOLD analysis project Ga0197142, IMG submission 148614) | Sediment microbial communities from Great Boiling Springs, Gerlach, Nevada, United States - GBS 60_MetaG | ecosystem: Environmental > Aquatic > Thermal springs > Hot (42-90C) > Sediment... | reverse complement strand
CTCAGAGGGCGACCATGGTATCGTTATGTGTCGCCCTTTCACCATAGTTCGGATGAAGATTCGTTGCCGCGTATAACCGTCGAGAGGTTTGCCCAAGTAGTGGCCACGTGTGGACGCCGATGGGTATGACGCCAACCACGCGGTACTAGGGCCAGATCAGGATGGCGGCACAGGCGATACGCGGTAGGGGCGAGCAGTTTTTCGCCCCTACCTACCGTCCGCCCATCCCTATCATCCCGTTCACCTGGTGCATCCGTTGGCCCGATTGACACGAGCGATGCGATAGGAACGATTGGGATCAACGATAACGATGCGATCACCATGATTGGCGTCGCACCCATTGGCGGCAGATCGCCATCATCCGATGACTGGATTGATTTATGCCGTCAGATCGTATGCACGGAGTCAGCGCGTCGTGTCGAAGTGACGATGAAGTTTTTGATCACCCTCTTAGAAGACTAGCGCGACTCAAGTACCACTGAGTACGTAATTCGAGTGGCCAGTACTTGAAGTAGCTGTCTAGTTCTCGTAGGGTGTTTCTGTCGCCAATCCAGCCCAGTGCTTCTATCGCTTTGCGTCTGAGATAAATAGCTTGATCGCCGCTGAGCGAGAAAGCGGGCCGAAATGTACCTATAGCAAAGCGTGGCAGTGGTTGTCGCCAGAGGGCAATTTCTTCGATCAGTTGCTTGACAGTAAGGCTACTCTGTCGTTCACCATCAACAATGGCAACAGCACGCGAAGCCGCGCTCTCGCCGATCCAGGCCAGGGATTGTAATGCACGTGCCTTTACACTTTGGCTGAGATTTGTAATAAGTAGCTTCAGCAACCAGTCAATCACAAGTGGTTGATCGATGCGCAAGCGTCCGGCTAGGTATGCGATTTGTTGTGCGGCTGGATCAGGCATATCGGGTTTACGACGGATCAAGGTGACAAGCAATGGGATAACGTATTCTGGGTCGAGGAGTGTAAGAGCATCAGCCGCAGCCCACATGGTGTCAATCCAATCGTCGCTAATACAGGTGTCGATGGTATCAGATGGAGCAACGATCACACGAAGGAGGAACCGGGCATCGCAGAGTTGCTGTAATGGGGTAGTGCTTACATCGGCTAACGCGAAGGCAGCGATTGCCCGCTCAGGGGCCAGTGGTGAGGAACGAAGCAGATGCCTCAGCTCACGCCGCCCGCCCTCTGCTTTCAACCAGGCAGACATTAGCTCAATCAGGGATCGATCATCACGTAACTGCCTGACAGATATTGATGCCCGATCAGACGTCTCAGAAGGCGTGCTGCTACTATCTCTGCGCTTAAAAGTAGGGAGGTAGAGATCGCGCAGCGCACGAGCGGCTGCAATTCGGATGTTCGTGTACTCGTAGCGTGGCCCACTACTTGTCTGACGAACCTTATTCACGGATATGCGTCGGAGCTGTTGCCGGACTTGTGGATAATCAAGCTTACCGAGTGCGCTCACCAGAGCTATCCGTCGTTCAGGCTGAGGTTCTTGCCGTTCGTCGAGTTGTAGCAGGCAGGTGTCAATCAATTCATGACGTAGAAATTCAGGCAAGGCTTGCATGCTCGATGGTGGGAGTGCTTCCAGGCAGCGTGCAGCCAGAACTGCCAGCCGATTGTTACCGGCGCGCAGTGAGTCGGCGATATACTGTAGTAATTCTTCGGGTCTATCGAGAAGGCCGACCAGTGCATACAATACATCTTCCCACCAGTGCTGGCGTTTGACATCGGCACACAGTGCAACGATGTTGGCCAACAATTGCGCACGATTCGGGTTGTGATAGAGTGCTTGGGCTGCACAATAGGCAGCGACTGCTGAGTTCGTGAAACAAATTGCCTGTTGGCCGATGATGGTGAGGAGTTGGGTGTTACTGAGTTGACGAAAGAGATCTTCTAAGCTGTAATCTCGGTTACGACGCACCTGAGCGAGAATAGTAAAAACCTCGCTCAGCGAAAGATATTCGCTCATTTGCCAGCGTAAATGCCAGGCAAGTTGATACAAACTCTCGCGCGCAATATTCCCCATCTGATAAGAATTATCGAGGTTGCGTAGTTCCTGGGAGAGAAACTCTTCAATGATGTGATGATAAGCAATATTTTGCTGACTATTGGTTGAAAGGCGCTCGAAAATAAGGGTTAACATTCGTGGATCATTTGCCAGGTTGTACAGACGATTCTCACGCATTCGTTCAATAATGTGCTTGGCCTGGCGGCGACTCCGCTGACGAATGTAATTAATGATGCTTTGTTCATCGAGAGGTTGGATTGCCAGTAAGGTAATATTCTGATCAGCCGTTAGCGGAATAAACGTCTGTGGCGCTGCGATGATGAAGCTCTGGTCGGGCAGGCGTTGGCGAACCGTGTTGAGATCGCGCAGCAATTCTTGCCATTGGCTTTCAGCCACCTGGTCTAGATCATCGAGTAAGAAAACCAGGTATGGGCGTTGAGTTGGGCCTTGTGTTTTTCCGCGAAATAGAGCATCAAGCTGGTTGGCAAGTGCGGGGTGTTGTTGACGAACCTGTTCAACAATATGATGGTAGATACGTAATTCACCACGCACCTGTGTATAACCGTTCAGCGAAACGAACACGCCGACCGGTGCTCTAACGTCAAGAAGTGCCTGTCGCGCTAAATCGTAGCAGACGCGACGCAAAATGGTTGTTTGACCAGATTGTTGGGAACCTGCCAGAACGATACATTGCCCTTTCCCATGCTTAGCAGCGGTTGTCACCAGGTTCAACAATGTATCGCGGGTTGAACTGATTGTAGGGGGATTTTCGGGACGCAGTTGAGACAGTTGGGCGTATTGCTCGGCAGGGATCGCGATACAGCCAACGTCGATATATTCATCACCGGCCCAGCGTTTGAAATCTTCTTGTTGCAGCAACCATTCAATATAACTAAGCAACGCACTGGGCTGAAACAGACGTCCTGTTGCCAAGCGGGTATAAAGAACGGGTGTGCTCCAGTTGACACTATCGGGACGATAAATGCGTCGGCGTGCTGTGGCAACAGCCAGATCGATAAGCCCGTTGCGTAACAGAATCTCGGTCAAATGTTGGGTAAAATCGCGGGCAAGGTCAATGGCCACAAGGCGCTGCATTGCCAGCACTGCCGTAATACCGCTATCGGCGATGAGACGGGCCGCTAGATTGCTCAACGGAGCATGGAGGTCAACAGTGGCACTGTTGCAGGCGATAAGCGCGATCATTGTCGGTTTGTGAGAAGCCGGTAATTGGGTCAGCATACGGGCAAATTCCATCCCATCGAAGAGACGACCTCGGCGTTGTTCACCATTTTCGAGCAAGAGTCGGGTGCCGTATTCTGGTACAAAGAGTGCGTGCCCCAAATAGAGCACGATATCGTAGCCGCGTTCGTTCTCTTGTTGGAGGGAACCGCGTTCCAACGCGGCACGAAGTTCTGCTTCTCCCGCACGGGGCAAAATATCGAAAGACAACTGTCCCGTATCAGTAAACGGACGAAAACGCTGGCGAAAATCTTGCTCGGTCGCGTTGCGGTCAAAGGGGGATAAGTGCCAGCGTTCGAGATCTGTGGGTTCGCTCAGCACTATGAGCATGCGGATGGGGCGGTGATCGAGCGGATCGCGTAGTGGAAACTGCTCGCTATCGATGTAGCGCGAAAATAAGATATGATCACTCGTGGCAAGCGGTAAGGCCTGCCCTTGATGGTCTGCTGTCGGGAAGTGCAGCAGTTCCCATGGAATAGCCTGAAGCTCAACATCGAGCGGATCGAGCGCTAATCGAAGGCGGAGTGGTTGTTGGTTTTGAATGGCAAGTTGCCTTGCCGTGAGCACGGCATGTCGCAAGCGACCAGGAAAGAGGCGTTGGAAGAGCGCCTGACCGAAGCGAGCAATACTGTCGGGATCATTCGATTCGGGGAGAGGCAAATTAAATTGTACATCTTCACTTACGACAAGACGGCGACCGTCGCCATACTGTAATTCGATAGTGTATGTATTTAGCTGTGAAAATCCTTGGTTGCGTCGCAGTGGTCGTACAAGTAAATCGGTACGATGATCCATAGTTTGTTTCACCTTTGGCCCGGACATTGTTGGTGTATAGTGTAGCATAGTGGTTGGTCAGGAAGTAGGGGCAAGATGCTTTCCCTCTCTGAATAAATTTGGAGAGGAGAAATGATCGGTAGGGGTAGATTGAGGCCTCTGCCACGGTAGAGCACATTCCAGCGGCCCGCACTCTCGGACGACTGTGCAGGTCGGAGGACGTTTTGAGCGTCTGAATGACGTTCCGCGCTCGTAATGTATCCGTTCGTGCGCAGAGAAATGGTACTTTCATCGTACCAGAGGATGAACACCTGAAGACCCTCACACACTCATCTCGATTGCCGATACACCTTCTCTGGAATAGGTATAACGCTTGTCTCTAGCGTGATATACTGTGATTGTGTCAAATATCACAGTTTCTGAAGAGGAAGTAGTATGAGCAAAATCATCGCACCGGAGTGTGAATGGTCGCATCTGATGGCGCAGTTACGGGCAGCAGTTCCTGAAGCCTTTAACGCTGAAGGACACGTCCTCAATTTGATTGAGGGAACCTGGGGTTGGCCCGGCCATGGGAAACATTACAGTACCGCTATTGATGGTAGTGAATTAGGTCGGATGCCGATGATTGATCTGGATACTGCAAAACGGGCGGTTCGTTTTGCTGCTCGTGAGCATGAACAATGGGCGAAAACCGATCTTGATGAGCGACGACGGCGCGTGCGTGAAGCGATAGATGGGTTGCGACAGTACCGTGATTTGATCGTGTACCTGCTGATGTGGGAAATTGGCAAGCCGTATCATCTGGCGTGTGATGATGTTGATCGTTGTCTTGATGGGGTCGAATGGTATCTCGACCAGATCGAGTGGATGATGAATGGACGCCGGCCACTGGGTTTGATCTCCAATATCGCTTCGTGGAATTACCCGTACTCGGTGCTTATGCACGCTGTGCTGGTACAGACGCTGGCCGGTAATGCGGTGATTGCCAAAACCCCATCAGACGGTGGCCTGTTTGCGCTTACGCTAGGCTTTGCCATTGCCCGTCGGGCCGGTTTACCCGTTTCACTGGTGAGTGGATCAGGTGGTGCGCTGAGCGATGCCTTAGTACGGAATACGGATATAGCCTGTCTGGCATTTGTCGGCGGGAAGACAAATGGCCGTGATATTGCAGCTTCACTGTACGACCGCAATAAGCGCTACATGCTCGAGATGGAGGGGGTCAACTGTTACGGAATATGGGATTTCTCCGATTGGGCAAATCTGGCGCAGCAGATTAAGAAAGGGTTTGCTTACGGGAAACAACGCTGTACGGCTTACATCCGTTACGTTGTGCAGCGCCGCCTCTTTCCTAAATTCCTTGATATGTACCTGCCGGTATTGAAGAGTCTCCAGATCGGAAACCCAGTATTGGTCGATCGAGCAGGTGATCCGCTGCCACGGCTTGACTTTGGCCCGCTGATCAATGCCAAGAAAGTTGAAGAACTGCGCGTGCTTTACAGTGAAGCGATAGGGGCAGGTGCTATCTGTCTGTACGAGGGTGAACTAAATCCTGACCTGTTTTTACCCGACCAGGATATTTCAGCGTATATGGCACCGATTGCACTGTTGAATGTGCCACGGAACTGCCGGTTGCATCACAACGAACCGTTTGGCCCCATTGATACAATCGTGATTGTTGATAGCATTGAAGAACTGATTAGCGAGATGAACGTCTCGAACGGTAATCTAGTTTCGTCGATTGCGACTGATGATCCAAAATTGGGGCAGATGATTGCCGGCGAGTTGCGGGCCTTCAAGGTTGGAATCAACCGAATGCGTTCACGTGGTGATCGTGAAGAGGTCTTTGGTGGTATGGGCGCCTCGTGGAAGGGGTGTTTTGTTGGCGGGAAGTATCTGGTCGAGGCAGTGACCGTAGGTGCGCCAGGGGAAAGATTGTACGGCAATTTCCCTGATTATACGCTACTGCCAGAGCAACGGTGATTGTTAGAAACGTCATTGGTATGTTCTTAACAGTTGACAAACCTGTTGACAATCTGTCGGCTGAAGCATCGGCACAGCCTGCGATCAGAGTGCAGGGTGTGACCAAACGCTATCACTCGCGTACTGGCGAAGTGCATGTGCTGGCGGGGATCGATGTTTCGGTCGCGGTTGGCGAAGTTGTGGCCTTGGTCGGTCCGAGTGGCTGTGGCAAGAGCACACTGTTGCGAATTGTTTCGGGACTTGAGCAGGCGGATACGGGCGAAGTAAAGCTGTTAGGCCTGTCGCCGCTCAAGGCTCGACGTGAGCGTCGCTTTGGGATCGCGTTTCAATCGGCTGCATTGCTGGAATGGCGTGATACGGCGGCGAATATTGCGTTACCGCTTGAGTTGGCCGGCTGGACACCGGCTGACCGTGACAGACGGGTGGCCGAATTGTTGGCGCGAGTGGGGCTGAGTGATGCGGCCGAGCGGTTGCCGCGCCAGTTGTCGGGAGGCATGCAACAACGAGTCGCGTTGGCCCGGGCACTAGCCCTGGCGCCACCGGTGTTGCTGCTCGATGAACCCTTCAGCGCTCTCGATGAATTGACCCGTGAGCAGTTGCAAGGTGAGCTGTTGGATTTGCTTTCTACGATTGAACCGAAACCGGCTGTGCTGATGGTGACGCATAATCTGGCTGAGGCGGTATTGCTCGCCGATCGCGTGATTGTCTTGAGTCGGCGTCCGGCGCGGGTCTTGGCCGAAGTCACTATCAATTTACCGCGTCCAAGACAGGCCGAGTTACGTGATGATGAGCGTCTCCATGTTTTTGTTGCCGAGTTGCGCCGGGTGTTGCGGCGTGATCAAAGCGATGGGCAAACGGCGATAGTGGTGGAAATATGAAGTATAGAAGGTAGATGATAGGAGTACGAAGGAAGAGTGGCTTCCTGACTCCTCAACGGGCGGGCGATGGTGATCAGTTCTGCAAGGTGGTCACCCGAGAGTGAGGGCCTCCTGCCCACGTTGTGCAGGGCAATGCGGTGTGGCTCGTCCGCAGACCACCGTCCGAATGGGAATCTGTAGGCGCGCTGGGCACCTGCCTCTTTTCCTCTTCCTGCTTTCCTCACCTCCCCACTACCGGGTAGGAAAGAACGTTGAAAATCCCTCTTTCTTGCACGCCGTTGACTGATATGGTATGCTACTCTTACCTACCCCTCCCTGGGGGGAGGGGTAGACGGTCATCTTGAGCGGTGGAGTGTCTGCTTCCCCGTGCGTGAACACGCACCTATCCGCGCGCGATGATGGCTTACGCTTAAACAATAAGGAATATCCTATGGAGCAGGATCAAAAGCAGCAGATCCTCAATCGCTTGAAGATCATCGAAGGCCATATTCGCGGTGTTCAGCGTATGGTGGAAGAAGATGCGTATTGTATCGATGTGCTCAATCAAACTCGTGCGATCCAACAGGCGTTGGCCAAACTCGATGTGCTGATTCTGTCAAGACATCTGCATCATTGCGTTACGACTGCGATTCGGAGTGAGGATGTTGCTGAACGGGAGCGGGTGCTTACCGAGTTGTTGCAAGTTTTTGAAAATATTCATCGCTGAAATGAAACAGGAGGTTGTCAATGGTCACTGAGCAGTTTCGTGTACCCGGTGTGTCGTGTCAGCATTGTGTGCAGGCAGTACGAAAGGAAGTTGGCGCACTCAGCGGTGTGTCACAGGTCGAGGTTGATTTGAACAGCAAGATCGTAACCGTTGTTCATGATGAGAACGTTGACATCACTGATATTGTGATGGCAATCAAAGAGGCAGGCTACGATGATGTGACGCCGCTGGGGATTGCCTGTTAGTTATTACCGTTCTCTTTTGACTCCTTCCTTTGTACGCCGCGTCGAAGCCGATCCGAATAGCGTGCGGTCGCACAGATAACATCCAATGATGCGTGCGGCAGCTTTCTCCTTACGTGGTCGCCTAGGTGCGCGGGCCTCTGGCCCGCATCGTGCGATTCATATAACGCAGAGTGGAAAAGGGCGATGTAAAAACCATTGGGTCTTTTCAACACAGGTTACCCTGACTCGTGCTGATGCGAATACCGTAGTGCCGAGATGTGCCGATGGTCGAACAGCCAAAGCGGTACTCACTCGTCAAGGTGTAAGACGATGACGCGATACACTGCTATCCATACCAGCCAGTTCAGGAGGGCAATATAACGTGTGATCCAACAGATAAAATCCAATGATGCGTGCGGCATTTTTCTCCTCACGCGGTCGCCTGGGTGCGCGGGCCTCTGGCCCGCATCGTGCGGTTCACATAACGTGGATGTGGAAAAGGGCAATGTAAGCACCATTGGGTCTTTTCGACCACGCTCTCAGCTAGGGTTGGAAGACATTTAGAGCCTATTCGAAATATCTCGTTGCAGGACATGAAAGGTCAGCACAGGTTACCCTGACTCGTGCTGATGCGAATACCGTAGTGCCGAGATGTGCCGATGGTCGAACAGCCAAAGCGGTACTCACTCGTCAAGGTGTAAGACGATGACGCGATGCACTGCTACCCATACCAGCCATGTCAGGAGGGCATCCGTCCTTACCCATACCTACCACACTGCCGTGACAATATGGAGATGCAAGACACAGGATGCACCTGATGGCTAATACGGGTTGTACATCATGGGCATCGGGTATGCTGTCCATCGGCGGTACCCACCGGTAGGGGTACGGCGCCGTCGTGCCGCTAATGGCTTGGGGTTCGCCCGGTGAGACGATAAACGTAGCAACCCTGCAGAAAGGGACTCCATCCTATGTCCGAATGTGAAATCAGATTGCCAATTACCGGTATGACCTGCGCGAGTTGTTCGGCGCGGGTCGAAAAGGCATTGCGTAAAGTACCGGGTGTTCTGACCGCCGAGGTCAATCTGGCGAGTGAACAGGCGTTGGTGCGTTATGATCCAACGCAGACTCAGCCTGAGATGTTGCAGCAGACCGTGGAGCAGGCCGGTTATGGCGTGGTTGTTGACGAAGTAACCTTGCCGATTACCGGTATGACCTGTGCGAGTTGTTCGGCGCGGGTTGAGAAGGCGTTGCGTAAGATACCGGGTGTGTTGTCTGCCGAGGTCAATCTGGCGAGTGAGCAGGCGTTCGTGCGCTATGTGCCAGGAATGGTTGAACGCTCTGGGTTGGTGGCGGCGGTTGAAGAGGCTGGGTACGGCGTTATTGAGTCTGCTGATGTCGGTGAAGCTGGCGAAGATGTTGAGACTCGGGTTCGTGAAGCCGAGATGAGCGAGCGACGACGGCGGCTGTTGGTTGGTATTATCTGTGGATTGCCGCTATTTGTGCTGTCGATGGCGCGAGATTTTGGTCTGATTGCACCGTGGCTGATCGGTGATGGGGCAGCGATGATGGCAGCAATGCGCGATGCAACCATGTCTGAAATAATGACGATGGTGGCAGCGCGTGACGATCTGCTGAACTGGCTGTTCCTAATACTGGCTACACCGGTTCAGTTCTACGCGGGACGCGATTTCTACCGCTACGCCTGGCGGGCACTACGTGCACGTACTGCTACCATGGATACGCTGATCGCTCTCGGCTCGTCGGCAGCCTATGTGTACAGTCTGGCGATCTTGATCAGCGGGATGCCTGGTCATGTCTATTTTGAGACGGCAGCGCTGATTATTACGCTGATTCTGGTCGGTAAATATCTTGAGGCACGAGCAAAAGGGCAAACGAGTGCTGCGATTAAAGCCCTGATCGGACTTCAGCCGAAAACTGCACGAGTAGTACGTGGTGGACAAGAGGTTGATGTGCCGCTCACCGAAGTACGGGTTGGTGAGATGGTCATTGTTCGACCGGGTGAGAAGATTCCGGTCGATGGGGTCATAGTCACCGGCGAATCGACGATCGATGAGAGTATGCTAACCGGTGAGAGTCTACCGGTTGAAAAGCAGGCTGGCGATCCGGTTTTTGGGGGAACAATCAATCGCAGCGGTAGTTTCCAGATGCGAGCGACGCGGATTGGCAAAGATTCGGCTCTGGCACAAATTGTGCGGCTGGTACAGGAGGCGCAGGGATCAAAAGCGCCGGTGCAGGCGTTGGTTGATCGTGTCTCAGCCGTGTTTGTGCCCATTGTGATAGCCATCGCTCTGATCACGTTTCTCGGTTGGTTATGGGCCGGAGTCGGTCTGACTCAGGCGCTTATTTTTGCGGTGGCAGTTTTGGTCATTGCCTGCCCTTGCGCGTTGGGTCTGGCAACGCCAACTGCCATTATGGTCGGGACGGGTACCGGTGCGGCGCATGGCATCCTGATACGCAACGCCGAGGCTCTGGAGCGAGCAGCCACCTTGCAAATGGTAGTGTTCGACAAGACCGGTACAATCACGTATGGTCGTCCTGAAGTTACCGATATTGTGACAGTAACTAGGCCAGTATTGGTTCAGGGCATGCACAGCTCGCAGGTAACCGATCAGGAACTCCTGCAACTGGCGGCAGCAGCGGAAAGCCGAAGTGAGCATCCATTGGGGGTTGCGATTGTCAAAGCGGCGCAGGCCCGTGGGCTGACGGTTGAACGACCGACGCGATTCCAGGCAATCAGTGGCGCTGGTATAGAGGCTGAGGTGCATGGGCAGACAGTACTGATCGGTACGGTACCCTGGTTGCAGACGTATGGGCTGGACGTAACATCAGTGCAGGCATCGGTTGAGCAGTTGCAAGCGGCTGGCAAGACGGCAATCGTTGTGGCAGTTGATGGTGAGGTGTGGGGCGTGATTGCACTCGCCGATACAGTTAAGCCAACTGCATCAGAGGCGGTAACCCAGTTGCGGCAGCTTGGGATCGCGGTTGCCTTGTTAACCGGTGATAATCAGCGCACGGCAGCCGCTATTGCAGCAGCAGTTGGTATTCCGCTAACCGCTGTGTATGCCGAAGTAAAGCCAGATGAGAAAGCGGCAATTGTTGCTCACTTACAACAGGGAAAGGAAGGTAGTGGCCCGCAACGAGTGGCAATGGTTGGTGACGGGATCAACGATGCACCGGCTCTGGCTCAGGCTGATGTTGGGATTGCAATGGGGAGTGGTACTGACGTGGCGATGGAAACGGCTGACATCACATTAATGCGTAGCGATCCGCGAGGAGTTGTTCAGGCTATCAGACTTAGTCGTGCTACAGTACGTACCATTCGCTGGAATCTCTTTTGGGCTTTTGCCTACAATGTCCTCTTGATCCCAGTGGCAGCAGGGGTCTTCTACCCCTTCACCGGCTGGCAGTTGAGTCCGGTGCTGGCAGCAGCGGCAATGGCCTTCTCGTCAGTATTTGTCGTCAGCAATTCGCTGCGGTTGCGGCGGGTGAATATGACCTAAGCAAGGTGAGGGTGTCCTCACAGCACTGCGTGATTGCCAATGGTCGTATTGTGTTCAAGACATATTCTGTTAACGTGAGGATTTTCAACGTTTTTCCCGGTCACCAGCAGAGAGAGAAGCGGGAGGACTGGTTACTTAATGCGTCCGCAGCGCACGATAAGGTGCTGCGCTTCCCATGCCGATGCTAGTCTACAGCAAACCTTCACTTGTTTCGCCGATGATACCTTTTACCGCAGCGGTCGGGGCGGGTTCCCAACCTGCCCCCGATAGGTGCTGATGCTCTAGTCGATGGGTTCTTGCCGCGCATCAAGGCGACCGTGTGGACTAAGAACCTGATCAGAAACCCAGATTTCTCATCGGGCACGTACCGTGCCTGTGCAACCATTGCGTAGGAGGTTGCCAATATGCTTTCGCTCCCGCCTCTCCGCTCCCCCGTCCTCTCCCGTGTGCCTATTGCGTGAGGGGGGGCCACCGTTCTTTCGCACCCGCCTCTCGCCTCC
>Ga0197142_1004150_pt1 | contig 11841 bp, 11 predicted proteins | sample GBS60_MetaG_FD_148614 | JGI IMG/M metagenome (GOLD analysis project Ga0197142, IMG submission 148614) | Sediment microbial communities from Great Boiling Springs, Gerlach, Nevada, United States - GBS 60_MetaG | ecosystem: Environmental > Aquatic > Thermal springs > Hot (42-90C) > Sediment... | reverse complement strand
TCCACAAATACCTGATCTTGTAACCTCGCACCCCATCGGGCTGAAGGCACCACATAGGGCACGCCAGACATATGTTCAACACCACCTGCAAGAACAATGTCTGCCATGCCGGCCTTTATCATGGCCATGCCAGATAGCACTGCCTCCATCCCGGAGATACAGACCCTATTGATGGTAACCGCAGTGACTCCATCGGGGATTCCCGCTAAAAGAGCTCCCACCCTGGCCACATTTAATGCATCACACGGTTCAACACAGCAGCCAAATCTAACATCGTCAATCATATGAGGCTCGATCCCTGCCCTCTTGATGGCCTCTTTCATCACATAAGATGCCAGGTAGGCTGCATTTACATCTTTGAGAGTCCCTCCAAATGTACCTATGGCCGTCCTGCACGCAGAAACTATCACCACGTCCTTCATGGCCTACCCTACCCTTCCTGCCTTTCCAGTTCCCTTAAGATTCGCACATTTTCCGCAATCCTTTTCTTAAACGCCTTCAAGTTGGCCTTATTGGGTTTGTCTTTCTTTTTCCTTATAAGTCTTGTCTGCTTTGTGTTGGAAGCCATTTCAAACTCCTAAGAAGATTGAATTATTTCCCATGGAATTTTTCTTATTAACTTATCCCTTATACCCTTGTCAAAGAATAATCTCCAATAAACCACACCTATTTTTAGTACAAGAGATCATAGAACATAGCCAAAAGACTCCTTTGTGTTTTGGCAAAGCCTTGATCTGCGATCTGGAAAGGCCAGAATCCCAGAGGCACTATCTTCCTGTGAGCGGATTAGAACAGCAAGTTCTTAAACAATCTCCGGCGGAAGAGCCTTGGGAGGCATAAGGGCCAAAGCCTTTCCATCCCCTATGGCCTGCGAACTTAAACCTGCCAAGGCCTTCAATTCTTGCACTTGCTTTTCCACCACCTCTGCCTTTGCCCTCATCTCAGATGCCATACTGGCAGATTCCTCTGCAGAGGCAGCTGTCTGCTGCACCACTTTATCCATCTCTGAGATGGCCTTGCTGATCTGTTCAACACCTCTTGCCTGTTCATCTGAAGCAAGGGCTATTTCTTGTATCAGGTCAAAGACCCTTTGGGTAGTCTTAAGGTTCTCCTTAAATATGCCTTGTGTGGCCCCTGTTATTTCTGTTCCCCTTCCCACTGCTCCGATGGTATCTCCAATGAGCTTGGCAGTGAGCTTGGCCGATTCCGCTGCCTTCATTGCCAAGTTCCTCACCTCATCTGCCACAACTGCGAACCCGGCACCTGCCTCACCTGCCCTTGCTGCCTCCACAGCGGCATTCAGTGCCAAGAGATTTGTCTGGAATGCGATTTCGTCAATGGTCTTTATGATCTTTTCCGTCTCTTGACTGGTCTGTTTAATAAGGTCTATGGCATTACTCAGCTCCCTCATCTGCAGATCAATCTTTTCCACCAACTTTTTTGTCTCCTCCATCTCCCTTAAGGCGATCTTTGCCTTCTCAGAATTCCCCATAGACATGCTGGAAAGCTCTTCAAGGGTCGAGGAAGATTCCTGAATTGAGGCAGCCTGTTCAGATGCCCCTTCTGCTAAGCTTTGAGAGGTCTTGCTAACCTCATTACTTGCCTCCAAGACCTCATAGGATGCAATTCCTATTTCATCTGCCAGAGATCTTATCTTTCTGGTTATCTTCCTGATGGTTATACTGCCGTATATAATGCCCACGACTATTGCAATTGCACCCAGTCCAACAATCGTACTTTTACTTTTACCCACGCTTTTTTGCAGCAACTGCACATGGGACTCTCTCATGGAAGAGGATATCCTCACAATGGTATTTACACTTTCGGCCATCTGTGATGATATCTTTTGTTGCAGAAGCACATTTTCTCTATGTAATTCAGCCGTCTTTTTTATCTCTTCAAATGTGGATTTTATCTCTTTTGATACTGCTTGAAGCTGTTCACTTGCCTTAATCTTTTCATACCATATCTCAAAGGCTTTCTTGAAATTTTCATTAAGTTCTTGCACCTTGCTCCAGTTTTGATCCGTAGACCTCAATAAATAAGCTTTAATCATTCCGAATAAAAGTTTGGAATTCACTTGCATATCTTGATGAAAAAGTGCTGCCTTTTCAATAGTCTTATAGAAGGGCTCTTCATATTCTAATAGTTTTTTTGCAATTTCCTCATTTTGGTTAAGGTTCTTGTGAAATTCATTCGAAATTTGCCCATAATCAGAAAGAAGCTTTGACACTTTTGTTAAATCATCTGAATATTGAGACAAGGATCTATTTGACTTTAGGCTATCAACTAATGAAGAAAGTTTTTGAACTTGAGTTACTATTTCCTTTTCTTTTAACGCCAAGGTTTCCTTTTTGTCTTCATAGATTGCGATAATATAGGCCTTTTGGTTGTCGCTCAAATCCTTTAGGCTCGTTTCTATACTGCTAATTTCTTGGTAAACCAGTGTGTCAGATATGACGCGATTCAAGGACCAGAATCCCACAAGTCCCACCAATACCAAAAGGACCAACTGTACAAGGATACCCACTCCCACTTGTCTTCCGAGGCTCATGCTGTCAACCTCCATTAATTTTTGGGAGCTTATACCTGGAGAAAACCTCTAAGTCAAGTTGGTTTTCCGAACCCATGATCGGATAATCTCTCCCAAGCTCCGGCACTTGCCCATGTTTATCATGAGGGTGTTTTTAGCTTGCCTAAAGTATCATTCTCGACATAATAGCACCATGGAAAAGGTAAATTATCTAAGATTGGTTACGGTGGAGGAAGCACTGTCTCTCATAAGGCAAGTGCCTCAGGTGAGAGAGGTGGAGGAAGTTTCATTGGAAAAGGCCCTCCGTAGAGTTTTGGCAGAGGATCTCCTTTCTCCAGAAGACCTACCCCATTTTTCCAGGGCCACGATGGACGGCTATGCAGTGAGGGCAAGGGATACATTCGGTTCTTCTCCCACAATGCCTGGGATCTTAGAGGTAGTAGGTGAGATACGGATGGGAGAAGAAGTGTTGGATGCCATCGAGCCTGGCAAGGCCATGGCCATCAGCACAGGAGGTATGTTACCGAAGGGTTCAGACGCAGTGCTTATGCTTGAGCACACACAACTTGTGGACTCAGGTCTTATTGAGGTGATGAGGCCTGTTTCTGTGGGCGAAAATGTTGTGACCGCGGGAGAGGATGTCAAAAAAGGGGAACTTTTATTTAAATGTGGCAAAAGGCTAAGGGCTCAAGACCAGGGACTTTTGGCAGCACTTGGCATTACAAAGATCAGGGTAAAAAGGAGGCTTCGGGTTGGAATTATCTCAACCGGAGATGAGGTGGTTGATCCCCATACCTCACCCCCTCCAGGAAAGATCAGGGATGTGAATACTTATACCCTTTCTGGCCTTGTAAGCTCGCTAAAATTCTTGCCCCATTATCTTGGCAGGGCAAAGGACCAGTTTTCAGATCTGAGGGCCTTGGTAGAACAAGGGATAAACGAACATGACATCCTTCTGATCTCAGGTGGCAGTTCTGTGGGTTTGAGGGATCTTACTTTAAAGGTGTTGTCATCTTTTAACGATTATGAGCTCTTATGCCACGGTGTAATGATAAGCCCTGGCAAACCAACCATCATATCCCGTATAGGAGAAAGGCTTGTATTCGGACTCCCAGGACATGTTGCCTCTGCATTTGTAATTGGGCTCATTTTGGTACGTCCTGCAATGAGATTTATCTCGGGCATGGATTGGGAAGAGGCAAAAGATTATTTCTCCATCACCGCCAAGGTTACAAGGAATACGGAATCACAGCCCGGAAGGGAGGACTATGTGAGGGTAAAGGTTTTTAAGAAGGAAGGTGTATACTTTGCAGAACCTGAATTTGGAAAGTCAGGCCTAATAAGCACGTTGGTCAAGGGAGACGGACTTATGAAGATACCTCTTAATGCCGAAGGAGTTTACCAAGGAGAAAATGTTGAGGTGATACCCATTGCTCCGCTACTGGGAGATGCGTGATGAGGCGTGAGATATACCTCAAGATGCTCACCTTGGAGGAGGCAAAAGAGCTTTGGTTGGGCAAATTCCCCAAGGATAAAAGGACCAAGCCGGAAAAGGTTCCTGTTGGAGAGGCCCTTGGAAGGGTTACCTCAGCACCTGTTTTTGCAAGGTGGTCCTATCCTTCATTTCACTCCGCAGCCATGGATGGTATAGCCACCAAGGCTGAGCTAACCTTTGGTGCCTCTGAAAGGAATCCCGTGTTGCTCAAGGACGGGAAAGACTTTGAATGGATTAACACAGGTCAGCCGCTCAAGGAAGGCTATGACTGTGTAATAATGGTGGAGAAGCTACATCAATTGGATGAAAACCATGTGGAGATCAGAGCCCCGGCTTATCCATGGCAACACGTGAGGAAGGTGGGTGAAGATGTGGTTGCCGCTGAACTCCTTGTGACAGTGGATCACATGATCAGCCCCTATGATATGGGAGTTCTTTTGGCCTGCGGAGTCTTTGAACTCCATGTTTGGAAAAGGCCCAAGGTGTGCATCATTCCCACAGGAAATGAGCTTGTGAACTATAATCTTATTGAGGGCACTGAGCCCCCACCTGCTCCTAAGGTGGTGGAATCCAATTCCCTTTTACTAAAGACCCTGGTGGAAGAAGCCAATGCCGAAGCTGAGATATGGCCAATAGTTAAAGATGATTTGGAAATGTTAAAGGATGCCATCTTAAATGCCATATCATCTGGTGCAGACCTGGTGATGATCAATGCCGGTTCTTCTGCTGGAGAAAAGGACTTTACTGTGCATGCCATAAGGGAGCTTGGAGAGGTGTTGGTGCACGGAGTTGCAATGATGCCTGGCAAGCCGACCATCCTGGGGATTGTAAAAGATACACCTGTTGTGGGCAATCCTGGTTATCCGGTGTCTGCTGTATTAAGCTTCAGGGAGTTTGTAAGGCCTCTATTGCTAAGTCTTCAGGGTTTATCTGATGTGGAGCCTAAGAAAATAATAGTTAGGCTTACAAGGCCTGTTACATCAAAACCAGGCATAGATGAATTTGTAAGGGTGAATATAGGAAAAGTCTGGCCAGATAAAGAACCTGTTGCAATACCTTTGCCCAGGGCAGCTGGGTCCCTTACAAGCTTGCAGAGGGCTGAAGGCATAATCAAAATCCCAAGGAATCTGGAGGGTTACAACCAAGAGGATTTGGTGGAAGCAGAGCTCTTGGTCCAACCTCAAGAACTTGAAAAGACCTTGGTAATCATAGGTAGCCACGACATGACCATAGATATACTTGCAGATGAGCTAAAAAGAATGGGCAAGGACATAAGGTTGATCTCCTCCAATGTGGGAAGTTTAGGAGGCATACTTGCCATTAAAAGAGGCCACTGCCACATGGCAGGTACACATCTGCTGGATCCGGATTCAGGTGAATACAACAGGTCTTATGTGCAAAGGTATCTTAAAGGAGTTCCTGTTGTGGTCTTCCATTTGGTAGGTAGAGATCAGGGGTTTTTGGTGAAAAAAGGAAACCCAAAGGGCATTAGAGGCATATCAGACCTCACAAGGGAAGATATAACTTTTGTTAACAGACAGGCAGGTTCGGGTACCAGGGTGCTTTTAGACTACGAACTACAAAAGGCAGGCATAGAACCCGATTCCATCAAGGGTTATCAGAACGAAGAATACACACATATGGCAGTGGCAGTGGATGTAAAAAGCGGCGTTGCAGACACTGGCATTGCCATCTTGGCTTCTGCAAAGGCCTTGGACCTGGATTTTATCCCCCTTGCCAAGGAACAATACGACATAATCATACCCAAGGCATTCTTGGAGCTACCCATTATCAAAGATTTACTCTCTGTGATCAAATCTAAAGAATTTAGGTATAGGGTGACCCAGCTTGGAGGGTATGATGCCTCCAAAAGTGGAGAAATTTTCTTTGAGCAAGACTAACATGATCTTAAGGCTCAAAAGCAGACACTGGATAGAGGATGCCCAAGGCCACATGATAATGGGTGAAGGTAGGCTTAGGATCCTGGAGGTAATTAAGGAAAAAAGATCCTTGGCAGAAGCTGCAAAGGCTTTAGGCATGTCATACAGGGCACTCTGGGGGAAACTCAAGGCCACAGAGACTGCTATTGGTGAGCCTTTGGTGGATAGCACAAAGGCAAAAGGAACTAATCTTACACCATTAGCTGAAAAACTTTTAGCGAAATATGAAGAATTTAAAAGACGTTGCCAAATCAGCGAGGAGCTCTTGTTTCAGGAATTATTTGGAGAACTCCTTGATTCAAACCAGTAACCCTTAGGATGAACTCCAATATTCCCTTTATGTCTTGGGGATCAAAGAGTGGGATCTTCGTATCAATGGGTTCTTTTGTTACGATTGCAAGGAGTTTAGGATCATTAATGCACAAAGGCAGATCTCCTGGTTTTTTGGGCACAAAGACCTCTATCTTTGGAAGGTCTGAGGATTTGTATCCTTCTACCAACACGATATCCACATTTTCCATATATCCCATTAGTTCTGTGGGGTTCTTATCTGAGTCTATATCCATCAGGATGCCCAGCATGTTGGGAGAAGCCACAATAGAAACACTTGCACCGGAAAGTTTGTGGACAGAGCTATCTTTTCCTTTAAAAAACTGGAAGCCATTGGCTGCATGTTTGATTGTACCCACTTTAAGGCCCATCTCTTTGAGGCTTATTATCAGGGCACTTACAAGGGTGGTCTTGCCTGAATTGGATCGGCCCACAAAACAAACTATGGGTTTCATATCCCAAACCTCCTGGTATCTGAAGCTATTGTGCTTAATATTAGTAGCAAGGGCTTGAAGTCAATTGGAATGCCTTGGAGGCTGGATGATAAATTATCTTAGGCTTTCTGTAACAGATAGATGCAACCTCAGATGTATATACTGCGTGCCAAGGGAAGGAATTCCGCTTGTCTCCCATCATCAGATTCTAACCTACGAAGAAATGCTCAGGCTTGTAAGAATAGTTGTGGATATGGGAGTTAAAAAAGTGAGGGTTACGGGTGGAGAACCTCTGGCGAGGAAGGGCATAGTTTGGTTCATAGAAAGGTTAAATGCCATCCAAGGTATAGATAAAGTTACCCTCACCACCAACGGAGTGCTTTTGAGGGATATGGCAGCTGATTTGAAGCAGGCAGGATTAAAGGGGATTAACATCAGTTTGGATTCCTTAAATCCCTTCACCTTTGAGGCCATTACAGGTGCTGACCTACACCATAGGGTAATGGAGGGCATAAGAGCCTGTGAAGAAAACGCCATAACCCCAATAAAACTAAATGCGGTGATTATACGAGGGATAAATGATCAGGAAATAGTTGATTTGGCCTCACTCACCTTGGAAAAAGAATGGCACGTGAGGTTTATTGAGTTTATGCCAGTAAGTAATGGAGTTAGGTGGTCTGAGCAAAGCCTTGTGGGCCACAAGGAGATATTGGAAAGACTTGAAAGGCACTTTGGGCCGCTTATACCATTACCCCACGAAAGCATGGGAGGACCTGCCAAATCTTATAAAATCATGGGAGCAAAAGGTATAGTGGGTCTTATAAGCCCTGTTACGCACAATTTTTGTAACCAGTGTAACAGGATTAGGATCACCGCAAGGGGTGGCCTTAAAACATGTTTGTTTGCCACAGAAGAGATTCCGTTAATAGACTTTATAAGGTCAGATAAGACAGATGAAGAGCTTAAGGCAATAATCCAGGATGCTATTGCCAAGAAGGCAAATGCCACAAGGGGGCTAAGTCTAACCCGAATGTCAACGGATTACATGTCACAAATAGGAGGATAAAGTTATTAATCCAAGTTTAATTCTGCCTTACATTTATTGCACCTCATAACACCCCTAAACACCTTATTGCCACATCCAGGACAAATATACCGTTTTTCCTCATCTTCAAAGCATTTTTCTGTACCCAATTCTTTCCAGTGAGGTACAACCCTCATAATAACCTTTTTGCCAACTGTCATCGGGAAATTTTCTATATACTCACATGGCCATCTATCACATTGGTGGCAACCTTTAAGGCCTTTTTGGACTACACAATCTCTGATTTCACATATCTTGCAAAAGTAAAAAACATCTTCTGACATGCAACCTTTGCAATGGATATCTTCTGCACCAAGGTCTTGGCTACCGGGTAGAGTACCTTTCCCTGGTGTTTTGCCTTTATAAAGTTCAGCCAATTTTTCTTTCAGCTTAAAATTTCCATCTCTATCTGCAAGATAGACGGCACAAACTCCGCAATAAAGCCCACATGGTCCTATAAGCCTTTTATCAATTGGCATCGTCTCCCCCTTATAGATCCTGGTTAAACATAATTGCCCTTTTGTTCCCTTTGCTCCTTACACATTGAGATGTATGTAAAAGTATGGCCTAAGTAGGTTAAGCCAGGCTTTTATTCTCTTTCAAGCTTTTTTTGCCCTCTGCCTCAAACAAACGTGGTCTTTTAAATTTAAGTGAAAATTCTTTAATCCTTCTTTGGGCCAACATCACATATTCTCGATTTATCTCATATCCAACGTAATGGCGCTTTGTCCTTATAGCCGCAATAGCACTCTGTCCGCTTCCAATGAATGGGTCTAAAATTATTTCTCCTTCAAATGTGTAAAGCTGGATTAACCTATAAGGCAACTCAACCGGGAAAGGAGCTGGATGGCCTATTTTTTTTGCTGGTTCCGCAGGAAAGGTCCATACACTTTTTGTAAATTCAAGGAACTCATCCTTGGAAATGGTACTGTGTCTCCCAAGATCTTCCCTGGAAAACATTCCTTTGGAGAAAACCAAAATGTATTCATGAATATCTCTCAAGGTGGGATTCTTTGCCGAAAGCCAGCTTCCCCAGGCTGTAGAAGGACTGCCACTGGACGCCTTATTCCAAATAATTTCACCTCTCATTAAGAATCCCAGGTCAAGCATATCTTCTACAATAAATGCATGTAAAGGAATGTAAGGCTTCCTTCCAAGATTTGCGATATTTATACATACTCTTCCACCAGGCACGAGTACTCTTTTAACTTCACTCCAAACTCTTTTCAAAAATGACCTGTATTCTTCCAGAGTGAGATCTTCATCATACTCCTTACCAACATTATAGGGAGGTGATGTAACCATTAAATGCACACTATTATCAGGCAATTCATCCATCTTTTCGCTTGACTTGCAAAAAATCCTATCGATAACATCTTGAGATAGTTGATTTTCTACATAGCTAACATGACTCTCCTTGGGTAATCCCTCGTATAACTTGCTTGAATAAAAAAGGCTAGAATCATGGTTGATCCTTCCTGGCGATCCAAAACTACTCGTTTTTGTACCATTTTTACGCCGCTTAACTTGCATTTAATCCTCTCCCCATAGATCAACCCATCTTTTGTAGGCATTAAATTCAATACTTGTTTTTCGCCATTTAATCAAGATCTTCTTTGATTGACGGTTTTGAACTAATGCAGATAAGGCCTCCTTACTAATTTCGACCCCTCTTGGATTTGTTCCAGGCTTGGGAAGCTTGATGTAGTTGTCTCTACCTATACTATCAAATAGTTTCCTTTGCGCGGTAACTGGAATGTAATACAATCCCCCTTCACCATTCCAGTTGATTTGAGCTAATAAAATATCACAGTTAGGATAGTAACTATTTCTAAATATTCTTGCTTTTTCGGGATCTACAGTCCAAATTAGCTTAACACCTCCGAAACCTTTGCCCGTTACAGTTTTTATCGAAATCGGCTCTCCGAACAGTTTCACATCCACCTCGGGCTCTGTTATAGGAATATTGGTCTGTACGTTACTTTCACCAAACTTGTAAATAAGTAGAGCTATAATTATTCTCTCACGAAGAGAACCGACTTCCATTCCAGTTTTGCCTGCCCTTGAGCTTTCAAGTTCAGCAAGTTGAAAAAGGTAAGGTAGGCGGTTTTTGATCTTTTCAACCAGTTTTGTATCTTCAAATATGTATACGATGGGGCTGGTCATGTTCCCCACGTTGATAGAAGACTTACCAACACCAAATAGCCCAAGTTCAGATGAAAATTTTGTACAACAAGCATTTACTCTTGCACTTTTACTATCACATCAATATTTCCCTTAAGAATTTCCAAAAACTTTTTGGCATCTGCCTCAGATCCCACTATTGCGCCGTAGTGCATAGGAATTGCCATTTTTGGTTTAATATCCATGGCTGCCTCTTCAGCAGTCATCACATAAGTTCCTGAAACAGGGAGCAGTGCAATATCAATATCTTTATACGTTTTCATCTCTGGGATGCGATCTGTATCTCCTGCAAAATATATTCTAAAACCATCAACTTTGAATATATAACCAACCCAATTCTTTTCCTTGGGATGGAATTTTTTGTTTGTATTATAAGCAGGAACTACCTCTATATCTATGCCCATAACATTTATCTTGTCTCCAGGTTTTACAATTTTTATGTTTCCAGATAGTTTTTTTGCACAATCCTGAGTGGCAACTATAATTGTATTGGGAGTTTGTATGAGTTTTACATCTTCAGGTGAGCAATGGTCAAAATGGTCATGTGTAATAAGGATTATATCAGCCTTATCGACCTCTTTTAATTTAAAAGGGTCAGTAAAGATTACGTTTTTGGAAACAATCTTGAATGTATCGTGTCCAAGCCAATGAATATTTTCCACAAGTTTTTTAAAATCATCTTTCTCGTGAAAAAGTTTTGTCTCTGTGGCATCCTTTGCTAAACTTATTTCGGCAAAACCAAATAATAATACTATGATGCCAAGGGCCACTATCCTATAAAACCTTTGATACCTAAAACCTACCATATTCTCACCTCATCTTTGTAATTCACAAATTCTATTTGTGTGTTGAATGCTTTTAATTTTTGCATTAATCGTAAATCACTTGACTTTTAAATTATTAGCTAAGTGAAAAATCAACCCTTTTTACCCAATATATCAGTAGAATCTATTCTGATCTTTAATGTTCAGAAGATTCTCTACCAATTTTCGGGAATTTGGTCAATCAGTTTCTCTAATCCGTTTATTTTAACCAAGAGTTTTTATCCTAACTTTTCTCATGGTTATTTAACCCTCATATAAGATTATTTTACTTAGGATTTCTTAAAGCTTCAAGGATTCTATAAGATATTGGGAAGATAAGTTATATTTACTTGATTTTAATTGAGTTGATATTTATGGTTGAAATCTCAAATTAAAAAGAAACTAATTTTATCAAGGCTTAAAAGATCTTATAGATTTCTGCTACAAAAAAGTTTTTGAAATATTAGATTTAAAATTGATGAAGTTTTCATAGAAATAGACGGTTTTAACTTATATGTTTTTAGTAAATTGAGTCCTCTGAATAATTCCACCGATATCCATGCGTTTATTTCTGGGAATTTTAAGTAATTTTGTGGCATAAGCAAGGAAATTCGATTCAACGTAAGGGAAGTTTAAATGGAGGTAAAGCTTATGAGGCTTTAATTTTTTGATTATGAGTTAGAGCGTCATGGAGGAAGGAGAAGCATGCGTTTTTTAAGAGAGATGAAGAAGCTTATTCCCTGGAAAGAGATTGAGAAGTTACTGATTGAGAGGTGTATTTATAAACCAAACAAGGGAAAGCAAGGCCTGCCATCTATTCTTGCATCAACGCTAATAGGCGCATTATTCTTACAAAGCTGGTATGGATTAAGTGATCCTATGACAGAAGAGCTTATTCATGATCGTATCTCTTTTAGGAAATTTTTGGATATTACCGAGGATGAAACCATTCCTGATGAGACAACCATCTGTAAATTTCGTAATGCCCTTATAAGGGAAGGGCTTTTGACTGAAACGAAATACAGAGGCCTCCACAAG
>Ga0197142_1004149_pt1 | contig 11844 bp, 12 predicted proteins | sample GBS60_MetaG_FD_148614 | JGI IMG/M metagenome (GOLD analysis project Ga0197142, IMG submission 148614) | Sediment microbial communities from Great Boiling Springs, Gerlach, Nevada, United States - GBS 60_MetaG | ecosystem: Environmental > Aquatic > Thermal springs > Hot (42-90C) > Sediment... | reverse complement strand
TACATGAATGGCAGCTTTAGCTCTACCAGCTTCTCTGCTATCTCTCTGTCTACCTTTATCTTGGTTGCTTTCCTGTATAGTTCTACTAACTGATGGCAGTATTCTAATGCTGTCCTTAATGCTTCCTTGAATGCTTCTAACAGTCTGTTAGCATCTCCTACATGTCTAGCATTGAAGGTTACGTTAGGTATTCTAGCAGTAGCTCCATTCTTGCATGCTAGTCTGTACATGAATGAGTCTACGCCTAATGCAGTACTACCATCTATTGAATTCCTTATACTCACTCCGTACTGTACTATATCATTGACTTCTACAACTTCCTTCCTATCCGATAGTAGGTCTATCCTTATTGCGTATCCATCCTTTGGTATACTTACATTCAATGTTGATAAGTCCAGATCACTGCTTACATCTGCTACCATCTGCATTATCATCTGATTGGGTATTACTGCGAAGTTCTTGCTTACTATGCTTACCAGATTGACTTTACCGTTGTTATTCTCTATCACTGCCTTTACCTTCCTTAACTCTGTAGTAGCGTTGGCAGTCTTTAGTATCATCATTGCTTCTCCTATGTTGTAGTTGAATGGATAGTGTATATCTGTTAATTCTATTGTACCTATCACTGCTCTATCTGTGTGTATTGGTATGCTCTCCATACCTCATTATATAATGATGTCTAGGAGTATAACGTATAAAGAAGCCAAGAAGAGAGTAGAAGAGCGTAGAACAATAGCAGAAGCATACCTTAGAGCAAGGATAGAAGCAAGAAGCGAGAGTAACAATAACAACAACGGTATTAACAATAATACAGACCTAGCTAGACTAGAGAGGATAGCAATACTACTCAACAAAGCATCCTTAACGTTCAACCAAGCAGTAAATACTAATGGTAGTAAGCGTAGAGAGTTACTAGAAGAAGCGTTAAAAGCATATGCAGATATAGTACCTTACCTAACGAATGTTGCTCCTTACTTAACCAATACAATACTGAGACAGATCAAGAATATAGAGAAGATGATGGAGTTAGAGATAGAGAATAGTGTTAAGAACGGTAATGTGAACGTTATAGACGTAGATAGTATAATGAAGGAAGCAAGGGAATCATTCCTATAATTAATTAATAACTCCTTATTTATTTATTTATAATAATTAGGGAGTAAAGATAGAAGAGGACGGTCTGAATCACGATATATATATATAGGTTCTCGTATTTTTATTTATGCCAAGATCTACAGTAAAGATGACGGTAACTATCTTGTCATTATCATTACTATTAATGGCATCAACAACAATCACCAGCATCAATGCAACATACACCGAGAATACAGATATTAGCGATGAATATTATGATAAGTGTGAGTATAAGATAAAAGATTCTATAAATGCCCAAGTAGCAGATATAGATAAGGATAAAGTAATAAGTATTGCTGAGGATGATGATAGATTTAAAGCCATAAAAGATGTAGATAAAGAATTCAAGCTTATCTCCTATACGTACTCTATAGACACTAACGATTGTATAGGTTCTTTAACGAATATCAATGTACATTATATTGCTAAGAGAATAGATAATGGTAATCCTGTAAAGACTATAACTGTAGTGATAGATAATAAAATAAGTAAAGTAGAAGATGTTAGAGAAGGTGATATAATATATGCACCTACTGCGAACGATACTCGTTGGGCCGGTTACTCATTCTATGGCAATTCTTATGCAACAAAGCCTATATACGAGAGTAGAGCAAGATTTAGTATTCCTACAGTAAGTAAACCTACATACCCTGATTATTATCATAATAGAGACGCATGTAGAATAGATCTAGGAAGGAATCCATGTATATTAGCAGTATGGACTGGTTTAACAGATGACCCTCGAACTAGAATAGCACAGGGTGGTAGTGTAGGCGATGTAAGATGCAACTCTAGTGGTTGTACAATAGAGTACTATCTATTCTTAGAATTCTTTCCAGAACCAGCATTTGAATGCCGTTCTAATCCTCCACATAAAGCAGGAGATTCTATAGTTGCTACAGTTACTAACGATAAGAAGAACGGTGGTAGCAATACTGTTTATCATATAACGGTACATAATTATACTAATGGATTAGGGTGCGGTGTATTCAACTATAATTTTAGTACTATGCCTAATCCTAGATATGCAGCCTTCATTTATGAGAGAGCAGCTTATCTGACTGAAGATAACTATACTACACTGCCATATTTTACTGATAATGTGATGCGAGGCGAGTTATACTATGACGGTTCTACCAAATCTATCAGCGTGCCTTATTCTAACGGATGGTATACACAGATTACTATGAGAAATTCTAATACTACGAATGTTGCTGTAACAACAGTTAGTAATGGTATGTTCACTGCAGATTACAGAACTAGCAAATATACATAACAACAAATATATTTTATTTGAGGGTGATATAATATAATATGAGATTATCTCTTGTCTTGGGTATAATAGGTGCGTCATTATCATTAATAATTATAATAGCAATAATTCTATCTACACAGGTTGGTAAGAAGGATATTGTAAGTGAATATGGCTGCTCATTAACATTAGGTATAGATAAACCATCCACCATAAGATTGCCTGAAGGACTTTATTCCGGTGGTCTTACTCTTGGTATAAAGATGTACTACTGCAATGTTAATGGCTTTGATGATATAAGACTTGTAAATGTGGGTCGTGATAAGGGTATGGCTGATAGCTATCAGTTCATTATGAGACCAGGCTCAGTTGCTACCATAACATTCTTACTAGATATAAGTGAACTTTTGGTAAGTGATGATAGAAGTGGTAAAGAGTATAGAGGCATTGAGGCAGTGCTGTTCTACTCAGCATATCCGGCATTTGAACCTATTATAACTACAATAACTTACGAAGAGGGGGTTATAATAAAGCCCATTTATTTAAATATAATATCTGATAACTATCTACTAGTAGAATATGCTATTGAGGTTAAAGAAGACGTAAAAGAAAGGATTGAGAGTTATATACTAGGCCCAAATACTTATTTTGTACGTCCATTCTATGCGCTCCCTCCATTATATATAACAATAAGAATGTGAATGTATCCTATTAGTTTGTAGATAATACTCTAATTCAATCAAACCTATAGGGTTCAACTTTTAACTTACCTAATAGGAATGCTTTGAATTCTCCTTGAGTTAGTAGGATGTTATTTACAACGATGTTGTTACTAGGATCGATATTAATCAAGTAGAAATCCTTCGTATCTATCTTTGTATGATGTTGTGTTCCTTAGCATCCTATCGATCAGACCAAAGGTCCGTTCCTGTGCTTTTCCTAGTCTATTGTTAGTATTAGTATTATTATTAACAATAACAGCAGTAGTTTGCTTAAATTCTAGCAACTTGAACTTACCTATATCATTATTTTTAGGATCGTATATGCGTAGTATTAAGTCAAGGTTCTCTAATACATAACCTTCTCTGCTTGATGGTAGGATACTGCTTATCCATGCTATCACTTTAAACTCATCCAAGAAGTAATAGGTATTGAATCTATCCATATTACATATATATGCTAGAGTATCCATTAAGTGTCTGTATCCGTTATAGCCGTATCTAGATATTATACTCTTAATATTTTTATGGATCTCTTCTTCCATCTATTAAATAATAATAATGATTCTATTCAGTACTATCAGTTGGATTATGCATCGTATGTAGATACTTGGTTCAAATAAATGCTATAACGTCTTAACAACATCTCATACAACTCTCTATCCTTCTCAACTTCTATTACCCTTCTATTCAATATTAATGAAGCTTCTATAGTTGTACCAGTACCAACCATAGGGTCTAAGATTACATCATGTTCATTAGTTAATGACTTGATGACATGCATCGCTGAATCTACATCCTGCTTCCATTCATGAATATCCTTGTTTGGTTTGGGTCTGCTTATATAGTCATCGAACTCTACACTTATACATGGTTCTTTCTGGAATACTACTATAGGCTTCCAATGTATCCTTATACGCTTTATATAGAATATCTCTCTACTATCTGGCATATGCAATGCTATCATCCAATGGTATCTTATTACGTTACTAACCTTGAATGCATCAAATAACTCTGGTAAGAATGCTTGACCATACATTACCGCAATAAAGCCTGATGGCCTTAATACTCTTGATGCTAATAACATCAAGTCCTTCAGATACGGTATATGCTCTTTACTATAAGGAGGATCCGTAAAGATAAGGTCTATGCTATTATCTGGTACATCCTTCAGTACTACTCTAAAGTCTCCATGTAGAATCTTAACCTTATCAACTATAAAGTCTAACCTTACCTTGCCTTCCTCTATTATCGGTCTTACAGCTTCTCTTGCTTCCTTCTGCTTAACTCTATCGTATACTGCTTGTATTGAACGCTTACCTTGTAATGCTTCATTCCATAACTCAGCTATCTTTGGATCTTTCCTTGCTGTTTCGACTATCTTCCTAGCCTTATCTATAGTGTTATGAGATAGTCTTAACTGTTTACCAATCCTTCTTATTGCTCTCTCTGAGACCGATGTGCCCTCTGAGGGTACTTCGGGAGAACCAACAAAATGACCAATGTTGGTCATCGTTGTATTGTTATTGCCCAGAGTGTATCCTTGACCTTGACCTTGATACACTTCAGTACTACTATTATTATCACCATTGTTATTATACTGCCTAAGGTTCATCAACCTCTTTAACCTGCTTCTCTCTTGCTCTAGCTCTAGTAATTTTAATGCTATCTCTGCTTTCTGTGCTGTGTTAAGATGTCTTCTATGTACATTAATTCTAATGATGAATAGTACTTCTTCTAACTTATCGTTAAAAGACTCGATTATACAAGGTACAGTATCTAACTTTAACTCCTTTGCTATCCTTAACCTAGTGTAACCATCTAGGAGTATATTATTATTGTTGATTATTAAGGGTACTTTTATGCCATTATCAATTATGTCCTTCTTTAATGCTTCATACTCTTCACTGCTTATAGGATATAACAACTTGGAGTAGAATTCATCTTCTCTTATCTCTGCTATAGGTATGTTAAGTATATTATTATTATCCATCGTTATATAAAGAAAGAAAGGAATAAAGAAAGAAAAATAGGAGAGAGTGTATACTGGTATACTTCAGTCTATACTATACATTCACTCTCTGCTGGTAGTCTTCTCTATCGTTGCTTTACTTGGTCTTCTATACTGCATATGAACCCTTTAACAGCCTCTATATGCTTACATCTATTGCTGTACTCAAATGCCTTACATTCGCAAGAGAACCATGCTATCTTACCAGTGTATACAACGTTAACGAAATAGGTAGTATCCTTCATTCTATTATGTACTAGATATCTGTATCTACCTATCTGCAATACTATTAACTCTTCATGCCTATTCTTACTCTTATGGATATAGACTCTCTCTATCATCATCGTCATTATATAATTCAAGATTATAGTAGTGGATATCTGTAATAGATAGTGCTCATCGTTTATTCTTACTTACTTACTTGCTTACCCTTACCACGCTTATTCTTACCATTATTACACTCTCTTATGTATCTCCTTGCTATACTTATATGCTTACACTTACTATTCTCTTTATTGCATGTGCATATGTAGAATGATCTATCTCCTATCATCATTATAGTAACTATATCTATACTCTCATCATCTCTATTATGAACCATAACCTTATAACCCTTATAAGGCAGACCACATACTTCTAGTGTCTTTATGGTATCATTATTGTTGCTATTACTGTTATCATTATCATTATTATCATTACCGTTATCATTACTGTTACGCTCTATTCTACATCTGTATACCTTAACACCTAAACCTCTCTCTATACTCACTCTCTTCATCATTAGATAATATTCATCATTTATTTAGTGATGATACCAATACCAAAGTTAGCATTAGATATAGATGAGAGATATGTTATAACCGTTATACCAGAGATAGCATTATACTACATTGAATGGTTGTATGCTTATTACTCATTGCATATAGAAGTCAATGAAGCAAAGACTGGTTTAACAATAAGGATAAAGAATAAAGATAAGAAGACTCTACACATAAGCAAGGAAGCTAAATCAATGTTAGAACGATATATTAATATATCATAAAATACAGCGGTAACTTATTTATAGCACATCTTTTTATAGTATATTGCTATAAAGATGAAAGACGACAGACTATTTCACACTGTTATAACTGCATCTGATAAAGAATATCCTAGAAGATTACTTGATATGAAAGCAGTATTCCCATCATTCTATGTTATCCCCAGATGTAATATTGATATGAATGATGATAACATAATTGCTGTAGTAGGTACAAGAAAGGCTACAGATGAAGGTAAAGCGATGGCATATAACATATGCAAAATATTAAGTAAGAACTACATAATAACCACGGATCTTGCTCAAGGCATCGATTATCATGCTACATTGGGTGTATTAGAAGCAGATGGTAAGATCATAGGAGTTAGACCATATCTATATCCTATCGATTATATAAAAGGAGAGTTGTTAGAGAGGATGGTCAAGAACGGTTGTATAATGAGTAAGAATCTTATGAAGAGCGATAGCTATAGTTGGATAATAAGACAGTTCCATCTGTGTAATCTAGTTATAGCAAGGATCGCTAGAGCTATAGTGATGATAGAAGCAAGATACACTAAGCACTCTGGTACGATGCATTATCTGAATCTGAATATAGATAAACCAATTTATATATGGAGACCTAGGTCTACTAGTATTGAATATGTAAGAGCTTATGAAGAATATACCAATAACGGTGCTATAGGATTCGATGATGTAGATGAGTTGATGACTATAATCAACTCATTCTAATATTTTACAGTAGTAATGTAATATAATGTAATATAATAATATAGTATGATATAACGTATCTGATGTAGTTTATCTCTCTATTATAAATTGATATGGTCTTAGGCTTAGATGCTGGAGTATTAACCCTAGCAGTATTAATAGCAGTAGTAGCCTTTGTATTATTCGTTAATGCTTACTTGATACCAGAAGTTGGGAATTGGTTCTTAGATGCTGTAGTAAAGATGCCCAAGTTTAATTATACATTCCAGGGAGGAGAGCAAGGTAATGCTAACTTCCAATTATATAGACAGCTAAGGACTATAGCATTCCCTATCATCATTATAGCATTAACCTTAACTGCTGTATATCTGATGGGTGAAGAATTCGAAGTATTCAGAAGAGGACAAGCATTCAGTACATTAGCTAAAGGTATAATCATAATAGTATTCATATTCACATTCCCTCCATTCTGGGATGCTTATGCTAGTGGTATAGAAGGTTTAGGTAAATGGATATTAAACCCTAATAATCCTAACCAAGCAAATCAAAAGATATCACAGTTATGGCAGTGGATAGGTGGTATAACACCACCGAATATAGACTGGGATGATATACTACAATTTCTTACTAATCCTAATGATGCAGCTCAAACCATATTTAGGGATGTCTTTCTAGCAGTATTCAAGGCATTCATAGCAGCTCTACTAACATTCTTGATGTTCGTTATAGGTACAGTAAGGATAGTATTGACTGCTATACTTGCTGATGCATTACCCTTGCTATTAGCGTTAACGTTGATACCATGGTTCGAAGGTATAGTTAAAAGGTTGATAGATATGCTTATAGGATTATCATTAGCTCCAATATTCTCAGCATTGATTGTAGTCGCTGGATTAGCAGCTATACAAGCAGAGAGCTTTAGTCCATTACAGCAATGGTTAGCAGCTATAGCAGTAGCAACATTAGCAGTATCCTTCCCTACAATAGTTGCTCCTTTACTAGGACCAGTAGTAGGACAACTAACTACTATGATGACTGGAGGCTTATTGGCTGGTACACTGTTAGGAACATCTGCTATAGTAGGCGCTGGTTCTGGTTTATATAGAGCTGTTACTGGAGCTGTACAAGCTGGTGTGCCATTAACCTCGCTAGGATTCGCAAAACATGCTATGTCTGGTATGATCTCTGGCTTAAGGTCTGGTGTTGAGTATGGACTAGCAAGGACAACGCAAGAATCGTTAGCAACAACATTCCCAACGTTAGCGAAAGGTATGCAACCATTCGTTAATATCGCTGAGCGTAAGTTAGCAAGAGCTGGTTTAGATACTGCTGAAGGTATAGTACAGAACTATGTAGGGTCAACTACTGAAGGATTATTACCAGCATTAGCATTACAGACACAGATTAAAGATAAGGACATGCCTAAAGCAATTGAAGAAGCAACCAAGTTTAATGCTAGAATACAAGAACTAGCAAGTAAAGGTAAATATACAGAGATAGCAGATATAGCTAATGATTATCTCAAGTTACCAAAGATACCTAATAAACAACTATTCGGACAGATGTTCGCTGAGCAGTTACAAACATACAGTAAGAATCCTATAGCGTTAGCAAAGTTACATGAAGGTCTCAAGCATATACAGCAAGAAGGAGGTCTACCAGCGCAACCAACGGATACGTTAACTGCATTGGTACACTACAAGGACAATCTACGTAACCTAGCTGAAAGTAAGTACGGTATAACTATACCCAATCCAGAATTTGAGTTACATGATGTAAAGAAACCAGAACAACTACCGCAAGGAGCTGCTGTAATTGCTGGTTATCCAGTAAAGTATACCTTTGCTAATGCGATAGAGTATGGTAAAGCGAAGTTAGCAGTCGCTGATCCAGCAAAAATAGCAGAATATGAAGCAGAAGGACTAAGGTTGATAAGCGAAGAAAAAGGAATAGAAAGATTACAAGCTGTTGTAACTGAACGAGTAAGGAATGTATTAGAACCATTAGGACTTAACAGCGATAATAATAAAGAATTCATAAAAGGTCTGTCAGCAAGTATAACTGAGGGTTTAAGAGCGTACGATCCAGCAACATTAGGAGCTACATACAGAAGTCTCACGAATGATGAAATATTTGCTGATTATCTAAGGACATACACAGCGAATAAAGAACTACATAACAGAACAGAACAACTACTACCGAATGTTCACATCCAACAACTATGGAAAGAGATAAAGACACAGAGTAATACTGATAGCAACACTACTAATAAAGCAGTATAGCGATAAGCTACTACTGCTAATCTTTTTCTTAAACAGGTGATCGCTTACTTTCAGTAGGAGTAGGTATTGGTATATTACGCTTATCCATCTCTATAGCATACTTCAGCAACAGACCATACATAGCAGTTCTATTCAACCAAGTATAATCTCTTTCAGGCTTATTATCTATACTATATTTCTTGTATGTTTCACTTATCTCTTTATGTGCTATCTCTGCTGTCTTGAAATCCTTATTAAGTACTGCAAAGTAGAACTTCTTAGCACTCTCAGCAAGCAGCTTTATCTTAGTCCTGAATCTTTCGCTATCTTCTTCATCTACATGTATGAATGGTCTATCTCTCTCATAGTCATAATCAGCACCAACGACACTTAAGAATCTTTGATACCAGAACTCTGGTGAATATATAAAGTAATCAGAAATACTATCAGCATTTATATTTATGCCGACTAATTCATCTCTACCATCCTTATAAGCATGTTCTATAATACCAATCCAATATCTGTTACTGTCATGTGTGTAGTAACGTTCATATGGAAAGTCAGCTCTCATCCTATATGCTTCTCTTGCAACTTTGTACTTAAAATCATCAGCAAATTTATTAATATCAATTGAACCAGCATAGAGTTTAAAATCTTGCTCAATCGTATAGACGTATGAATCAAAGAACTTCCAGTCTCTACCACTACCGTCATCAATAAGTCCAAGTTCCTTACCTCTGGTTCTTGGATTCCAAGTGAATTTTATATCTTGAATCCAAGGTTTGATCCACGCTGGGGTATCATCAACATAAACGTTATTATTGTTAGTCATCATATTATAATTATTGTTACCTATAACTACAGTATTCCCGCTTAACGTATTCAGTAGGTTATAAGCTGTATTCACATCTTTTATCTCTAATTCTACTAACATCACATCTTTACTATGACTCCTCTGATAATCTATGCTCAACTTTTCGCTAAAAAGACTTTTAACTTTACGATACCCATGCATCTCATTCAATGCAAACTGCGTTAATATACCCTGTTTATGGTCTTCAAAGACTATACGCATATTGGTTATGTAAAACATACCTTTACCTTCAATCTTACCCCTGCCTAACTTGACTCTTATAGATATCTTCGCATCATTACGGAATAGTATCTGTTCATTTGGGTATAGCGTTATCATATTTATCTATCTATCTACCTCCCTATCTATTTATATTAATGCTTGAATAAATATATAAATATTTATCCATCAAGCGTAGCATTCATTCTTTTTGTTATTATTATCGTTACCACTACTGTTACTATCATTATCTTCCTTTAGTAGATTTCTTATAATATCCTGTATATATAAGTACAATATCTTATGATACATCTGTAGAATAACAGTAAATAATTCGTTGTATGTTAGCCTGTATCTTGCATGTGCATCTGCTAGAGTTGCGTCTAGCATATTGAAAGTCTCTCTTATCTTGGTTATGCTATCTACTTTGGTTGTATCTGTAGTCATCATTAAATAATATAGAAAAAAGAATAGGGTGTAAGGTATAGTTTAGTCAGTTAACACTACTACCTACTGTACTCTGGTATAATAAATAATAGACCGTTACTGGTCTTCCTCCTCTTCTTCTTCCTCTTCTTCAGCATCCTTCTCTCTCTTCATCTTCGGCATCTTGAATCCTCGCTCTACCAGCACTTTATTCACTTCCTTGATACCAAAGCAGAACCCAACATGCAGACAGTCATCCCTCTCACAGTATCTACAGTACATGATCTTCTTACCTATACCGTAATCATGGATCTCTACCTCAACTATACGGTTCTCAAAATAGTCTGCTATATGTACTTCATTACCATATGCACCTATGTAACTCAAGAATGGAGCATATCTACGCAGTAGTTCATCCTCTTCTAACTTCTCTAGTATATAATCAGAGACCCAAGGTGTGAATGCAGTAAACCTTCTTTTCTCTGTTTCATACCGCTCTCTAAGTTTATTGTATAGTTCCTTAGATATTGTTATCGTTATCCAGTTCCTTGCCCTTACCATATGTTATGTTAGATTAACGTAACATTTATATGTAATGGTTTATGCTATATTAACGCAATGTTACGTAACATACAAAACTCTCCTTATATACTGATGAACAAACACAGCAACAAACCAACAGAATGTAGCCATCCATCAAATAAGATAGTATTGACGCCAGAAGGAGAACACATCTGTACTGTATGCGGTGTAGTCTTAACCTTAGATCAAGCTGCAGAGCGTAGAGTATATGCTAGTAGAGAAGCAGTAGGTTACATAGACCCACATGGTAAGACCAACCCATGGTTACTTGGCTTAGGCTCAGTCATACCAAAGGTAGGAGATGAAGGTAAGCGTTTAGCAGAGATAGCAGAGAGCAGGCATGTTAATGGTGAAGAGTATTCAAGATTAGCAAACGTAATAGAAGCCTTGCAGCTGTACATGTATGGACAGCAGATCGTATACAGTTTCGGTTCTTATAACAAATCAGAAAAAGATCACCTTACATCAGCATACATAGCAGTGAAGAAAGTAATACTAGAGAATAACCTGCCTATAACTGATAAGCGTATAAGAGAAGTGATAAAGACCCACTTTGGTAGCAATGTCAGGTTCATACCTAACAATGCTATCAAATATGTATCTAACTTGGCAAAGCTGTATGGTGCAAAGACTGCTA
>Ga0197142_1004146_pt1 | contig 11845 bp, 9 predicted proteins | sample GBS60_MetaG_FD_148614 | JGI IMG/M metagenome (GOLD analysis project Ga0197142, IMG submission 148614) | Sediment microbial communities from Great Boiling Springs, Gerlach, Nevada, United States - GBS 60_MetaG | ecosystem: Environmental > Aquatic > Thermal springs > Hot (42-90C) > Sediment... | reverse complement strand
GTTGTCGGCGGCGGCGTGCCAGGCGGCGTTGTCGGCGGCGGCGTGCCCGGCGGCGTTGTCGGCGGCGGCGTGTCGGTGGGGCGTACTTCCACCGTTTCGGTCAACGCCAGCAGCGGCGCCTGCGGCACAGAACGTGGTCTGGCCGCTTCCATCACTCTTGTGAAACCGGCGAGTAATCCGGTTGCCACGATACCGGCGCAGATCACCACAATCAATCGAGGCATGCGGGATGCTCCTTGTCGCTTCAGTACGCGATTGCGGCTATAGTAACAGAGGGTGATCGGTTCTTCAAGCGCCTCTTTTGAACATTGAGTCCGCTGCAAAAAGGGCGTGTCACCGCTGCGGCGCAGCATTCGCAGAGGCGGATTCCATAGCGAGTCACGCACACGCATGCTTTGCTATGCATCCATCATAGTTCGTTTTTAGGGTTCTCTGCGCCCTCGGCGTCTCAGCGGTGTGTTTTTGCAGCGAAGTCAACATTGCCTTCACACCGCTTCATGAGACTATACCGCCTCACCCAGTTTCACCGCCTCGAAAATGCGCATCCGATGCAACAAGAGCACGATCACAACAATCGTCGCAGCCAGCAAACCGCCGGAAATACCGTACACCAGCGCGATCCGTTCCCAGTCGATCTGCACCACGAACGGCGGCGTCTCAGGATAGACCCCTGTGCGCACCTGCAAGAACGGGATGAACAATCGACTCGTCAGAATACCGACCGCAGTGCCAGGCGCCGCGCCAAATCCAACAACCAGCATTTGCTCAAAGACGAGCAGCATGCTCAACTGTCGCGTACTCAAGCCAATTGCGCGCAGGACTCCCAACTCCACCAGGCGACGCTGGAACGAGAGAAGCGTATAGGCGACAAATCCGATCACGGTCACCATGGTTGTCGCCAGAAAACCGACCGAGAGCAACCCGAACAATCCCTGTCGCTCCGGTCGGCGCAGATCGAGATCGAGCAACGTCTGCGGCGTCGAGCGGATCATGCGCAGCCCGTACCCGATCCCTGCCGCCGCTACCGTTTGCAAACTGGCGTCGGGCGCCAGCGAGAGCCAGACCTCATACGGGTACAGCCCACCCTGTGAATCGAAACTGTAGTCCAGGTTCCCGATCACAAACGGCGGACCCTGATCGTAGAGCGTTGGAAAATACCTGAGCATACCAACGACCGTAAATGTGATATTTTGCGTCTGCCCGCGATCATTCATCGCCAGCGTAAACCGGTCGCCGATCCGCAGCCCTTGTTGTGTTGCGAATGTTTCAGAAACCAGCGCCGCATCGGGATAATCCGCCAGACGGTTCATCAACGCGCCGAGGGACTCATCGGCATAGTCAGGTCGCCACGCATCCGCCAGCACCGCCGCCAGGGTCGTCCGATCGACGCCGTAGAAAATACCGCTGATTGCAGGATTGTTCCCCACAATAATATCCGTCTTGCTCGGAGCGACACGGGTGGCGCCGGTCACACCCGGAATGGTCAGGTACTCTTCCATCGGCACGAACATATACGCAGTGCTGGGTGTTGTATCGGCTTCCCCTGTCGTGCCCAGCGTGCCTCCGCTCAGATCAAGACTGGTTTCCGCCGGAGCGATCTCGCGATCGCCCGCGATATTCGCCGACGTGATTGCTGCGCCAGGGTACGCGAGGCGCACATCCGCCGCTCCCCGGTAGTAGGCTCGTTCTTCACTGTAACGATCCAGTGTGAGCGCCATCGACGAGGTGAATGTTGCCAGCGCCAGCGTCAGCGCAACCAGCAACGCCGGACCGCCATACGTCCCCGGCGTGCGCGACAGGAAGCGCAGCGCCGTCACAAGCGCCACCCCCGGCAACTGCCCCGCGATCCACGCCAGCAACCGGAGCAGCAGCGGCAGGAAACGCATACCGACCAGCGTGCCAGCAAACACCATCAGCGCCGGAGCAAGGAGCAGCAGCGGATTGCGAAAGGGATCATCCGTGCCGACCGTGACACCCGGTACACCGATCATACCGCTCAACCGTAACTGTTGATAACCATAGAGTGCCGGTATCAACAGCAGGATATCGAGGTAGAGACGTTGCCAGAGCGGTGGGCGGGTTGCGCGCGCACGTTCGCTCTTGTAGGAAATGATCGTTCGACCGGCAGCGCTCAGCGCCGGGATCACAACGGCTGGCAGCGCCAGCAGAACCGTCGCCAGTGCATGCCAGGGGCTTGCCGGCAACAATGCTGGCGCCGGCGCGTCAAGTGGCGCAAACCGCAAAAAGGAGACGGTCCATGCAATCATCTGCGCCAGCAACCAGCCCAGCGGCAAACCAGCCGCCCATGCCGCCGCGCCGAGCAGCAGCACTTCACCGAGCGCCAGCCCCAGCACCTGCCAGCGCGAACTGCCGCGACTGCGCAGAATCGCCATCTCCTGCTGCTGGCGCGCGACGGTCATTTCGGTGACCTGCAGCACAAAGTACCCGATCACGACGAGCAATGGCACTGCAAACAGCGCCAGCGTGACAGTCAACACCCGCACCTGATCACGATGCCGCTCCAGCGCCTCCATGGGCGAGCGCACGAGTTGCGCGCCGGGCAGACGCTGCTGGATGTCGGCGGTGGCGGTTGCAATTCGCTCACGCAGACGCTCGACATCGCTGCTGCGCACACTGCTGCCATCGATCGCCGTGTACCACGCCGCCAATGTCACAAATCGCGCATCCGGCACATCCGCAATCAGGGCGAAACTTTCCTCGGGCACAAGGAAGACATCGCTATACGTCGATGGCGGCTGAAACCAGTAACTGGCGTCGGCATCCGCCGGTCGCCAGATGCCTGCGATCCGCACCAGCACATCGATGCGCGGTCCGCGACCGGTCGACTCGACCCGGTAGAGATCATCGATCAGCAGCGTGTTCTTCGCAGCGGTTGTTTCTGAAACCAGCACGTCGAGCGGTCCGTCGCCGGTGAAGGGACGCGGCAGATCGCCATCAACAATCTGGATATGCCGTTCGATGCCGCTGAGGAAGCCGATGCGGGCAAACAGCACTTCTCTGCTGGCGCCGTCGGGAAACCCGACACGCAGTTTTTCGGTGGCGGCGAAGCGCACGCCCGGCGGTGCAGGCAGGTCAATCCCCGCCGCTGGCAGATTGCCCGCCAGTTGATCCGTCAGCAGGTACTGTTGCCACGAAATCGATGGATCGGACGCACCGCCGTAGCGATAGACCATGGCGAATGGCGGCAGCGGGTCGGCGACTGCGCGTTCGGTGAGCGCCGCCAGCAAAATGCGGTACCCCGACGCTTCGGCGTAGACCGGAATGCTGACCACCATGCCAGCTGCCAGCGTCATGCCAGACCAGACCGCCAGCGCAAGCCCAAAGTGACTCAGCAACCGTCGCCAGATGACCGGGGGAAACGAGAGGGCAATCGTGAGTTGACGCAGCATACCGTTGCCTGCTCACTCCCGCGCTGCACTCACCGTGTGGCGCAGGGCGCGAAAGCGTTCGTGAGCGCCAGCGAGGGTCGTCGGAACAAGATCATGCTGTTCGCCAAGCGCTTCGAGATAATCAAGGACGGCTTCCAGCGTCCGACTATGTTTATCATTGTCATTGTCATACGCCGGACGATTATCGGACGTGAAACAGAGTGCGCAGAACAACGCGGCATCCTCGATCATGCGCTCGATGGCGCGCTCGATCACCGGTTGGTGCAGCGCCTCGAAGGTTCCGGCATCGATCCGCAGCTCATACGGTTGATTGGTGATCTGTCGCTGGTCCGGGTCGGTCGTCACCGGCACATCGAGGAACGGCAGATCGCCGGCGCGCTCGTGGTGCTGCGCATCGACATAGCGCGGGTGATGCACCACATGCTCCCACTCGACCCCAATGCGCGGCAGCACAAAACCAGGCTGCGCAATCGAACCCTGACGAAAGCCGAGTTCGTAGAGCAGGCGATAGGTAGCGTCGCTCGCCGAATGCTTGCAGGGGCGGAAGGAGCGCGGGCGAACGCCCAGGGCGTCGGCGAAGCGCTCGGCTGCGTCGTCGATCAACCGGCGTTGCACATCCGGCGCCAGCGTGCCGAGAAAGTTGCGATACGATCCGCTCTCCGCCTGCAACGGATTCACATACAACCCAAGTTCGACGCCGCGCCCCGCCAGTTCTTCGAGCAGCGGCGTGTGTTCGACTGCGCACTGCGGTGCGACGAACAACGTCGGCGGATACCCTGCCCGAAGCAGACGATTGCAATACCCTTCAATCGCGCGCGCGCTCTGCTCCCAGGAGCGTGGTCCTTCCTTCGCCGCGCGAATCGCAATGCTCTCGCAGTCCAGCGTAAAAAGGACGTGGATTGTCAGCCGTGTCGCCATCGGCGCAATCACTCTTCACACCATAACCGTTTCATCTCGCCGCCGGATCTGAAGCCATCAGCGTTTTGCGCGCAAATACATACGTACAAAATAGACGATCAGCCCCTGTTGGTTATCGAATGTTAACGATCATGTCTCAAAAACGTATTGCCAAACCCGATCTTCAATGGTATATTCTCTACAAATCCCACCGATGGAAACCAACAGTGGCGTTGAGCGTGCTGGCACGATGCACGTATCAACACTGTCAACCCTGCAACGCCACAGTGTCGTGATCCTCAATGACGCCTCTTTGCAGTGTTGCACGAACTGCCTGAGCAGCATGTTACAACCGGGCTGAGTATCGGGAGTCGCATTCGGTCGTCTACAGGGAGCGGTTGCACTGGCACTGCAATCATCATCCTGGCGATAGTGCAGCCCGGTGTCTGACAGATCGGTTCAGGCAACAGGCGATCCCCACGCCGCTGGCGCCGGCGGGGGATCGATTGCAGCGGCGGCGTGAGCGCCGATGCGGTGGCATTATACCACATGTCCCCCTTCCTGCTCATGCCGTCAGACTGATGTTCGATGCACCCTGGATTGCTGCCGGGGTTGCACAGCGGCGGCGTGAGCGCCGACATTGTCTGTTCCGGCGAGTATATGGCGCTCTTTGCAGCGAACAACATCTGCAAGGGCATCAAGAAGTTCGCGGAACGCGGCTACGCCCGCCCTGGCGGGTTGATCTGCAACTCGCGCCTCGTCGAAAACGAGCAGGCGCTGGTTGAGGAGTTCGCTCGCCGTCTCAACACGAAGATGATCCACTTCGTGCCGCGCAGCAAAGACGTCCAGCGCGCCGAGATCAACAAGAAAACCGTCATCGACTACGACCCTGAACTGCCGCAGGCGCACGAGTACCGTGAACTGGCGCGCAAGATCGATGAGAATGATGAGTTCACCATTCCTACCCCGATCACGCAGGACGAACTCGAGGATCTGATGCGCGAATATGGCATCGTGGATTAGCGGCGCGTCAGCGTCATGGAGGCTCCAATGGACGCTTCATCCGCCGGATCGTGTCAGGGCGTCTGTTTTCCCAACATCGACCTGAGCACGCACCCGTGTTACAGCCGCGCGGCGCATTTCCGCTTCGGACGCATCCATGTTCCGGTGGCGCCGCGCTGCAACATTCGGTGCAACTATTGCATTCGCCGGTATGCCTGCCCGAACGAAAATCGTCCTGGCGTCACCATGCGGGTGGCATCGCCTGATGAGGCGCTGCAAACCGTGCGCCATGCTGTCGCCCGCGACCCGCGCCTGCGCGTCCTTGGCGTCGCCGGTCCGGGTGATGCGCTGGCAAACAGTGCGACGCTTACCACATTTGAGCGCGCACGCGACGAATTTCCGCACCTGATCCGCTGTCTCTCCACCAACGGCTTGCTGCTGCCGGATCAGATCGATGCCATCGAGCAGGCTGGCATTACCACGCTGACTATCACGATCAATGCAGTTGACCCGGCAATCGCTGAGCAGATATACGCTCACGTGCGGTATCGCGGTAAGACCTATCGCGGGCGTGAGGCGTGTACGCTGCTTCTGCGCAATCAACTGACCGGTCTGCGTGAAGCGGCGCTGCGCGGGATGGCGGTCAAGGTCAATTCGGTGCTGATACCAGGCGTCAACGATCATCACCTGATCGATGTCGCGCGCACGGTCAAAGATCACGGCGCGTACATCATGAATATCATCCCGCTCATGCCCCTGGCGAAGTTTGCCCACCTGCCGGAACCTTCACCTGCGCTGGTCAATCGGGTGCGCGACGAGTGCGCGACGGTCATCGAGCAGTTTCGTAACTGCCAGCGGTGCCGCGCCGATGCTATCGGCGTGCCGGGCGAGGAGGGGTGCGGCGCGGGCGAACGAGTCTGTATTCCGAAGTTTCTGGCGCAGCGGAAGGAGAATCACCATGCAGTTCAAATGCAATCAGACCCTGCCTGAGCGAGCGAGCCATATCGCGCTTAAGGGACCGGGCGGGAAGTGTCAGCGCGGCGACGGCGCTGCCTGTTTCATCGCCAGCAATGTGGCAACCACGCCTGGCGATATGACCGAGCGCGGCTGCACCTACGCCGGCTGCCGCGGCGTCGTCGGCGGACCGGTCAAGGACGCTATTCAACTGACCCACGGACCGATCGGGTGCGCGTTCTTCTCCTGGGGCTACCGTCCGCACCTCGCCGACAGCGATTTTCACATGAAGTACACCTTCGTCACCGATATGAACGAAACCAACATCGTCTTCGGCGGCGAGAAAAAGCTGCTTCAGTCGATCATCGAAGCCAATGCCGAGTTTCCCAATGCGAAGGCGGTGTTCGTCTACAACACCTGCTCTACGGCGCTGATCGGCGATGACGGGCGTGATGTCGCCAAACAGGCGGAAGCGATCATCGGCAAACCGGTGGTGTTCTTCGAGTGCGAAGGGTTTCGCGGCGTCAGCCAGTCGCTGGGGCACCACGTCGGCAACGAGACGATCTTTCGTCAACTGGTCGGCTCGGTCGAGCCGGAGGGCGATTTCAGCCGCTCGATCAATATCGTCGGCGACTACAACATCAAGAATGACATCCGCACCTTCGAGTATCTCTTCGAGGCGCTTGGCCTGCGGATCATCGCCCGTTTCACCGGGAACGTCTCAGTGGACGACCTGAAGATCATGCACAAAGCGGCGCTCAATATCGTGCATTGCCAGCGATCCGCCACCTATATCGCCGACATGATGAAGGAGAAGTATGGCACGCCGTACATCAATGTCACGCTCTGGGGCATCAAAAACATGGCAAAAGCGCTGCGCGACACCGCCGCGTTCTTCGGGCTTGAAGCGCGCGCCGAAGAGGTGATCGCCCGTGAGACGGCGCGCATTCAACCCTACATCGACGCCTATCGTCAACGCCTGCAAGGGAAGCGCGTCTTCATCTACCAGGGCGGTCCGCGCGTCTGGCACTGGATCGAACTCCTGCGCGAATTGGGCATGGAGACCGAGACGGCAGCCACAACCTTCGGGCATATGGATGATTACGAGAAGATATTCAACCAGATTGCTGAAGGCGCGCTGGTCATCGACAACCCGAACGTTCCCGAAATCGAAGAAATCCTGACCCGTCGCCGCCCCGACCTGTTCATCTCAGGCAACAAGGAGCGGTACCTGGCATACAAAATGGGCGTGCCGTTCGTCAATGGGCATACCTACGACACCGGACCCTACGCCGGTTTTGTGGGCATGGTCAACTTCGCGCGCGATATTGATAAAGCCCTGCACGCGCCAGTCTGGAATATCGTGCATCAGCACGCCCGACCTGCACCCGCCGCCCGCCATGCAGTCCACGGATCTGAGGAGGTGGAGTCATGACCAGTTGTCTGACCCTTCAAGAGCGCGCTGTCGCCATCAACCCGACCCGTTCCTGTGCGCCGATCGGGGCGATGCTCGCCAATTACGGCATTCACGGCGCTATCACCATCAACCACGGCTCCCAGGGATGCGCCACCTACCCGCGTCACCAGATGTCACGTCACTTCCGCGAGCCGGTTGAGGTCGCCACCACCTCGCTCACTGAAAAGACAACGGTCTACGGCGGCAAGCAGAACCTGCTCGCGGCGCTCAAGAATATCTGGGAACGCTTCCATCCGACCATGATCATGATCTGTTCGACCTGTCTCTCAGAAACGATCGGGGACGACATTCCTGCGATCATCGATGAGTTTCTGGACAAACACCCGGACGTCACAATCCCGATCATTTCGGTCAAAACTCCGTCGTACATCGGCAATCACACGACCGGCTTCGACAACTTTCTCAAAGAGATCGCCCTCAATCTCCCGGATCGCCGCAAGAAGAAAGGCGAAACCAACGGCAGGATCAACATCATTCCCGGCTGGGTCAACCCCGGCGACATCCGCGAACTGAAGCATATGCTGCGTGAAATGGGGTTGCACGGGCTGTGGATCACCGACTACTCAGAGACCCTCGACGGCGGCTATTACAACCCGCGTCCTCATTTCCCGCGCGGCGGCACGACTGTTGAAGAACTGCGCAGCTCCTCGAAATCGCTGGCGACGATTGCGCTCCAGCGCCACGTTGGCGGCGAAGCGGCGCGCATCTACGAACGACGCTACAACGTGCCCGCCCATGTGTTGACCATGCCCATCGGGCTGAAGAATACCGATGCTTTCGTCAACACGCTGATCGAGATCACCGACCATACGATCCCCGAATCGCTGGAAGTCGAGCGAGCACGCCTGCTTGATGCACTGGTCGATACGCATATGTACACTACTGGATTGCGGGTCGCACTCTACGGCGATCCCGACCTGCTCGAAGGGTTGGTCGGGCTGATCGCCGAAATGGGCATGACCCCGGCATACATTCTGACCGCCGCCGACAATCGCCCCTGGGGAGAACGCATGGTCGAACTGACGGAAGAACTGGGGGTCGAGAGTGAGATCATCCTCAAGGGTGATCTGCACGAATTGCACAAGCGCATCAAGCGGCAACCGGTTGATCTGCTCATCGGGCACTCGAAAGGCAGGTTCATCGCCGAAGCCGAAAACATTCCGCTGGTGCGGGTTGGATTCCCGGTTGAAGATCGCTTCGGACATCATCGACGATCGATTGTCGGCTACAACGGCGCGATTGCGCTGGTCGATGAGATCACCAACACGATCTTTGAGCGCCGCGCAACGACCATCGTGAGCAACACCCTGATCGAAACCGGCGTCGAGGGACCGACCTCAGTTCCAATTGCGCTGCGCAACGGCGCGACGGCGCACGGATAGCCGGATAGCAGAGCGCCGCCGATGCTCCTGGCAACGGCGGCGCCCATGTGTCGTACAGGGGAAGGTTGTTCCGGCAGGTTCCTGCGTTCCATATCGAGCATCACGACCGACCGCAAACGATCACCGGGTATGCGCACAAACGGGTGCAAGCGTCTGGCAAGAGCGATCACGAATGAAAGGATCATCCAGATGGACGACGTACACGGCTGTGACGAAACGGTGGTCAACGGCAGCGATCCGACGATCCTTGACCACGGCGATTACCTGCTCATCGAGCACGAAACGAATACCCGCTACATCTACCGTCGCGCTGCCAGCGATGCACCGCTTCACCCGCTCGTCAGCCGGATCAGGTACGGCGGGATCATCTACGCGCTTGAATGGATTGAGGAAGAAGATTGAGACGTTCTGCTAATGGTCTTTGAGTAAATAATCCGGTATAGCCCGTGCAGGCGGGCTTCGCATTATATAGCCGAGGGCTTTAGCCCGACGGCAAAAGGCGCATACCGGATTATAGCGGTTCTCACAAAGGTTGAACCTGTTGGACAAGGTTGAACACTCCTGGGAATTGCGCGCCCCACGCGATGACCGAAATACATTTCGGTCTACACTCCGCTGGACGCGGGCATCTCGTGCGACACGGCAGCCCCAGACAGGGGTCAACGTATCTGAGAACTGCTATAAATTCTCAATCTTCATCACTGTCGGGCGTGGGTGAGGCGGAGTTCACGCCCGCGCGAGCATGTATGCCCGCGCTGATGACACGAATCCCCGCTGGCGCGGGGCTGAATGCATCTGCACGCTGTAGCAAGGATGTTTGCCTGCCTGTTTGACCCCGGCAGACGCGGGCAGACGGCAGCGCTCCCAGTGTGATCAGCCTGATGGCACTGTCGAACATCAGAAATGAATTATGGAAGCCCCTGCGTTCAGGCGAAAACAACCACAGATATTGCTCAGTCCCGGCACTACAACGACTCCAAAGACTCCTGGAAGCGCCGACCGCGCCAATCGCTGCGCCCGCGCTTTGTCCCGGAACACAAAGCCTCTCCTCAACTAAGGGTCTTTCCCGGATAGACATTGCCGTGTCGTCGCTGTAGACTCGCCGTAGCAGTGACGTGCCAGGGCGCGGGCGGTCAGCGGATACCGCTCAGCCTGCGCTGGAGACGATTCTGATGGTACAGGTAATCATCGTAGCACCGGCGTCGATCATTCGCGCTGGCGTGCACGCCATTCTGAGCCGCGCCCCCAACGCTGCGCTCTCTGGCGTCACCGGCGACCTGACAGTTGCCCGACGCTGGATGCGCTCAACCGCCGGACGTCCTCATGCTGGCGTGGACCGCATCGGATCGGAATCTGCTGACCTCATCCGCTGGCAGCGCCGCCGTGCGCTGCAGGTTGCTGCGCTTGTTCTCACGTCCTGGTGCGACGACGGCGCGCTGGCGCTGCTCGTGAGCGCTGGCGCGACTGCCTGTCTGCCGCTCGCGCTGGACGCGACCGTCCTGGAGCATGCCAGCTGCTGCGCAGCGCACCACGGCTGGCACGGCGACCCGGCGCACTGCATCCGGGCGCAGCGCTGGCAAGCGGACGTCGGCCTGCGCTGGCGGCGCCTGACCCGGCAGAAACGGCAGGTGGCGCTGCTGCTGGCACACGGACAGGATACGGTGGCGATAGCGACGCTGCTGGGGATGAGCCGCAAGACAGTCGAGTATCACACAGGCAGACTGCTGGCGAAGCTGGAGATGAAGACGCGCCTGAACGTCGCGCTCTGAGTGCGCGAGCGCGTGCCGCCAGCGCTGCTTGATGCTGACGATGGGGAGGATGACGGGGAGCGGCAGCGGTTGATGGATCACAGCGCTGGCTCAAAAAAATCGGATACAAAACCTGGGTTTTTCCCAGGGACGAATCCCGACGCAAGGAATATACTTCGACATCAGAGGTCAAGTCTTTTCCAGACAACACGCTACCAGTGCCCAAACCTGCGATGCATTGGCGACCGTCGTTCAGAAAAAGATAACCTCTCCAGGGTATCCATATCGATGCTCTATGCGAAGGAGGTCTGCTATGCGTGCAAGAAGTCTTGGTATCATCAGCTTGCTTCTGGCACTGTGGCTTTCTCTGAGCGCCGGAAGCATTGCAGCAATGCCGTATCCGAATGATGACTCGTCTGGGCACGAGGATGAGTATGTTGGTGAATATACATACACTTCAACACCAAATGGACAACAACTTTCAGAGCTGGCAGGATTAAGTTCCGAAGTCTCGTGTCAAATTGTCGTAAGCGATCCGACATTTCATACACATAATGTCAGCACAGCCGCCTCACAATTATGTTCGGGGGTATTTATTCGGCAGTCTTTGATCGTATGTGTACAGGTCGAACGATGGTTTTTATTTCTTCCATACTGGGCAGATCTCGGATGCAAGTCTAACTCCAAAAGTAGTTTTTTTCTGTCAGTTGAGACTGATCGCTATGGGTATGATTATGGAACGACACGGTACCGAACACGAGCGGTTGGAAGTTTCACCGCTGGCGATGGAACTATTTATACGTCTCCCAACGTGGTTTCCAGAGCGTTCCCCTTTACCTATGAACCTTAGAGCGTGATCAAAAACTAACACCTCGGATAAAGCCTATTCAGGAGCATTGCAATAGAACCAAGATAAAGAAAGGCTTCGCTTGATTCTGGGTTGCGGTTGTATTCCTTGCTCGCCAACCGATTGCG
>Ga0197142_1004145_pt1 | contig 11848 bp, 11 predicted proteins | sample GBS60_MetaG_FD_148614 | JGI IMG/M metagenome (GOLD analysis project Ga0197142, IMG submission 148614) | Sediment microbial communities from Great Boiling Springs, Gerlach, Nevada, United States - GBS 60_MetaG | ecosystem: Environmental > Aquatic > Thermal springs > Hot (42-90C) > Sediment... | reverse complement strand
GTTGGGCGAGTGGAAAACAAAATCTGATGGTTGGGCACTTCAAGCCTCGTCAGGTCAGCCCGTTGTCTTGTCCCTTTTGGGGACACCGGACTTGCCTGCATGGTGGGTAGTTGATGTCTTGTGGCGGAACGAAACTTTGGGGCTCGCTTTCGGTTGGCTTGACGAAAAACACTATCACTTGCTCAGGTTGCGACCTTGTGAGGGGAAAACCAAACCCAACCGAGCCGTTTTGGAACTTGTAGCCGTTCGTCAAAACCGCGAAACCGTTTTGGACAAGTGGGATTTGCTTTTGGAAAGTGGGGGAGTTTATAGGTTGGCTTTGCAGATGACGACGAACCAAGTGACCGGCTTCATCAACGGCATGGGTTTAGTGAGGGCGGAAATTTCGCCTGTCGGCAAAGTAGGATTGTGGACAAATTCGTCGCTGAACTTGAAGCGGTTTTGGCTTTACATCTACGAAAAACCGCTGGTGCCCTTAACTCCTGAAATGGGCGGAACAGTTCAACCCCTTACTGGCAACCTCATTATCGCTCACGAAGTGGTTTCCATCACCCTCCCCGCTGGTCTCCCACCAGGCGTCCCTTTGAGCGCCAGATTGAGCCGAGAACCGGTCATCTTGTTCGTTGAGAGGCATGGCAATCGTTTGGTTTTTCAGGTAGAGCAGCAAGGTCGGTTGTTGGGTGTAACTTCAACCTCGTTGCCGTCACAAATGCCGATAACCATTCGCCTTGAACGCCGTGACCGATTGTTGCTTGTCTGGCTCGGCAATCAGCCTGTTTGGACTTTGAGATTGCCTTGAAGGGGAGCAACAACGCTGCTCACATGTATCCCCGAGCGTCAGTTGTGACCAGCAACTCAGACTGGGATGGTGGGTGATAAAGTTTGCGACCGACGGCAGCAGCGACTGGTTCAAGTTTCCGCATCAATTCACCGAACTGCTCAATTGTCAACGATTGCGCTCCATCGGAAAGGGCTTTCGTTGGGTTAGGATGGACTTCCAAGATTAAGCCATCGGCTCCAGCAGCGATAGCAGCAAGTGCCATCGGAATGACCATATCGCGCCTGCCAGTCCCGTGACTTGGGTCAGCGATGACGGGCAAGTGGCTCAGTTGTTTGGCTGCGACAATCGCTGAAATGTCCAAAGTGTTGCGGGTGTAAGTTTCAAAAGTTCGTATGCCTCGCTCGCACAAAATCACATACGGGTTACCCTCAACGCAGATGTATTCTGCAGCCTGAAGCCACTCCTCAATGGTCGCCGACATCCCACGCTTGAGCAGAACAGGTTTGCGCAACTGTCCAACCTCCCGCAAGAGAGCGAAATTTTGCATGTTGCGGGTTCCGATTTGCAGTATGTCTGCGACCTCTGCCACCGCCTCTACATCCCTTGTGTCCATGACCTCTGTGACAACGGGCAGCCCTGTCAGTTCTGAAGCCTCTTTGAGCAACTTTAAGCCCTCACGCCCTAAGCCTTGGAAAGTGTGAGGAGAAGTTCTCGGTTTAAAGGCACCACCTCGCAAAACATCGGCACCATATTGCTGAACGCCCTTCGCAGTCTCAATAATTTGCTCCCTGCTCTCAACGGAGCAAGGACCAGCCATGATAATCAGGTGCTCTCCACCAACAACTTTGTCCCGAACCGGCACCAAAGTCGGTTCGGGCTTCCAGTCTTTGCTGACCAACTTGTATGGTCGCAGTATTCGGATGACATTCTCAACGGCAGGAAGGCTGCCTATTTGCTCTATCAACTGCGTCTTCACCTCCTCGTCAATGACCCCGATTGCGCCGATGACTGTCCGCTCCACTCCGCGCCAGATAGCGCTTTTGTAGCCTACCTCTTCCAGCATTCGGCAAACCTGTTGTATGTCTTCTTCTGTTGCATTGGGACGCATCACGACTATCATGCATGGACACCTCCGTTGTGGGATTTTTGGCTTTTGGGTGCTTCAGTTTACGGGGCTAATGTGTGAGGGAACGCTTACGGGGATGGCGCCGGCGCTTCACCGGCGCCAAAAGTAGAAGGCAAAGAAGACGGCATGGCAGAATGACAATGACTTCAAATCCTCTGTCACGCCTCTACACCTTTTGTCTAAGCCAGAGCCCATCTGCGATCCCTCCTTGCAAAGTTCGCTTCCATTATGGCGCAAGTCAATGCGAGTGTCAACACTCAAAGGCTCGTTTAAAAGCAGACCGAGCCATCGGCTTCAGCCAATATGGGAGTGAGCGTGCACAAAATGATGCGGACTGTCGGGCTCTGAGTGTCCTTACCCCATGTCCCTTATTCCCGCTCAAGAAGGCTAAATAAATCTGCCGACCGAGACGAAAAACGAATTGGGTCAAGCAAAGGGGTGAAGAGGTTCATGAATGTCTTTGTTGCGAGGCAACCGATTTTTGACAAGTTGAAAAGGGTCGTGGCTTACGAGTTGCTGTTTCGTTCTGGTTTTGAAAACTTCTTTTCAGCGAGCGACGGCGACGCAGCGTCGCAGACTGTCATGAGTGGCGCCGTCCACATCTTTGGCTTGGCTTCTCTAACGGGCGGCAAACCAGCCTCATCAACTTCACGAGGTCACTACTTCTGAGCAAATTAGCCTTCGTCCTTCCACCAACGCATTTGGTCGTTGAATTGCTGGAAACCGTTGAACCTGACAATGAAGCCCTCAACGCCTGCAGGGAATTGAAGCAACACGGCTACCTTATCGCCTTAGACGATTTTGTCTTGCGACCAGACTACGAACCGCTGATCTCTGTTGCCGACATCATCAAGGTTGACTTCCTGCAGGTGAAAGGTGAGGAACGAAAGAAGGTTTCACAATCCCTTGCCCGCTCAAAAGTTAGGCTTCTCGCCGAAAAGGTTGAGACGATGGAGGACTTTCGTGAAGCCGTTCAACTCGGCTACACCTACCTTCAAGGCTTCTTTTTCAACAAGCCTGAAATCGTTTCGGGACGCGAAGTTCCCAGCCACAAACTGGCTTACCTGAGGCTGATTCAGGAGTTGAACCAACCGGAACTTGACTTCAGCGCCGTTGAGGCTATCTTGAAAAGCGACCTTTCGCTTTCGCTCAAATTGCTCCGCTACATCAACTCGGCAGCAATTGGGCTGCGCTAACCTGTGACTTCGCTCAGGCAGGCTGTGGTTTTGTTGGGCGAGCAAAATTTCCGGCGATGGGCGTTACTGGTTCTCGCTACTTCGTTGTTGGAAGACAAGCCGCAAGAGTTGATTTTGACGGGGGTCATTCGTGGGCGATTTTGTGACTTAGTTTGTCAGAGGGTCGGTTGGCGTGTCCTTGGGGTTGACCCGTTTCTCGTCGGTTTCCTGTCGGTGCTTGACGCTCTGCTTGACCAACCTTTGCCTCAACTTCTGGACGAGTTACCTGTCGCACCCGAAATCAAAGATGCGCTTTTAGGCAGACCGACTTTGCTTGGTCTCGTGCACAACCTCGTCATCGCTTACGAGCGTGCAGATTGGGAAAGGGTGAGCGAATTGATTGGGAAGGTTGGGTTGCCGGAGGGTGAAGTCCCTTTGCTCTACGCAGAAGCAGTTGCTTGGGCTGACATGCTCTTCCAGCAAATTCCGCTCTAATCACGCCATGAACTCCAAAAGGCTTGTGGGCAAAATTCGGCTAACTGCAAAAAGCGTTGCTTGCAAAGTTGTTTGCCTCAACTGATAGGTCGTGACCTCCTCGGCGATATCGGCGTCAAGGACTGGCGAAAGCGCCATGCGCAAACTCGTCTCTTGGGTCAGGAAGGTGCTCATTGTCCGCTCCACCCTGTTGGCTTGAGCGCCATAGATAGCGGACACCCTCAAAACTTGGTTCAACGCCGCATCCAGCCGAGGCAAAATTTGCTCCCGCAAGGCATTGACATCGTCGCTTCTAAGCGATGCAATGGCGTCCTTGAAAACGGCAAACAAATCCTCAGTGCCTTGAAAGATTTGCCGACCGTCAAGGGTAACGGCAACCCGTTCTCCATTGCTCAACTCAACAACCAGTTGGTCGCTGTCCCCTTGGTAGGTGGCGTTCCCGTCAGCATCCATCGTGAAAGGTTTCGTCAAAATTGCCGAGCCAGCGAAAAGAAATCGGTCACCAACTTTTGTGTTAGCGATTTGCAAAAGTTCGTCCCTCAAACCAACCATCTCGTTGGCTATAGCGGAGCGTTGGTCAGCGGTGAGGGTGTCGCTTGACGCCATCAAAACCAACTCACGGGCTCGTTGAAGGACACTGATTGCCTGCTGCAAGGCAGTATCGGCAGCCTGAATGTAAGGCAACGCTTGTTCCAACCTTCGGTAGTCGCCTTCAACCGAAGTAATGTCGCTTTGAAGCCTCATTGACAGAACCGTTCCAGGTGGGTCTTCGTAAGCCCTGTTGATGCGCCTACCAGTTCCAAGTCGCTCCAAACTTCGGTTGATGACATCAGCGTTTTGGTTGATGAAGTAAACCGCTTGCCGAGCCAAGATCATGGGCGTAACCCGCACTTTTCAACCCTCCTCCGTCACAGTCGGTTGAGCAAATCGCTGATGAGGTTGTCAACGACCTGAATTACCCGAGCAGCAGCGAGGTAGGCTTGTTGAAACCTCATCAGGTCAACGAGTTCTTCGTCAATGGAGACGCCCGAAACCATGTCCCGTCGGTTTTGTAAGGAGCGATGAACTTCTGAAAAAGCGTTGTAGGCGTTCTGAACACCCTGAGCCCTTGATGCAACCGATCCAACCAAGTTGCGGTAAGCGCTAAGGATACTTTGACCGTTTAGCCCATCAATCGGCTCTTCAGCCAATCGGGCTATCGCTGCAGCGACTTCTCCGTTACCAACGCTCCCTGTCGCCGATGCTGCAATTTTGCGTGGGTCATTGAGCAAGGTCGGATTAACTTGCCATTCGCCGTTGACCAAAACGAAGAAAGGTTCGCCAGTGCTCCCGTCCAAACCGTAACCGCTTTGGTGAAGTGCATTGATGGCTTGGGCAAGGTTGTCAAGTATCGCTTTGAGTTGGTTGCCAACTGTTTGGATGACTTGTTGGCTGAACTCGCGAAGCGCAGCCAAAATGCCTTCACCTAAAGGCAAAGTGTCACCTGTGTCGCTTAAGACCGCATTCGGTGTCCCATCTTCCGCAAAAACGACTTTCACTGAACGAAAACGGGCAGCACTAACCAGTTCGTGCCCGTTTGCTGTCACGATGACTGAGCCGTTAGGTTGCTCAAAGACATGGATGTTGAGCCGTTCAGAGATTTGCCTTAGGACGGCATCGCGTTCGTCCAACAAGTCATTGGGCTGCAGCCCTGCGGTTTTAGCCGCCACTATTTGTTCGTTCAGCCGAGCCACATGCTCAAGCCAAATGTTGAGTTGCTCAACTTCGGTCTCAAATTGCAGTCTCACCAAAACTTTCTCGTGCTCAAGTTGGCTTTTAAGGTTTTGGAAGCGGCTCAAAACGAGTTTCGCCCGCTCCAAAACGATTGCTCGGTTGCCGATGTTTTCGGGATTGGAAGCCAAATCGCGCCACGCTTCAAAGAACTGGGCGAGAAGGGTATTGAGGCTGCTTTCCGAAGGTTCGCTGAGCATAGCGTTCAATCGCTCCAACCCGTTCAGCAAAGTCCTTTGATGTGCGACTCTGCTGAAACTCATCCTCAACGCAGTCAGCAACAAAGCGTCATACTGGCGTGAGATTTCAGTAACCGTCACGCCAGTTCCCAATTGTCCCCATGCCATCCCTTCGCTCAGACTTGGGTCTGGGACGGGAATTGATGCTTTGAGTCTGGCGACTTGGCGAGAGTAGTCTGGATTTTGGGCGTTGGCAATGTTTTGGGCTGCGACAGCCAAAGCGGTCTGGTGAGCCAGAAGGGACTGAAGCGCTGCTTGCAATGTGACGGACAGAGACATATCTTTCCCCCCTTAAACCTTCTCCCGAACCAAAGCGTTAGTGGCGACAGTTCCGGATTCGGCGACAGAAAGCAACCTAACCCAAACGAGGCATTGAGCCGCTTCCATCAAGTTCCTAACTTCCCGCAAAGTTTCGCTGTCCAAAGATTGGCGAAGTTGCCCCCCTTCCAACTCCAGCAACCGCTGAAGTTGGAGGGAGGCATTCTCTATGGCTTGGACATCATCTCGGCAGAGCGCCGAGACAAGGTTGGCTAACGCCCGACACAACTGCTCTGCCGTCCCGTCACGCATGGCTTTTCACACTCCCAGTTCGTTCAGGATGGCTTCCGCTACGGCTTTTGCATCAGGGCTGTAATCGCCGCTCTGCAATTGCTTTGCAACTTCCGCTACCCGCTCCATGTCAACTTCGCTCATCTTCTGAACCATTTCGTGAAGCATCAAGATGAGCCTGAGTTCAGCCGATAAAACGACGGGTTCTTCGTAACGAGGCAGTTCACCCGTCGGGGCAACTGCCTTGCCCGACGCTTCAGCCTTACCCAACCGCTCCGTTAGCAGCGCCTGCAATTTCGCTACAGTCTCCGGCGAGATACGCATCGGGCATCACCTCTTTCAGCGTCGTTTTGTCTATCGGCAAGACAGTGTGGCAACTTTAGGACGAAACTCGCAAACTTATTTTGGCGCTCAGTGGAGGAAAGGGGAAGGAGTGAGGAAAGTGAAGATACTCGCCCTCGCTGTCACGGCAATCATCTTGACTTCAGTCCCTCTGGCAGCGCAAATTATCATCGTCCGAGATGACCGATGGGCTGCCACGAGTGCAGAGAGCAGGGCTTTGGTCAACCAGCAAGTTGAGTTCGTTGAGTGGTGGTTGAAAAGGCTGAGGATGCCGTTCCAACGGGTTAACGCATCAGCGTTAACCAACAACGCTGAAGGTCTTTTCGTGTTGCCTGCCAACCGCCCCGATGCCGATGTTTTTGCCAAGTTGAAAAACGCTCGCCGCGTTGTCATTTTAGCCTTTGTTGGTGACCAAACTGCTGCGTGGCGACAGACCCTCGGCATCAATTCCACCAACGGAGTTGCCCGCAAAAACAGTTGGGTTATCGTCTTCCAACCCTTCCCTCCAGACTTGCCAAACAGCGAGAGGGCAAGGTTTTTGGCGGGTTGGCTTCTGAAAGGGACGGTAATCCCAGCAGGGTTTCAAAGAACTTTACAATTGCGATGGCAAGGTTGGCATCAAAGCCTGAAACAAAAGCAAAAGCAGTGGCTTCAGGAAATTAGTTCACGACCTTACTGCGACCTTGAGCGACAGAAGGAAGCCATCAACTTGCTTCAGCGACCCATTGCGGAAATTTCGTTCACGCTTACTTCGGACGGGTCAGTTTGGCTGAAAAGGTTGGAGCAACTTTTGAGCGACCACGAACGAATTCACAAGGCTTTAGCGATTTCCCTTGAGCCTCGTGAAGGTGAAATTCGCGGGGTCTGGCTTCACACTTACGCCCCCACCGATTGGGAGACGGTGATGCAAACCATCAAAAGCGCCAACTTAAACTGCCTCTTTTTCAGGGCAGGTCGTGGCGGCAATGTGGTTTACAAAAGCAAATTCCTGCCACGAGACCCTTGGGCTGAGCAAGGGGATTTGGACGAACTGAAAAACGCCACAGAAGCGGCAGCCCGCTACGGCATAGAACTTCACGCTTGGCGCGTCAACCATCACTTTGGGACTGCTCCTGACTGGTTGAAGGAGCAAATGGCGAAGGAAGACAGGCTCGTCAGAGACCCTCAAGGCAAACAGGCTCTCTGGCTCAATCCCGGCGACCCGCGAAACCAAGAGCACGAGTTTCAAGCAATGACGGAAATGCTCAACTATCCGGTCGCTGGCGTTCACTTTGACTACATCCGCTACCCTGAAGTCCCGCACTACGATTTTGACTACAGCGAAGTTTCAAGGCGTGAGTTTGAGAAAGCCACTGGCATCAAGTTGACTAACTTTCCGCAGCAAGTCCTCTTCGGTCCGCTCAAGATCCTCTACGATAATTGGCAACGGGACAACATCACGAACCTCGTCAGGCGCGTCTATTACGCTGTCAAGGACACCTGCCCCGATGTGGCTGTCTCTGCAGCCGTGTGGCAAAGGCATCGCTACTACTACGCCCTCATCAAGCAGGACTGGATGCGATGGGTTCGGGAAAGGATTTTGGACTTCGTTTGCCCGATGGATTACACCAACGACAACGACGCTTTCTTTGAACGGGTTCGCGAGCAAGTCTTGGAAATCAACGGGCAAATTCCCATCGCAATAGGCATCGGCGCTTACCTTCACGCCGACGAGTGGCAGTTCGTTGAGCAAGTCAAAATCGCCCGCGATTTGGGTGCCGACGGTTTCGTCATCTTCGCCTACAACATCGCACCGATAAAGGATTTCCTCGCAGCCCTAACTTTGGGCGCAACTTCCCAACCAACTTATCCCGCCCACAGAGTGCCTCAAATCGCTTTCAACTTGAGCAACGGCATCAGGCTAAAAGATTCGCCCATCATTTACCGAGCAGGCGAACGAGTTCGTTTCATGGTCACGATTTCGCCAGGATTGATGCAGGGCGATTTGAAAGAGTTGCACCTGACCATCCAGTGGGAGCGGCATGAAGGGTTTGCCGAGCAAGTTATCGCTGAAGCAAATCTTGATGGAGATGCAGTCAAAGAAGGCGCATTCGTCAAGGGCGAAACTCTCATCCCTTCTGGGACGGTTCGCTTGGTCGCTCGCGGTCATGTCGTTTTCGCAAACGACTCAACTCAACCCTTCGTCAAGCGAGGTCCGTTCGTTAAAGGCATGGAAAGTTCGGAGTTCCATGAATTGGCTCAGTCACTACTGCCTTACAAACCGCCAAAGCGAACTCAGCGCCCAATCGTTGGCGTCGTTTCGGAAGGTTGGAGCAGCGAGCGGTTTGTTGGGATTTTGAAGGCTGCAGGTGTCCACGCTTTTCCCGTCCGGTTTTTGGAACCAGCCTATTGGGAGGCAGCGGATGTGCTGATTGTCCCACCGTTGCGAGATGTCAGGGAGTTGACATATCAAAGGGCACTGGCGCTGAGAGATTGGGTGACGAAAGGCGGGAAAATCATATTGCTTTCTGAAGCCTGCGGCTACAGGGCTCATGCAAATTTGTTCCCTGAAGTCGCAATCGTTTCCAGAGAGCAGAACATCAAAGCCTTGACGCTCGGAAACGAAAAGATTGCCGTTGAAGCGAGGGCACTCACTATGAAACCGCAAGACGGTAAAATCGTCGGGACGGCAAACGGTAACACCGTAGTTGTCAAGGGCAATGTTAGCAAAGGGACGGTCATTCAATGCGGCGTTCGTGTCCCAGTAAGTGACGATGCGCCCGAATGGTCAAGTTGGCAGAAATTGATTCTCGCCTTGCTCAAACTTTAACCTGTGCTGAGGCAACGCTGAAACGGACATACATTGTCCTGACAAGTTGATCAGGGTTTCCTTGAGCGTTCTTCATCACTCTTAACAAATGGCTTGAAGTGCGGCACAATGTTAGCGCTGCATACATCTTGCCTAATCCTTGTTCAAGCGCAGAAAAACTTTCAAGGAGGTGCGTGAAGCATGAGTGCAAAGCGAAGTCGCTTTGGGTTCACACTGATTGAGTTGTTGGTGGTGATCGCAATAATCGCGATCCTGGCTGCCATTCTGTTCCCAGTTTTCAGCCAGGCTCGCGAGAAGGCAAGGCAGTCAAACTGCTTGAGCAACTACCGAAATGTCGGCATGGCGGTTTTGCAGTATTCGCAAGATTACGACGAACTTTACCCTAATGGCGAGGAACCTTCGTTCATGGCTCGAGGTTACTTTTACTTCTTGCCCCCAGAACTTGACGGTGATGACCCTTATGACCCTGCTTTTTGGATTAACACAACTTTCCCCTACATTAGGAATGCACAAGTTCATACATGTCCGTCAAGCCCACCCTTTGATATTGGCGTTCGTGACTACCTAATGCAGTTTCCCATGCAAGGCAAGCCTGAGTATCACTTTGCATACACAATCAATGTCTGCCTTGGCAATCTATCCCAAGCAGCAGTTGTCGCTCCTGCGCGGGTTATGATGTTGATTGAACCTTGGAGCATCTCCTTTATGTGGGGGACGGGCAATCAACCAGTGATCATCAACGCGACTTCTGGTGGTTATCCGTTTAACGCCTCTATCACGGATATGCGGCGTTATATTGGTTGGGGTAACTGGCGGCGAAGCAACTACAAGTGCCCTCACTTGAGCGGCGAAAATTACGCATATGCTGACGGTCATGTTAAGTGGGTTAAGGCTGGCGCTACCACCAGTTTCTGGGCAGTTGAACCTGGAGGCGTTGATCCTAATTACCCCAACGGAGCAGCATGGGCATGGGTCGGACCGAACAACAATTATGTCTACTACTGGCTGCACCCAACTCTCCAATAGGGAGGTGCTGACTGTGAGGAAGTTTGTGGCTTTTTCATTAGTTGCGATTGTAGGGTTGAGTGTTCTCGGTTGTCGCAAATCTGCTGAGGAACAAGGTCCTCCGCCAGGGGCAGTAAAAGAGCCGTCTCAAATGCAGATTCAAGCCCCAGGACCTGGTGGAGTTCGTGGTGGTGAAGGGATGCAAGCACCTGTGAGACGACCACCACGATAGAGACCTTGCTCACACTGTTTGCGCTTTAAAAGTTGGCTTCAAAACTAAGCAGCACTGGGTCTTCTACAGCCCAGTTCTATTTGTTTTCGGGGTTGCTATACTCTTTACAGCGAACCACATTTGCGGACGGTGACGCTCGTGAATGGACGATTGAAAGCCTTTACCTTAATTGAGTTGCTTACGGTGATTGCAATCCTCGCATTGCTTGCAGCCATTCTTTTTCCTGTTTTCTCACAGGCTCGCGAGAAGGCACGGCAGGTTTCCTGCCTCAATAACACTCGCAACTTTGGTATGGCGTTTCAGCAATACACGCAGGACTACGATGAGGTTTTTCCTCCCCGTGTTCCCTTGATAGTTGACGAGGCGACGACCGAAACTTACGACCAATTTGGCTTCTTTACATCCCCTCCCGATGCCCGTCCACCTGAGCCTCAAACGCCTGTGCCCGGACGGCGAGGTTACTGGAGCAATACGATTCAGGCTTACTTGCGGAATTACCAAGTCTTTCAATGCCCGTCAGCAGTTCCTGTCGAAATCACCACGGATTACCGCTTTATCGTTTGGTTCAGTTACCAGTTCAACTCACTCCTCGGTGCCTATCATATTGCTGGCATCTTGAACCCGGCGAAGTGCCTCCTGATGGCTGAAGCATATGGGAATGCTGCCCCAATTGTCTTTGGCTCGCACGAACCTCGCGTCACTCGTCGCATCGGCTCTTACCCTTGGAGGTATGTTCCGCCAATGGGAAACTCACAATGCGGGACTGTTGCGACCTTCTATTGGTGGGCTCGTCCTGACGATGGACAACTGGTTTTGCCCGGCGATGTCAGAGTGCATACAGGTGGGACAAACTATCTGCATGTTGATGGTCACGCAAAATGGCAAAAAAATCCGGGGCATTGGGAACAATCGGCTTGGAGGTCAGTTGACCCTTTGTCGGGGCGGTTCTGGGAATTTTGGACCGATCAAACAGCAGAAGGTCCATGTGCACCTTATCTTTTCCGACCAATCGTTCAATGAAGGGGTGAGGGTGAATTGAAGCGAAGCACGATAATACTGCTCGCATGTCTATTTATTCTCGCTGCAATTGTTTGGGCTTGGCAGTGGAAGCGAGGAAGGACTTTCAAGGAAACATCCTATCCGCTTCCCGCAACCGACGAAGTGGGAGTTGCAACTCCGCAAAAGCAATTTATGTTTGGCGAGCCAGTTCAGAAATGAATTCAACCTTCACTCTACGGTCGCGGGAAAGCACCACATCCCTTCCTAACAACTTTGCCAGCAACAAGACTGAGCCCCATTTGTCAAGGGGGCGGTTTTCGCTGCCG
>Ga0197142_1004144_pt1 | contig 11848 bp, 9 predicted proteins | sample GBS60_MetaG_FD_148614 | JGI IMG/M metagenome (GOLD analysis project Ga0197142, IMG submission 148614) | Sediment microbial communities from Great Boiling Springs, Gerlach, Nevada, United States - GBS 60_MetaG | ecosystem: Environmental > Aquatic > Thermal springs > Hot (42-90C) > Sediment... | reverse complement strand
CCGTAGGCGGTGATGGGCGGGATGCCCACGAAGTTGAACCGTGCCTGCTCATGCGGGATGGGGCTGCTGTCATCCACAATCTGGACCATGTTGCCGCGCACGCCCATCAGCGATTTAATCCAGTGGCGCACGACGGCGATGGAGCCATTAATGGGGGTGTTGGGCAGGAAGCTTTTGTTGGGGTCAAACAGATAGACATTGCCGTGCAATCGCCCGAAGCCACCCTGCAAGCGCAGTCGCGCCCACTGCGACGGCTCATCGATGGGAAAACGCGGACCAGGGGCGCCGCGCTCGTTCGTGTCGTTTAGGATATGGTGGAACAGGCAGGCAATCGTGCGGGTCTGCAAGGCGATATTGGCGATGTTGCAGTTCTCGAAGGTATCAAGCGGGGTGTCCACCAGCGGGCGGGCGTCCTCGATGGTGGCGAAGGTGATGCCCCATGCGCCAGCGAGCGTGGCAGCTTCGGCATCGAAGGCAGGCTTGCCCGGAATGTAGGTGCGCCAATAGCGTCCCTGCACCATGTTGATGCCGTCGGCGAATAGCTTGCTTGCTGCTGTGCCCAGCACGGGCGCAATACGGTCGGCATGCTCGCGCAGCACGCGCCCTAACTCCGAAAAGTAGCGCTGGATGTCCTCGCGCATATCATAGAACCAGCCCTTGTAGAAAACGCCCACGCCTCGGGAGCGGCTGGCGAGGTCGAGCCCCACAAACAGATAGATATCGGGCGGTTGGCGTCGGTCGCCTATCGCCCGCTCCAACACATTCGGACGGCTCCATTCGGGCAGGCGACGCTCGATGAACTGCCGAATGCCCTCCAGCGCCTGAAAATGTGCCCCGTTCGCCACGAACATCACGCTGCGCTTGGGCGGATACTTTTTGAACAGCCGTGCCAGCTCCAGCATCGCGGCGATGCCGGTGGCGTTTTCCGCACCGGGCGCCAACGACGGCACGATGGAGATCGAGTCATAATATGCCGTGATGACAATCCATTGATGGCGCAGTTTGGGGTCGCTGCCGCGAAGCGTGCCGATGATATTGTAAGCCTTGCGCTTTTGCCACACTTGTCGGCAGGTGAGGCGCACGCGCAGGTTGGGTTGGGTCGCTGCGAGGGTGAGCAGTTGCGCGGCGTCGCGGCGCGTTACATAGAAGCGCGGGATGTCGATGGGAATACCGATGAACTTCGCCTCCGCCTCCCCGCGTTGTGTGGTTTCGGGCTCGATGAAAATCACCGCTTTGGCGCCCAGTCGGGGGGCATTCAGCCAGTTGGAGCCGCAATTGAAATCGGCTAACACGATGCTCCCCTCGACCTCTTTGCCACGAAACCGCTCCAGTCGGGCATCCCCTACATAGATAAGGGCACCTGTGATACCTACTGGTGGCAGTTGCGAGGTACGCACCAAATTGGGCCAGAGCGGGTAAAGCCGAATGGGGCGGGGCTGCCTTGCGGAGCTACCAAGTGGGACAATAGGCTCCAGTGAGGCGCCCTCATCGATGGGAACGCTCACTTCGAACGGCTCACGGCGCACATCCTGTAAGCCCAGCGTGCGGAACTGCTGCTCAATATAATCGGCGGCACGGTCGGCGCCCGGATAGCCCGCCACGCGCGAGCCTTGTGCTGCCATCCAGCGCACCGTCTCCGCCAATCGAGCCTCCGAAATCTCGCTGGCAAGCTGCCGATAGCGCGCCTGCAACGCCGCCGTGTCGACCTGCTGCCCGCTTCCGAACGCGCACAGAAGCCAGAAAAAGCCGCCAAACAAAAGGGCGCGTGCCTTCATCTACTTCTCAATTGGGCAAATCTCGACAGTTTCCTACCATGGTGATTGGGTTTCGAACCTCCTTGCGACGCCCATTGCCGAATGCCCCTGAAAGCTGTCTTCCTTACGGTGGCTACCCTGTCATCTGCGCATGGTGAGCCGCTTGTTGGAGGTCATGAATCAGGTCGTCGGGGTGTTCCAACCCGATGTAGAGGCGGAAGAACCAGGGTCGCTTGCCCTCCGCATCGGGTTCGCCCTCACCCCAGCCAATCAGGAGGCTCTCGTGCCCGCCCCAACTCGGTCCGAAGCGGAACAGGCGCAGATGGTCGGTGAAGGTGTATGCCTGCTCGTCCGAAATTGGGATGGTGCGCAGGCTGAAGAGGCTGCCGTAGCCCCGCATCTGCTGTTGGGCAAGCGCGTGCTGGGGATGCTGGGGCAACCCCGGATGGTTGATCTGGGCCACAAAGGGCTGTTGCGCCAGCCAGCGTGCCACCTGCAAGCCGTTTTGCTGAAGCCGCTCCATGCGTACTATCAGTGTGCGTATCCCACGCAGCAGCAGCCACGCTCCAAAAGGCTCCAGAATGCTGCCCAAAAGCTCGCGCGTGTGCGCAATCGGCTCCAATTGCTCAGCACTGCCGGCTACTACGCCTGCAATCAGGTCGCTGTGCCCACCCAGATATTTGCTCGCACTGTGCAGCACCAAATCGACGCCTAACGCGTGCGGGTTCTGGAACACGGGGCTTGCCCAGCTGTTATCGCAGAGGGTGAGCAGCCCATGTGTACGCGCCCATGCCGCCACCGCCTGCAAATCTTGCAGCTGAAACAGGAGGCTCGTGGGGCTTTCCAGATAAACGAGGCGCGTGTTGGGTCGCCGCGCTTCCTCGAACGATTCCTGCGTCGTGCCCGATACGAAGCTCACTTCAACCCCAAAACGCGGCAGCCACTCACTTAGCAGGGTGCGCGTGGGCGGATAGGCATGCTCCACGCAGATAACATGGTCGCCCGCCTTGAGAAAAGTGAGCAACGCGGCGGAAATCGCTGCCATGCCGGAGGCGAACAGCAGCGCACGCTCCGTGCCCTCCAGCGCCGCGAGTTTGCGCTCCGCCAACGCCACCGTCGGGTTCGAAACACGCGAGTAGTAATAGACCTCCTCGTCGCCTGCACGGGTGTATCGCTCGCGTAGGGTGCGGGCGGTGAATAACGAGGTCTGCACAAGGGGCGGCACCACCGCGCCGTAAGGGAACGGCTCCTCCTCGCCCAAATGCTGAATCAGGGTTGCCAGATGCTCATGCGCTTGCATAATGCGAGTCTACCTGTTGCCCCGCGGCAATAGGGCATAATCGAAGGATGAGTCGGAAGTCGGAAATGGGATCGGCTGCGCTCAAGCCGAAGCAGGAGGCATTTTATCAGCGAGTGCGTGCCCTCTATCAGGAAGCGGGTATTTGCGTTCCCTCGCTACGCGCCGCTTCGCGTCAGATTGGTGCGCCGCCCGATGCCATTCGCGCTATGATTCAGATTGGCATCGAGCGGGGCGAGTTAATCGACGCGGGCGAGGGCATCTACTTCGCTGCTGAGACGCTGCAGCAGCTTGCGGCGCAGTTGCGTAGCTTGCCACCCCCTATCACCGTGGCGAAGGTACGCGATTTGACTCGCAGCTCGCGCCGCTATGCGGCGGCTGCCTTGCGCTGCTTGAAACAGCGGGGATGGCTGGTGGGGTAAAATAAAAAGGGAGGTGCGCGATGCGGGTCGAACTACTCTATTACCCAGAGTGTCCTTCCCACGAACGGGCGCTGGAACTTCTTCAAGAGGCGCTGGAAGCGGAGGGTGTTGCGGCGCCTATTGAGGTGATTCGCATCGAAACCCAAGCTGAGGCGGAGGCGCACCGATTCATTGGCTCGCCCACCATCCGCATCGAGGGCATCGAGGTCGACCCGCACCCTGAACTGCCTTATCGACTTACCTGTCGCACTTTCGTACACGAGGACGGACGCCTGTCGCCCCTCCCATCGCTCCCCATGCTCCGACAGGTCATCCGTCAGGCGAAGGAGGTGTGCAACGATGGCGATGGAAATCGGTCATTCGGCTTATGACTTTTCGCTGCCCGGCGTGGACGGCAAGACCTACTCGCTTCAGGATTTTGCCGACAAGCCGGTGCTGGTGCTGTTCTTCTGGTGCAATCACTGCCCTTATGTGAAAGCCTATGAAGATCGAGTGATTGCGCTGGCGAAGGAGTTCGGCGACCGAGTGGCGTTCGTGGCGATTAACTCGAACGACCCCGAGCAATATCCCGAGGACAGCTTTGAGAAGATGAAGGAGCGGGCGCAAGAGAAGGGCTATCCGTTCCCCTATCTGTTCGATGCGACGCAGAGCGTGGCGCACGCCTATCAAGCCACGCGCACCCCGGAGTTCTTCGTGTTTGACGAGGAGCGCGAGCTGAAATATCATGGACGCTTCGACGACAACTGGGAGCATCCCGACCAAGTGAAGCAGGAATTTGTGCGGGATGCGATTCTCGCGCTGCTGAACAACGAGGTGCCCCACTACTCGCAGACCCCACCTATTGGTTGCACCATCAAGTGGAAGGTCTAGCTGTCGCTTTGCGACCCCTCATGCCCTCTTCCCTGATAAGCTGGGAAGGGGGCTCTCTCTTCTATTGGGAGTAGGGCATTAAAAATAGGGCTCGCGCGGCGAGCCCTGGCAGAGATGCTCTCTGGGTTGAGAGCGAGACGACCCTTGCAAGGTTTTTAGACGGCGCCGCCCTGCCAGTGTTCTGTTTTTGCGGGCTTAAAGCCCTTCCTCGCCGCCGCGTCCGCCCCTGCGCAGCCCGCGCCGACCACCACTGACTTCTTCACCCGATTCTTCGCGTGATGGTCGACCTGGCGGTGCACCGGGAGGCGCACCCACCGTCGGACCGCCCCCACCGAAGCCGCCCATGGCAGGCGCACCGAAACCACCGCCGCCACCACCAGGCGTCGCCATCGCTGCCAGCGGATTCTCGATATTGGCGCGCACACTCGCCAAATCGGGCATCTGCACCGGCGGCAGCGGCTCCGGCATCATGTTGTTGCTGACCACAAACAGCACAACCAGCAACACAACACCCAACGCAATCACACCAATTGCCACCGCATCTACACCCTTTTGCATAGCGTTCGCTCCTCCGCTGTAGATTATAGCATGGGATTTCTTCTCACAAGAGGGCTTTCCTGCAGGAGAATTGCCCATCCAGACCGAATTACCCCTTTATGAGCCGACAAAATGAGCCTTCACCATACATGCTGGCGATTGGCGACCCGGCGCGTCGCCAGAAGCGGCTTGTGGTGCGCCCTGGCGAGCTAATCGAAACGCGGCGGGGACGACGCATCTCCCTCACGCAGCTGGTACAAGCGGTGGAGCCATGCACCTTCCTGCTGATAGGCGAGGTACACAGCGAGGCGAAGCATCATCAGTTTCAGGCTGCAGTCATCGAAGCATTGGTGCAAGCCGGTCGCGCCGTGATAGTGGGCATGGAGATGTTCGACCGCACCCGTCAGCACCCCCTGAACCTTTGGACGCTCAATCGGCTGAACGAAGCGGAGTTCATCGAGCAGAGCGATTGGCGGCGCCAGTGGGGTTTCGACTTCGGGCTGTATCGCCCCATTTTTGAGGTGGTCTATCGCCATCGGTTGCGCCTAGTCGCCCTAAATGTGCCCCGCGCCACAGTACGGCAGGTCGCCCTGAAGGGCTGGGACTCGCTGCCGCCAGAGGAGCGATGGGGCATCGACCAGCTTGACTTAAGCCAGCGCGACCATCGCCAGCTTTTTGATGCGCTGATGCATGGGCACCCTGATACCGACCCCCATACAGGACACGGCGAGCATGCCGACCCAGCGCATGAGCGGTTTTATCAAGCGCAGGTGCTATGGGACACCGCGATGGCGGAACGCGCGCTCCACTATCTGGAGCGTACCGTACCCTCGCCACGCCTGATTTTTGTCATTCTGGCAGGGAATGGGCATGTGATGTATGATGTGGGCATCGCGCTGCGTTTGCGCCAGCGCACGAATCGTCCACTTGCCACCATCGTTTGCCTACCCGTAAGCGATAAGCCCCAGACGATAAGCGCGTCGCTGGCAGATTTTGTCTGGTGCCCCCCGAACTGAACCCTTCGCGCCCCAATTCGTCTAAACAGTTGCTATGCGAAGCGAGCTGCGCGAGCGACTGGCGCACCTGTTGCGGCGAGCGGGCTTGAGTGCGAGCCAGTCGGAGCTGGAGCGCTACCTGCCGCTGGGCATCGAAGGCACCATCGACGCCCTGCTCCGCTATGATCAGGAGCCAGAGGAGGTGGACGATGCCGAGATTCTGCGCCTGCTGCAGGGTGATAACCCGCGCCTACAGCCCCCGATGGTGGTCAGCTGGTGGGTTTACCGCATGCTCATCACGCGCCGACCGCTGCAGGAGCGCATGGCGCTCTTCTGGCATAACCATTTTGCTACCTCCGCCTCCAAAGTGAACGATGGTCGCCTGATGCTGATGCAGATTCAGCTGTTCCAGCGGCTGGGTGTGGGCAATTTTCAGACGCTGGTGCTGGAGGTGGCACGCGACCCGGCGATGTTGGTCTGGCTGGATGGCGTTCGGAATGTGAAGGGCAAGCCAAACGAGAACTTCGCCCGCGAGCTGCTGGAGCTGTTCACGATGGGCATCGGGCACTACACGGAGCAGGATATCAAAGAGGCGGCGCGCGCCTTCACCGGCTGGAGCTTCAGCCGCGTGACGGGCGCGTTTGTGTTCAATCGGGCGCAGCATGATGAGGGCGAAAAGCTCTTCATGGGACAACGCGGCAACTTCAACGGCGAGGACATCATCCGCATCGCGGTAGAGCATCCCGCCACCGCCAACTTCATCGCCCGCAAGTTCTATCGCCACTTTATCAACGACATCGACCCGCCCGATGAGAAGGTGGTTGCCGCGTTGGCACAAACTTTTCGCGAATCGGGCTATGAGATTAAGTCGCTGCTGCGCCGGCTCCTGACCAGCTCGGCGTTCTGGGGCGACCGCGCTATACGCAAGCGCATTAAGTGCCCTGTGGAATTCGTGATAGGCACGCTGCGGCAGGTGGGAGTGGGCGAACGGTTGCGCGAGGTGAATCTGAGCATGGCAGCAGGTCAGCGCGTTTTGCTGGCGTTCCTGCGCCTGTGTGGGCAGTGGATGCGTCGGATGGGACAGGCGTTGCTGTATCCGCCGACCGTTGCGGGTTGGGACTGGGGCACGGCATGGATTAGCTCCGCCACGATGCTGGAGCGGATGCGCTTTGCACAGTTGCTGACCGGTGCAGCGATTGGTGCTGGCGGACGCGGGCGAGCGGCGCGCCCCGCCCTGACTACCCTGAACGCGCTAATAGGAGACCCCGCACCCGACAGCTTGGAAACCTTCGTCGATCGGCTGGAGCAGACGCTCGACACACGCCTGCAGAAAGAGACCCGGCGCAAACTCATCGACTACCTGCAGGCAAAAGGCGGGTTGAACGCCCTCAACAGCAGCGATCGCGAGTTGGTCAGCGGCGCGCTCCAGATTCTATTTGCCAGCCCGGAGTATCAGTTTTGCTAAACTCTGGCATCACGATTAGGAGATGGTGCCGCTGGTAGGTAAGAATGAGCTGCGTTCCGTTGTAGGCGACCAGCTGATGTAGAGCCGCTCGCGTGCGCGGGTACAGACCGTGTAGAGCAACTGGCGTTCTTGGTTTTCCTTCGCTTTACGCTCGGCGCTGTCTACAATATCCTTGATAGCCGGGTAGTTGGGGAAGTAGTCCCTTGTGACGCGCACGATTGCCACCGCGCGGAACTCCAGCCCTTTGGCGTTGTGCGCTGTGCCGTAGTTAATTTCGTGGGGGACGGGCGGGGTCTCGCGCTGGAGCTTGCGCGCTCGTATCCCGCGCTCACGAAACACCTCCTCACGCAACATTTCCTCAACCTCTTTCAGCGCTTTTTCAGTGCGCGCGAAGATGGCAATCTCGCCGGGCTGGATGTTCTCGTTGAGACAGCGATAAATCCACTCCTTCAGCCCGCGCATTTCGGCATCGTTGTTTTCGTAGCCACGCACCTCTGGCGCAACGCCGTGCATGAGCGCAATCGGGCGGTCAGAGAGGATACGCGCCTCGTCTTCCTGCAAGCCCTCAATCGCTTCGGGCAGCACGCGCTCCGCAAAATCCTGTATCTGGCGCGTGGTGCGATAGTTCACGCGCAGAGTGTAGCTGCGCCCACGCGTGTCGATGCCGAACCGTATCCACGGCACAGCGGGACGATAGATGCGCTGGCGTGCATCAGCGCACAAGAACAGCGAGTTTTCCAGTTCGACAGGGGCTAAGGCTCGAATCAGCTTAAGCTCGGCGGGACCGAAATCCTGCGCCTCATCGACCACCACGCATCGATAGCGCGTTTCGGGGTGCTGGTTCAGGTACTCCGCGACGGCATAGCAGATGGTGCTGTAGGTCGTCAGACTCTGTTCTTCAAGCAGCGACCACATCCGCTCGAACACGGGCCAGAGTTCCTCGCGCTGCTTGGGTTGCAGGGGCATCTTCCGCCCTATGCGCTCAATCTGCAGGTAAGTTTCCAAGTCGCGCACCTGCCACGGGTCGATAATCGTTTCCCATTCAGGGCGAACAAACGCGAGGTTGTAGAGGGAATGCACCTCCCGAATCGCCTGCTCAAGCAGCGCGCCTTGCGTTTCCTCATCGGCAATGGTTTCCCTTCGGTTCAGCTTCCGTGTGAACAGCTGCCAGGCAAGCGCGTGCAGATTAACCACCTCGATTCCCGTTCCGTCCAACGAGCCGATGATTTGCTCGACGCGCTGCTCGAGATTGTCTGCCAGCACCCGCGTGAAGGTCGTTAGTAAGATTCGCTCACCGGGGTAGCGCGTTACCGCCAGCCACGCCGTTCGATACGCGGCGACGACGGTTTTACCAGTGCCCGCGCCGCCCCCAACGCGAATCGCACCCATCATGTCGCGCTCCACCGCCTCCCGCTGCGCAGGATGCAAAAAGATAATCCACTCTTGCCATCCGCGCTGAATTGCCTTACGGATGTCCTCCGCGCTCTCTGGCGCCCAGAAGTCGCGCGGGCGACGACGGAACAACTCCGACGGCATCAATACCGACACCTGCGGGGGGAGTAGCTCGCGGTACGACTTCTTCTTCTCCATTAGGAGCCTCAGCCGTTCAATCACATCTTCCGGGAACCAGTCATCGTCCAGAGCCTCACGGAGTATTTGCTCGAGTTGCTCCTTTGTGGCTTTCGTCAGCCGCTCCGCCCAGTCGCGGTCGGGAATACCCAACCGCATAATCTGTTCGGGCGTATAACCGCTCAGCGGGGCATGGAACACCTCTTGAGCCTCTTCGGGCACTGATGTCGTTTCTATGACCTCTTCAGCAGGCGGCGCGATAGAATAGCTCCCTATGGTCAAATCCAGCGTGAATCGTCTCCGCTCCGCCCACCGGTAGGCATCGTCATGATGGTCGACATAACAAACCACCCAACTATCTGGTTGGTCGAAGAGGACAACACGAATGTCGTTATTCACCTTATAAGTCCACCAGCCTTTATGGGGTGAACGATCTATTTCGTGCAAACTGAGCGATGGATGGGATGGGTTTCGGTAAAAGAGTTCAAGTTTCGCGTCGATGTCATCATGATAATAACGCGGCAACCGTTCACGCGCCTTGCGGTAGACACGCGTAATAATCACTTCTTTTCGTTCCCCAGTACGCATGAGTTCACCTCCAAGTTACATTTCGCCAGGATCGTCGTGCCTCTTGCATCGTCTTCAAAGCATTTGGGCAAAGTGGTGGGCGGCTTCGGCGGGGTCGGGCGCGCCCAGCACCGCCGAGATGACACAGATGCCATCTGCCCCCGCCTGCAGCACTTGCCTTGCATTCTCCAGTGTGATGCCGCCGATGCCGAACACCGGGATACTCACCCGCTGCTTGATTTGGCGCAGGCGTTCGGGACCGATCGGAGCGCCCGCGTCGGGCTTGGTGGCGGTGGCGAACATCGGTCCGACACCCAAGTAGTCCGCGCCTTCCGCTTCGGCGCGTATCGCCTCCTCCACCGTTTCAGCAGAGACGCCGATAATCAGCGCGTCGCCCGCTACCCGACGCGCCAGCGGGACAGGCATATCGTCTTGACCCAGATGCACTCCATCCGCTCCCACCGCCATCGCCACATCGAGGCGGTCGTTGATGATGAGCAGGGCATCATAGTCGTGTGTGAGGGCACGCAGCGCTTGGGCATACTCGATGAGCTGGCGTGTGGTTGCTGCTTTGTCGCGCAGTTGGATAATGCGCGCACCGCCTTGTAGGGCAGCCCGCGCTCCTGTTAGATGCCCTCCCCCCAACTGCGGGTCGGTAATCACATACAACCCTTTCAGCCTGCCACGCCACGACTCCCTCATAACCGGCTCCAGTTCTCCCTCTGTTTTCTCCCATATCTCCCAATCGATACGGCGCATTTCGGCAACAGCTTGCTGAATCGCTTCCGCCTCTTCGGGAGTAAGGGTTCCCGCCAATAGTTGCAGCACGAGCTGGGGCGCGCCTTTTGGCAAAGGCGGGTCGCCAATGCCCACCACCTCGAGGTGCACCCGTGTGCCTTCGGGCAGCTCCAGAGGTTCGTTCAGTCGATTACGGAGCCACGCACGGTGCCCTTAATAGCCGCTGCTCCTCACCTCCACTGTGGATTGTACCCAAAGGGGTGTTCAGATGACCAGCGCCTCGGTGTAGGTGCCATACACCTCCTTGAGCGCGTTCACGATTTCGCCCAGGGTAGCGTAGGCTTTAACAGCGGTGAGAATGGGTGGCATCAGGTTCTCGTCGCGTCGCGCGGCGGCTTGCAGGTCGCGCAAGGCTTGGGAGACGGCACGATTGTCCCGCTCGCGACGCAACTCCTGCATGCGCCGTACCTGATGGTCGCGTGTCTCCTCAGGAATCTTGAGAATGCGGAACGGGATTGGCTCCTGCTCCATCACATAGTTGTTGACACCGACCCAGATGAAGTCGCGCTCTTCCACGCGCCGCTGGAACCGATAGGCGGCGTCGGCAATCTCCTGCTGGAAGAAGCCGCTTTTAATAGCGGGGATAACGCCACCCTGCTGCTCGATGCGGCGGAAGTAGTCGCGTGCGCCCTCCTCCATCTTGTTCGTCATCCACTCCACATAGTACGCGCCACCGAGCGGGTCAACCGTGTTGGCGACGCCCGTCTCTTCCGCTATCACCTGTTGCGTGCGCAGCGAGAGCAGCGCAGCCTCCTCGGTCGGCAGCGCCCACGCCTCGTCAAACGAGTTCACATGAAGCGACTGCGTGCCGCCTAACACCGCCGCCAACGCCTCAATCGTGGAGCGGATGATGTTCACATAGGGCTGCTGCATGGTGAGCGAGCAGCCAGCGGTTTGGGTATGGAAGCGCATCCACCACGAGCGTGGGTTCTTGGCACCGAAGGTCTCGCGCATCTCGCGTGCCCAGATGCGCCGCGCCGCCCGAAACTTGCCTATCTCCTCAAAGAAATCGATGTGCGCGTTAAAGAAGAAGGAGAACTTCGGGGCGAACTCATCGATGTCCAAGCCCCTATCAAGGCACCAGCGCACATACTCAAAACCGTCTGCCAGCGTGAACGCCAGCTCCTGAACCGCGGTGGAGCCAGCCTCGCGAATGTGATAGCCGCTGATGCTAATCGGGTGCCACTTCGGCACATATTGACAGCCGAACTCCACCGTGTCCACGATGAGCTTCATGTGCGGCTCGGGCGGGAAAACCCACTCCTTCTGCGCGATGAACTCCTTGAGAATGTCGTTCTGAATCGTGCCCGAAAGCTTTTCCAGCGGTACGCCCTGCTTCTCTGCCACCGCCAGATACATCGCCCAGATGATAATCGCGGGCGCATTAATGGTCATCGAGGTGGTAATACTGCCTAGATCGATGCCGTCGAACAGAATCTCCATGTCGCGCAGTGAGGCGACACTCACGCCGCACTTGCCGACCTCGCCTTCGGCTTCGGGGTCATCGGGGTCAACGCCCATCAGCGTGGGGAGATCAAACGCCACCGAAAGCCCCGTTTGACCTTGCGAAATGA
>Ga0197142_1004143_pt1 | contig 11849 bp, 12 predicted proteins | sample GBS60_MetaG_FD_148614 | JGI IMG/M metagenome (GOLD analysis project Ga0197142, IMG submission 148614) | Sediment microbial communities from Great Boiling Springs, Gerlach, Nevada, United States - GBS 60_MetaG | ecosystem: Environmental > Aquatic > Thermal springs > Hot (42-90C) > Sediment... | reverse complement strand
TTCCCGGCGTGGACGAGGTGACGATCGCTTTCAGCTCCCGCGTGCGCGCAGCCGGCACCGGGATGCCCAGCCGCACGCCCTTGCCGGGCGTCAAGAACACCGTGGCGGTCGCCAGCGGCAAGGGAGGCGTGGGCAAGTCGACAGTGGCAGTCAACCTTGCGGTCGCACTGGCACAGGAGGGAGCCCGCGTCGGGCTGCTCGACGCTGACGTCTATGGCCCAAGCGTGCCAACGATGATGGGCAACCGCGGGCGACCGTTCCTCCAGAACGAGAAGATCGTCCCGTTGGAGTCGTACGGCGTGCGGATCATGTCGGTCGGGTTCATCCTTGACCCGGAACGGGCCCTGATCTGGCGCGGCCCGCTGGTCTCGCAGCTCATCACGCAGTTCCTCAACGACGTGGACTGGGGCGAGCTTGACTACCTGGTCATCGACCTTCCGCCGGGAACCGGTGATGTCCAGCTCACGCTGGTCCAGCGTATCCCGCTCTCCGGGGCTATCATCGTGACGACCCCGCAGGACGTCGCCTTGGCCGACGCAGTCAAGGGCCTGCAGATGTTCCGCGAGGTCAAGACGCCCGTGCTCGGGATCATCGAGAATATGAGCTACTTCATCTGCCCGCACTGCGGTGGCCGCTCGGACATCTTCGGCTCCGGGGGAGGGCAGCGCACGGCGGAGCGCTACGATGTCCCACTCCTGGGCCAGATCCCAATCGACCCAGCCATCCGCGAGGGCAGCGATGCTGGACGACCGATCGTCGTCAGCGCCCCCAACTCATCGACCGCCCTGGCTTTCCGTGAAGCTGCTCGCCGCGCAGCCGGCCGACTCTCAGTCGAGGCAGTTCGTAAACCGCGCAAGCCGACGATCATGCTCAAGCCAGGCGTCTAGGCACGCCAGTGAACTCGAGCGAGAACGATGAAGCGATCGAGCAGCGCACCGACGTCCGGCTCCCCGTGTTCTCGTTCGATCGCCCGGCTGCCCTTCCCATGCGCGATCTCCTCTGGCAAGAGCCGCTGCCGTTGGAGGCGTTGCTCAAGCGCGAGGCGTGCCGCGGCTGCGACAGGAGGCCGACCAGGCCGTTAGCTATGCCGGGGCTCGGAGTACGAGTTCTCGGCCACTCCAAGGTAGGCTCTCGCCGCGAGTTGCTGGCTCGAGGGCGCCAGTCTGGGTGGGCAACGTGGACAGCGCACGAGGGGCCCAGGGTCTGCGCATACTGCGCGCACGACAGCACGTCTCGGTCACCTGTCACGCCGGCTCTCTGCCGGGAGAGCGCATCCTCCAGACACCCGGAACGACAACCACAAGACGCCCTCCCTCTGGGAACGCCTAGGCGATTCTGGTACGATCGGCTTCACGAGCCGATCCTCAACCGGCCGGGTGGCAAGCTTGGGAGAGATGAGCGGGTGGACTGCAGATCCTGCAGATCACCAGTTCCCGAGGGAGCACGCTACTGTCCTCAGTGTGGCCGGGCCCTGGGCGAGCCCGGGTCCGGCATCCGAAGGCGTGTCGTCGTCACCGGGGTTGGGGCGGTGACACCCTTGGGGCTGACTGCCGAGGAGACCTGGCATCGGCTCCTCGCCGGTGAGTCAGGCATCCGCCGCATCGAGCGCTTCGACCCGAGCGATCTCCCTGTCCAAATCGCTGGCGAGGTGCGCGGTTTCACGCTCGGCGAGTGGGTCGATGCCAAGACTGCGCGCCAGATGGCACCGTTCAGCCAGTACGCCGTGGCGTGCGCCGGGATGGCCTTGCTCGACGCCAGGCTCGATCCAGCGAGCGTGGATCCGGCCCGGGCCGCCGTGGTGATCGGCACCGGCGCTGGCGGGATGGGGACGATCCTGGAAGCTCAGGAACTCGCGCAGCGCCGGGGCCTGATGCGGGTCTCACCCCACTTCATGACCACCTTTCCCCACAACATGCCGGCCTACCACATCGCTCAGGCCTTCCGGTTCCTCGGTCCGAGCCTGACCATCTCGACGGCGTGCGCGACCGGCGCCCAGGCGCTCGGCGAGGCCGCCGAGCTGATCCGCAGCGGTCAGGCCGACCTGGCGCTGGCCGGTGGCACCGAACACTGCGTCTTCCCGCTCTTCATCGCCAGCTTTGCTGTCCAGCGCGCCGCCTCGACCTGGAATGACCGACCGGAACAAGCCAGCCGCCCCTTCGACGCCCAACGCCACGGCTTCGTGGTCAGCGAGGGCGCGGGGATCATGGTGCTGGAGGCGGCTGAGCATGCGCTCGCTCGCGGCGCGACCATCTACGCCGAGCTGCTCGGGTACTCGTCCAGCAACGACGGCTACCACCCGATCGCCCCCGACCCGGAGGGGAGCGGTGCCGCGCGAGCGATCCGTGCCGCCCTGGCCGACGCCGGTGTCCGGGCAGACGAGGTGGACTATATCAACGCGCATGCGGCCAGTACCCCGCTCGGTGACAAGGCGGAGACCCTGGCTATCAAGCACGCTCTCGGCCAGCATGCGTACCACGTGCCCATCAGCTCGACGAAGTCGATGCTCGGGCATCTGATGGGCGCGACCGGCGCTGTCGAGTCGATCGCGACCGTCCTGACGATCCGCGATGGGATCGTCCATCCCACGATCAACTATGAGACGCCCGACCCGGACTGCGACCTCGACTACGTGCCCAACTGCGCCCGTCGTATGGCGGTCCGGATTGCGCTCAAGAATTCGTTTGGACTGGGAGGGCAGAACACCTGCCTGGTCTTCGGCGCGTGGTCTCTCGAACGCAGCGTGCGGTGAGAGGAGAATACCGATGCCCCGTCGCTACGCACCGGTCAGCGGGCTGGAGAGCCCGCGTTTCAGCGGCATTCGCACGTTCGCCCGCTTGCCGCACGTCCGCGAACTCGCCGAGGTCGACGTTGCGATCATCGGGGTACCGTTCGATACTGCGGTCACGTTCCGTGCTGGGGCGCGCTTCGGCCCGGCGGCAGTGCGCGAGATGTCGGCCATGCTGCGCGCCTATAACCCGGCGCTGGGTGTGAACGTGTACGACGTCCTCTCGGTCGTCGACTACGGCGACCTGCCGGTGGTACCAGGCTACATCGAGGACAGCTTCGCGCGCATCGAGGACGGCTTGTCGCCGATACTGAAGGCTGGGGTGATCCCGGTTTGCATCGGTGGTGACCACGCGATCTCGCTTGCCGAGCTGCGGGCGGTGGCGAAGACCTACGGCCCGGTCGGTTTCGTCCAGTTCGACTCGCACACCGACACCTGGGACGCGTACTTCGGTCACAAGTACATGCATGGCACACCGTTCCGGCGGGCCGTCGAGGAGGGGCTGATCGACACCGAGCACGCGATCCAGGTCGGCATGCGCGGTTCGCTCTACGGGCCGGAGGACTATGACCAGGCCCGAGCGCTCGGCTTCGAGGTCTGGCCAACCGATGACGTGCGCCGCGCCGGCATCCCAGCGGTCATCGAGACCGTCCGCCGTCGTTTGGGCGAGAAGCCGGTTTTCCTCAGCTTCGACATCGACTTCGTCGACCCGAGCTTCGCCCCCGGCACCGGCACCCCAGAGATCGGCGGGTTCAGCAGCCGCGAAGCGCAGGAGTTCGTCCGAGGCCTAGCCGGAGCGAACCTGGTCGCAATGGATCTGGTGGAGGTCTTGCCGGCCTACGATCCGGCCGGAGTCACCGCGCTCATCGCGGCGAACATCATCTTCGAGGCACTGAGCGTCATCGCGCTCCGCCGTCGCACGGGGTGACGCGGACGGGTAACGTGACTTCGGCGCTCGGTCTCGGAGGTGACAGCATGAGACGTTGTCGATCGCGCCAGTGGCACAACCCAAGGGGAGCAGGATGACACTTACCGGCAGCCAGCACATCCTCTTCGGCAGGATTCCGCGGCGGGCGGCGCAGATCCGGCCAACGGCCCCGATAGCCTTCCCGGTGAAGGAGGGTCAGCTCCTCCAGATCACTGATGTCCAGGGTAAGCAGGTGGCTGATATGGTCGCCTTCAACCGGCACGACATCAAGGAGTTCCTGTCGACCTCCCACACCCGGGCGATCAACAACTCGCTGATGCTCGTGCAGGGTATGACGCTCTATAGCAACCGGCGCAACCCGATGCTGGTCCTCATCGAGGACACGGTCGGGCGGCACGATATCCTCTTCCCGAGTTGTGACCCGCGCCGCTACCTGGACGACTACGGCATCGAGGACCATCCCAACTGCCGTGACAACTTCTACCAGGTGCTCAAGGAGTACGGGGTCGAGTACGACTACCTCCCCGACCCAGTGAACTGGTTCATGAACGTGGGGCTGAAGGCGCGCGGCGAGTTCGAGATCCGTGAGCCGCTCTCGGAGCGGAACGACTACGTGCTGCTCAAAGCGATGATGGATCTGATCGTCGCGGTCTCAGCCTGCCCGCAGGACCAGAACGCCTGCAACGCCTTCAACCCGACTGATATCCTGATCCGCGTGTACGACTGATCTCCCGCAGACCAGCCCGCGCCTACCAGCGTGGCGAGCTCCTCGGCGTCGCGCGATCCGAAGTCGCTCCGCCGCAACAAGGGGCGGACGGGCCGGGATCTCCTGCACAACATCGAGAGCGACGAGGACGGTGCAGCCACCCCAGCCAGCTGTTCGACGAGGTCACAGTGGACGGGATGTCCGGCTCTGGACCCTACCAGAGCAGCTCGAGCGCTGCCTCAGCTGGATGGTCGAGACCCTCGCCCCCCGCCAAGGGTGCAGAAGCGATCCGTTGCCAGCCGCACCGGCTCCGCAACTCCGGAGTTCCGCCCGCTTGCGACAGGAAGCGGCCCTTGTGCCCTGTCCGGAACCCTGCTGCCCGTATCCCCTCGAGGTCAGCGAGACAGGCGCTCAGGACAGCGCGCGACGATCACCTCTCCCTGCCCGACCGAGCCCAGGTTGGCGAATACCGCTTCCCCCGCAGCGAAGTTCGTGTCACCGTTCGCGATCACCCCAGACGCCTGACCCAGACGGAACGTGCCATCGTAACGAACCTTCAGCCTCCAGCCTGGCGTCCTGACCTGGAGGCGATCCTTGACCCGATCGGGATCGCTGGTACCCAGCCAGCTGAGGTTGACCATGACCGGGAAGGAAGTGCCTGACACTGAGTCCTCGACCTGGATGGTGGCCTCGAGCTTCGCTCTCCCCAGCCGGCGATCGATCGTGAACTCAGGCTCGGTCAGCCGAGCAAAGCCTATGGCGGAGAGGAGCAGTTCTTCTCGGCAACCGTCGAACTGGGAGATGAACACGAAGGCCTCCGAGGCGGCCTCAGGCTCGCGTGCCTGCTTGATCCGGCCATCGACGGCCGCGAGATAGACTTCGGTCACCACGCAGGTGCTCTCGTCCGAGCCGTAGAGCGATGCCTCGGCAAACTGGCCGGTGAACCGGAAGTGCACTCCAGAAGTCGCCCACGCCGGTTGCGGGGCGGCGAGCACACCCACTAGACCGAGGGTGAGAACCGGTGCCAGGAACCAGCGACGCGCCAGACCATCCTCCTTACGTACATCTGGCACGACTGACACGATGAGCCGGGAATCGTGAAGACGCCTCTCTGCTCAATCTCCCTTAGTGTCTGCCATTCCGCCGTATGGTCCAGTACACCCGAGGTGGGTCGCACGGTTCCTCGTACGGTGAACCCGCTCCGTGCCTGCACGACCGGAAGGTAGCCGAGGCCCGCCGCTCGGGTCGAGTGCCCGGACGTTCGACAGGGAAAAATCCCCGGTTCCAAACCGGCGCTAGGCGATGAAGTAGCGGAGGCTCAAGGGCAGCGCTGCTGCTGGCGGCACCTCGACCGGCTGTCCCTCGATGCTGACCTCCAGTGTCTTCGGATCGACACGAACCTGCGGTGAGGCCGCATTGTAGCGCATCGCTGCCTTAAAGGTCTGACGCGTGTTCCCGACCGGCACCGCACGCCGCCGCAGGCGGTTGCGCGCGGAGAAGCCAGACTCGAACGCCGGCCGCGAGATGAAGTTGACCGCGAGCGCGGCCGGAGCCGACCCGAGCCCACCGAACATCGGCCGGTAGACCAACGGCTGGCTGACCCGGGTCGAGCCCATACCGTCGCCGACAACCGACCAGGCGACGAACCCGCCCTTGATCACCAGCTGCGGTTTGGCACCGAAGAGCGCCGGGTGCCAGAGGACGATGTCAGCCAGCTTGCCGGGCTCCAGGCTGCCCACCTCACCTGCGAGCCCGTGAGCAAGAGCCGGATTAATAGTGTACTTGGCAAGGTACTGGAGGATGCGCGGGTTGTCGTCCCCTTCACCGGTGGAGGGGTCGAAGCCGCCGCCGCGCACCTCCTTCATCCGGTGGGCAAGCTGCCAGGTACGGCTAATCACTTCCCCGATCCGCCCCATCCCTTGTGAGTCGGACGACATGATGCTGATCGCACCGAGGTCGTGTAACACGCTCTCGGCGGCGATGGTCGTCGGACGCACGCGGTCGCGGGCTGCTTGGACATCGGTCGAGAAGAGGGGCGTCATGCGGTGGACGACCATGACCATCTCGTAGAGTTCGTGGACACTGTTCACCGAGAAGGGGATAGTGGGGCTGGTCGAGGAACCGATGACGTTGGGCACGCTCACGATCTCCAGCACGTTCGGCGCATGGCCGCCCCCGGAGCCCTCGACGTGGTACGCATGGATCGAGCGCCCGCCGATGGCGGCGATCGTCTCGGCGAGCGCACCGGCCTCGTTGAGCCCATCCGTATGGAGCGCGACCTGCACTCCGGTCTGCTCGGCCACCTCGAGACAGGCATCGACCACCGCGGGGAAGGCACCTACATCCTCGTGGACCTTCAATCCGGCACAGCCGGCCTCGATGTGCTCCTCTAGATGCATCCGCGCCGAGGAGCCCCGGCCGAGGACAGCGAGGTTGATCGGGATGGCCTCGAATGCCTCGAAGAGATGGCGGATGTTCACGGCGGGGTTGACGCCCAAGTCCCAGACGGCGCCCGATCCCTGAGCAACCAGTGTGGTGATCCCTCCAGTGAGAGCCGCTGAGATTAGGCTCGTGGACGACAAGTGCACGTGCGAGTCGACTCCACCTGGAGTGGCGATCAGTCCCTCGCCCGGAACGATCCCTGTGCTGGCACTCAAGACCAGCTCGACATCGTCCATCACGTCAGGGTTGCCAGCGCGGCCGATCGCGGCGATCCGGCCGTCCTTGATGCCGATGTTGCTCTTGAAGATGCCGAGGACCGGATCCATGACAACGACGTTGGTGATCACGAGGTCGAGCGTGCTCGGGCCTGGCTGGCGCCCAGCGAGCATGCCGTCACGCACCGGACGGCCGAAACCGGTCAGCAGCTCGAAGCCAGGCAGGGTATCGTCGCGTTCGATCCGAGCGAAGAGGTTGGTATCACCTAGGCGGACTCGGTCGCCGGTCGTGGGGCCGTAGAGGGTGTTATAGGTGCGCCGATCCATCGAGTAGGGCATTGTCCACCTCCCCACACGGCGCGCCCGCCGTCGTCTGGGTCAGGGGCCCGCCTGGCCTGTCTCTCCTGACGACTCCTCGGGCTGGTGCAGGAAACCCAGAGCCACCATCCGCATGAGCAGTGCCTCGACGTCGACCCGATCGAGCGATCCCTCGACCAGCCGGTGAAAACCGTGCACCACCCGCCGCCCACCGATCGGCACGAGGGGGACGTCGACCGTCTGGCCCGGCTCGATCCGGATAGCCCCACCGGAGGGGACATCGGGGCGCATGCCGAAGGCCTTGCGCCGGTCGAAACGCAGCCGGGGATTGGCCTCGAAGACATGGAAGTGCGCCGTCAGGTGGACGGGGACGTCACCGTCATTCGTGACCCGCACCCGGGTCACCGGCAATCCGGCATTGAGCTCGACCGGACCAGGGGCCGGCAGGATCGCGCCGGGCGGGATGTCGTCGATCGTCATCGGATCGGGTTCCTCAGGGTCACGAGTCGGGTGCCATCAGGGAACAGCGCGTCGATGTGGAGCACCGGAATCATCTCCGGCACGCCGGGCAGCACATCCTCGCGGGTGAGCACTGAGCAGCCGTGGGCGACCACCTCGTCATAGGGTCGGCCAGCACGCGCTTCCTCGAAGACCTCGTCACAGATGATGGCGACGCTTTCCGGATAGTTGAGCTTCAGCCCCCGCGCGCGGCGGCGGCGGGCGAGCTCCGCCAGACTGAAAATGGTCAAGCGATCAAGCTCCTTGGGGGTCAGGTGCATCCGCTCCCCGCCCTCGCTTCCGGCTCCTCACCGGCCAAGTATCTGGTGCACGCCCACTGCTGCCAAGCGGCGCCAGGCTGCTCAGCTCGAAGCGCACACGATAGGGGATCCGGTAGTCACGCAACAGCTTTGTGAGATCGACCGAGCGGTAGCCCCCCGGTGTCTCTGGGCGCCGGTGGGGCGAAATCGCCAGTTTGGGCGGCAGGAGCTTGCCCAGACGGCCGGCGACAATCGCTTCTGCCAGTAGCTCCAGGTCAGCGCGACCCGGCACATCTTCGATCACCCGGTCTGGCGGATGAGCCAGGGGATCGCCTTCGAGCCAGATGTACAACTTGCGCTCGGGCATCTAGGTACACGGGATCCCGGACTCAGCCGGCTCGAGGGGCTCGTCGTCGCTCGCAGCCGGCTGCGCCCGTCGCAGCGTCTCGATCTCCGACCAGCGGTCGAACTGCTGGCGGCGGACACCAGGCCGGAAGCTCTGAATCCGACCCCGTCTGCTAGACGGGATTCCAAGTCGGTGTGGGCCTCCCCTGGCAATGCGGTTGTCGACCCCGTCGATCTCGCGCATCTCCCGAGACTCCCCGCCTGGCACCGGACAGTATACGGGTGAGCGGGTGAGGCGTCCAGCCCACAACCAACCTCCGCCGATGACAGTCACGCGTCGTCATGCTAGCATGGGCGCAACATTGGTGCATCACCGGCGCGAGTGAGAGGGACGCGACCGTGAGCCAGCCAGGTTCGACCATCGTAGCGCCAGGCCTCGCAGAGGTGGTAGTCGACGAGACGGTTGTGAGCGAGGTCGACGGGCTGAACGGCCGCCTGTCCTATCGCGGGTTCAGCATCCACGACCTTGCACGCTATGCGACATTCGAGGAAGTGCTCTACCTCCTCTGGCACGGCGACCTTCCCACACGAGAGGAGTTGGCAGCCCTCCAGCGCGAGCTCGCCGCCCATCGTGCCATGCCGGAGGAGGTGCGGCGGGTCATCGAGGCGCTGCCCCGATCGGGCGAGCCAATCGATGCCCTGCGGGCGGGCGTGACTGCGCTCGGGATGACCGACCCGGACATCCGTGACCTGAGCCCAGACGGGATCCGCCAGCGGGGTCTCCGCCTCGCCGCCGTCATGCCGACGCTGGTAGCTGCGTACCACCGCTTGCGCCAGGGAGAACAGCCGGTCGAACCCGATCCCCAGTTGGGCCATGCTGGCAACGTGTTCCTTATGCTGCACGGCCGCCGCCCGAGCGCCACTCAGGAAGCAGCATTCAACTGCTACCTCGTGTTACTAGCGGAGCATAGCTTCAACGCCTCGACCTTCGCGCTCCGCGTGACTGTCTCGACGCTCGGCGACCTCTACGCCGCAGTCTCCACAGCGCTCGCCGCGCTGAAAGGAGACGCGCACGGCGGAGCGAACCAGCGGGCGATGGAGATGCTGCTCTCCATCGGGTCGCCGGACAAGGTTGTCGACTACGTCGAGGAATCGCTGCGCATCAAGCGACGCCTCATGGGAATTGGGCACCGGGTCTACCGTACCCGCGATCCGCGGGCCATCCACCTAATGAGATGGTCGAAGGCGGTGGCCGAAGAAAGCGGCGAAACGACCTGGCACGTGATCGCCGAGCGACTGGAAGAGGTGACAGCCAATCACCCATACTTCGTGGAGCGCAAGCTCTATCCCAACGTCGAGTTCTACTCGGCCCCGCTGCTCTATGGGCTTGGGCTAGCGCCCGATCTGATGCCGGCCGCCTTTGCGATCAGTCGTGTGGCAGGTTGGGTGGCGCACACGTTGGAGCAACTCGCAGAGAACCGACTGATCCGACCGCAGGCCACCTACACGGGTGAACGCGAGCGCCCCTTCGTCCCGCTCGATCGGCGGGGATAGCAGAGCCGCAGCCAGGCTGCTCGCAGGGGCATGAGCGAGTCCAGCGTCGCTCTCTGCGCTTGTACGTACAGAAGCGCACCGGTCAAGCATGTGGTATAGTAACACTATATGGCCGCTGAGGACGTGGTCTGGCGGCCTTGGGTTGGGTCTATCGCGCAATAGGAGAGTGGTCGTCGGTGGCGAAGTCGGTCCGTGTCGAGCTACGGGATAACGAGAGCTTCGAGGCACTTCTCAAACGCTTCACCAAGGAGCTCCAGAAGTCTGGTGTGCTGCGGGACTACCGCGCCAAGCGCCACTTTGTGAGCAAGAGTGAGGCGCGTCGCGCAAAGATGCGGAAGGCTGAGCACCGCCGGCGGCGCAAACTGGCGAAGCTGGCCAGGAAGGGCCAGGGATTGCTGTAAGACTGCGCCGCGCGTGCAGCGAGCCCGCGGAGACTGGGCAGAGTCAATGTTGAGCCAGCGCTCGAGGGTCAGTACGGAGCAACGGCCCAACAGGCCGCTGGCCCATACCGTTGCCGGTCTGACGTGGGTTCTCCCGCTCGCGACGAGTGTCTTCGTGCTCTACGTTGCCGGCGCGTTCACGGGAGGCCTCGTGTTCGGCCTCCCGCTCTGGGTGCTTCTCCTCCCCAGCTTGCCCTCCTTGCTGATTACCTGGATCGCCCTGGTCGTTGCCCTGGTCGACGCGACCAGCCGGCCTGCCGACCAGTTGTCCGACAGCGCTCGGTTGGCCTGGCTTCTTGCACTGGCCGTCCTCAACGTGTTGGCCTTCCTGCCCTATTGGATCGTCGTCGCCCGTCGACCAGTGCGAGCCACCCACTCCTGACCGATCCCGGCCCTGGCCAACCCTACTCACGGCGGGTCTCCGGGGGAGCCTGTAACGCCCGGCCACCGTCGCACGGGAACGCCCAAGGATACTGGCCAGCTTGGCCAAAGCAGATTGGCGCCCTTGGGCCAGGTGCAACCCCGGACCGGCTCGCCGAGACACCGGTCACACCGGCCACTGCTCCTGCCGGTAGGCCGCGTCCCAGAACATCCACTCGTAACGACTCGTCATGATGAAGTGCTGCTGGATACGCACCCGGTGACCAGGCGGGAGCTCTTCGGCCACCTGATCCATCACCTCCAGCACTTGACGCACGACCGCGGCGAAGGCCTCAGAGGAGTACGTGTCGATCCAGCGCTGGTAGAGCGGATTCGGCGAGCCCGCTCGCTCCAGGTGCTTGCCCACTTCCCAGTAAATCCAGTAGCAAGGGAGCACCGCGCCGACCACTTCCTCGAAGGGCCGGTCATAGGCAACCCGCAGGAGGTAGGAGGTGTACGCCAGGTTGGTCGGCGCCTTCGGTGTCCGGTACACCGCTTCCGGACTGAGGCCCCAGCCGTGGAAGAAGGCGTCGTGGAGCGACCGCTCGACGACCAGCGCCGTCTTGGCATGCTCAGCGAACATCTCACACCAGGCGTCGATCGGGGCCTTAGCACCGGCTAGCGCCAGAGAACGGGCATAGTCCTGCAGATAGAGCGCGTCCTGGACGACGTAGTACTGGAAGGCTGGCTGCGGCAACGAGCCGTCCGTCAACCCCCGGATGAAGGGGTGCTCCAGGATCGCCCGGTAAATTCCCTCAATCGACGCCCACAGCTCTCTCGTCAACGGCTGGCTCATCCGATCCCTCCTTTCTCCTCTCCTGCTTTCCCTTCAGACCCTCTCCATCGTGTGGTGAGGTCAACCGACCAATGATACGGCCGGGTAGCACAACGGGAGCGCGAGCTCACGGCCGAGCACGCGAATCCCCATCACCACCCGG